>Ga0224555_1001295_pt1 | contig 35349 bp, 29 predicted proteins | sample 714S23034metaG_FD_180687 | JGI IMG/M metagenome (GOLD analysis project Ga0224555, IMG submission 180687) | Peat soil microbial communities from Stordalen Mire, Sweden - 717 S2 30-34 | ecosystem: Environmental > Terrestrial > Soil > Wetlands > Peat | place: Sweden: Norrbotten County, Stordalen... | reverse complement strand
AGCAGTGCTTCATGGAGGCGATGTGCAGTTCGAGCAAACGGCGCGGACCTTGACATTCAGTGTGCCGTCAGGCTCCCAAGACTCCATCGACACCATCCTGAAACTTAAGCTCGCCGAACCATGGACAACGAGCGCTGTAGTCCCAGTTGAGGGTCGCTAATTGGATTGCTTTGATGAATGCATCCGTCCGGCCAGGTAGAGGGTCGACGGCGGCTGCGAGATAATCTCGGAGTCAAACCAAAACCGGGAAACTCCAGTTATCAGTGGTTGAGAAATCGGGGGCAGGTCACCCCCTTCGAGAATTGACTGAGAGGTTTTGCTGGTAGTTGAAGGCTGAAACTACAACAAGCTTATGCCCATTATGGACGTGTTGTGCCCGCCCGGATTAGTGAATCTGCTTCTGTTCGCCATTGATTTCACCATCCGATTGATTTCAATGACAGCGCAGAGAGAAAAGTAACTCAAAATGATTCCGCCTCGTCAGGATTGCCGGTATTTTTCCGGGCCAAGATGGCCCTATAGGGCCATCTTGCATGACAATGGATCGTGTGCAAGACAACGGCCAGGCACGCTGGGTACGTTCTCCGACATAACCCGACTCAGGCGTAGTCCCGAAACATCTACGGACACTGAGACTTCCGATCAGTGACGCCAATCTCAAATCCTTATGGAACCTGATCTCCGCCGCTCCAGTGTCCCGGTTGTGTGTCTGACTGCGGGCTAACCCGCGGGCCCTCAGGGAAACAGCAGGTGCTGAACCCCCGTCAGTTTCCCCTTCGCCGATTCACCAATAAAAACCAAACCTAAGCAGCGGCCACGTGTGCCACACGTGCGCCGCTTTCTTCAATTCAGGAGGCAACATGGCCCGCAAGACTGGCCAGATTATCCGCTGCGGACCGAGCACATGGCTGGTCCGCATCTGCGTCGGTCACAATCTGGAAACCCGGAGACGCAAGTATATTGGCAAATCGATCCACGGCGGCCTGCGCGCCGCACAGGCCCAGCTCAACCGCATGCTCGCCGAGCGGGACCTTGGACGGAACATCCGTTCCTCCTACCAAACCCTCGGCCAGTATCTCGATCACTGGCTCGACATCTGTGCTGCGTTGTCAGAGCAACCCTTCGACTCCAGCGGTTTTCTCGTTTCCCAGTGTTTTTGAGCACGGTCGAATGGAGTCAGCAAAAAGCCCCGGTCAGTGACGGCCGGGGCTTCTCGCGTGTAACCAAACTTAGGATGAAGCGGCCTCCGTTGAGGCAGAAGCGGTGTTTTCCGGAGCGGCTTTCTTCGCCTTCGCAGGAGGAGCCTTCTTCAGGGCTGCTTTCTTCACCTTCGCGGCAGGAGTCTTGCTCGGAGCAGATTTCTTCGCAGGTGCGGGCTTCTTGGCTGCTGCTGCCCTCTTCAACTGAATCTTCTTTGCCACCTTCTTGGCAGGTGCCGATTTCGCCGCCGCCTCAGCCTTGACTGCCGCCCAACGCTTCCTCTGGGCATCGGCAACGCGCTTCCGAGCGGTTGTACTCAGTTTCCGCTTCTTGGCCAGAGCGGTAGCTTTCTTCTCTGGCTTGGCAGCAGCGGCTTTCACAGCCCCCTTTGTCGCTGCCCATCTCTTCCGTTGTGCCGCAGCTATTCGTTCCCGAGACGCTGCGCTCAGTTTCCTTCGCTTCGTTACCTTCTTGGCAGGCGCGGATGCTTCCTTCACAGACCTATCGAGGCTCGACAGTAAGCCACGGGCCTTCTGGAGCTTTTCGATCTCGGCATCAATTTCTGTAATCACAGTTTCGATACTCATCGGACTATTCTCCCAGACAAGATCCTATTCTCTTCAATGCCTACGGGCTACCCACTTCCGCGATCATCCTTACACCCTTAACCAACTTCGCGTCCGCCATCACAACCGTTTGGTCGAAGCACGGCGGGTGCGGGTGTGCGGTAGAGCGCTGACTTCTGAGAAGATTCAATTACCAGCGGTCAGAACAGACGAGTGACCAATGTTAAATCAGGAACGAGCAAGGCCGTCGCAATTGCCAGTGCTCACCAGTCCGGCCCCTGAGATCTCCTGCCCATGATCGCCCCAGATCGCCGAATCTTTGAGATCGCCATTGAATTCCCCGATCAGTAACACTGCTCTCAAATTCCTATGAAACCTGATCTCCCCGGCACCCTGTGTGCCAGTTGTGTGCTCAACTGCGGGCCAACCCGCGGGCCTTCAGGGAAGCAGCAGGTGCTGAAACCCCGTTAGTCCTCCCTCCACTGATTCACTTGTAAAAATCAACTCTCAGCAGCGGCCGCGTGTGCCACACGTGCGCCGCATTCTTCAATCCAAGAGGCAACATGGCCCGCAAGACTGGCCAGATCATCCGCGGCGGACCCAGCACATCGCTGGTCCGTATCAACGTTGGCCGCGGTCCAGCTTCCCGCCGTCAGGCGAGGGGGCGCGAAGACGAAAAACATCTTAACCTGGAGCATCGAAATGGCAATCTACGAGAATTACATTAACGTGAAGGGATTCATTGACAAACAGGCCCAGATTAGGCGTGATTCCCATGGCAAAGAATTTGTGATCCTGTCGCTAAGCACCAAGGCATCTTTTAGGAATCGCCAAACAGATCAGTTGGTCACCAGCACCGATTGGCACCGCCTCGTCGTTTTTGGACCACTGACGGAAACAGCGAAAAAGTTAGCGAAGGGTGCGTATGGCCAATCTTTTTCGAGCTTACTTGGTTCTTCGTCCAGACCTTCCGAACACGCGCACCGCAAATCAATTCTCGTGCCGCTAACCCGCTTTCTTAACCCAGATACGGGCTCTGTTCCTTATCGAACCCGGATTTGTACCGATATGTGTGCTTCCAGCGAAGGCTGGCATGACCAGTGGGCGTGAGTTTCACCGGGGCAATAGTCCAAGGCGCCGTAGCTTACATAGCGAGATCTTCCGCATATTCTGCCGGCACGATCGATCCGCCTGAGCCAGATTGATATTCATCTTCTGCAGATGGTCTTAGGGTCCGGGTTCGCTCCCCGGGGAGAGACGAGCCGCGCTGCACCGTCATCGTCTCTTGCCCGCATTTGACTGCGGCGTCCATCTGCATTTCTCGCCGGTCATGAGGCGATGGAACTCCGCGCAGCGCGCACGCGCCGATGATTTGTGCGATGATCGATGGCGGAGGTTGCGCGCTTTTGAAGTTTGCCGGTGTGTTGCTCGTTCTTGCTCTCGGAGCCGGAAGAATTTACACCCAGGGCATGGGTCATCCCGCCCCGCCGCCTCCTCCTCCCGGCGCCAAATCGTCGCAATGCGCCAATCGCCCCATTCCGCAGCTCGAAGACATTACGGCTCAATCTGGAATCACGTTTTCTCACGCTTCCTCCGAAGACAAGCGCTACATCTTCGAATCGATGAGCGGCGGGGTAATTCTTTTCGATTACGATCGCGACGGCTGGCTCGATATCTATTTCACCAACGCCCCGACGATTGCGATGGCTCGTGACGGCAAGCCCGCTCTCGGAGCGCTCTATCACAACAACCACGACGGCACATTCACGGATGTGACTGCGAAATCCGGTCTCACCAAGGCCTGCCTTGCCATGGGTGGCGCGGTCGGCGACTACGATAACGACGGCTGGCCGGATCTCTACATCACCTGCCTGGGCGGGAACATTCTCTACCACAACAACGGCGACGGAACGTTTACCGACGTCACGGCAAAGGCAGGAGTCGCCGACGGCCGCTGGTCCGCAGGCGCATCCTTCGGCGACTACGATGGCGATGGCTTTGCCGATCTCATGGTCGCGAATTATGTCGACTTTCACCTCAACGATCTGCCGGCCTTCGGCAGCACGCCGTACTGCAAATACCGCGGCGTGGACGTGCAGTGCGGTCCACGCGGCTTAAAGGGCGCAGGCGATGCGCTCTACCACAACAACGGCGATGGGACCTTTACCGATGTTTCGAAAAGCGCCGGAGTCAGCGACCCCGAGGGATACTACGGATTAAGTGTCATCTGGGCGGACTTCAATCACACCGGCCGGCCCGACATCTTTGTCGCCAACGACTCGACGCCGAAGTTCCTTTATAAGAATCTGGGAAACGGCAAGTTCGAAGAGATCGGCTATGAGTCCGGCACCGCACTGAGCCGAGAAGGCGCCGAGCAGGCCTCGATGGGCATCGCCGCGGGAGACTATAACCATACGGGTCGTCCCTCGTTGCATGTAACGAACTTTGAAGACGAAAACGACGATTTATATCGCAACGAGGGAGACTGGGATTTTTCCGAACAGTCCTATGAGTCCGGCCTGGCGGCAGCCTCACTGCCGTGGGTGAAGTGGGGAACCGCGTTCGTGGACCTGGACAACGATGGCTGGCTCGATTTAATCACCGTCAACGGCCACGTCTATCCGCAAACCGACCAGATGCCTTCAGACCCTGGTTATCGCCAGCCAAAACTGCTGAGCATGAACCAGCGCGACGGCACTTTCTGCGACGCCAGCGCCCAGGCGGGCCCTGCGCTGCTGGAAAAGCGCGTCTCGCGCGGGCTTGCCGTCGGCGACCTCTTCAACGACGGCAACATGGACGTGGTGGTCAACGATCTCGACGGCCCTCCCATGGTGCTTCGCAACCACGGAATTCCGGGACGGCACTGGGTGAGTTTCGAGCTTGCAGGCACGAAAAGCAATCGCCTCGCCCTCAACGCTGGAATCAAGATCAAGGCCGGAGGTATGACGCAGACCGACGAAGTACACAGCGGGGGCAGTTATTTGTCGCAAAACGACCTGCGCATTCATTTTGGCCTTGCATCGGCCACAAAGGTCGACAGCGTCGAAATCCACTGGCCGTCCGGAGCCGTCGATCGCATCGGCAACCTTGCGGCGGATCGATTCTATTCCGTCCTCGAGGGCCAGGGAGTGGTGCCATCGGATCGCATTCGGCCACAGCACTCGTCTCAAGCCGGCGCGTCAGCCGCCAAACCCTCACCATGATTCCGTTGCAGCCGGCAAATTCGCCCGGCTCGGCCGAACCCTTACTGCCGCCCGGCCGCGGAATCTTCGGTTCTTCATGGATTTTCTATTGCTTTGCTTCATCGACTTTGCGCTGAGCGAGCCTATAGGCCGCGGCCAGCGTCGTGTTGCCGCGCCGCGCGTGGCGCGCGTTGCCGATCCCCGATCGCGTGTGCGTTCTCGTTCGCATGGCATCGGACTTGCGCGATTGGCCGTGAGAAAATGGACCGGTCAGGCGTCGCGGTGGAGGCATATTCGGATGCAGCTTCGATTTGCCGGTCAGGTCCCGCTGAGGTTCGCCGTTGCGAGTCTTCTCCTGGTGTTCAGCCATACAGGCCTTGCGCAGGCCCAGGCGCAGAACTTCGAAACCGGCGGCTCGTCACTTAAGGGAGATTATGACGCAGCCGAGCGCTTCCGGAAAGATGGGAACTTCGATCGGGCCGCCGCAGAGTACCGGAGGTTTCTGGCGACGGCGCTGGACGAGCTGGCGAACAGCCGCGCGGGAATCGGAGATTATGCGAAGGCCTCTGCGCTTTTCGAAGAAGCGCTGGCATTGACGCCCGATTCGGCTGCCTTGCGCCGGGACTATGCAACCGCGGCATTACACGCGGGCGCCCTGGAGCGCGCGGAATCCCTCGCGAGAGATTTTTTGAACGCCTCTGCCGACAACTCCGAAGACCTGGCTGCCGCGCATCGGATTCTGGGACAGGTGCTGCACCAGATGAACCGGCTTCAGGAGTCGCGGAAGGAGTTGGAAGCGGCGGTTGCGCTGGAGCCGAGTTATGCGAGCGAGTACGACCTCGCCGTGGTCTGCCTCGACCTCGACGATGAGCAGTGCGCGGTGCATAACTTCGATGGCGTCGAGGCGTCATCCGGAGACAGGCCGGCGCTGCACATGCAATTCGGCCTGGCTTATGGGAATTCGGATTTTGCGCCCCGGGCGGTGACGGAGTTCAAAAAGGCGCTCGCAGAGAACCCGCGCTACCCCGGCGCGCACTATGGCGTGGCTGCGGCATTGCTGGCGGGCGGCGAAGACGAGAAGACGCTTGAAGAAGCGGCGGCCGAACTCAAGGAGGAGCTGGCGATCTTCCCCAACGACTTCCTGTCTTATGCGGCGTTGGGCAAGATTGAAGCGGGCTATCACAAATATCCTGAAGCCCAGCGCGACCTCAAGCGCGCCATTGCGCTGAATCCCAGGAATCCCGACGCCTTTCTCTACCTGGGACAAATGTACTTCGATACGCAGCGAATTCCAGAGGCAGAAGCCGATCTTCGCCGGGCCATCCAACTGACGGCAGACGATGCGCGGAACCATTATCAAATTCAGAAGGCGCATTTCCTGCTGGGCAGGATACTGATGCAGGAGCACAGAGAGCAGGAAGCGCACGCGGAGATGCAGATCGCACACCGCCTGGCAGACAATGCGCTGTTGAAGGATAAGAGGGAACTTGCGGGGCTGCTCGAAGAGAAGCCTGCGGGCGAAGGCGTTCCGGATACCTGGCTGGACGGCGCGGCCCCGGCCGCTTCCCTCGCCGCGGATCCGGCAGCCACCCGCAAACAGCGCGCATTTGAGGGTGAGCTTACCCCGGCAATTGCGGACAGCTACAGCAACCTTGGTGCGATGGCGGCAACGGTAAAGAATTACACCGAGGCGCTGAATTGCTTTGAGCGAGCCAAGGCGTGGGCTCCCTCTCTCGACGGGTTGGATTACAACCTGGGAAGAGCTGCGTTCATGGCTTCGAGATTTTCTGAGGCAATCCCCCCGCTTACCCGCTACCTGCGAACTCACCCTGGCGATGCCGGGATTCGCGGGGCGCTTGCCATGAGCCAATTCATGACGCGCGACTACCGAGGTTGTGTGGAGGCGCTCGGTCGCGCAGGAGAGGACCTCCTGTCCATTCCGCATATGCAATTCATCTATGCGGAATCGCTGGTAAAGACGGGCCAGGTCCGGTCGGGAAAGCAGCGTCTGGAAGCTTTGGAAGCAGCGCATCCGGAGATTGCCGAGGTGCATCGGGGGCTGGGCGAGATCGCGGAAGATCGGAAGAATTTGCCGAAGGCCGTCGAGGAACTGGAAAGGGCAAACCAGCTCAACGCGAACGATCCGGAAACGCACTACGATTTGGGCAAGGCCGACCTGATGGCAGGAAGCACTGCGAATGCAATCCAGGAGCTGGAAACTGCGGTTCGCCTTATGCCCAGCGAAGCGAGATTTCACGAGGCGCTTGCCAGGGCATACGAACAGACCTTCAGGATGACAAACGCGGAAAATGAGCGCCGCATCGCAGAGCAGCTTAAAGGCGCTGCGGCGCCGGCTGGGGATGGCGGCGGGTCGAACGCGGCAACGAGCCCCGCCCGATGAGCGATAGACCGGCTCTGGGCCTTACTGGGATTCATCGAGTACTTCAATGCCCGAAACTGTCGCGTTGTTGCGAATGGGCTCGAACGTGATATTCAGTTTTCCTTGCGCCGACGGTTTCAGGTGGTAGAAAGTCTTGGTGAGCGGATGGAGGCTGCCGGCCTCTTTGTAGATGTCGAAGTCGTCGAGCAAAGTTTCGCCGTTGCACATCACACGGAACACCCGGCTCCCAGCGCCACCGCCGTTTTGTCCGCCAAAGTAGAACTCGACAAAATGCAGAATCAACGTGTACCGGTCGCGGGTATCGACGGGAATGGCATAGGAAAAGTGTCCATAGCGCTCGGTCGAGAACAACTCCGGATCCGGCGATCCATCAACCTCGTGCCGCTGATCGGAGAAATGCCCGTTCATGTAGTAGTTGTCGCTGTGCCAGAGTTGTCCATTGTGGTCGGTGTACGGTGCGCGCTGGGTGACGAGGCGGATAGGGCGCTGTTTGTGCGGCGTTCCCGGCAGAATTTCGATGGCGCTGATTTGCGGGGCGCCGCTCTCGCTGGCGAAGCCGATGTGCAGGCTTCCGTCACTGGCGGGGGATAGATCGCGAAAGACGCGTTCATCGGCGACGTCTTCTCCCATGGCATCGGAATCGATATCAAATCCCGACAAGACCAGAATGCCGTTGATTCTGACGGTGAACGAGCGATTGCTGTCGCTTGACGGGCTAGAAGCGATGAAGTAGAGGTGCAACTCGTAAACGCCAGGTTGGAGCGGAATGTCATAGGAGGAATCGCCTGCGCGCCAGAATTGGAAGATGAAGGGATCGCTGGTTCGCGCTATCGCCGTATCGGCACGGCGCCAAGGTCCTCCACCGTGGACGTGCTCGTCGGCACTCCAGACTTGTCCCTCGCTGTCGGTTTGAGGCGGTCCGCTATAGCCAGCTAGCAGACGAATCGGGATCGGAGCGGTCGCAGCGACGGCTCCCTGAGGGGCCGGCAGCGTCGCGGCAGCGGGCCGCGATCCACCGGTAAGCGACGGTTTCGAGCGAAACAGGATGGCGGTGGTAATCCAGGTCGCTGAGATCAGAAAAAGAGCCAAACCAGCAACGATCCACTTTCCTTCCGGCCGTGAGACTGAAGTGACACCCTGGCGGGTGCGATCGTGGACGGCGCCTTGTGCCAATTCGGCTGCGGGCGCTTCAGGAGTGCTGTGTTTGGCTGCGGGCTCAAAGCCCACGCGAGTGAATACAGGAACATAGGATCCGGTAGGAAGCGATATGTGCATTGTGTGATCTTTGCCTGGGCCCTCGTAGAAATCTTTCAGCCTCCTTCTCAGGCGGTGGGCCTCAACGCGCGCGATGGCGTCTTAGCTGGCGTCGAAGGTCGTCTTTGAACGACCGAAGACCTCGGTAGCGATGGCGTACTCGTTCAACTGATCGCTCTCACTGGCGAGATACCTTTCGCCAATGTAGCGGAGAAGCTGAGCCAAGCGGGAGGATCGACCGAGCGCGTTCCCCACCGCGTCGAGTTCGGCACGTTCCTGTTGCATTGTTGGAACCAGTAAGATCTGTTCCGTCATGAGTTCGAACCTGACGAGACCAAGTTAGGCAATGATTATCGCTCGGCAAGTAACCTGCTTGCAATGTTGCAACGACGCGGGTTTAACAATGTGCGAACTTCAACGGATTCAGAGCCTTACCGATGTTACCAGTAAGTGAACATTTTAGTACAACATTAACCTTCTCAAGGTACTCGCGGCTCAACTACAGTCGCGGCGTTCTTTGGCCAGGGGTGGTAGTCCGCTCGAAAGCGGAAGGGCGAGCTGCAAAGCCGCAGGGAAGAAGTAGGCAATTACGCACAATCGGTTCAGCCATTGGCTTTCTTTATCCACCGCCTGGATGGTAAATCGATGATTTGGCTTGGGGCTCGGACTCCGCAGCCGATCTCAACGAACGGATCGAATCACTGCAACCATTTCGCAAAAGCACCAGTCTTCAGGAGGACACAGATGCAGATCATACCTAAGAGCCTATTCGGCCAACGCTGGATCAAATTCGCATTGCCGCTTGCACTGTTGCTGGCGGCCGTCCCAACCTTGCTTGCACAGACGACCGCATCGATCTCCGGCACGGTCACCGACACAACGGGAGCCGTGGTTCCAGGAGCCGCAGTCATCGCGACCAACGAAGCAACTCTGGACAAAACCAATACTGTTACTGGCGGCGCGGGAACCTACTCCTTCCCCGTGCTGCTGCCGGGAACCTACACAGTCAGCGTTGAGGCCAAAGGGTTTGAAGGCGCAAAGGAGACGGGAATTGTCCTTACCGCCGGGATGGCAGCGCAGGCGCCCACCATCGCTCTGAAAGTCGGCGCCTCAACCGAGACAGTTACGGTAACAATCCCCGTGGGAACCGTCCTGCAGACTGAAAATGGCCAGCTTGGCGGCGTGCTGGATTCAACGGATTTGCAGACGCTGGCGTTAGAAAGCCAAAACACGCTGGAATTGCTGAAGGTTATGCCCGGTATCACCACGGTAGCCAACTATACCGGGAACGGTTTGCAATTCGATTTTTTCAATACTGGCGCAGAAGGTAGCCCGATCGGAGATGGACTGGCCACCAACGGGGTTCCCAATCGCGGCGGAACTGCCGACCTGCTCGACGGCGTCAACATCAACGATCCGGGATGCAACTGCTGGTCGATCGCCTTGATCCTCCCCGACTGGGTCCAGGAAGTCTCCTATCAGGCCGCGAATTTCGGCGCCGATGTCTCACACGGTCCAACCGTGGTGAGCAGCATCAGCAAGGGCGGTACATCGCGATACCACGGACAGGGCTACTTCTACGCCCGCAACGATGTTTTGAATGCCAACGACTGGGTCAGCAATCACAATCGCACGCCCAGAGGCACGGCGCACTACTATTATCCGGGCGGCGACGTGGGTGGACCGATTCCGTTCACGCACAAAAGCTGCTGGGTTGGTTCGGATATGAGACGTTCATCCAAAACACCGGCAACGCCTATACCCTCACTTCGTACATTCCCTCCCCGGCCATGATGGGCGGCGACTTCAGCCTTAGTGACGCCGCAAGCCAGGCCCTTTGCCAGGCGGGAATCGGAGCAACGAAGGGAACGTTTTGCGACAACCTGCTGGGAACCGACCTGCCCGATCGCACGACCATCGGCGTCACTCCCGGAGTGCCGGTTGGCCATATTCCCACCAAGTACACGGCCGCGGCTGGTTACTCGCCGGCGCAATATGCGGCGGATCTGGCCAAGATCTGGCCTTCGCCCAACGCGACGCCCTCATCCGGAAACGGTTTTGTGAACTACTCCCAGCCGGTTCCCGGGGTACACGACGGACACATGTGGCGCGCCCGCCTCGACTACAACATCAGCGAGGCGACAAAGCTCTATGTTTCCTATCAATTTGGGACAGACAACTCTCCGGAAAATGGTTCGGGCGCGCACATTTACTGGACGCCCGGCAACTCAATTCCATTCCCGGGCGGGTCGATGCAGGCCCTGGAAACCTCGAAGATTCTGTCCGGCCATTTGACCCATGTTTTTGGATCTACGCTCACCAACGAACTGGTGGGTTCGGTGGGTTACGGCAACAATCCGGTCGCTGTGCCCAACCCCTCCGCGGTCTACAAGACCACGCTGGCCTATCCCGGCGGAACCATTTTTGGCACCAACGACAAGTGGATTCCGTCGTACAACAGCGCCGGCGGTCACACTTTCCCCGACTTCTCGCAGCAGGACATCTTTGCCGGCAGCGGTTATCCGCTGCTGAAAGAAGCACCTTCGGCCTACGACAACGTTATCAAGGTTCTGGGCAAGCACACCATCAAAACCGGTGTCTTCTACGAGATGATCAACAACGACCAAGGCGGCTTCAACACTCCAAACGGCGTGTACAGCTTCAACGGCGGACCGGCCAACAACGTGGTCACTGGCGTGGAAACCGGATCGCCGAATAATCCTGTGGCCAATTTTGTGATTGGCAATGCATCCTCCTACTCCGAAAACAGTGCTAACCCGCGTGCCGACGAAGCATACAAGACCATCTCCGTCTATGGCGACGATTCATGGAAGGTCTTGAAAAACTTTACTTTCGAATACGGCATCCGGTTCGATCACATGGGCCGCTGGTACGACCGTGGCACCGCGGGCATTCCGGTTTTCTCCGCGGCTAAGGTTCAGAGCGATTTCAACGTCGGCGCTCAGTTCCCTGGACTTTCCTATCACGCCATCAACCCTGCGGTGCCGAAGAGCGGCATGACCACGCCGTTCCTTACACTCTCACCCCGGATAGGTGTCTCATATGACGTCTTTGGCAACGGCAAAACCGTGGCTCGCGGCGGCTGGGGCGTTTACACCTGGAACGATCAGTATGGCGACTACAGCGGTGGCATAGATGACGCACAAGGGGTCCAGGGGTACAACCTGCCTGGAAGCACAACCGTCAACCTGAATCAAGTCGGAACCGGGGCCGTGGGGCTCACGCCGCCGACTTCGACCGCGACCAAGACCTGCTGCGCGGGCACTGTCTACGCGGTGAGCGCGGACGACAGCAACAATATCCCGACAACCTACATGTACAACTTCACCGTCGACCAGCAACTGCCGTGGAGGAGCGTACTCGAAGTTGCATATGTTGGAAATCAGAGCACGCACGCCCTGCTCGGAGGCGGCAGCAGCGCCGTGCTCTCCGGAGGCGACATTATCAACCAGAACAAGATGCCACTGGGAGCACTGTTCAATGCAGATCCGAAGACCGGAGTGGTTGCGCGAGATCCGGAGAACATCAGCGGGCCCTTGTCGCCCAACAATGCGCCGGCCGATTACATGCCATTCGGCTACGCGTACGGAACCAACGATATCTACGTCGTAAGTCACACCGGCTATTCGAACTACAACGCTCTCCAGGTGACGTTGCAGAAGCGGTCCGATTCCGTGACCTTCAACGTCAACTACACTTATTCAAAGTCGCTCGGAACCGATCTAAAGGAAAACCCGTACGTCCTTCGCGGCAACTACGGCGTAGAGCAGATCGATCGTCCAAATGTCTTCAACGCCTCCTACTCTTACACTGGGAAGCACCTTTACCGGGGAAGCAACATTCTTGCTTCAGAGGCGATCAACGGATGGACGATCTCGGGCATCACAACCTGGCAGGGTGGCGGAAATTTGCAGGCGCAATCCAGCCCCAACCTGAGTCTCTCGCTGAAATACATCAATATTCCAGCGTCGGCCTCGGCAAATAAAGTTGGCTCGTCGCTCAGCCAGGCGACTTACTATGGCACGACAGCCGGAATCACGATCCAGCCGACGGTGAGCTGCAGTCCGGGCTCAGGTCTGTCCGGGAATCAGCACATGAAGCTATCGTGCTTTGGGGTGCCCGCGATTGGAGCCTACGGCGCTCGCAACTTCCCATACGTGGCAGGGCCTTCCTACACGGATGCCGATTTGGCGTTGTCCAAGTCGTTTCACGTCACCGAAGCCCAGAGTGTCGAATTGCGCGCCTCGGCGTTCGATTGGATCAACCACCCGTTGGCTTCATTCAACGGCAGCGATCTGAATCTGAGCTACAACGTCGATTACACGACCAAGACCGTAACCAATACAGATGCGTCCACATTCGGATCCACCCAAACCAAGACGGGAGGCGACACGCGGCGCATCATCGAGCTGGCACTGAAATATAACTTCTGATTTAAATCGATCTTCCGCGGCCATGGATCTGTGATCGATCCATGGCCGCGGCTTTGCCAAGTTCAATCCAACAACAAGAGAATCGCAGGCAGCTTGACCCGCCGTTGCCGCGTCCTCAAGCAACGGAATGCCGACCGAACATGCTTCAATCGCGCATGTCTTTGGAGAGTCTCTTGAAACGATTTGCAAGACCTCGAACCAAACGCGGCGTTATGCACCTGGCCCGGATGCGCGCAATTGTTATCCTGGGCGCTGCCGCGTGCGCTTTTTGTTCGTTGGCGTCCGCGCAGGTTGTGCTCACGCGCGGCGAAGCCACGGTATCGCTCGAGCCCTATGCTCCAAACATCGTTCGCGTCACTCTGAGCACGGATCGCAACGCCGCGCTGGCTGGGCCGGGACCCGGCATTACGGCAACACCTGCAGCAAGCGGGTGGTCTGCCACGAGCGACGCCGGCGGCGATACTTATCGCTCCACCGCAATGACGGTCCGCGTAAGCGCCGATCATCCGCCGGGGCCAGAGACTGAAACCGGCAGGTATTTTCTGTCTTCGGTCCCAGGCGTTTCCATCGCAGTCACCTCGCCGGGAGGAGAGGGAATTTTGCGCATGACCGGCTGGGCAATGTCCGTGCCGAACTACAAAGACGGCAATGCGGGTGTACTCAGCGACCGGCGGCCCTCGGACGATCCATTCTTCCAGGTAAGCGCCACATTCGCGGCGCCGGCCAACGAACACGACTACGGACTTGGGCAGAATCAGCAGGGCATCCTCGATTTGCGCGGTCGCTCTTTGGAGTGTGCACATGACTACAACGCAGCTGCCGGTCCCAGCGTCTGCGTGCCTTTTGTTGTAACCAATCGCGGTTACGCATTGCTGTGGGACAACCCCTCGCGTACGCGCGTGGACTTCGCTTTCAACGATCGAACGCAATGGACGTCAGAGGTGGGTCAACGGGTTTCCTTCTTTGTCATCGTCGGCTCTGCATATGATGACCTCTATCGGGGCTATCGCGCGCTTACGGGCAGCGTTCCCATGCTTCCGAAATTCGCTTATGGCTATATTCAATCGAAGCAACGCTACGCCTCAGAGCAGGAAATACTCGATGTAGCCCATGGATATCGCGAGCGCCATCTGCCGGCAGACATGATCGTGGTTGACTGGTTCTACTTCACTAAGATGGGCCAGATGGATATGGATCCAAAAGCGTGGCCTGATCCATCGGCGATGAACGCCGAGCTCCATCAACTCGGCTTCCATTCCATGATCAGCGTGTGGCCGCGATTCGTTCCGGAGGATCGGTACTACGCGGCGCTTCTTCAGAACGGATGGTTAGAACATCTCGCGGACGGCGCACCGATCAACGGCTTGCCGTATGACAAAGCGGGCTCGGATATTGACACCACGAATCCAGAAGCCGCGCGATGGTTCTGGAATGCGATTCGCGACAACTTTGTGCGCCTTGGTTTCGACGCCATTTGGGCCGACGAAACCGAGCCCGATCTGCCCCCGAATGGCAGCTACCTGCACATTGGCCCCGGCACCGAGTTCTTCAATGTGTATCCCTACTTTCACACGAAGGCGATCTACGACGGTATTCGCCGCGACCTGCCGCAAGAGCGCGCTCTCATCCTGGCACGCGATGCCTATCTGGGCGCGCAGCACAATGGAGCAACTTTCTGGTCCTCCGATATCTACCCCACCTGGGACACACTGCGCAGGCAGGTTCCGACCGGCCTCGACTTCGTCGCCTCAGGCATGCCGTACTGGAGCACCGATATCGGCGGCTGGCAGTCCCCGGCCCGTGCCCACAAGCCTGACCTTCCACCGCTCATCGATCCGAGCGATGCACGCGATAACGTGAAGCAGAACGATGACTATCCCGAGCTCTACGTTCGCTGGTTCGAGTACGGCACATTTCAGCCGACTATGCGAACGCACGGCAGCCGGAAACACAATGAGGTGTGGTCGTACGGCAAACAGGCCGAACCCATTCTCGAAAAATATCTGCGCCTGCGTTACCAGCTGATGCCCTACATTTACTCTCTTGGCCATGCTACGCATGAATCCGGCGCGCCGTTCATGCGCGGGCTCTTCATGGATTTCGGCTCCGACCCCAACGTCGCGAATATCGGGGACGAATACATGTTCGGCCCCGCGCTCCTGGTGGCGCCCGTTACCGAGCAGGGGAGCACCAGTCGCGAAGTCTATCTTCCCGCGGGAAACGACTGGTACGACTTCTGGACCAACAAGCGCATCGCGGGAGGCCAGCACGTTACCGTTGCGGCTCCCATCGATACCATCCCGCTCTTTGTTCGTGCGGGCTCCATTTTGCCGCTGGGGGCTGCGATCGAAAGCACGGATCAACCGCAGGCGATTGAGCGCGTGCGCGTCTATCCCGGCGCCGACGGCGATTTCGCACTCTACTCGGATGACGGGAAAACCTATGCCTACGAACAGGGCGATTTTCGCCTCACGCGACTGCATTGGGACGACAAAGCGCAAAAACTTACGATTGCCGGGGCCGAGGCATGGGATTCGCGCCGCACCGATATCGTCGAAATCATTCAGCCCGCGGATCGCTAGCCAAGCAATGAGTGAAACGGGGGTTTGCCATGCTGCATTTTTCCCGAAAACTGCGAGCCGGCTTTGAATTCCTCGCGCTGCTGTATCTTGCGGCCTTATTTCGTTATCGCGCTGGGCGAGGAATTTCCGCGCTGGGCGTTCGTTTTGAAAGCTGATGTGGTATCCGCCACCATGAAAAAGCGCATTACTGTTCTGCTCTGCCTTCGGGCATTCTGGTTTGTTCCGGCTTTCATGCCGGTCAGCGCCCAGCAACCTCCATATCCGTTCAACGATCCCTCGCTGGCGATGGAAAAGAGGATTGACAACCTACTTTCCCTTATGACGATCAATGAAAAGGTCAACTGTCTCAGCACGAACACCGGCGTGCCCCGTTTGGGGGTGCCGAGCTACGGCAGCTCCGAAGGCATCCATGGAGTCGTCCAACGTGAGAGCAGTGGCAGTCGCCAGCCCATTACGACAACGCAGTTCCCGCAGCCTCCGGGCTTGGGTGAATCATGGGATCCTGACCTGGTTCGCAAGGTGGGCGATGTTGAGGGCTATGAAGCTCGATTCATCACGCAAACCGAGGAGTACAACCGGCAGATTCTCATGCTCTGGGGACCACAATCGGATCTGGCGCGCGACCCGCGCTGGGGCCGTAGCGAGGAGGTGTACGGCGAAGATCCGTTCTTCAACGGAACCATGGCGACCGCCTTCATCGAGGGATTGCAGGGCGACGACCCGAAGTATTGGCAGGCGGCTGCGCTGCTCAAACATTTTCTGGCCAACAGCAACGAGGATCGCCGCAACGGATCTTCGTCGAACTTCGACCAGCGGCTGTTTTGGGAATACTATTCGGTGCCCTTCCGGATGGGATTTCAAGAGGGCGGAGCCAAGGCTGTGATGGCTTCCTACAACGCGTGGAACGGCACTCCGATGGCCGTCAATCCCATTCTCGAAAGCATAGTCCGCGAACAATGGGGCGTGGATGTGATTTCGAGCGATGGGGGAGCGGTCCGTCTTCTTGTCGATCCGCGCCATCTCTTTCCCGGCCAGAAGGAGGCAGTGGTCGCGTGCCTGAAAGCCGGAATCAACCAGTTTCTCGATCAATATCAGGACGAAACCAAGGCTGCGCTGAAGGATGGCGAAGTTACCGCGGCGGAGATTGACGCGCTGCTTCGCCCCAAGTTCAGGATTACCATCCGCCTAGGCTTGCTCGATCCGCCGAAGATGGTTCCCTACTCGAAGATCAAGGATTTGCCCGAGCCCTGGAACACGGAGCGGGATCGCGCGGTCTCAAAGCAGATGGCACTCGAATCGGTGGTGCTGCTCAAGAACGAAAACAGCTTTCTGCCGCTCAAGAAGGGCGACATCAAGTCAATCGCTGTGATCGGGCCGCTCGCCGACTCGGTGCACTGGGACTGGTATGGCGGCACGCCGCCGTATGCAGTCACGCCGCTCCAGGGAATCAAAGCGGAGCTCGGTCCGGATGTAAAAGTGAATTACGCAGAGAGCGAGCTGGCCAACGCGGCCATCGCCGCGGCCAAATCCTCCGACGTCGCGGTGGTCGTGATCGGCAACGATCCCACCTGCGGCCCGGATATGGCGCACGACTGGTACAACACAGTCGACGGTGGCGGAACACTGGCCTGCACCGTGCCCAGCGACGGACGCGAAGGACAGGATCGGGAAATCATCGATCTTGCCCAGGAACAACTCGTGAAGCAGGTGTACGCCGTCAATCCCAGGACCGTGGTCATCCTGGTTTCCAGCTTCCCGTTCGCCATCAACTGGTCGCAGGAGCACGTTCCCGCGATCCTGCACATGGCCCACGCCTCGCAGGACGAGGGCATGGCCGTGGCGCAGGTGCTTTTCGGCGACTACAGCCCGGGCGGGCATCTGGTGGAAACCTGGCCCCGGTCGCTCGATCAGTTACCACCGATGATGGACTACAACATCCGCGACGGCCGCACTTATATGTACTTCAAAGGGGAGCCGCTCTATCCCTTCGGCTATGGCCTGAGCTACACAACTTTCAGGTATTCCAATCTCCGCACCAGTTCCACGCAACTGCCTAAAGACGGCTCGCTCACCGTCAGCGTGGACGTGACGAATACCGGCAGCCGCGCGGGCGATGTGGTGGTCCAGATGTACGTCAAGCATCTGGGCACGAAGGTTGAGCAACCGCGCGAAGCGCTGAAGGGCTTCCGCCGCCTGACCATCCAGCCCTATGAAACCAGGACCGTTCAGATTCCGCTCAAGGCCTCGACACTGGCCTGGTGGGACGAAAAGCTCCCAGGTTTCCGCGTCGAAGCCGAGCCGATCCGCGTGATGATCGGCAATTCGTCCGCCGACATTCAACTGACAACCGAGGTGCGCGTGCAGTAGAGCAATTCTGTAATACGCGTGCACTTGCCGGTCACCGACAAAGGTTATGGCCGGACGTTGAGATGCACGCGACGCAGTCCGCAGAACAGTTCGCCCGGAAAGGAATGAAGCATCAGTGAAGAACCACCGCATTGCATGGATTGCCGGCATCGCTCTGGCCTCTTGTCACGTCAGCGCTGCAGGTGCGCAAGAGTCGAGCGCCCGGCCCGCGCAGTCCGCCGTTCGGCAGACCGCGCTCCGGCAGCCCTGGATGAATCCATCCCTGGACCCGGATGCGCGGGCAAATCTAATGATTCATGAGATGACGCTCGACGAGAAGATCCATTTGGTTCATGGCGTAGGCTGGGGAGTGCTGCGGGTTGGCGCGTACGTGCCGGCCGCAGATAACGGCGGCGCCGGCTTCGTCCCCGGCATTCCGCGGCTGCATCTTCCTGACATCAATCTCGCCGACTCTGCGGTGGGCGTGCGCATGGCAGCGCTCGAGGGCCGCTACGCCACTCTGCTCCCCTCGGTGCTCGGCATGTCCGCCTCCTGGGATCCCGAAGCCGCCTTCCTCTTTTTGCGAGGGCAACCCCCTGTACTTGGAGAGCAGGTCTCGTGGTTCTAACCATCAGATGCACATATATTTAGCCATGAAATGGCCAGGAATAGAGCTCCGGCACTCCCCCCCAGCGCCGGCATTTTGCCGGAATTTGCGAATTGCAGAATTGCAGGATTTGGATGCCCGTGGCGCCGGCCGGTGGCGGCTGTGCCAAGGTACTGTGTTGCCCCAATGTCACGCCAGCGAGCAGTCAGATCGCCCCAAGGTGGAAGCATCGCGAGTTCGCTAGAACTGGAATCTACGATGTGCCAAAAACCTGACGCAGGCTCTCCTGCTTCGCGGAACGTGGCGAGTAGAACTAGGCCGCGAACGTCTTTCTAGGTGATTTGTGTCACGTCTGAGAGTTTCGCGATGTCCTGCGTTGCCAGTGTGCAGGAAGTGTGCCGAGAAAATGGCGGGCCACTCAGACGGAAGGCGGTCGGGAGCTTCGCCGCGGCCGTCCTGCCATCGCCCGGTAGAAATCGCTAGACAAACCGATTAGGGTAGGCACACATCTGACACACGAAACGGCTTCGGGAGACGAGTCCGCCCGGTGTTCTGGAAGAGTAGCCATTGATCCAAGCGAATTAGTGGTCACTGCTTCATGATTCGATGTGAGCCAAATTCAACAGATTGTGGGATAAGTGAATAAGGAGTTTCTTGTCTCGGAGCGCAGAATACTCTCGCGTGATGCCAAGTTTAGCGCGCTGCCCAGTCCCTCGCCCGTCTCCTTTTCTCTTGCTCCCCCGCGGTTCGATTTATTGTGTTTCATGCGGGTTTCTCCTACTCCATGCAGTGAACCCACTACTTCCTCCGGCATCGTCGTCACGGCACCTCCTTTGATTTCAGCCAGTTACCGCATTGCTCTCTTTTACAGTTCTGACGTATACTACATCACAAGAAGAAAACGACATGACCCCTCAGATGAAAACCACAATCAGAGCGAAGCGCAGAGTCGTTGCTCCCGCAGAGAAGCGGACTCAGGTCCGGCTCACCGTGGATTCCAAGTTCACCAAGACCCATTTCAACCAACTCTTTGCCGTGCTGAGAATCCGGAGACAGAACGCTCTGGCGGAGCACATCATCATGAATTTCAAAACCAAGGCTGCTCAGGCGCAGATTCTGGCTTTCTATAACGGCCCGTGGCTGGACATTCCGTTTCAAAATATCGACACCTCTTTTGTGTTTGCGTTGACCTACGAGATTGCGGATGAACTGGGGAGAGTCGGCGGGGAGATTCTTGGCGGTGTGAATAAGTCCAAGACGTTTCGCGTGATGGTGGCCTACTTTGCAGCCGCTTATAAACTCAAGACGCCAGTCCAATCCACATTCGCATAGTTTCGTCGTCAGGACATTGTTCAGACGGCGACTGCATCTACGCGATGATCGTGGACGGCTTCCCTCCAATGGGCCATGGCGCATTGGCCACGCACTTCGCAGTCGATGCCGGATGTCCTCAGCTGTAAGCTATGGTGATTCAGCGAATCCTTCGTCATGCGAATGTGAGCGCGACGGCAACCTACTACATCAAGACAGCCGCCGCCGATGTCCGGAGCGCAATGACGAAGCTGGAAAATCACATTGCAGAGGCAGCGCAGAGCAAAGCGGACACTAATGGGACACTTGAGGCGCTTTTGGAGTCCGGCCCCTCAACTATTCAATAAATTATAAGTTGATTATTTTCAAAAGGATGGCGGTGTATCGAGTCTCGAGCGAACCGTTCTCCAGATCGAATTCCCTGCTAACAGGGAAAAATACAGGGAAATTCGCGGATTTTGCCCCAGGAGTCTGCCGGAAGAACTCTCTATGGTGCAGAATACACGCAAGTTAGCACCGCAAACTCCCAATTTGTGAGCCGCACCGAGCAGGGAATGATCACCCACGTATCAGGGAATTGCATTTCCCTGATATCGGCCATCCGGACCATGGGGACAACCGGCACTGAGGTGGTCCCGGTAGTTCGGACAGTTTTTGCTTTTTCCTTTAGTGGAAGTTCTTGTTCTTGCTTTTAGGCTGCCATAGACTCTGGCAGGCGGTTGAGGTATACCTGATCGGGCGTGAGCGCTTTCAGGCTGGAGTGCGGCCGGATGGAGTTATAGAACTCCAGGTAGCGGCCGATGGAAGTTCTGGCCTCGCTGACCGAGGCGTAGGCGTGCAGGTAGACCTCTTCGTAACTTGATGGACTTCCAGATGCGCTCGACGAAGACGTTGTCGCGCCAGCGCCCTTTGCCATCCAGGCTGATGGCGATTGCGCTTTCCTTGAGCCGCGCGGTGAAAGCCTCACTGGTGAACTGCGAGCCCTGGTCGGTGTTGAAGATCTCCGGTTTTTCATTCCTGGAAAGAGCTTCTTCCAGTGCCTCGATGCAGAAGCAGGCCTCCATGGTGATCGACACCCGCCAGGCCAGCACGCGGCGGCTGAACCAATCGACCACCGCGGCCAGATAGACGAAGCCACGCGCAATGGGGATGTACGTGATGTCCATGGCCCAGACCTGGTTGGGCCGCGTGATGGCCACGCCGCGCAGCAGGTACGGATAAATCCTGTGTCCTGGCGCGGGTTTGGAGGTGTTGGGCCGGCGGTAGATGGCCTCAATCCCCATGCGCCTCATCAGCATGCGAATGTGCCGGCGGCCCACTTCCAGGCCTCGATGGCCGATCAGATCGCGCAGCATGCGGCTGCCCGCAAACGGGTAGTTCAGATGCAGTTCGTCGATCTGGCGCATCAGCCACAAGTCCTCGGCTGACACCGGACGCGGCTGATAGTAGACGCTGCTGCGGCTGATGGCCAGCGCTTCTGCCTGCTGCTTGATGGAAAGATCGTGCTCGGGTTCGATCATCGCCTTGCGCTCAGCAGTCCCGCTTTGGAGAGCGCCCCTTCTAAAAAATCGTCCTCTAGCGTCAGAGCGCCGATCTTGGCGTGCAGAGTCTTCACGTCAACCAACTCTTGAGCCGGTGCGCCCGTGGTTTCTCCAAAGACGCCCGCCGCGCCCTCCAGAAGCTGGCTCTTCCACTGCGTAATCTGGTTCGGATGAACGTCAAACTGCTCGGCCAGCTCGGCCAAGGTCTTCTCGCCCCGGATCGCAGCCAAGGCCACCTTGGCCTTGAACGCAGCCGAATGGTTCCTGCGTGGACGTCTGCTCATCGGTTCTCCTCTTCTCAGCCATCTTAGGCTGCCAAAGAACAGAACCCCCACTTAAACCCCTGCCCGAATTTGCTGAACCGGCTCTCTCTTTAGTTGCATACATGAGAGCGTGCTGCCTCAGGCCAAAACTGATCTCTCAGCGTAATCTGCGAAATTCGACGGGGCCGTAAGCCCTTGGCGCTTTGCGACCAGCAACGCCAAAATTACGCGCACGCTTTCGGCTCAGGGAAGGCCCGGCGAGCGACGCACGCTGGAGGTTTGGCGGTAGGCCCATACGCCGCAGATGGTTCCTACCATGATCACAATGTAGTAGGGGATATGGATGATTGTTGCCAACATGGTGAGCCCAACCAGAGGCAACCACGGTGCACTTGATCGCCACGCTGTTATGCGTGACCTTGTTTCGTGCAATTCCAGAAGGAACAAGAATGTGAAGAATGTCATGATTCCACTGCACGCAGATCCCATATGGAATTGCCATCCCGGGAACTTATTCATCTGGCTTCCCCACAGATCCATTACGTCTGGAAGTGTCGTCTCGACGGCAATGAAGGCACACGAACCTCCAAGCAATGCGACCATCAGCGTTGTAGGGGTGTGATTGTATTCGTAACTCGAACGATTCTTCCGCCTTCCCATCTAATTCTCCGGCAAAGCGATCCACTTCTCAGCTTCTAATCGTCAGAACTGGGCAAGGAGCATCTACGATGATCCGAAAGGCCCCAGATGTTCTCATCTCCATGCTGATATGCGAAGTCTTCCGGATACCGAGCACCAGGAGTTCGATAGATCGCTCTCTGATGTGTTCAAGGATCTTGTCGTGCGCCCCGCCGACAGCAACATAGGTTCTTGGATCGCAGAATTCTCTGGCAGATTGCGGCACGAGGGAGTCAAGAGCGTTGAAGAAGCGGCTCTGAAGATCGAACAATCCATCCGGATGTTCAATGGCATCGTCCTGAATCACATTGAGCACATCAATCTTCGCCGCGAAAACCTCAGCCAATGTAACCGCATAGGTCGCAGCATTGGCGGCCGCCTCAGTAAAGTCGGTCGCAAAAAGAATCCTCTCGAACGGGAACGTTTGTGAGGTCAAGGGCTGAACCTGAGGTCCAACGGTAAGCGCTGGCCAGCGGGTAGACCGTAGGATCTTCTCTGCGGTCGAGCCGATGATTCCCCGCTCGAGCCTGCCTCCACCATGCGTTCCCAGAACGATCATGGACGGCTCATGCTTATTGGCCAGATCCGAAATTACATCTTCCGGATTTCCTTCCAAAAGTGTGGGAATGATCTCGATCGAATCTGCTCCCAGTAAATCAGCCTCTCTCGATAGAAGATGCGCCAAGTTCTGTCTCTGCTGGCTTGATCGCCTGTCACCTACTTCAACTTCCAACGCGGCTTGCGCCAGCGTGAAGGCATGAGTCACCAGCAGCTTTGCTGAGAAATGGGCAGCCATGCGCGCGGCGTAGAGGCCGGCGTTCCTGGAGCAAAGAGAAAAATCTGTTGCGTAGATAACGGTCTTCAGGTTCAACTCGGGCCTATCGCCAATCACTGGCATGGTCGCTATCTCCTGGAAACAAGGCTCAAAATCAGAATGATCAACACAGTCACACTCACTGCGGCATAGAAACGGTCCCTGAGGAGTGAGAATCCAACCACGCCGAAGACGACATGGCAAATTTCACAAGGCTACTGGCCCGTCTGGAACCGTACCACCGCCAGCGCGGTTTGATAGGCGTAGCGGGCATTGGCATAGTCGATCTCTGCCTGCGTTTGTGCAAGTTGCGCCTGTGTCAGCTCCACGATCCCGCTCAAGCCGATCTTGTACCGCTCCTCTGAAAGATCGAGAGCCATGTTCGACTCGTTCAGCATTTCCTGCGTGACGCCGATGCGCTGGAACGCATTCTGTGCATTCAGGACCGCGGTGCGTAAATCGCGCGCAATCACATCGCGCAAGTTCCTCACTTGTTCCCCGGCAGCATTGGCGCGCAGCTTTGCCTCCTGTGCGCGGGCGTTGTACAGAAATCCATTAAAGACGGGAATACTAATGTTTGCGCCAACGGCGCCGTACCATGAAGATTGAATCTGATCCGAGCGCACCGGCGTGCCACCCACCGCGGCCATCGCCGAAACGGTCGGCATCCACAGATCGCGTTCGGCAATGCTGAATTGGCGGGCAGCGGTGTAGTTATAGTTGAGCGCTGCAAGATCGGGACGCGCGGTAAGCGCCGTTTGCAGCAACGCTTCGGCATCTTGGGGCGCAGGCTCTGGATTTGCCGATGTCTCATCCACGAGCGTGTATTGCTCGTCCAGTTCGGAGCCCAATACGGCGTTCAGGCTCGCCATGGCGTCGGCGGCGTCATTCCGGGCGTCAAGAAAAAGCAATTTGGCCTGCGAGAGTTGCACATCCGCAAAGCTCAGATCGAGATCCGAACGCAGTTTTTGCTTGGCGAGGGCTCCAACCTGGTCCACCGTCGCCTGGCGCTGGTTTACAGTTGCTTCCGCCACCTTCAGGATCGCCTGGCTCGTCAACACTTGATAGAACGCCTGATCCACTGTCAGCGTGATGTCGAGTTCCGTGGCACGCTCGTTTTCGAGTTGAGCCTCTGCGTTCGATTGCGCGCTTCGCACCAAGTTATGCGTGCGCCCGAAGTCCGTGATCAGTTGGCTCACTGACAGGCCGCCTGCGGCGCGGTCGTACACTGACGGATTATTCAGTAGGCCTGCGGTGATGCGGCTGTTTTCGTGCGCGCCTACGGCCGTCAGGGCACCCTGTACCGTGGGCAGTTCGGCAGAACGCACCTCACGCGTCACCTGTGCCTGCGCGAGCGCAATGAGCCGCGCCACGCTAATGTTTGGGTTGTGCTCGATCGCCATGTGCTCCGCGTCTGCGAGTGTCAGTCTCGGTCTCGAGGACACAACAGGCGCGGCTGGCGCTTGTGTAGCCGGAAGTTGCAGTGAGGGCATTGGTGCTGCCGGCGCCTGCGTCTGCTGCGAGCGCATTGCGCACGGCAACAAGACCAGCGACACAAACGCGCACGCGGCAGGGAACAATCGTCTCTTTACGGATTCAGTCATGTCTATTCCTCTGCGACTGCGAACTTGGCTTTGTCTCGTCCATGGATTACCAGGTACACCGCTGGAACCAGGAACATGGTGACAACAACAGATAGCGCCAATCCGCCGATGATGGCCCTCGCTAACGGCGCATACTGTTCGCTACCCGCCTCCAGTCCCAGCGCCATCGGAATCATGCCGAGCAGTGTCGCCAGCGAGGTCATCAGAATGGGGCGCAGGCGAACCTTGCACGACTCCACTACCGCTGCTTTCAGCCCCATACCCTGCTGGTGAAGAATGCCCGCGAACTCGACGATCAGAATGCTGTTCGACACCACGATGCCGGCCATCATAATCACTCCCATCAGCGACATGATGTTCAATGAACTACCGGTCACCAGGAGGATCAGTGCCACGCCAGCCAGCCCCGGTGGAATCGCCATCAGGATGATGAAAGGGTCGATGAACGAGGCGAACTGGGCCATCAGAATCAGGTAGACGAGCAGGATGGCAATGATGAGGCCAACGCCGAAGTCGTGGAATGCCTGGTTCATGCTGACCACAGCCCCCCTGACATCGATCACCGTGTTCTTGTCGTGCTTCGTGTCGGCCAGCAGACGCTCGATTTGCCCGCCCACTCCCTGCAGTGCCTCGCTCTTGGTGGCCACATAAATGTCGATCACGCGGCGAATCTGGTTATGGTCCACCTCGGTGGGCGTGTTGATCTGTTGGATATCGGCCACCGCGCCCAAGGGCACATAGCCCGCAGAGTTCTCGTTGCCGGACGACTGCGATGAGGCTGGATCCGACTGCCCGCCCTCCTGCATCGGGCTGTAACCGGCAGGGCGCACGCCGCGCAACGGAATGTTCTTCATATCCTCCATCGACATGTTTTCGATCCAGCTGTTTGCGTATTGCACCGTGACCATGTAGTTGTTACCGCTCTTCGGATCGATCCAATAACTGGGAGCCACCATGCCGTCTGAAGTGAGCGCCGTAATCACGTCGTCGACCACGTCTTTGGCCGAAAGCCCGATCAGGCTGGCGCGCTCGCGGTCGATGTTCAGCGCCAGGCCGGGATAATCGATGCTTTGCGGGATATACACATTGCTCACGTTGGGCATCGCTTTGATCTTCGCCGCCAGTTGCGTGGCCAGGGCATAGGAGCCATCCATATTCTGCGACTTGATCTGAATGTCGATGGGAGCAGGCAGCCCCTGATTGATGACCGAATCGACCAGACCGCCGGCCTGGAAATAGGTCGAGAGTTCCGGCATCTCGCGCGCAAGCTTTTCCTGTACGCGGCGCATGTACGCATAGCTCCCGGTACTGTGGCCCTCCTTCAGGCTGGTCTGCACGAAGGCGGTGTCCATCGACGCGTTGGTCGTGTAGATCGCCGAAAGATCGGGATAGACACCGATGTTGGAGACGATCATTCCCAGGTCTTTTTGGGGAACCACGCTGCGGATGATGTCTTCGACTTTTGCGATGTAGTCGTTACTCACTTCAAGACGTGTGCCGCTTGGCATGCGCACGTCGATGATGAATTGGCCTGGGTCAGTGCGGGGAAAGTATGCGCGGCCGATGAAGGGAACCGTAACCAACAGCAGCAGCACCACGCCACCGAAGATCGCTGCGGCGGTAAAGCCAGGCCGCTCCATAGCCCGCATCGCAAGGCCTTCGTACCAGTTCAGCATGGCCTGAAACTTTTCGTTGAACTTGGTCTCGAAGCGCGTAAAGAAGCTCAGCCGAGATTGGTTGCCTTCGACGTCGCGGCGCAGGCGGATGAATTTGGCGCAGAAGAGCGGCACCACGGTCATGGCGAAGAAGTACGATGCGAAGATCGAAAGTACCACGCCCAGCGCCATCGGCGTGAAGATGTACTTGCTCACACCAGTGAAAAACGTCACCGGGAAGAACACGATGGAGGTAGTGAAAGTGGCGGCCAGCACCGCCATCGAAACCTCCGTTCCGCCCGTTTCCGCCGCAACTTGAGGCGATTCCCCCATCTCCATGTGCCGGAAGATGTTTTCAAGCACGATCACGCCGTTATCGATCAGCCTGGAGAAGACCAGCGCCAGTCCGCCCAGGATCATGGTGTTGATGGAGCCGCCCGTGTAACCGACGATCAGAAGGCAGACCACCATCGAAAGCGGAACGGCAAGGACTACGGCGATCATGGCGCGCGGGCTGCCCAGGAAAACGAGAATCATCACCCCGGTCAGCACCAGGCCGATGGACGCTTCCTTCGAAACATTCTTGATCGCCAATTTGACGAAAAGGGATTGGTCGAATACCACTGCTGTCTTCAGGGATTCAGGAATATCGACCAGATGCTTGATCGCGGCCTTCATTCCGTTGACGATGGTGATGGTGTTGCTGTCGCCGCCCTGCTTGAAGACCGGCACGTAAACCGAACGCTGTCCGTCGATGCGCACGATGTTGTATTGCAAGGCTCCAGAGTCGATCGCCTTGCCGATGTCACCGACAAGCACCGATGAGTTGCCCACCGACTTCAGCGGCATCTGGTTCATCGAATTCGCATCAGGAAACTGACTATTGGCGTAGATGTTGTAGTCCTTGGAGCCGATGCGCACGTCGCCCGCGGGCAAAATCAGGTTTGAGCTGTTGACCGACGTCACCACGTCGTCCAGGCTCAGGTTACGCGCTTCCAACTTCAGCGGATCCACGTAGATCTGGATCTGCCGGTAGGTTCCTCCGTAAGGCTGCGGTACCGATGCGCCCTGGACATTGGAAATCTGGTTGCGCACCTGGAACTGTGCCAGATCCTTCAGACTGGTTTCGTTCAGTCCCTGACCCTTCAGCGTCACCAGGCATACAGGCTGCGTCGATGCGTCCATGCCCAGCACTACAGGAGGCAGAGTCCCCGGCGGCAATCGGCGCAGATCGGCCATGGCCAGGTTGGCGATGTTGCTCAACGCCGCATTGGGATCGGTGCCAGGCTTGAAATAGATCTTGATCAGACTCACGCCCGACATCGAGCGCGACTCGCTGTGGTCGATATTGGCGCCGAGTGTAAAAAAGCGCTCAAACGTATTCGTGATGTCGGCTTCAATCTGCTCTGGAGGCATCCCGTTATAGAACGTGGCCACCACCACCACCGGCATATCAATCCTGGGAAACAGATCCACCGGCATCTGAGCGATGTTGACCGCTCCCACAAGAGACACCAGCAGGCACAACATGATAATGAAGTAGGGGAATCTGAGAGCAAACTTCGGCATCAGTGCGCGCCTCCATCGCTCGTTTCGGCCTTCATGTCGATCATGCCACCCGTCTCCTGCACGGTCTCCGAGGCGGGCGAAGCGGTGAGCAGCGGGTTCACTTCTTCGCCCTCCTGGTACTTATCCTGACCCCCTACTACCACCCGGTCGCCGGGGTTGAGTCCGCTGGTGATCTCGGCGAGTTTCGATCCCTGCAGGCCCACGGCGACGTTGCGAATGTGAATGCGATTGCTGTCATCGAGAACGTAGACCGTTTCCTGTTGCCCATTCAGCACCAGCGCCTCCACCGGAATCGTCACCACGTTTGTCACGTGCCCCAACTGCAAAAGCGTGTTGGCGTACATCCCAGGCGCGATGGACAGATCCTTGTTCTCTACATCCACTTCCGTTTCCATGGTCCGGGTTTCGAAATTCACTTCGCGCGTAAAGCGCACGATCTTTCCCGTAAAAGAACGGCCGATTGCATCCACGCGCACCTGCAACTGGTCGCCGACATGCACGTATTTCACGTCGTCCTCGGGCACCGGGATGCGCAGCCGGAGAAGATTGCTCTGCGACAGCCGCACGATGGGGAGTGCCTGGTCGTTGGAGTTGGTGCCGCCCTGGATCAGTGCGCCGGTGTCCGCGTAGCGCCAAATCACAACACCGTCCAGAGGCGCCGTCACGTTGGTGTAGTTTTCCAGAGCCGCGATGCGCTGATTGTCCGACCGTGCTGCGTTCGCGTGTTGCTGCGCCGCCGCCATCGCCGATTTGGCTGCGTCTATCTGTGCCTCCGACGACAAATCCTTGGCCTGTGCATCGTCCAGTTCCTGTTGCGCAATCAACCCCGGTCTTCCCGCGGCCGCCTGCTTCAGCCGTTCTGACGCAGCGTGCAGAGCCGCGTGTTCTGCCTCGGCGCGACTGATCCCGTTCTGCGCCTGCGTGGTCTCTTCTTTGCTCTGCTGGAGTTGAAACACGGTTTGTTGCAACTGCGCCTTCAACTCTGGCACTTCCAGGATCGCCAGCGTCTGGCCCTGATGGACGACGTCGCCGATATCGACATTGATGCGCGACATGTAGCCGCTAACTTTTGGGTGCACATCCACAACCTGGTAGGGCTGGAACTGACCGGCCAAAGTCAGCACATGGGAGATATCGCCCCGCTGCGCAGTGGCAACCTTTGCGGAAGGAACCGCTGCAGCTCTGGCTTCCGACTTGCTGTCCGCCGTGCGGCAGGCAACGATACTGGCCGTGACCGTAAACGCCAATCCTATGGCGAGAATCGAGGAGGTTTGCTTTCGCATGTCTTGATTGCACCTCTTAAAAGGAATTCTGTGATTGCAGGGTCAGAGGACGTGACATATTCGCCGGTGGAGAAGATTCCACGCGACAGCTCGCCAATTGGCCGGTGCCGGATGTACCAGGTTTAACTGCGGAGGACCAACTAGGCGAGGATGGGCGGGGGGCGAACGAAGAAGATATTCGATGCGGCGCGACGAAGATGCCACGAACGGTTCGCGCGCTCTTCCCTCTGGCCTGACACTTGCGGGTTCAAGATGCTGAAGGCCAGCAACACAGCAAAGAAGACGGCGCTAGGAACGGTGTAGCTAACCCTGGTGGAGTTTTTCGTTTTAACTATTAGGGGGCTTTCCGCTGTTCCAGATTGCTCATTCCTGGATAGGAGCTTGGCCTGTGAAATCTTATGAGAATCTGCCCGTGGTGAATCATAAAGGGAAAGCTTATATTGCAGACCCCACGCGAACACACAGACAGCCAACCCCAGGGATGCGAGGATCCCCAAGAGATTGAATGACCGAGTTGTACTCCAACGTTGCACTTTCACCCGGATACAGATTGAAGTCTAACCCATTCGGCTGACGCAACCCGCGACCGTGTCGGTCCATTTTAAGGATCGTCAAGCACTTTGACGGCACAATTGCGCAAATAGGTTGCTCAACTATTCTCTAAGAGCAGCCAGTCGCGGCAAGAACCCTCATCAGCAGCCGCTATTGCCTGACATGGCTGAACCGGTCAACACGGCTGCCTTGAAAGAAACGATGATGTACCAAGCCTAGAACGAGCAGAAAAACGGCCACTACAAAAGTGGCGAGAAGCAGCACCTGCACCACTCGAAACCAAGGTGATATCTGTCTTTCAGGAGCCGTCGCATTTGGATCGGTTGTCATTTGAGCAACCCTCCACCCGCTGAGGCGACTTTGCCGGTGCCGACATTCATGCGATCTCTCTGTCCTGTGTCGCAGTCAAATTGCATCACATTCTCATTGCGTAAATTTGGAGTGCCCCAAAAGCTATGCCTGCGTGCACAATGCCTCGCTGCGGTATGCCTTCACAGTTTATCGATGCAGACAGCGTAGTTAAGTTGTATACCCAGGCAACAAAAAGTGCATCGTATATAACGAAGACAAATCATAGGAAAGAGGATCTGTGCTACTTGGTTCTTCTTTCGTTTCACGGAGAAGGGACAGTTTGATCAGTTGCCAATTCGGAGGCCATCGCCGATTACCCCAAGCGCAGATCTGACGGATGCTCAGAGTAGGAGCACCCTACGCAAGGGCATTCGATGAAGAATGGTCAATTTTGCTCACCTGAATTCAAATTGCACCGTTATCGAACAGTGAAGGCGCATAACCTTATCGGTTAAACTCACTTCGGAGGAGCACCATGAAAATTGGCTTGGTTGGGCGGTCAGGGACTGCCGCTCTTCTCGGATTTGCCGTTCTCTCTTTCTTGCCGCAGATCCGAGCGCAGTTCACCCCGGTTCTCACGGGAAGCGCGTCTTCCATTCCAGCGGCTCAGTTGCTGAAACCAGAGGCGCTGGTCCAACTGCTTCACATGGCCAGCAAAGACAAGCCTCTGATCTTGCAAGTTGGCTCGCATATGCTCTTCGCCCAGGCGCATATCCCAGGTTCGGAATACGCCGGGCCGGGATCACAGCCAGCAGGAATCGAGCAACTACAGAGTCGCGTGAACGCACTTTCGCGGAAAAAGCTCATTGTGCTTTATTGCGGCTGCTGTCCCTGGAATCGCTGTCCGAACCTTGGGCCAGCGTTCGCGAAATTGCGCGACATGGGTTTTACCAATGTGAAGGCCCTCTATCTGGCCGACAATTTTGGCGCCGATTGGGCCGACAAGGGATACCCGGTTGAACAGGGCTACTAACGAGGAATGGTGGCGGGGCGCGCCAGCCACTCCGAGGGCCGTAGGGATCGCGCCGCCCATACTCCGCCACTCATCTACAGTGAAGCTGCTTTTGTGCCTCTGTGTTGGGGTGAGCACGGCACAGGCTCCGGTAGCGGCAACTTCGCTACTTTACAAAGAAGCGCCGGAATTCGTACGCACCGATTTGCATCATCGGAAACTGGATCTCCGCACTTATCGCGGCAAGGTTGTATTGCTTGATTTTTGGGCCACATGGTGTGCTTCCTGCCAGCTTGAAATGCCTCGTTTCGTTGCCTGGCAAACCCAATACGGCTCGCGTGGCTTGCAAATCATCGGCATCTCGATGGACGACGATCCGGAACTGGCGCGAAAGATGTATGAAAAGCAGAGGCTAAACTACCCTGTAGCGATGGGCGATGACAAACTTGGAAGATTATACGGAGGAGTGCTCGGCCTCCCATTAGCTTTTCTGATCGACAGCCAAGGCAAAGTCCAGGCTCTATTCCGAGGTGAAGCTGATTTGAACTTGATTGAAGAGGAGTTCAAGCCTCTTCTTCGTCCGTGAGTTGGCGGCTTCAGCCCGACCGCGCGTCCAACACGATGAAGTGTCTTCGGCTATTTGTCTAACAACTTTAGATCATGCAATACCGCCAGTCATCGTCCAAACGGAGGTCGATCGACTGCATATCCTGATCGAGGGTGAGATGAACTACACATCGCCTCTAGTGCTGACCCAGGAAAAGTCTCGGGGAGCAATCTCATCTTGTCTGGCTGACCGCCGCCAACTGATCTCGTCTTTCTCTGATCTCGTTTTGATGGACGAGTTCACACAACCTAAACACGGACGGCTCGCGAAGCGAATACGAGATGCAAATCCCATCGCGTCTGCGATTCACAATCCCGGCGCGATAGAGGATTTGCAGATGCCTGGAAACGTTTGGCTGGTTTCCATCAAGCGATTGCACTACCTCTCCTACCGTCATCTCTCTGTGCCTTAACACCTGAAGAATACGGAGGCGATAGGGTTCTCCTAGAGCACGGAACCGACCGGCAATGAGGTCCGTCATTTTGCCGGTCATCATAAGGCTGCATGGTCCATGAGTCTCGACCGTGTCACTCTGTTTAGGATGGCATATATCCATATCGCTCAATTGTGCGAGCGGAGGGTAGCTCCGTCCGGTTAGGCGTTCGTTGGAACCGACCTTGCCACCCACTGGCGCGCCCGATCCATCGACGCTGTCAGGCGTGGAGAGCTGCTATCTCCTTCGTAGTCAGGTCAATCGCAATCTCCGGCGGCGTCAGGAGCGTGTTGTGAACAAGGCAGTGATGCACGGAGCGCATCAGGCCCTCCGTCTGTTCTTCCGTGAGAGAGATGGGGCACGCAACATGCACGCGGAAGTTGCCAACGCGGGCAGGCTGTTTCAACTTTTCGGCGGTCACTGTGATCTCCACGCCTGTCTCCGCGAGATTGCGCGTCTTGAGATACTGCACGGCATAGAAGGCCGCGCAAGAGCCTAACGACGCGAGCAGCAATTCCGGGGGCGTCATGCCGCTGTCTTCCCCGCCATTTTCCCCGGGCTGGTCGCAAAGAATTGTGTGGGACCGCGACTGAATGGCAAATTTCACTTGATCGAGATGCGTGATCTTCACTTCCATAGTGGTTTTCCTCTTACATAAGAAGAAAGCCACGAGAGCGGCAATTCGTTACATCATGGCGGGAGTATTTTTTCGACGGGGATCGCCAGCATGCGCAGGTATTCCCGGGTGAGGATGGCGCGCAGGCGCGGTGCGACAGCCAAATCGCAAGGGATCTCCAGGGAGCGGCAACGATCGATGGCGGCGCGCAGGTCGCGCAGAAACGCCACGCAGGACGGGCATGCTTCGATGTGTTCGCGCATCTGCTCGCAGGTCAGTGGTTCCACGCGGCCGTCAAGATACTCGGAGAGATTGGCGAACAGATCGCGGCATTCATCCGGGCGGCGCGCACTGTTGGCTCGGGCGCGCTTGGGCTTGCTTGCGGAGAGTCTGGCTTGTTTGGGCAACTCGGGAACGGCCTTGAGTAATTGGCTCATCTCCTTGCGCACGCTAAGACGCGCCCGATGGAGGCGAATCCGCACCGTTCCCTGCTGAAGCGAGAGAACCTGCGCAACCTGCTCGGTGGTTAGCTCCTCCATATCGTGGAGCACGAGAACGATGCGCAATGTGGCTGGGATGCGGAGGATTGCCTGATGCAGCAGGTGGTGCTGCTCGGCGGCGAGGACGTTGCTTTCCGGACCTGCCGCTGCATCCTCAAGCAGCCTGTCCAGTTCGTCACCGTCCGGCATCAGCTCATCGAGCGAGAGAAGGTGTGCCGGAGCGTGTGCAGGCTTGCGGCGCATGCGCCAGCAGCGGTTCCTGGTCACGGTGTAAAGCCAGACGGCCATCTGCTGCGGGGTCTGTATCTTGGCAAGGTGCCTGATGGAACGGGAGAGCACCTCCTGCATGGTGTCTTCGGCATCTTCAGGATGCCCACAGACCTTCATGCTGAACGAATAGACCGTGTTCTGAAGTAAACCGATCGCCTCCTCGACAGCTTCGGGAGTGTCCTGGCGGACGAGGTCGGTGGCTCGGATCAGTTCTGGCCGCATCGTTTGGGTGAATCGGGAGCCAGACCAGTATATTCTCACGCGTGAATGAAGTGAGAATCGCTTGCACTGGAGGCCGCCAATTCACTGCGCACAGGGAAGCGCCGGGGCATTCTGTTTCAAGGCCGCTTCAATCATTTGCAGGCAAATGGGAGATACCTTAATGAGCCACTCCCGATTCCCAGCGCCTTCAGGATTGGAGTCTGTGGCGATCCATGCGCGCAACAAGGCCAGTGCGAGACCCACTTCGGCCCCTGCACGACCTTCCTCCAACCGGTACATCTCGCGATAGACTTCATCCATCAATCGAAGGATGTGCGGCGATCCGGAATGGGTTTTGTGATGCGTCATTGCGCCCGTGGGTTGCATGCCTGGCTTCATGTAGCCGCTTGAACCAGCCAGGCGTACTTGCCGATGTTTCGCTGCGAGCCCAGATGGAAACCCGCGGCGACCACTTCCGTCACAGCACTCTCCGGGGTCAATCGGTGCTCGAGGGGTGGGCCGTGTTCCGGCTCGACATCCGGTCTCCAATCGAGGATTGCGATGCGCCCCTGGGCTTTCAGAACGCGTTTCGCCTCCGCGAGAGCCGCCACTCGATCGGGGATCTCGTGCCAGACATTCGCGAGAAAGATGAGGTCGCATGCAGAGCTTGGCAAAGCAATTCGATCCGCTTCGGCGCGGACCAGTTCGATGTTCGACACCGCAGACGAGGCGATCTTTCTTCTCAGAAGTTCGAGCATCTCGTCTTGCGCATCGACCGCAATCACCCGGCCTGCCGCTCCGACCGCGAGGGCGAGCGGCAGCGCGAAATAGCCGGTGCCTGCTCCTAAATCGACCACGGTATCCCCGGCTTCGACGGCCAGAGCGCCAATCACCTCCTGCGGAGGCAGCCAAGTGATTCGCTCCGGGAGATCGAGCCGGTAAGCGAGCGTCGCATCAAATCGTTTTTCAGACATGTCGGCTCACTTTGATGCGCAATTCGCATCCTTCAGCCCGATGGCCCGCAGAATCAACATGCCGGGACACCAGTTAGTGAAGGCCGACTGGAGCAGATTGAGCCCGACGAATGCGGTCAGCCAAAGCCAGTACAACGATAAATAGTGAGCGCATGCAACTGAGATCAACACGATGACTCCCGCCATCAGGCGCAGTCCGCGTTCAACGGTCATAGAGAACCTCCTTGTTCGGTTTCAGGTTGATGATCAGGCGCGGCTTGATGCCGCGAATGAACCATGAAGTAAAGCACTGGAATGGTCGGCCACGAGAGGAAAGTCGACGCGACTGCTCCTGCAATCAGCGAAAGTGCGAGCCCCTGAAAGATGGGGTCGGTCAGAATTACACTCGCGCCGACGACAACCGCTGCCGCCGTCAGGAGCATAGGACGGAATCGAGTTGCACCCGCATCGATCACGGCCTCGGCAAGGGGCATTCCCTGGCTGATTCGGAGCTCAATGAAGTCGACAAGGATAATCGAGTTGCGCACGATGATGCCTGCGCCGGCGATGAAGCCGATCATCGACGTCGCTGTGAAGAATGCGC
>Ga0224555_1001293_pt1 | contig 35391 bp, 32 predicted proteins | sample 714S23034metaG_FD_180687 | JGI IMG/M metagenome (GOLD analysis project Ga0224555, IMG submission 180687) | Peat soil microbial communities from Stordalen Mire, Sweden - 717 S2 30-34 | ecosystem: Environmental > Terrestrial > Soil > Wetlands > Peat | place: Sweden: Norrbotten County, Stordalen... | reverse complement strand
GACAACGTAGCGAAAGGCTAAAGGCTGAATGCTAATCCGCCGTCGCCGAGGCTATGGCGGACAGGAGGCTAAAACGGGAAACCGCCAAATCGGAACTGGGTCAGGTCAATTTGACCTGATTTGACCTTCAGCCAGGTTTTTTTGCGAATCTTGCGCCTCTTCGCGGCAAAGCGTTGAGGCATGGCCGCTACAAAGCGCAAAAGACGCAAAAGTTCAATTCGGGCTGCCGGTTGAGGGTGGACGGAATGACGGCGATGACGCTTGGGGCCGGCCGCTAACGCCAAATAACGCCAAATAACGCCAAAAAAAATAAAAACAGGCGGATGAAGGATGACGCAAAAGCTCAATCCGCCTTCGCTGCGCTACGGCGCGACAAGTCCGCCTTCGCTGCGCTACGGCGCGACAAGTCCGCCTTCGCTGCGCTACGGCGCGACAAGTCCGCCTTCGCTAAAGCCGCCAGTAAGGCGTGTTGGAGCGGCATTTCAACGCGGATTCAACACGCCTGAACACGCCTAATCGAAGCTAAACACGCCGGCTTATGGCGTTTATGCTCAACAGGTTATGGGGAAAATGGCTTTTTACGAGTTGACGCTGGACGCCGGCAGCCCCTAAAATGCGAGGACTGCGACAAATCCGCCAGAAGCGGGAAGTCCAGTGCGATTTTATGCCTGAAGGATATTGTGTTAAATGCAAAGCAAAGAAGGAAATTGCCGAGGCGGTTGAAGAAACCATGAAGAACGGGCGCAAGGCGATCAAAGGCAAATGTCCGACGTGCGGCGTGGTGATGTTTAAAATCCTTGGCGGCAAGGCGGCGGTGGCTCCGGCCCAGGCGCCAGCGGCTCCGTCCAGCGCTCCGAAAGGCGACAATCATCCCACTTGATTCTTTATGGCCCAAGAACTGGCTTACGTCATTGTTACACCCTACACGCTCTACAAATCCCGCACGGGCGGGATTTTGGCGCGGCTCATTTCGCGCACCGGCCTGGAACTGGCGGCGGCGCGCATGTTCGCCCCCAGCGCTGAGTTGGTGCAAAAGTATTCCGATGTCATCATTTCCACCGCCGATCCCCAGGACCGGCGCATCCAGGAATTGATCCGCGATTACATCCTGCGCCATCTTGCGCCGGACCCCAAGACCCAGCGGCGCCGGCGCGCCATGGTGCTGTTGTTTCGTGGCGAGGAGGCGGTGCGGAAGGTGCGCTCGGTCGTCGGCCACATCGCGGCCGGACGCCGCGGCGGGGAGACCATCCGCGACACTTACGGGGACCTCATTCTGGACGAACACGGCCAGGTGCGCTACTTCGAGCCGGCCGTGCTGGCCGCGCCCGCGCCGGATGAAGCGGTGGCCAAACTGAAGCTGTGGGCCAGTTACTCGGACCGCGATGGCGGCGTGCTGGATAACACGCTGGACTACGGGCCGGAGGAAAAGACACAGCGGACGCTGGTGCTCATCAAGCCGGACAACTTCCGCTTCGCCACGGGACGGCCGGGCAACGTGATTGATTTTCTGTCGCGCACGGGCCTTTACATTGTGGGCATCAAGGTGCATCGCATGAGCACGGCGGAGGCGTCGGAGTTTTACGGCCCGGTGCGGGAAGTGTTGCGCACCAAGCTCAAGGATGTGGTGGCGGCGCGGGCCAAGGCGGCGTTGGAGAAGGAATTCGGATTCAAAATTCCAGCGGCGGAAGAGAAACGATTGGGGGAGATGCTGGGGCCGTATTTTGGCGACAACCAATTTGGCAACATTGTCAGATTCATGTCGGGCCGTTCGCCGGCGGAGTGCGATCCGGCGCAGGCCCGGCAACCGGGGACCGAGAAGTGCATCGCCTTAATCTACGAAGGGGTGGAGGCGATCGCCAAGATTCGTGACGTGCTGGGGCCGACCGATCCATCCAAGGCGCCGCCAGGCTCGGTGCGGCGGGAGTTTGGCTCCAACATCATGGTCAACGCCGCCCACGCCAGCGATTCGGTGGAGAGCGCGCAACGGGAGATGAAAATCGTCAACGTGAGCGAGAACAACTTCCGCACGGTGGTGGAAGAACTCTACGGCAACGCCTAAACATGGGAAAAGCTTGAGATTCTGCACAAGGACGACAAAGTCGCCCCGGCCCAATTTCCGGATGCCGTCCTGGAAGTGGCTGATTTGTTGGGTCGTTGACACTTGCCCGCCGTTTCCTGGAATAGCCCGCCGTTGGCGTCTTGCATGACAAAATATGGCGGTAGTTTGCCAATGGCGGTGTAGTCCGCCCGCCTATCAGGTGGCATTTTGAACCTGAATATGAGCATTGCTGCAACTCGCGGTGACAAGGGAGTTAGTCGTTTCGTGCCGGGCCGTGCGGACGGGAAAATCAAATAAGGAAGCTCCATGTCAGCCAAAATATGCCCCATTGAATGCGCGCAAGCCATTCCGCCCGAGACGGGAGCGACGGCCTTCGGCTGCCCCCGCGATTTTTTGGATAACCGCTTCGTCTATACCGTCATCTCGCCCCGGGCGCGGGGATTGTCCATCGGCATCAACATGAACCCCGACAAGCGGTGCAATTTCGATTGCATCTATTGCGAGGTCAATCACGAGGGGACGCCCATCGAACGGGAGTTGGATGTCTATGTCATGGCGGAGGAGTTGCAACGCACCCTTCTGCTGATCAGTTCCGGCGCGATTCGCGCCCGGTCTTCCTACCGCTCTTTGAGCAGCGATTTGTTGCAATTGCGGCACGTCGCCCTGAGCGGCGACGGCGAGCCGACCCTTTGCCCTTGTTTTAACAGCGCGGTGGAAGGGATCGTGCATATTCGCGCCCGCCGCGCCCATGGATTCTTCAAATTGGTCCTTATCACCAATGGGACGGGTCTGGACCTGGCCCCTGTGCGGGATGGATTGCGGTATTTCACGGCGGAGGACGAGATTTGGATCAAGCTCGAAGCCGGCACCCAGGCCTACATGGACCGGGTCAACCGCAGCGAAGTGCCCCTGGAGAAAGTCCTGCAAAATATCATCCAACTCGGCCGCCAGCGGCCGGTCATCATCCAGAGCCTCTTGCCACTTATTTCCGGCGTGGAACCGCCGCCGGAGGAGATTGATGAATACCTTCGCCGCCTGGCGGAATTGAAAGCCGGGGGCGCCCAAATTTCCCTGGTGCAAATCTATTCGGCCACCCGTCCCGCCTCGCATCCTGAATGCGGCCACCTGCCGCTCAGGACGCTGTCCAACATCCGGCAAAGAATCAAAACGGAAGTTGGATTGCCCGCCGAAGTGTTTTAGGCCCGTTTCCGGGGATGTTGAGTTTTTCCTCTTATTTCATTCGCAAGCGCGAATGTGGCACTATTCTGGCTTCATGGCCTATTCGTAAGGACTAGAACATGAACGATACTCTGACGGCGACCAAAGCGAAATCAGCTTTCACCGCCGCATCACTGCCGGAGCACCCTCTTTTCCGAGGAATGGGGGAACGTGACCGCCATATCCTGGCGGAATGCTCCATGCAGGCGACTTTCGAGCCGGGCACATTGATCGTGGAAACGGGCGATCCTGCCAACTGCTTCTACTTGATTATCAGTGGCCGGATTGGCCTGGAAGCCCCCGGCGGTCTTTCGCCCTTGCGCGTTCAAACCATCGGCGCGGGGGATGTTTTGGGCTGGTCCTGGCTTTTCCCTCCCTATTACTGGCATTTCAACGCCATGTCCGAGGAGCGCACCGAAACGATCTTTTTCTTTGGCAGCCGTTTGTTGCAAGAATGCGACAAAAACCACGAATTTGGATACGAACTCTTCAAGCGCATGTCCCGCATCCTCATCAGCCGTCTTCAGACCACCCGCGAGAAATGGATCGAGGCGGCCATGTTCACTCCGCCGCGCATCGGCCTTCCGGCCGACTACCTGATCATCTGAGGCCCGGCGACGCCCAGGGCGGGGATAAGCCGTCCCGATAGGCGCTCCATAGGAAGACTTAAATAAGGCGCTGAATACGTGCATTTTCCCGTTGACAAATTAGCGCAAAACGGCCAGGATTCACGTGTCCTTTAAATCAAAATGACATGATCTGACGATAGTTCAAGATTTGCGAGCTTCAGCCGATGTCCGTCGCAAAACTAGCAATTTCACGGACCCTAATAGGTGCTGGAGCACGCCCGAAATCGGGCGTGCCGAAAGCGTTCTATTAGGGGCATGCTAGTGCCTGCGACGGGGCGTGAGTAGTCACGCCCCTCTTTTTGGGCCGGTTGGGTTTGCTGGAAATGGAGTTTATGAGTCGAACCGCATCCAGTTGTTGGTGGCCTGCCTTTGTGGTCTTTGGTCTCGTTTTGGCCCAGCTCAATGCCAAAGCCCAGCCTTTGCCGGGCGGTGGCGGCGGGACGAATGGCGGCGGCAGTGGCGACCCGATCACCAATGATTTCCCAAGCTACACCACCAATCAATTCTGGCTGGAAGCCCTGCCGCCCGGCACCAATGCCTTCAATCCCGATCCCGACGCTGTCACGTTTATCCTTTGGGCGACCACCAAAACCGCCTCCTACCAACTTCAGACGCTGGCGTCTTTAACCGACACCAATTGGAATCCCCAGCAAATCTTTGTCGGAGCCAGCGGGCAAAATTGGACGCCGCTGACGTTCTCGATGTCCGGGCAAACGACTCTCTTTTTCCGGGCCATCAATTACAGCCAGGACACGACCGACAGCGGCCTGCCGGATTGGTGGAAACTGGAATATGGCTTGAACCCAAACAGCGTTTCCAGCGGCTCAAACGGGGTCAGCGACGCCTATTCCAATCCGGCGGGCGACGGCTGGACCGACCTGCAAAAATTCCAAAACGGAATGAATCCCAATACTTTTTACACGCCGCCAGCTCCACTTGTCACTGTTTCCGCTTTGCCGAACGGTCATGTGTTGATTTCCTGGGAACCATCGCTTGGCAACGTGACGGGTTACATCGTCTATCGCAATGGCAGCGCCATCTCCCAAGTCTTGCCTGCAACTCAGACCTCATATCAGGACAATGGCGTTTCGGTTTCCGCGGCCTCCGAAAACGCAGGCTCGCTCCCGGCTTACCAGGTCGTGGCCCAATACTCGTCGCCGTCAGGGACAGCCTATTCCTCGGCCTCCTTGGCGCAAACCCCGGCAAGCGCCAGTTTGGCGGTAAGCGTGGCGATCCTCAGAGGGCCAAAAGGCCAATACTACCTTGCTGCGCCGAACATTCCCAATACCGTCACCAATCTGAGAGTTTTCGCCCAGCCATCCAGCTCGGGGTACCCTAATCTTGAAACGGAGTACCTAATGTTTTGTTCGACATCTACTTTCAGCCCATGACGAATTTTTCTTCAAGTGTGGCGTTCGCTCAATGGGACTTTCCCAGCTCGGGATTTGTCAATGGCCTGTCGGCCATTCCCCAACCGTTTCTTCCGTACTACAACGCCTACAGTCTCAATTGCGTGCCCATGGGCTCCAACGGGAGTATTGGCCCGGCCCTCTTGCTCGCGCCGGCCAACTTTGTCCAGGAGGCTTTTCAAAGTGCGGATTGGTACAATTTGGAAATCTCGACACTGATCAACAGCGTCGGCGGCACGATCTGGGGGAATCAATTGCCATTCTTGGATGGCACGACGCAATTGCGTCAAAATTTGATTTTCCAGATGGAGTCGGCTGACGAAATCAATCCGCTGCAATTCTCGGTGTCAGCTCTTGACGATACCCGCCCGTCAGTCCTTGCAGTGAATCCGCTTTCGGCCATTTCCTTTTTCCCCAACTATGCCTGGGCCAATTTCCACATGAGATATTACCAGAGCGTCGGGTTGGTGGACGAGTTCAAGCCTTTTGAGGATAACTATTTTTACCGCAACTTTGTCCTGCAATCCGCCGGGGATTTGAACCCGTACGGCTCGCTGGTTTCGGGAGTTGGATACGTTGGCGGCGGTCAATCGCCCCCTGCGGATCCTCTGAGAAATGTGGAATACGACGTTCAAATTCCCAATCAAGTGCCCTACGCGTTCCCAAATTATGCCTATGCGGCGAGCGGAACCACCAATCCGCCGTCGCCCCTGTTGTCCACCCATTCGCAAGCGGTCTTTTCCACCTGGCCGGACTACGGAACTATAGGGGCTTCCTACGACAATTCCTGGGGTTTGACGCTGGCCAGCGGGCAATCCAACATCTTCGGCCTGCCATATCAATCCCTCGCGGAGTATTATTCCGATGGCGCAAGCCTCTATTCACAGACCTATTCAGCAGGTCAAACGATTATTGATGCCGGCGCCTCGAACGGCTACGCCTGCTTCTACTATCCGCAGGTGGGAGCGCCGCGGCTTCAGACGGTCGGTTATTTCTTTGGCGTGGCCGCCCGGGATTACTTGCCGGGGGACGTCGAATTTACACCGATGACCGGCACGACCGCGCCCATTATTGCGACACCGGGAACGCCGCTTCTGCTTGGCGCGTGGGCCGAGGAAAGCGTGGATGTCTGATGCAATTCCGGCAATTACGCTGCCTGTGGGCGCAAATTCAATGCCGCGACTCCGTGACCTGGGGCAGGAATTTAACATGCAGGTCAACGAGAACAACTGGCCGCCGAGCCGGCTTGCTCTACCGGAGACAAATAACTGGCATCATTCGGATATTCGGGTGGTCGCATACACCTACACGCTCAAAGCGTTTGAGCAAATCGTCAACAAAGGAAATTTAAAATAGCCATGAAGCAATATCTTTACAACTTAATTCTAATTTTGATTACACTCGGTTGGCATGCCAATGCGCAAACCAGATTGACGGATCATAAATGGACGGCCACATTGAAGGTGGTCGATGAAACGGGCCAACCTGTAAGTGGCGCGGAAGCTTGGGTGAGTTTTTATCTCCCCCCCACAGCAGATAAACCGACAGATAATGGCGACAAAATAAAGGGGGTAACAGACATCAATGGAATGTTCACGGCCTCGCATACTGACCGATCTGAATTTCTCGGCTTTCATGTCCAAAGCAAAGGTTACTACGCGACCGCCATTGAATATGCACTTAGCTTTGAATCTCAAGGTGATCCTTCGATATGGAATCCTGACAAGACTTTGGTTCTCAAAAGAATGCGCAACCCTATACCTATGTACGCAAAATCCGTTGATTTGAAGGTTCCTATCCAAAACAAGCCAGTGGGCTTCGATTTAATGGCGGGCGATTGGGTCCCGCCGTATGGAAAGGGAATACGCACGGACATTTTGCTCACTAAGGAGCATGAGGAAATCCCTCCGGCGGATTATTATTCCAAGACAACGATCAGTTTCCCGAATGTTGGCGATGGCATTCAGGTTGCCAATGCGCCTGCAAAAGACTCGGAAGGTAGCCAATTCAGATCTCAATATGAAGCACCAGCAACCGACTATCAGCCAGAATTGGTTAGAGAAATTGGATCTCGCCCTAGGAAGTTCGATTATGACGAGAATCGAATATATTTTCTGCGTGTCCACACTATCTTGGATGATATGGGGAATGTAAAGAGTGCGCTCTACGGGAAAATCTATGGTGATTTTATGCAGTTTCGTTATTACATTAATCCCACCCCCAACGACCGAAACATTGAATTCGATCCAGGACAGAATCTGTTTAAACATCTAAAACCGCTCGACCAAGTTGACTCTCCATGAATTGGAAAAATGAGGACGAAGACCTACGCATTCTTAGCTCTCGAGCTTATTTCAAACGGGTGGGCATTAGGTCAACCCGAAATTGCAGGGGCTAAATGGAACGTCACGCTCCACGTCATCAATGATGTTTCAACGCCAGTTGCGGGAGCAAAAGCTTCTATCGGTTACACGGCATTGGCGATGCCCGGACAAATTGTCAATGATATTGGAATAGGAGCGATTGAGGGGGGCGATTCACTGCTGGCAGCGGGACGCGGCCAGAACCGGCTGGTGAAACACCTGCCCTGCCTATGATTGGCGGCTCCCGCACAGAATCCTCAAACACGCTCCCAGACCTTCGGCGGGACGCCCGCGATCCCCAATCCTTCCGCATCGCGCCGGCTTGGAAAAAGGGAGGTCTGGTGGGTCAAGAGCGTCGGCGCAAAAATATTTGAATGTTTTACTTGCATTCGAGTCTATACATGATAGTATGTAATATGCGAGGGCGCTTGGGCGCCCGGTTCTTTGACATTTTGCAGGAGGGATAAGGGACAACGGGCTTGCTGGTCCCGATTCGGCCGGGCTGGCCGCTCGTCTCGCCACGGGAAAATGACGCTCGGATCACGGGTGGCTAACGCTAACTAACGCCTCTAATCGAAAAAAACACGCTTAACACGCCTTGGGCTTTTTACGGAAATGGGCGGCAAGACGGCAGCGCCGGGGGCTGAGTCCTTGTTCTCAGACTTTGGAGCAGGTCCGGCAAGGCCGGAGGCGTAGGATAATGTTTGGCTTGGCGGGAACGGGGAATGATGCCATGTTATGCCAGTTGTCGAAACCAGAACTCGTAGCCGTGAGCAGCTTTAGTCCAGAATCCGCCGGTCAATTTTCCACCACCAGGTGGAGCGTGGTGCTGCTGGCGGGACGCGAAATGTCGCCCGAGAGCGAGGCGGCGCTGGAGAAATTGTGCCGCGCTTATTGGCCGCCGGTGTGCGTCTTTGCCCGGCGCAAAGGCTGGAACCAGGAGGATGCCAAGGATTTAACGCAGCAATTCTTTGCCGGCTTGCTGCAACGGAAGGATTTCAGCGATCTCGACCGCCGCAAGGGAAAATTTCGCACCTTCCTGCTGGCGGCCTTCACCCATTTTCTGGCCAATGAATACGATCGCGCCAGCGCGCAGAAACGCGGCGGCGGACGCATGATTCTTTCCCTGGATCAGCTTCCGCCCGAGGACTTCGGGGGCGCCTCCGCCGCGGCCGAGGTCGCGCCCGACACGCTTTACGACGTGCGCTGGGCGCAGACGATCCTGCATGCGGCCCTGCGCCAATTGAAGGAGGCCATGAGCAAAGAGGATAAACTGGGCCAGTTCGACGAGTTAAAGCATTTTCTGACGGTCAACGCCGCCGCGGGCGAATACGCCCTGATCGCGCCGAAGCTTGGGGTGGAAGCGTCGTCGGTGCCGGTCCTGGTGCATCGGCTGCGCCAGCGCTACCGCGAACTGGTGCGCGCCGAAGTGGCGCAAACGGTTTCCACCCCCCTGGAATTGGAGGAGGAAATGCGGTACTTGTTCGCGGTGCTCAACCAATAGCCGGCGCGGGCCGGAGCCTGCGAGAAAGCACGGATTATTTTTTTGCAAGGGTCATATCATTTTGTCTGTAATTGCGGGCGGCCTTTGCTTCTGAAAGAGGTGTAGGGCCAAATCGCCACCCATGAGCACGCCGCCACGATGTCCAACCTGCGGTTCTGAAATATCCGCTGACGCGGAGGACGGTTTGTGCCTCAAATGCCTCGGCCGGCTGGGATTTGTGGCCGAATCCGGCGGCTCCGGCGACGGGGGGTTGCCGCGGCTGGGGGATTATGAACTGCTGGAGGAGATCGCGCGCGGCGGCATGGGCGTGGTGTACCGGGCGCGGCAGTTGAGCCTCAACCGCGTCGTGGCGTTGAAAGTGGTGTTGCACGGCCCGTTTTCCAGCGCCGATTTTGTCAGGCGCTTTCGCCAGGAGGCGCAGGCGGTGGCCTCGTTGCGGCATCCCAACATCGTGGCCATTTACGAGATTGGCGAACAGAACGGAAGTCATTTTCTTTCGCTGGAATTTGTGGAAGGCCGCAGTTTTGCCGAATTGGCCAAAGGCCAGCCTTTGCCGGCCCGGCGCGCGGCGGGCTACCTCAAGACCATTGCCGAAGCGGTCCAACACGCTCATCAGCGCGGCGTGCTGCATCGTGATTTGAAGCCGTCCAACATCCTGCTGGATGTCTTTGATCAACCGCGCGTAACCGATTTTGGCCTGGCCAAACTGGTCAACCAGGACGCGGACTTGACCGTCACGGGCCAGGTGCTGGGGTCGCCCAACTACATGCCGCCCGAACAGGCCTCCGGCAAACCTTCCGCCAGCGCGCCGACCTCGGATGTCTATTCGCTGGGGGCGATTCTTTATGAATTGCTCACCGGACGGCCGCCCTTTCAAGGGGAAACACTCTCTTCCATCCTGGCCCAGGTGCAATCCGCCGACCCGGTGCCGCCGCGCCGGCTCAACCCCGGCACCCCGCCGGATTTGCAAACCATCTGCCTCAAGTGTCTGCAAAAGGAACCGGCGCGCCGCTACGCCACGGCGCAAGCCCTGGCGGAGGACCTTGGACGTTTTCTGGAAAACAAACCGATTCTGGCCCGGCCCGTGCCGCTGCTGGAACGGGCCTGGTTTTGGCGCCGCCGCCATCCGCTGCTGGCGGCCATGTCGGCCGGATTGGCGGCGGCGGTGGTTTTGGGGGTGGCGGGTATCGCCTGGCAATGGCGCGTGGCGGAATTTCACGCGCAAGGCGAATGGCGACAACGTCTCATGGCCGAACAAGTCGCCGCGGAAACCCGGCTCAATCTTTACGCGGCGGACGTGGCCGTCGCTTCGCAGGCAATCCAAAATGGCGATTATGGCCGCGCCCGCCGCACTCTGGAAGCGTTGCGGCCAAAACCGGGCGAAAAAGACCTGCGCGGGTTCGAATGGCATTATCTTTGGAATCTCTGCCGTGGCGCCCAAATGGCCACGCTGACGGGACATCGCGGGACCGTGACGTGCGCCGTGTTTTCGCCGGACGGCAAGCGCCTGGCCACCGGCAGTCATGACGGCACGGTCAGGATTTGGGACGTGGCGCAACACACCTGCGTAGCCGCCGTCAGCGTCACCGCTTTCGCCGTATGGTCGGCGGCTTTCACGCCGGACGGCAAAGAGTTGATGACGGCCAGCAATAAAAAGGTGGAAATGCGGGACACGGATTCGTGGAAAGTGCGCGCCAGTTTTCCCGGCTCACTGGCCGCGCTTTCCAAAACCGGCGCGTTCCTGGCCGCGGCGGAATCGAGTCCGTTCTTTTGGGAGCCGGCGGGCGCGGTCACGCTTTGGAACTGGCGCACCGGGGAGTTGCTCCGCCGTTTTGACCAGCCGGGACGCGCCCTGGCGTTGTCGCCCGACGGCGGCTTGCTGGCCGTGGCTGGGGTGAAAAGCGGCGTGACCGTCTGGAACACGGCCACGGGAGCGTTGGTGCGCGAGTGGCCGGGGAAGGAGCCAGTCTGGTCGCTTGATTTTTCGCCGGATGGCCGCGGCCTGCTTTCCGCCGGCTGGTCCAGTGACGTATCCTCCTTCAAACTTGATGAGCCTGCGCCGCGAATCCTGGCCGGCCATCCGCTGCATGTTTGGGCGGCGGTCTTTTCCCGGGACGGCGCGACCGTGGCCACGGCCAGCTCGGATCAAACGGTGCGCCTGTGGGACGCCGCCACGCTCACGCAGAAAACTGTTTTGCACGGGCACGACAGCGAAGTCTGGTGCGTGGCCTTCAGTCCGGATGGCCAACTTCTGGCCACTGGCGGCAAGGATCAAAATGTCATGCTTTGGCCGGCGGCGGCCACTCCCTCGCGGAATCAATTGCCGCACGGCATGAATACCTGCCCCATTTTTTCACCCGATGGACAGAAGCTGGTTTCGGACGGTCCCGAGGGCGGCCATTCCATGTTGTGGAACGCGAAGGACGGCGCGCTCATCGCCGAGAGCCTTGCCGGAGGCAGGCGGATTTCCGGCTTTTCCCGCGACGGAACATGCGTGGCCACTTTTGACAGCGCCGCCTGGAAGTTAAGTTTCTGGCTGCCGAACGACACCAACCCGCGCCGAGAAGTGGCCTTGGCGGGCAAGTCGCCGGGGAAAGCGGCCTTCGTTTTCAACGGCATGTCGCCGGAGCAGGGGTTTTTCTTCGCCATTGACGCCACGGGGACGATTTATGTCTGGGACGCGGACACGGGGCGTTTGGTGCGCGCCATGCAAGGCCCCGCTCCGCCCATCCGCAACGCCGTTTTGTCCCCGCTCGGCGGGCAAATCGCCGTCAGTATCGAGTTGGAAAACGTGGCGCGGCTGTACGACTGCGCCACCGGCGCGGAACGGCCACTGGCGGGCCATCGCGATTTTGTGAGCGGGCTGGCCTTTTCGCCCGATGGCTCAACGCTGGCCACCGGCAGCATGGACGGCTCCATCCGTTTGTGGAACACGGCCAGCGGAGAATGCCGGGCTTCGCTGCCGGGCCACATGCAAGAGACCACCGATGTCGCTTTTTCGCCGGATGGCCGCACGCTGGCCTCGTTGGGCCGCAATGAATCGCTCAAACTTTGGAACGTGGCGACGTTGCGCGAAGTGGTTTCGGAGAGCGAGCCGCGGGCGGGCATGAAGCTGCGGTTTTCCCCGGATGGCCGCACCTTGGCCATCGAAACGGACACCAACCAGCTCCGCTTGCTCTCCGCGCCCGCGGAATAAAAAAATACTTTGTAATCCCGCGTCCGCGTTTCTTCTTAGATAGGTAGGAATGGATGCGCCGTGTCGTTGCGGACGCTCACCTCCTGAAAACAAAAATGCGAGAACTATGAAAAACAAGCTGACCCGTGTATTCGTGGCGCTGGCGTTGCTGGCGCTCTCCACTCTCAACTCCCAACTCTCCAGCGCCCGCGCCCAAGGCACGGCCTTCACCTATCAAGGCCATTTAGTGAGCGGCGCCAATGCCGCCAACGGCAATTTTGATCTGACCTTTGAGTTGTTTACCGCCGCCAGCGGAGGCAGTCAGACTGGCGCCACGCTGACCAACCTGGACGTGGGCGTGACCAACGGGCTGTTTACCGTGACCACGGATTTCGGGGCCGTGTACAACGGCGCCGCGTACTGGTTGCAGATTGCCGTGCGCACCAACGGCGGCAGCACCTTCACGCCGCTGAGTCCCCTCCAGGAATTGACGCCAACGCCTTATGCCATCACGGCGGAAAATGTGACCGGCGCGATTCCACTGGCGCAATTGCCGGCGGGATTGGTGACGAACAATGAAACCGGCGTGACGTTGGACAATGTGACGGTGGGCGGCACTTTGACCCTGCCGGCGCCGACCAGCATTTATTCCGAAAACGGCATTCTTTTGTACGCCGACTTAAATTATAACTTTTTCACCGGCCCATATGCAGGCGAGAATTCGGTGAATGAGACCAATTCTACGGCGAGCACGGGAGTGGGTTTTGGCGCGCTTTATTACGACGGCGGCTCCAATAACACGGCCTTCGGCGCCAATGCGCTTTTCTTCACCGCGGGCGGCAACAATAACACCGGCACCGGCGCTTACGCCCTTTCCTCCTATTATTCCCCTGGCGATTTAACTGGCAACTACAACACTGCGGATGGGGCCTACGCGCTGGCTTTGGACGAAGCCGGCTATAACAATACCGGCGTGGGTTATCAGGCTCTGGCCAACGACGAGACCGGCTTCTACAACACCGCGCTGGGCTTCAACGCGGGCATGAATATCACAGGCAGTTCCAACATTGACATCGGCCATCCCGGCGTGTCGTCCGACAACATGGTCATTCGCATTGGCAACGGCCAGACCGAAACCTATATCGCCGGGGTGATCAACGGCAACGGCGCCGGCCTGACCAATCTCCCAGGAGGCAACTCCTTGCTCGATAGCCCTGGAAATCAGAACTTTTTCGCCGGTCCATCGGCCGGCAATGCAACGATGACAGGGCCTTACAACACCGGTGTGGGTGATGGAGTGCTGGCCGCCAATACCACCGGCGGCGACAACACGGCTGTTGGCGTCTATGCGCTTGAAAACAACACCAACGGCTCGGCGAATACGGCCTTGGGCGCGGATGTTCTTGCTTACAACACGAGCGGCAGCGACAATACGGCTTTAGGGTTGGGAGCGCTTGAATATAACTCGACCGGCAGCGACAACACGGCCATAGGATTCGGATCGCTTTTATATAGCTCGACAGGCGGCCACAACACGGCCACCGGCTATTACGCGCTTTCCGCCTATGATGGTTCCCTGTATGTCACGGGCAGCGCCAACACCGCTGATGGTAGTTATGCACTGGCCAGTGAAGGGAGCGGCTACAACAATACCGCCATGGGCTATCAGTCGCTTTACGCCAATACGAGCGGCGTCGATAACGTGGCGGTTGGGGTGGCCGCCTTTCAAGACGAATATCTCGGCTCCGAAAACACCGCCATCGGCACTTATGCGTTCCAGTTTTTCACCAACGGCAGCGGAAATGTTGGACTCGGTTACGCCGCTGGATACGACCTCGACTCCGGCTCAGATAACATTTACATTGGCAGTTACGGCGTACAAGGCGATAACAACGTCGTTCGCATTGGCCAAAGCCCGGCCGCAACGTACATTAATGGAACCTCGACGTACATTACTGGCACCTTGTATCCTAATACGATTGCGTTGGAAGGAAGCGATAACAACGGCCTGGTTTACACCGCCAACAGCGGGTTACCCGGAATCAACTTCAGTCAAGGCCCGTTTCTTTACGGTTACGATGGTGGAGCACTGGGCACCGTTTCACCGCTGGGGGTTAATTTGAGTTGGGACTATTCAGGCGATATTTGGGTCAGCAACAACTGCTCTGTCGGCACGTTGACTATCCGCGGCGGCTCGGACCTGGCGGAACCTTTCAAGATCAGTTCAGGCAACGACGAAGTTCCAGAAGGCTCGGTGATGGTGATTGACGAACAAAGCCCGGGGCGTTTGAAAGTCAGCAGCCAGCCCTACGACACGCGCGTGGCGGGCATTCTCAGTGGCGCCAACGGCATCCATCCGGGCATTCAGATGCAACAAGAGGGATCGCTTGACGGCGGCAGGAATGTGGCCTTGAGCGGACGTGTCTATGTCCAAGCCGACACCTCCAACGGCCCCATCAATCCGGGCGACCTGCTGACTACCTCCAGCGCGCCGGGCCGGGCCATGAAAGTCACCGACCACCTCCGCGCCCAGGGCGCGATTCTGGGCAAAGCGATGTCGGGCTTAAGCGAAGGCAACGGCATGGTGCTGGTGCTGGTCACGCTCCAATAGTTTTCCGTCCTTGTTTAACGAGAAAGGCTGGCCATGAATACAAACAAAACTGCCTGGATGAGAATGGCGTGCTGGAGATGGATGGGAGCGGCGCTGTTGGCGTGCGGACTTGTGCGACCTCCTCTGGCGCACGGCGAGGGAAAATGGATAGAGTTGGCTCATTTGGCTCCGGATTACATCGGCACCATGCTGTTGCTGTCCGATGGCACGGTGATTGGCAACAACGGGGCCTCCAATTGGTATCGGCTAACCCCCGACAGCACCGGCGGTTATACCAATGGATCGTGGAGCACCAACATCGCGATCATGCACTATCCGCGGCTTTATTTCGCCTCCCAAGTCCTCACTAATGGCCAGGTCTTTATCGCCGGGGGCGAATACAGCACCAACAACGGCGGCGGCACGGCGGAGGTTTATAATCCGCTGAACAACAGATGGACGTTGGCTCCCAGCACACCGGCCCCTGTCCAGTTTCTTGACTCCATCTCGGACATGCTGCCCGACGGCAATGTTCTGGTGGCGCCCGTGGATCCGAGCGCCAATGGCGGCACGTTGATCTGGAACACCGCTTCCAGCACCTGGTCGGTCGGCCCGACTCTGTATCGGTGGGGAGATCAGTCCGAAGCCAGTTGGGTAAAACTGCCGGACAATAGCATTTTGACGGTGGATGCGTTAGGCGACGGCTCGGCGCCCGGCACAACCTCGGAACGCTATATCCCTTCCATCAACCAGTGGATTCCAGATATGAATCTGCAAGTGCAGTTGTGGGCCAATCTTCTTCCGTACTACGTCGGGGAAGGCGGCCCGGCCTTTTTGCTGCCGAACGGCAAAGCGTTCTTCCTGGGAGGAAGCGGCGCGACGGCCCTTTACACTCCCAGCGGCAACACCAACCAGGGTTCATGGCAGGCAGGCCCCAGTATTCCCGGCAGCTACGTGGCGGCCGATGCGCCTGGGGCCATGATGGTCAACGGCAAGGTTCTCTGTGCCGTCGCCCCCGCGCCCTATTTCACACAGGTGACCAATCTCAACTTTCCGTCGCCCACCTATTTTTACGAATACAACTATAGCACAGGCTCGACCGGCGCCTTCACGCAAATCCACGCTCCAAACGGGAGTTATACTAACAGTGGTCCAACCTACGTGACCCGCCTGCTCGACCTGCCGGACGGCACGGTGCTATTCTCTCTCAACGGCAACTATTTCTACGATTACGTGCCCGACGGCTCGCCGCTGGCCGCCGGCCAGCCCAATATTTACGGCGTTTCCTACACCCCCGGCGGCGCTCTGCTCATCACGGGCGCCTTGTTCAACGGCATCTCCGAAGGGGCCGGCTACGGCGACGACGCCCAGATGGACAGCAATTACCCGTTGGTGCGCTTCACCAGCGGCGGCAAAGTCTATTACGGGCGGACCTTCAATTGGAACACCACCGGCGTAATGACCGGCAGCCAGGTTGTGTCCACGGAATGCACCGTGCCCACCAACCTGCCGCCGGGGTCTTGTTCCATGTCCGTCATCGCCAACGGCATCGCCTCCAGTCCCGTCTCGTTTTACGGTCCCGTCTGGGTTGACTTCAACTATACCGGCGGCACGCAGAATGGCACCCACCAGTACCCGTATAAAACACTGGCCCAGGGCGTGAGCGCCGTGGCCAGCGGTGGAACCATTTTTGTCAACGGCAGCGTCCAGCCCAGTATCTCCTCCGAAACCCCGACGCTTACAAAGGCCATGACCATCGTCTCGGTGGGCGGCTCCTCCACCATCGGCGAATAACCCCATGCATCCGCCGCGCAACCTCGCGCTCGTTGGCGCTGTATTATTGACATGGGCCGCCCGCGCCCAGAACGCCGACGACGATGGCTTCGGCGCCAGCAACATCGGCGAGCGTTTTTTTCTGGAGACGCGCTTCGCGGAGTTTTTCTTCACCAATTGCGGCGGCAACGCCAATGCGGTTCTCACCAACGGGGATCCGGTGATGAACACCACCGCCTCCATTTACGGTCCGCTGCCGGGGCCTTTTGCCGGGCAATCCATGAACTGCCGCGCCTGCCATTTGGTGGAGGAGCAGGAAAGCGCCGGCAATCGCACCTATTGCGATTTCGCCTCGCGCACTCCGATTTCCAACATGGGCGACGGTCGCGCCACCACAACCCGCAATGCCATGCCGTTGGTGGACGCTCTGCTGCAACGCCCCACGCCGCTGTTTCTGCACAACGACGGACAATTCACCACGCCGCAGGACCTGATCATTGGCACCTTTGCCGGACGGAACTTCGGCTGGCAGCCAACGCAATACGCCACGGCCATTCATCATATCGCCAATATCATCCGAAACGACGACGGCAAAGGCGCTTTGGCGCAACAATATGGCGGGTGGTCTTACGCGGTCACCCTGGAGGGCCTGGGAGAGATTCAATACCCCTATCTCATACCTCCTTTCTATCGCATGGACGTGTCCATGACGGACACCAACAACCCGAATTATGTCACCGACGAGCAAATCGTGCAAAACATGGCCAATTTGGTAACGGACTACCTGCTGACCCTGGTTTTTTCGCAGGACACCAACGGCGCCTTTAACGGCTCGCCTTTCGACGTTTTTTTGAGCAAGAACGGACTGCCCCAGTTGCCGGCCCCGAACGAAACACCGCTCCAATACAGCCACCGCTTGCTGCGACTTGTGGCCGGACTGACCCGTCCCCAATGGGTGACAGACCCGGCCGACGGCGTCTTTCTCACCAACGCCAAAGGCCAGTTGTTCGAATTCGGCTCCAACGAACTGGCTGGACTGGAGATTTTTCTGACGGACAGCGCGACTCTGGGCGTGGCCACTAATCTGCAACAACAGGGCGTCACTTCCGGCCTCGAGGTTGGCAATTGTGTCCTCTGCCACACGCCGCCGGCCTTCACCGATTTTCTTTTTCACAACAACGGGGCGGCCCAGCAGGAATACGACGCCCTCTTTGGCGCGGGCGCGTTCATGGCCCTGTCCGTGCCGGGCTTTTGCGAGCGCCAGACCAATTACAACGCTTGGTTGCCGCCCACCACCAATCATCCATACGCCACGGGCCTTTTTGATCTGCCTCCCGTCGCAGGCAATCCAGGACAGGTGGACTTGGGATTATGGAATGTTTTTGCCAATCCCGACTTTCCCGCGCCGCAGGCCGGGCTGCGACAAATCCTGCCGCTGCTGTTATCGGTGGCGCCGCCGCAAATCAGCGCGTCGGGCATGAACGGGAATAATTTTTACTTTACCGGCACAAACGGTTCGGCGGGCTGGTCCTACCATGTTCTGGCTTCCACGGATTTATCGCTCCCGCTGGCCGGCTGGACTGTCGCGGCCAGCAACAGCTTTGACGGCCAGGGCCGTTTCGCTTTCACCAACGCCGCCGAGGCCTCCGTGCCGCAAAAGTTTTACGCGCTGGCTCTTGGCGCGCTGCCGCCGTCCCTGGCGCTGCCGCGCATGATCGGCCTTTTCAAAACGCCCGGCATTCGTGATCTTGTCAGTTCCGAGCCTTACCTGCACACGGGGCAAATGAATACCATTGAGGACGTCCTGAATTTTTATCTGGCTGTTTCAACCAACGCCCGCGCCGGCGCCGTGCGAAATGCCGATCCCGCCTTGAGCGGCATTTCCTTGGACGCCTCCGCGGTCGCGCCGCTGGCGGCCTTTCTGCGGTCGCTGGACGAATCGGATTACGCGGATATCCCATGCCCTTGCCAATGAACGAAATTATTGACAGAAAGGAAATAAGAACCATGAAAAAATTCATCCTGCTCTTGAGCCTGCTGGCCCCGGTGGCCGGCTTCGCGCAAACCTATGCCATTGACTGGTATAAAGTCGCCGGCGGCGGCGGCGTCAGCGCCGGCGCCAACGGCGGCAACGTCTATCTCGTCAGCGGCACGATTGGCCAGCCGGAGGCCGGCGGCGCGATGACGGGCGGCGCTTTCTCCTTGACAGGAGGCTTCTGGAGCCTCGTGTCCGTCGTGCAAAGGGCCAGCGCGCCCGCGCTGGCGATTGCGCGCGCGGGCAACAGCGTGTTGGTGGCGTGGCCCTCCTCGGCGACCTCCTTCGTCCTGCAACAAAACATAAGCCTGGCGACGACCAACTGGACGGCCAGCGGGTATTCCGTCACGACCCTCAACGGCACCAACAGCATCACCATTACGCCGCCTTCGGGGAGTTTGTTCTTCAGATTGGTCCAGCCTTGACGGCCTACTCTTGTTCCTTGACGCCGGCCAGTCTGGCGGACGCGGCGGCCTTGTCCGTCACCATCGCGCGGAATTTCCATTCCTTGCCCGGCTCGATCACGTCGGCGTAATCGGTGGCGGAACCGATTTTGTGGCGCTGGTCGTCCAGCACGTCAAGGTCAACCTTGACGCCAAACCTCTGGCGCGTGGTGGCGTTGGAGAGTGTGCCCACCGCGTAAATCAAACGGCCATCCCCCAGCTTCTCCAAGGTCACCGCGCCGGCTTTCAATCCGTGCCCCAGGTCGGCGGGCGGCTCCGGCTCGGGCGGCGGAACCGGAGCGGGGGCCGGGGCCGGGAGAACGGGGCTGGCGTTGGAAGGCCGGACGGGGCGAATGGACGCCGCCGCCACCTTTGGGGAATTATCCGAAGCCAGGTCAAGATAGGCCGCGCCGCCCAAAAGCGCGACTCCGACAACGCCCAGAGCCGCGTAAATCCACCTCCGCGTCGCGCAGCCGCAACCGATTTCCACCGGAGCGGCTTTGCCCGCCAGCAAGAGGGTCGGCTGGCCGCAATGAGGGCAGGGGACTGTTTCACCGGCGGCGTGAACCGGAAACTCAATATGGCCGCCGCAGAGCTGGCAGGCGCATTTGGCGAAACTTTCTGGTTGCGGCATGAAATTATTGCGGGCCAAACCCTGCCAGAATTCAAGCGCGCCCGCAACTATTTTCCCTTGCCGGCTCGAAGGCCCGAATCATTGGCGACTTTTGAATGTCGCCAATCATTCTGGCAATAGCTCTGCCGGCTTTTCCCGCTTTGTCTTCCATCCTGTATGGTTGCGACTACCGCGCTACGTTCTCTGTTTCCTCCTGTTCCTGAATGTTCCGAGGACGCCGCTCCGCCGCACCCAATGCCGATGGGATTTGAGAACTGGCCCGTCATGCCGTCCGTGCTGTATCAAGGGATGCTTGAGCCGGTGGCGCCGCTGGCGATCAGCGGCGCGATTTTATCAAACCATGATGGAGCCGCTCATGTTTTCTATAATGATGTAAAATCGTCCGTATGAAATTCGTCCACCAGATGGTTGATTTTCAACCATTGGTTGTGTTATATTTCCCCCATGATTCAAAGAAATGTTGAACCCTTGATACTCGCGGGGTTGGCCGATAGCCCCGTCGTTCTGCTTGTCGGAGCCAGACAGACGGGCAAGAGCACACTCATTGAGTCGCCTGCGTTTCAGAAGGCAAAACGACGTTTCATCACTTTCGACGACGCCAACAACCTGGCGGCGGCCAAAGCCGACCCCGCCGGCTTCATCAATGCGTATCCCGAACCCTTGACGTTGGATGAAATCCAGCGCGTGCCTGAACTGTTTTTGGCGATCAAGGCTTCGGTGGACCGCAACCGTGTCCCTGGGCGATTCTTGCTCAGTGGTTCAGCCAACGTGCTTTTCCTGCCGCGGGTTGCCGATTCTCTGGCCGGTCGAATGGAAGTCATCACGCTCTGGCCGTTCTCCCAGGGTGAAATCGAAGGCGTGCGGGAGGGTTTCATTGACGCGGTCTTTAGCGCCAAATTGCCCGGCCTAAAGACGCTCGAAAAATGGGACGAACGGAAAGAAGTCCGTCGCCGGGCGCTCAGTGGCGGTTTCCCTGAAGTCCTTGCCCGCGCCGACGGGGAACGGCGAAATGCCTGGTATGGTTCCTACCTGACCACCATTTTGCAGCGCGATGTCCGCGACCTGTCCCGAATTGAAGACCTGACGGTTATGCCGCGATTGCTGACAATTCTGGCCTCACGAGCGGGCAGTCTTTTGAACACGGCGGACATTTCGCGCAGTTCCGGTATTGTTCAAACGACCTTGAAGCGTTACCTGAACCTTCTGGAAACGCTGTTTCTTTTCCTCGAACTTCCCGCATGGTCAATCAATGTGGGAAAGCGTTACGTCAAGATGCCTAAGGCATTTCTGTCTGACACCGGACTGGCGTCGCATTTGCTCCACCTGAACAAGGAACGCCTCATTCAAGACCCGGCCCTGTGGGGTGCGCTCCTTGAAAACTTTGTTGGCATGGAATTGTGCAAGCAGATCGCCTGGAGCAAAGAACATCCCCAGCTTTTTCATTGGCGAACTCATGCCCAACAGGAAGTTGATTTGGTCCTTGAAGCTGGCGGATGGTTGGTTGGAGTGGAGGTCAAGGCCGGGACAACCGTCACGGGCGATGACTTCAAAGGCTTGAGAGCATTGGCCAACGACGCCAAGAAACGATGGGTTCGCGGCATCGTTCTTTACTCGGGATCGGAATTGCTGCCCTTTGGTGACAACCTGGTTGCCATGCCAATCAGCGCACTTTGGCGGCTCGGATAAGGCATGTCTGATGACGGATTTAGGGTGAAACCCCTGCCTTGCCTATGATTGGCGGCTCCCGCAAAGAATCCTCCAACACGCTCCCAGACCTTCGGCGGGACGCCCGCGATCCCCAATTCTTCCGCATCGCGGCGGATTGGGAAAAAGGGGGTCTGGCGGGAAAAGAGCGTCGGCATAAAAATATTTGAATGTTTTACTTGCGTTGGAGTCTATACATGATAGTGTGGAATATGCCAGGGCGCATGGGCGCCTTGTTCTTTGACATTTTGCATCAGGGAGAATGGACGGGTTTCGTCAAGGCGTAGCGCATCAAGCTCCGCCAGGAGCGGCCTCTTTGTAGAACCCGCCGTCGCAAAAAGGTCAAGCCCCGTCGGGGCGGCCTATTCCCGGCCAAAGGGCCGCTCTGAGCAGCACCGTTCGGGAAGAATAGGCCGCTCCTGACGGAGCTTGAAAACCGTTTTTCCCAGATTCTACAAAGATTCCGCCCCTACGGGGCTGGGGCGGAAACCAGCGGGCAGCCGTAAGCGCGGGGTGAAACTCCGTCGAGCCGCGACTGGATTTCGTGGGAAAACGTCCCGGCACGCCGAATCCCCACCACCATCGTAGGGTTTGCGGGGATGATGGGGGATAAGTGAACTGATACGGTTAGCCAAGGCGTGTTAGAGTTGCATGAAATCGAAGCTAGTCGAAGCTAGTCGAAGCTAATCGAAGCTAATCGAACCTAATCGAACCTTCCGCTTTTTACGGACATGGCGGCCAAGCGGGCATCCTCTTGCGCCTCACTGGATGGCGTTTGTGACGGTTTGTGACGGTTTGTGCCGTCACATGTGACGGGTTGAACTTTTGTAAGTTGTTGATTTTCAATACTTGTGACGGTGTGACGGCTGAAAACCCCTGCGTCCGCGTGACTGCAAGGGCGGCTGCCCAAATCCCCGCCTGAAACGCCCGTTCTCAATGCCGGGGACACGCGCCCGCGCCGACTGCTTCCTCCCATTGAATAGGAATTTGACCTGATTTGACCTAATTTGACCTTCAGCCAGTTTTTCTTGCGATGGGTGAGCAGGCAAGCGGAACGCTAATGATTCGGGCGAAGGTCAAAGCACGCCATCTGCGATTCGTTGCGCACCAGGATCTTTCCCCCGGACATCGCCGGATGATTCCAGGTCTTGCCTTCGATGGCCTGAAAACGGGCCAGTTCCTCGAAGCGGTCCGGACTGGCCTTGACCAATGCCAATTGTCCATCCCCGCTCAACACGATCACGTGCCCGCCCGCCAGCAGGATTTGGCCGTAGCCGTAACGGCCATCCTTCCATTTCCGTTCGCCGGTTTGGGCGTCCAGGCAAACCAGCATGTCCTCGTCCAACCCATAGACATACCCCTGCCGGCAAACGGAGCTGGTGAATTTATTTTTCAGCAATGTGTTGTGCCAGAGCGGCGTGGCTTCGAATCCGGTGGTGGCGCGGGAGACTTCCACCGCTTCGCTCCCCGTGCCGTAGCCGGCGGACAAGAGGAATCGGTTCGTCCCCAGAATCACGGGTTGCGCGTTGTCGCGGTTTCCCAGCTTGACAATCCAGGGCGTGGTCCACAATTCGGCCCCATCCTCCACTTGCAATCCGACGGCGCGGCGGGCGGTCACGACCAGCAGTTGCTCCTTGCCGGCCAATTCCACCAGCATGGGCGAAGCGTAAGCGGATGCGTCGTTCAGCGCGCGCCAGATGGGTTTGCCTGTCAATTTGTCGTAGGCCACGACCGATCTGCCTTTCAGCCCGCCCGCCTGCACGATCAATTTGTCCCGCACCACCAGGGGCGAACTTGCCATGCCGTAGTACAACAAGTTGGCCAGATTATCCGCCAGAATGTTCACCTTCCAAACCACTTGGCCGCTGGCGGCGTCCAGGCACAGCAAATCGCCCATCGCCCCCAGCGAATAGACTTTGCCCTCGCTGTAAGCGGGCGTGGCCCGCGGCCCTTCCCCGCCCATCGCCTCGTTGAAATGGGCCGGGTAGGCGCTGGCCCAAAGTTCCCGTCCGCTCTCAACGTCATAAGCCGTCACCGCCTCCAGTTCGCGCCGCTGTTCGATGGTGAAGGCGCGCCCGCCCGCGATGGCGAAGGAAGCATACCCGCCGCCAATCGGCTGCTTCCAAAGCGGACGCAAGCCGCCGGGGGGCCAGTTGGTGGCGATGGCCGTTCCGTCGTAATGGCCGTCCCGTTGCGGCCCCCGAAAACCAGGCCACTCCTCCCGCGCGCCGGACGTAGGCGGCGAAACCGGCGCGGCCGGAAGATCGTGGCGGCTGGCTTCCACCGCGGCGTAATCGGGATGTGATTTGTGCCACGTGAGCACCGGGGGAAAACCGCCGCGCCACTCCAATTCCAAGCCTGTAAAGCGCATCAACACCGCCACCACCGCGCCGGCATAAATCACCGAATACAAACCAAGGCCCAGCGTGCCGAGGATTTTGCGTCCCAGGGAGGCTTGGTCCGCGCGCCACAGCAAGACCAGCCCCAAGGGCGGGAAGAGAAGGGAAACAATGCGAATTTTCTTCATGCGATATTTGAAATATGATTAACTGGGCAATTATGGCGGATGACCCAAACAAAACCGGCGGCGCGCCGGAGAAGGCGCCCGCGGCCGCAGGCTCTGGCGCGACCGAGTTTTTCGCAAAGAATCCAGTGCCGGAAATTCCCCCGAGCATACCGCTGCAATGGTTTTTGCTGGGGGCTTTGGTCATTACCGGCGCGGCTTATGTGGTCGGCCAATGGACCGACAGAACCACCAGCCAAATGAAAGCCGGGCAGGGGACCCGGCTCCGTCGCTTGGTGCAAAGTCAAAGCGAGTATCTGGCCCATTGCAAATCGGGGGACGAAGCCTTCGCCAAAAAACATTACGCCCAGGCCGTCTCCGAATACCGCCTGGCCTTGCAAGGGCAGGACACCGCCGAAGGCCACCAACATCTCGGCCAGGCCCTGCTCAAAACAGGCAGTCCAGACGCGGCTTTCGCCCAGTTCCGCGAAGCGTTGCGGCTGGACCCTGGTTTGGTCAGCGCCGCCAGCGAATGGGGCCTTGCGCTGGCCGCCCAGGGCAAGCCCCAAGAGGCCTCGCGCGTCTTTAAGGACGCCCTCCAGCGCAATCCCGATTCGGGCCTCCTTCACTACAACCTGGGCGCGACTTTGCTGCAAACGCAAACCGACGCCCAAGGCCGCCACCGCATGGCCGCCGCCGCCGGCAGCACCCAGGAAGCCCAAGCCGCCGACACCGAGGCCAAAAATCTGGCCGAGGAAGCCTTGCGCCATTTTGCCAAAGCCAGCCACAACAAGATTGATTCTCCCGCCTTTTGGCGCGCCTACGGCCAATTGCTCAATCAACTGGGCCGCTATGCCGAGGCCGAGCCACAACTGCTCCGCTCGGTGTCGGAGGACGCGGGCCTGGCGGAGGCCCAATTCCAATTGGCCGTGGCGCAAGATCATTTGAACAAATATGCCGAGGCCATCGCGCATTACAACAAAGTCCTCACTCTGCTCCCGGACGACGTGGAGACGCTCAACAATTTGGCCCTGCTTTACGCCACCGCCACCAACGACCAGGTGCGCACCTCCAAAATGGCCGTGCAATTGGCCACCCGCGCCTGCGACGCCACCGGCCACAATAACACGCGCTTTTTGGATACTCTGGCCCGCGCTTGCGCCGCCGACGGCGATTTTTTCCAGGCCATCACCTGGGAGGACAAAGCCATCCAGCGCGCCCGGCAATTGAACGACCAGGATTCGGCGCGCGAATTTCAAGCGCGCCAGGCGCTGTTCATGGATCATAAGAATCCTTGATTGCGGCGGTGTCAGTTGAATTGAGGCTTGATTTGTTTCGTCTGATCATGGCTTGATTGAGGGATAGAGTGCATGAACAACAAAAATGATTTGCCAGAGTCCAACCGGCGGGACTTCCTCAGAAACGCGTCCCTCGCCACCATGATGGCCATGATGGGCGGAGTGGAGTTGCGCGCCGACGATGCCGCCAAACCCGCCGCCAGCCCCGATGCCGGCCTGACCAAAATCCCGCCCGCCCCGCCCATCAACATCGGCGTCATCGGCCTGGGCGAATGGGGCCGGGAAATCCTGGCCCAATTTGGCAGGATCAACACCGACCCCAAACGGGAAAAGAAGGACAGCGCGCCCGTGGTGGCCATGTGCGACACTTATCGCGCCGCCATGCGCCGGGCCGCCAAAGACACCCCCAACGCGCAACAGTACGACGATTACGCCAAACTGCTGGCCGACCCGAAAGTCCAGGCTGTGGTCATCGCCACGCCGACCGGCACGCACAAGGAAATCGCCCTGGCCGCCCTGGCCGCCGGCAAACATGTCTATTGCGAAGCGCCGCTGGCCAACACCATTGAGGACGCCAGGGAAATCGCCAAAGCGGCCCGCAGCCTGGTCAAGCTGATTTTCCAACCCGGCTTGCAGCAACGGTCTCATCCGCAAATCGAATTCCTTTTGCCCTTCATTCGCTCCGGCGCGCTGGGCAAGAACGTCATGGTCCGCGCGCAGTGGCGCGCCAGCGACACCTGGCATCATGCGGGCGCCACCCCGGAACGGGATAAGGCGCTCAATTGGCGGCTCTTTAACGCCACCAGCACAGGGCTTCTGGGCGAGGCGGGCATCCACCAAATTGACACCGTCTGCAATTTCTTGCGGGGCCGCCCCAAAGCCGTGACCGGTTTCAGCTCGACCATCCGCGCCTACGACGATCAGCGCGAAGTGCCCGACACGGTGCAGGCCGTCTTTGAATTTCCGCACGGCGTCAATTTTCTGCATGACCTGACGATCTGCAATTCCTACGAGAAGGCTTACGAAGTGTACCTCGGCGACGAAGCCGCCATGATGATGCGCGACTTCAAAGCCTGGTTGTTCAAGGAGGGCAATGCCGCCCTGGGCGGTTGGGAGGTGTACGCGCGCCACGACCAGTTTTACGACGCCACCGGCATCGCGCTGGTCGCCGGCGCCTCCAAGCAGACCACCCTGGCTGGCAGCGCCGAGTCCTTCCATCCCTACGAACAGGTGCCCCTTTATTACGCCTTGGACGCCTTCGCCGACAGAGCGGGTCGGCTTAACTTCGAAGTCTCCTCCCGCGCCGACATCTATCCCGACGAAGACGCCGCCACCCTGGCCGCGTATTTGAAAACCGTGCCCGCGCTCAATTCCAAACCCGCCGCCAATTGGCAGGACGGTTTGGACGCCACTGTCATCGCCGTCATCGCCAATCAAGCTGCCACCAAAAAACAAAAAATAACCTTCGAGAAAGAATGGTTCGAAATATGAAAATCCTCCCCCTATCCGCCGCCCTCCTGGCCGTTTGTCTTGCTCCCGTTTATCACGCGGGCGCCCAAACCCGTTACACCACCCAACCCGTCGGCAACTCCATTAAAATTGACGGCACTTCCAGCATGCATGATTGGGAGATGGAAGGCGGCCTTATCGGCGGTTTCATTGAATTGGGCGCGGGGGTGACGCTGGACAAGGCGCAAACAAACTTGGCAGGTCTGCAAGGGGACAAAGTCCCGGCCAAGGCCCATGTCATCATCCCCGTCGGCTCCATGCACAGCAAGGCCGACCACCTGCCCGGGGTCATGGACGACCTGATGAAGAAAGCCATGAAGGAGGGCGACTTCCCGCGCATTGAATACAAGCTGACGGAAATGACCTTCAAAGGCCCTCACGCCGCCGGCAAGCCGTTTGACTTCGACACCAAGGGCGAATTGGCCATCGCGGGCAAGACCAACAAAGTCAGTTTTCCCGTCACCATGGAACCGTTGGATGGCGGCAAGCTCAAAGTCACCGGCGTCGCGCCCCTCAAGATGACGGATTTCGGGGTGGAACCGCCCGCGCCCAACTTTGGTTTGGGCATGATGAAATGCGGCGACGGCGTAAAGATTATATTTGACTGGACGCTCAAGGAGAAGAAGTAAGCGCTTTTCCAGCCTGGGGCATTATTGCCTTCGTGACTCTCGTCTGGGTGCAAGACAGAATTCTTCGCGGTTGCGCCGGGTCGTGCCGTTGGCCACCGCGGGGCGAGAGGTTTGGCTCCCTCTCCTCCGCGAAGTGGAGGGGGTTGGGGAGAGGAGGTTCTTTGCTGGGTGGAGGAACCCCTCTCTCCAGCTCTCTCCCCGCGCGCGGGGCGAGAGGGAAAGAGCCGCCGTATAGGGGAGTCCTCTATACGAACTCTCCTCATTCCTCGTTCGCCGGGGCAAATATCACGACGCACGTTTCGCGGATGACCTGGTGGCCGCGTGTACGGCACAGGTGCGACAGTGGTCGCCCCAGCCACGGCCCGCTTGGGTGACGTGCATTCCGTCACGCCGCCACCCGAATCTTGTCCCTGATTTCGCCCGCCGACTTGCGGTTGCTTTGAATTTGCCGTTTCATCTTGTCCTCGAAAAGACCGACGACCGACCAGAACAGAAAACAATGGCGAACAGCACTCAACAGGCGCGGAACATTGATGGCTCGCTGGCTGTCCACGCGGCACCGTTGCCTGCGGGGCCGGTTTTGCTCGTGGATGACATGGTGGATTCAAAATGGACGCTGACAATCGCCGCCTACTTGCTGACTTCGCATGGCAGTGGGCTTCAACGTGGGACACGCCATGCAGCGCAACAAGTTGATCTACGCTCTGGCGGATGCGGCGCTCGTCGTGACCTCGGATTTCGAGAAGGGAGGAACGTGGGCTGGCGCCATCGAGCAGTTGGAGAAACTGCGTTTCGTTCCGGTTTTCGTGCGCAATGGCGCCAACGCCGGAAAAGGAAACTCTGCTCTTTAGCAGCACGGCGCGATTTCCTGGCCGAATCCGCGCGATGCCGATGAACTCTCCCAGACTCTTTTAATGGCGGCGGAAACTGTCGCTGCGCAACCAACACAAGAAACCCTTTCATTCCTTTGATGCGGCCATGCGCCTGCCCCAAGGGCCAAATCCTATACGACACCCCACGCATTCTTTAAACTCAGGAGGCGCCGGTAGCTTTCTTTGGGCGTGAAATCCTGGTGGAGCAGGCCGCCGTGCGGCCAGAAATGACCGCCGTAATCGGCCAGGTCCCACCAGCCCGCGCCCTCAAATTCCGGTTTGCTGTAACATAAAGTGTAGATCGCCTCCACCCAGTCGGCTTGCATCGTTTCGCTCCACGAGCCGTGCCAGCCCGGAACCAGTTCCTTGGGCCTCAGACTGGCCGCATCCAGCCCCGGCGCGGAATTGCAGGCCATCTCGCTGATGTGCAAGGGCCGGTTAAACTTTTTGAAACGGTCCAGCATCCGTTCAATCTCCAACAAATCCTGCTGCGGATAGTAAAGTTGCAGGCCGATGCGCTCAAACTCCACCCCCGCCGCGACGCAATCGGACAAGTAACGAAAGGGCGACCAGCGCCGCGCGTTGCCTAGATTGGGACGCCTGGCATACTCGGCCCACAAACAACAATGATTGATAAGACGGCGGACCTCCGGCGCGCCCCGGCGGGCGGCGCGGCAGGCGGCGCGCGTCAATTCGAGAATCTGCTCGTGCGAGTATCCCGCCAGGTTGGCTTTGTCGTGCGCCTCGTTGATCACTTCCAGAAAAGGCAGCCGTCCGGCATAGCGTCGCGCGGTTTGTTCCACCACGCGCTGGTACTCGGCCAGCACCTTTTCCCAGGGCCACGCCCGAAGCCATTCGGGCATGGCGCCACGAATCAAATATACATAGCCATAGCCTTTGGGCGTGATCCCGCGCTTCCAACACCATTGCAACGATTGGTCCATGCGCGCGTAATCAATCCGCGCCGATTCCGGTTGTTCATTCTTCCAGGCGTACCAACTGACCGCGCCGAAATTGAACGCCGCCGTGAAACGCCGCTCGAATTTCGGCCCGCGGTTTTGTCCGGGAGCCAGCCCGCCAAACAGAAAGTCTTTGCGCGGACCCGGCAGGCGGGCGATCCGCCGGCGGGCGGCGCTGAGGACGAGCTTTTCTCCCTCGTGCAAGCCCTGCGCCAGTGATTCGTACGGCGTGGCGGCTTGCCCGGCTTCCGATTCCGCGCCCGCGCCGGCTTCGCGCACGCGCCGCAGGCGGGTCTTGGCGGCCTCGGCCACAAAATCAATCGTGGCCGGCGCGTCATAACCGCGTCCGTCGTTGTCGGCATAACCATAGACTTCGCCAAATCCGGGCACGGCCAGACGGCAGGCCAGCGCGATGGGTTCGCGGCCCAACGTGACTTCCGCGCCGCCTTCAACGAAATTCACGGAAAGGGGCAGGGGATCGTTAGCCAGGTCGCGGGCGGTCAACGTATGCCGCCGTGTCAAATCAAGAGGCTGGCCGTCCGGCGCGGTCAACCGCACGCGCAACAGGGCGGGGGACGTCTCCGCCGCGGAAACCCCGGCGGCCGCGGCCGCGGCGGCCATCGCGCCTCCGCGCAAAAACCGGCGGCGTGAAATCCGCATGGCGGTTCAGAGTTTCATCCGTTCGGCCACTTGCGCGACATCCTTGTCGCCGCGGCCGGACAAATTGATGATGATGAGCTGCTCCTTGGGCATTGCTGGCGCGCGCTCCATGACGGCGGCGACGGCGTGGGCGGATTCCAGCGCGGGAATAATGCCCTCCAGGCGGGCCAGTTTGCTGAACGCCGCCAATGCCTGCGCGTCGGTTGCGTAGCTGTACTCGACGCGGCCCTGGTCGCGCAGCCAGGCGTGTTCGGGGCCGACGGCGGCGTAATCCAGGCCGGCGGAAACACTGTGGGTCGCCTGAATCTGGCCATTTTCATCCTGTAAAATATACGAGCGCGTGCCTTGCAGCACGCCCAGCGAGCCGCCTTGGAAACGGGCCGCGTGCCGTTCCGGGATGATGCCCTCGCCCCCGGCTTCGACGCCCAACATGCGAACCGAGGCGTCTTGCAGGAACGGATAGAAAAGGCCGATGGCGTTGGAGCCGCCGCCGACGCAGGCCACCAGCAAGTCGGGCAGCCGCTCCTCCTGTTCCAGAATCTGCCGCCGCGCCTCGTCGCCAATGATGCGCTGAAAATTGCGCACCATGACCGGATAGGGATGCGCGCCGTAGGCCGTGCCAAGAATGTAATGAGTGTGCCGGACGTTGGTGACCCAATCGCGCATGGCTTCGTTGACGGCTTCCTTAAGTGTCTTTTGGCCGGCGGCGACGGACACGACTTCCGCCCCCAGCATTCTCATGCGGAAGACATTGAGTTCCTGCCGCCGGCAATCCACTTCGCCCATGTAAATGACGCATTGGAGGCCGAACATGGCAGCCACGGTGGCCGTGGCGACACCGTGCTGGCCCGCGCCGGTTTCGGCGATGACGCGGGTTTTGCCCATGCGGCGGGCCAGGAGAATCTGGCCCATGGCATTGTTGATTTTATGGGCGCCGGTATGGAGGAGATCCTCGCGTTTGAGATAAATGCGCGCGCCGCCCAGGTCGCGCGTGAGCCGCTCGGCCAGATACAGCGGGCTGGGGCGTCCCACGAATTGGCGCAGGTAATAGGAAAGCTCCTGTTGAAAAGCCGGGTCCTGTTGCGCGCGGCAGTACTCCTCCTCCAACTGTTGCAGGGGGTACATGAGCGTTTCCGGCACGAACCGTCCGCCGTAAGGGCCGAAACGGCCATGCGCGTCAGGAACCGAAGCGGTGGTCGTTGCATTCACCCCGCCATTATCGCGCAAGGGGGGGCCGGTGCAAGGCGCAAAGTGGCCAATAACCAATTCTCAATGGCCAATTCGCAATCGAGACGTGGGACATCAGCGATGAAAACGATTGAAAATTGAGCAACGAAAATTGGTCATTTTTAAATTTCGATACTTAATACTATTGCTGCGCGCCCAAAAGCGGCAAATTTTGCCTCTTTCCTTCCGCCGCTATCTTGCGTATTTTTTAATGGTTATGCGAACGGCAATTTATCCGGGCAGCTTTGATCCTCTGACCAATGGGCATCTGGACCTCATTCATCGTGCGGCCAAGTTGTTTGACCGCCTCATCGTGGTGGTGGCCAAAAATGAAGGCAAGCAGCCACTTTTCACCCTCGAGGAGCGCCTCCGCCTGGTGCAACAGTCGGTGGACGGCCTGCCCAACGTGGAGGCCGATACGTTCGATACGCTGCTGGTGGATTATGCCGAGAAAAAACAGGGTCAGACCATCATCCGCGGCCTGCGCGCGGTATCGGATTTTGAGTTTGAATTCCAGCTTGCCTTGATGAACCGCAAGCTCAACGGCCGCGTGGAAACCATTTTTATGATGCCCAAGGAAACTTACACCTTCCTCAGTTCGCGGATCGTCAAGGAGATCGCGCGCCTGGGGGGCAACGTGGATTGCTTCGTTCCGCCGCACGTGCGGGAGGCGTTGGCCCGCAAATTCGGCCTGCCCAAGGGCAAATCCTGAACCATCTCCTGCCATGCCTTTACAGGTCAATATCCGCCATTTGGAAGAGAAGGACGTCCGGCTGCAAGGCGAATTGCCGGCGGCCGAACTGGATTTGGGCAACGACGACGAACTGATCCGGCTGCGCCAGCCCGTGCGCTACGACCTGACGGCCCAAAGGGTGGAAGACGCGATTCTGGTGCGGGGCCGCGTGGAGTTGACGCTGGATTGCGAGTGCGCCCGCTGCCTCAAACCCTTCCAGCACCGGATCGAAATGCCCGAATGGACGGCGCACCTGCCTTTGGAAGGCCCGGACAAGGCGGCCATTAAAGATGATTTGGCGGACTTGACGCCAAGCCTGCGCGAAGATATTCTGTTGGAGTATCCGCAACATCCGTTGTGTGCGGCCGGTTGCGCGGGATTGCCCAATCGGGATGCTAAAGATAAAACGAAAGGCGCCAGCCCGACGGAAAGTTCGTCTGCCTGGTCCGAGTTAAACAAACTGAAATTTTAACGCACGTCATAAGGACATACATATATGGGAGTTCCCAAACGCAAACCTTCGCACAGCCGCCAGCGGATGCGCCGAGCCTACAACAGCACCATGAAGGTGCCCCAACTGAGCACCTGCCCGCAATGCGCGGCCCCGTATGTGCCGCACCGGGTCTGCCCAGCCTGCGGTTATTACAACGGCCGCCAGGTCATCACCGTCAAAGTGGCCGCCTGATCCTGTTTGAGGGCGCGGAAGTGATTCGTCTTCCGCGCCTTTCTTTTTTACCATGCGAATTGTCCTGGATGTCATGGGCGGGGATCATGGCGCGGAGACGATCATTGACGGCGCGCGGCTGGCGCTTCAATCCAACGCCTCCATCACGCAATTGATTCTGGTGGGCCGCCCGGAAGACATTGAGGCGGGCATCAAACGCACCGGCTGCCGCGACCCGCGCGTGACCATCGTGCCCGCCACCGAAGTCCTGAGCATGGAAGACAAACCGGTGGAAGGACTGCGCCGCAAGAAGGATTGTTCCATCTTGCGCGCGGTGGATTTGCTCAAGGAAGGCCGGGGCGACGCCCTGATCTCCCCCGGCAACACCGGCGGCATTGTCGCCGCCAGCACCATCCGCCTGCGTCCGCTGGCGGGGGTGGACCGTCCCGGCATCGCCACGGTCATTCCGGGGCAGAAGAACGACTTCGTGCTGCTGGACTCCGGCGCCAGCGTGGAATGCCGGCCCCTGCACCTGCTCCATTTCGCCATCATGGGCAGCATTTACTCGCGCGAAATTCTCGGTTATCAAACCCCCCGCGTCGGCATCCTGAGCAACGGCACCGAACCCAACAAAGGCACCGAAACGACCCAGGAAGCCTGCAAACTTTGCAAAATGGCCGATTTGAATTTTATTGGATACGTCGAAGGGCACGACCTCTTTGACGACCGCGTTGACGTGGTGGTGTGCGACGGTTTTATTGGCAACATCGTCCTCAAAACCCTGGAAAGCTTTGCCAAGGGCCTAGGCGGCTGGGTCAAGGACGAAATCTTCACCAACCCCAAGCGCATCCTTGGCGCCATGCTGATGAAAAACGCCCTGCGCACCATCAAGCGGCGCCTGGACCCCGACCGGCGCGGCGGCGCTCCCTTGCTGGGCCTCAACGGCACCATTTTCAAAGCCCACGGTTCCGCCAGCGCCCGGGCCATCAGCAACGCCATCGGCGAATGCACCAAGGCCCTGCAACATCGTCTCACTCAAATGATTGTTGCCGACATCGCCAAAGCCGGCGCGCTTGCCACTGTCCAAAAATCATGAAGCTACCCGCCCGAAAATTCAAAAACCCCCGCGCCTCCCACAATTTCATCGGGCGCACCTGCTCGGTCCTGGCCGTCGGCTCTTACGTGCCCGACCGCATTCTCTCCAATGCCGACCTGGAAAAAATGGTGGACACCACCGACGAATGGATTGTCACCCGCACCGGCATCCGCGAACGCCGCATCGCCGCCCAGCACCAGGCCACCTCCGACCTGGCCGTCAAGGCCGCCCGCATCGCCATGGAACGGGCCAGAATCTCCCCCGGCGAGATTGATTTGATCGTCCTGGCCACCATTACGCCGGACATGCCCTTTCCCTCCACCGCCTGTCTGGTGCAGGAAAAGATCGGCGCGCGCAAAGCCGTCGCCTTCGACATTCAAGCCGCCTGTTCCGGCTTCATCTTCGGGCTGGAAATCGGCCAGCAATTCATCATGTCCCGCACTTACGACACCGTCCTGGTCATCGGCGCGGAAAAACTTTCCACTATTATCAATTGGAACGACCGCAACACCTGCGTGCTGTTCGGCGACGGCGCGGGGGTGGCCATTTTGCGCCACCGGCCCGCCGCGCACGGACTTTTGACCGCCTGCATGGGTTCCGACGGCGGGCGGGCCGGCCTGTTATGCATGCCCGGTGGCGGATCGGCCTTTCCCCCCAGCCATGAAACCGTCGCCGCCGGCCTGCATTTTCTGCGCATGGACGGCAAGGAGACCTACAAAAACGCCGTCACCGCCATGCAGACCGCCGCCGAGGAGGCCCTGCGCCGCTGCGAGTTGGACATTTCGCAAATCCACTGCATCATTCCTCATCAGGCCAACCGGCGTATTATTGACACAGTCGCGGACCGCCTGGGCGCCAAGCCGGAGCAGCTCTTCGTCAACCTGGAAACCCGCGGCAACACCTCCGCCGCCTCCGTGGCGATTGCCCTGGATGAAGCCGTGCAAAGCAAGCGCATCCAACGCGGCGACCTGGTGATGTTGATCGTCTTCGGCGCCGGCCTGACCTGGGGCGCCGCCATCATTGAATGGTAAGTTTTTGAATTTGGATTCGTGGTTGACGCGGGGGAGGGTGTCCGGTAATTTTATGATTCCGAGCGGGGGGTGTAGCTCAATTGGTTAGAGCGCTGCCCTGTCACGGCAGAGGTTACGGGTTCGAGCCCCGCCACTCCCGCCAGCCTTCGCTCGCAACGCAGTGGAGAGCGAAGGCTGCCGCGCCGTAGCCTCCAGGCGAAGGCGGGCGGGTTGGGTCTTTCGTAACAGCGAGCTACGGCTCGGCAAGCCAGCAAACCAGAAATGGATTTTTCTTATGTTTACATTCTGCAAAGCCAGGTTGACGGCACGCGCTTCTATGTCGGCCTGACCGACGATCTCAAAGACCGTCTGCGCCGGCATAACGCGGGGGAAGTCCCTCATACCTCCAAATTCAAACCTTGGAAAATCAAGACGGCCATCGCATTCACGGACCGGAGTCGGGCGGCGGATTTTGAAAAGTATCTCAAATCGCCCTCCGGGAGAGCCTTTGCCAAAAAGCGCTTGTAAATTCTGGCCTTCGCGGCAACGCGGAGAGCGAAGGCTGAGGCGCCGCAGCCGTTAGCCTGACTTCGTTTAGCATTTAATGTTACCGGAGCGTTTTTGGCGAATTTTCTTTTGTAAGTTGTTGATAATCAATTGTCATATAGATTTATTTATTTTGTAGGGACTATAAA
>Ga0224555_1001291_pt1 | contig 35431 bp, 38 predicted proteins | sample 714S23034metaG_FD_180687 | JGI IMG/M metagenome (GOLD analysis project Ga0224555, IMG submission 180687) | Peat soil microbial communities from Stordalen Mire, Sweden - 717 S2 30-34 | ecosystem: Environmental > Terrestrial > Soil > Wetlands > Peat | place: Sweden: Norrbotten County, Stordalen... | reverse complement strand
GGTGTCTTCGACTAGGATATCCGCAAAATATTCGCCGACCGCGAAGCCCTTGTACTTTACAACGAAGGCGGCTTGGGCGGTGGTCCGGAGGCCGCGCAGGCCGAGTTCCCTGAGCAGGGCGCGCTCATAGACTTTCTCGAGGAATCCGGCGCCAAGGGTGTTGGAGACTTCGAAGACAGCGGCCAGGACTTGCTCGGTCAGCGAATCCGAGAATGCATGTTTATCTGGGTTCATGGGCGGCCAGTAAAGAGGTGCCGTCGTTCACTAATACCTCTCAGGCGCATCGCGCCGTCCCGCGAAAGCAGGGAAGGGTGGTCTCGGCCCAGACTCCGCCCTGCGTCGCTGGTGTACAGAACCGCGGCGCCCGAGACAGTCTGCGGCCGGGAAGCGGATCTCCCCTCGCCCGGCGTGGCTGACCGAGCGGCCCGCAGTACGGGTACGCAAGGATCTTGGGATTTGTTTGAGTTTTTCACTCTCCACTTTGAGTCGCACGCCCCCGCTGGTGGCTTCAGCCTCGCCCACCCCGGCGTGCTACAGTAGCGAAAAATGGAACATATTCAATCCGAGCGCGACGGCAACCTGTCAATCTTGACCCTGTCACGGGGAAAGGCCAACGCGCTGAACTACGCATCAGTCGAGGAATTGTGCGGCGCGGTGGCCGCGGCGGCGGCCGACGATTCCGTACGCGGACTGGTGTTGGCCAGCGACCGGCCGCGATTCTTTTCGAGCGGCTTCGATATCCGCGAGGTCTTCGCCTACGATCGCGACGGCATGACCGCCTTCTTCGGCCGCTTCATCGATCTCTACGAGAGCCTGTACCACTTCCCCAAGCCGGTGGTGGCGGCGCTGAGCGGGCACACCTTTGCCGGCGGAGCCATCCTGGCCATCGCCTGCGATTTCCGCATCATGGCGGAGGGCGATTTCGGCTTCGCGCTGAACGAAATCAACCTGGGTCTGTCCCTTGCGCCGACCATGCGCCGCATGCTGGTCAATGCGGTCGGACCGGTACACGCGCGGGAAGTAATGCTGCTGGGCGAGCCGCTCACGCCGGCGCGCGCGCTCGAAATCGGCCTGGCGCGTGAACTGGCGCCCGCCGGACAGGTTCGCGACAGGGCCATCGCCTGCGCCCGGTTCCTGGCCGCGAAACCACCAGCGGCCTATCGCCAGATCAAGCGCTCGCTGCGCGAGTTCGGTGGACCCGAGGACACACTCGGCGACCGGGCCACGCTCGCCCAGTTCCTCGACATGTGGTTCTCCCCGGAAGCGCACGACGCGCGCCAAGCGGTTGCCGCCAGAGTTTAAGGACTGGGTAATGGGTCGGTTTGCAAATTGGAGGGCGGGCAATTCTGCCCGCAGCCGGCTTTTAGCCGGCTTGGCCGCCTGAAAGGCGGCTGCGGCCAAGATTGGCCGCCCTCCAAGGAGGACTTGTGCAGGAAAGCACAGGCCGCGATATTACTTGAAATATGCAGGCGGTTTCGGCAAACCAAAGCAAACTAGGTAAACGAATACCGCTTGCAATACTTGGCAAATCGCTCTATGCTCCTAATTGAGGCTGCAAGAGACAAATATTATGACAAAGAGAGCCGTATGGCATGGATTACTGTATTTGGGCTTGGCCGGCGCGAGTTTGCAGGCTGACACCATCGTTCTGGGAATACCGGCGGTGTCCGCCAATTGCGATCCGATCGGGTGTCCGACGTTTTTCGGTTTGGGAACCTATCAGCAAGTGTATTCGGACAGCTTCTTCCCCGGCGCTATGACTATCGACGATATTGGGTTCTACCAATCGCAGGTACTCGGCAATGGCGGCCAGCTCGCGGGCGGAACGTTCACGTTGAACCTCTCCTACACAACCGCGGCACCCGGCAGTCTCGACTTCCAAGACGGGCCCAGCGCCAATATCGAGCCGGGAACCGAGGAACAGTTCTTCACCGGCACGCTACCCGCTCTCACCCCCTATGTCAACGAAAACATTTTGACCTTTTCCGGTACTCCCTTCGCGTACAATCCGGCCGATGGGAACCTGTTGCTGACCGTGTCGGTAACCGGTGGCACCGACTCCACACCTTATCTCTTCCTGGACGAAACGGGGACGACCCCCGTGACCAGCAGCGCATACTTTGGCACCGTGAATGGGGCGAGCACCACTGGATTGGTTACCGGAATCAACTACACTCCCGCTACCGGCCCTTCCACTCCCGAGCCGGCATCTTTGCTTCTGGTTCTGACAGGCATCGGACTGATCGGGTACCAGGTACGCCGCCGCCGGAGTTCGTAGCGCCGGCCGGCGATCGACCACGGCGCGCAAAGCGCGCGCCACTGGGGTACTGGTTAGTACCCCAACCTCGTTAAACTTCGTTACGAAGCCTGGAATTGCGTTACCTTGGGAAGGGGCACTCGGGGGCGATCATGAAGCAACAAGGACCCCTTCCGTTGCAACGAGCCCGATTCCGGGTCTCTGGCTACGCGCAGGCATTTCCTTCCATAGTATTGAACAATAAGGAGTTGGCTCAGCAGTTGGGCGTCGATCCGGAATGGATCCGCGCCCGCTGTGGAGTAACCTCGCGGTATATCTCCGGTCCGGGCGAAACCACCACGACCCTGGGGGTGCGCGCCGCCCGCCAAGCCCTTCGCAACGCCCCGTCGTTCCGGCCGGACTGCCTGGTCTGCGCCACCTTTACCCCGGATTATCCCCTGTGCCCGTGCGGCCCCGCTATCGCGCATGCCCTGGAGTTGGGGCCCATACCCGCCTTTGACCTCAACGCGGCCTGTTCGGGCGGCGTTCTGGGCCTTATCACGGCGCTGAGCTTCATCGCCGCCGGGACGGCCGAGCGCGTGTTGCTGGTCGCCAGCGATACGGTAACGCATCACCTGGCCGACGACGACGCCCACACCCGCATCCTTTTTGGCGATGGCGCGGCCGCTTTCCTGATCGAGGCTTGTCCCGAAGGCATCGCATTACGCTCCTGGGTGATGGGATCGGACGGCGCCGGCGCCAAGCTCTTTCATGTGCCGCACGGCGGCTCGGCGGCGCCCTGGCAAGCGCCTGGCAATGGCGATCCAAGGGGGGCCACGGTCTCCATGCAAGGACGGTCCCTGTTCCGCTTTGCATCCCAGCGCGGCACCGAGATGCTGCTGGAAACCTGCGCCAAGGCCGGAATCCGGACGGACGATCTGGACTGGGTACTAGTCCACCAGGCCAACATTCGCATCGTCGAACAACTGCAGGAGCGCACCGGGATCGCGCCGGAAAAGTGGATCGTGAATATGATGGGGATCGGCAACACCTGCTCGGCTTCGGTGCTGCTGGCGCTGGGAGACTTGCTGGATCGCAACGTGACCGCGGCCGGCAATAACGTGCTTTTGGCCGGTTTTGGCGCGGGGCTTACCTGGGCGGCTGCCCTGTTCGAGTGGGGGGAATCGGCACGCCCGCCGGAGGGCCTACCGTTGCACCACGGCGATCAGAAGCGGCAACGGCCGATACAACATTTACCCTGACAGGTCTTGCAGCAAAGCCGCTTCGGGGGAACGCGCCGCTGCGGAGCCAATGCAGCCCTGTCGGCGGGCTTCCGGACGACGCCTTCGAGCATTATGGGTGGCGTGGCGCTCGCCGGTGGGTGAAAATGGGGGCTTTCGCTCAGGATGGTCGAATGGTTCAACATTGCATTTCCCCTCAGATCTGCTATGTTCAGGTACCCCAATGGTTTCAGCCTGCCAGCCGGGGACCTGTTTGCGTCTGCATGGTCCGATTTAGCACGCCAGTTGCCGTTCGCACCTGTGCCAAAATAGAGGGGCGATGACCTCTCTACCCGCCGTTCCACTGACCCTTGAAGGAGCCAGCGTCTTGCACCAGATGATGCGGTTCCGCTGGACAGCCTGGAAAGCCCTCACCTCCGCCCAGCGGGATGCGGCTCTCGAAGAAGCGGCCGCCACGCTGCGCGCCATGCAGCAAACCGTTGTCTATTCGCTCATCGGCCACAAGGGCGATCTGATGTTCCTCCATTTCCGCAAGACCTTCGAGGAGTTGAGCCAGGCCGAGATCGCGATGGCCCGCCTGCGTCTTTCCGAATTCCTGGAACCCACCACGTCGTACCTTTCGATGGTCGAGTTGGGCTTGTACGAGTCCACGCTCAAACTGTATGGGAGCCTCGCCGAGCGCGGTATCGAGCCGCATTCCGCGGAGTGGAACCAGGAGATCGAAACGCAGCTCGCGCGCCAGCGGCAGGCTATGGCGCAGCGCCTATGGCCGGCCATTCCGGATCGCAAGTACGTCTGCTTCTATCCCATGGACCGCCGCCGCGGCGAAAGCGTGAACTGGTATCGGGTGCCCATGGCCGAGCGCCAGCGCCTGATGCACGAGCACGGCATGGTGGGCCGCCGCTACGCCGACGACGTGAAGCAGATCATCACCGGCTCCATCGGCTTCGACGATTGGGAGTGGGGCGTGGATCTGTTCGCCGACGACCCGCTGGTTTTCAAGAAGCTGATCTACGAGATGCGCTTCGACGAAGTCAGCGCCGCCTACGCCTTGTTCGGGACGTTCTACGTGGGCTTGCGGGTTGGGGTGGGAGAGCTGGCTGCACTGCTGAGGATTTGAGCCGCAGATAAACACAGATAAACGCGGATAAGACCAGTTGCTTTATCGTTCATCGGCGGCCAGTTGAACCCGCCATCGTTTGTACGGCCGCTCACTTTGCGAAGAGTCCCAAGCTCCAGGCGCAAATGAGCCCACAGGCAATCATCAGTGCCATGAGCAAGCGTGCCTTCAAGACAAGGCCGCCATCGGGATACAACCTTCGATAATCGCGATGGAGTCGTTGGTACTTGGATGCATACCAGCCCAAAGCATCAAACTGTTCCCCCTTCGGGAGCTTGTCATTTACTCTGTCCACTATCTCGAAGTGTGTAAACGTCGCGATCATGCCAGAGATCGAGCCGCAAGCCAGCGCAACGATTGCGACTATCATTCGAGCTGTCATTCGCCCTCACCGCCCTGACGAGCCGAAGCCTCCCTCCCCACGCCGCGATTCGTTGAGATCCCCCTCTTCCCACTCGATCGCCTCGTACCGCGCGATCACCATCTGCGCAATCCGGTCGCCGGGGTGAATCTCATATGGTTCCCGCCCGAGATTCAAAAGAATCACGCGGATCTCGCCGCGATAGCCCGGGTCGATGGTCGCCGGACTGTTCGGCAGCGTGATGGCGTGCTTGGCGGCCAAGCCGCTGCGCGGGCGGATCTGCGCCTCGTATCCCGGCGGCAGTTCGATGGCGAGCCCGGTGGCCACCAGCCGCGGCGCGCCTGGCTCCAGCAACGCACCCTCCACGGCCCGTAAATCCATGCCGGCATCCTCTTGGGGGCCGTGTGCATACGTCGGCAGCGCGGCGTCGTCTCGCAATCTTCGAATTCGAATTCGCATTGAATCCGTTATCATAGCCTTTTCATGCCTGAATCCAAAACCAAGCGCGTAATCTCCGTCTCGCCGATGCCGCCGGAGAAATGCGCCTACGCCCTGGCGCGCTACAGCCGCTCGCCCGATTCGATCCGCGAGTCGCTCGCGTGGGTGCGCACCCACGATTCGCAAAAGTTCCTGGAGAGCTTCTATTTCCAATACGGCCACGCTTCCATCGCCGACCTGGGACATGCCGTGCTGTGCTTCGAGGGCCTATCGGAGCTGGCCGCCACCGAGATCGAAGAGGAGCCGCTCTGGGACGGGCAGGCGAAGTCGTCGCGCTACCAGGATTTTTCGCGCGCCGGCTTTATCACGCCGCCCGAACTGGCCGGCGAGGCGGCCGCGCGCTATCGGGACGCCGCGCGCAAGCTGCTGGATGCCTATGCGCAAATCAACGCGCGCGCCTTCGATTGTCTGGCGGCGCGCCTGCCGTGTCCCGGCGACATGAAGCCCGAAGCTTACCGGCGCAACCTGGCGGCGCGAGCTTTCGACGTGGCGCGCTATCTGCTGTTCTGGGGCATTCCCACCAACGTGGGACAAGTCACCAGCATTCGTACGCTCGAAAAGCAGATCCGCCGCCTGAAAGCCGCGGAGTACCAGGAACTGCGCGACCTGGGCGACGAGATCGCGCAGTCCTGCGCCGCCGAACCGGATTGCGTTTGGGACGCGCACGCGGCGCGCGAAGCGTTGGCGCCCACCCTGGCGCGCCATGCCGAGGCGGACGAACATGCCGCGCGCGCCCAGCAGAGCCTCCTCCGCTGGGCCGATCAGAACTTGCCGCCTTCCGCCGGCGGCGAGTCCGCGCGCGTGGACCTGATTCACCCGTCCGATACGCCTGCCGATATCGTGGCCACGCTCCTATATCCCGTGACCGACCGGCCTTTTCGCGAACTCTACGAGATGGCGCGCGGCTGGAGCGCGGCCCAGCGCGCCGAGGTGCTGGATGTGGCGATGGAATCTTGCACCCGGCGCGACGATCTGCTGGCCGGATTCCACGGCGGCCTCTACGCCTACGATTTCGCGATCGACATCGGCGCTTATCGCGACCTGCACCGTCACCGCCGCTGCCACAAGTTCCGGCAAAGCTACTCCGGACGGCTGGGCTTCGACACGCCGGCGCTGGTGGAAGAAGCCGGCGCCGCAGCGGTGTATCGGGAAGCCATGGAGGCGGCCCTGGCTGCGATGCATAGCCTGCCCGTACCCGGCTCGCATTACCTGCTCCCGTTCGGCGCGCGCGGGCGCTTCCTGTTCAAGATGGACTTCGCCGAAGCCGAGTACATCTCGCGCGTGCGTAGCGGCGTGAAAGGCCACTTCAGCTATCGCCAGGTAGCGTGGGAGATGAAGCTCAAGATGGAGCAACTGGAGCCGGAGCTGGGGCGGCTGATCGAGGCCACGCCGCCGTGGGTCGAGGATATGTTGAAGCGCTGAAGACCCAGTGGGGCAGGCCCACGCGTCATAATCGAAGAATGGCAATCGCATCGATCAACCCGGCCGCCGGTGAAACGCTGCGGGTCTTCGAACCGCTTTCGTCCGAAGCCCTGGATCAAAAGCTGGCGCACGCTTTCGCCACGTTTCAGAGCTACCGCAAAACCTCCTTCGCCGAGCGCGCACAATGGCTGTCGAACGCCGCCGCCATTCTCGAAAACTCGAAACAGGAATACGGCCGAATCATGACCTCCGAGATGGGCAAGACGCTCCAATCCGCTGTCGCTGAAGCCGGAAAGTGCGTCTGGGCCTGCCGCTATTACGCGGAAAACGGCGAGCGCCACCTAGCCGACGAAGCCATCGCGACGAATGCCTCGCGCAGCTTCGTGCGCTACCAGCCGATCGGCCCCGTGCTGGCCGTGATGCCCTGGAATTTCCCCTTTTGGCAGGTGCTCCGTTTCGCGGCACCCGCGCTGATGGCGGGCAACGTCGGACTGCTGAAGCATGCGTCGAACGTGCCGCAATGCGCTCTGGCCATCGAGGATATCCTGCGCCGCGCGGGCTTCCCGGATGGCGCGTTTCAGACGCTGCTCATCGGCGCCAGCCAGACGGCGTCCGTGCTGGCCGACGATCGCGTGGCCGCCGCCACTCTCACCGGCAGCGAACCGGCCGGCCGCTCGGTGGCCGCCCAGTGCGGCGATCGCATCAAGAAGACCGTGCTCGAACTCGGCGGCAGCGATCCGTTCATCGTGATGCCCAGCGCCGATCTGGAAGAAGCAGTTTCGACCGCGGTGAAGGCGCGCACCATCAACAACGGACAGTCCTGTATCGCGGCCAAGCGTTTCATCGTCGCGGAGAGCGTTTACGACGACTTCGAGCGGCGCTTCGTCGAGACCATGAAGGCGTTGCAGGTCGGCGATCCGATGGCTCCAGAGACCGATATGGGGCCGCTCGCGACCAGCGCCATCCGCGAGGAATTGCACGCGCAGGTCGAGCGCGCCGTGGCTTCGGGAGCCCGCCTGCTGCTGGGCGGCCGGATGATCGGCGGCCCAGGCTACTTCTATGAGCCGACCGTGCTGGCCGGCGTACCGCGCCGATCGGACGTTTTCCGCGAAGAGTTGTTCGGGCCGGTGGCCATGCTGTTCCGCGTCACCGACGCGGCGGAAGCCATCGAGGTCGCCAACGATTCGCCGTTCGGTCTCGGGTCGAGCGTGTGGACGAGCGATACCGCCGAGCAGTCGCGCTTCATCGACGAAATCCAGGCGGGCGCGGTTTTTGTAAACGGCATGGTGGCCTCCGATCCCCGGCTGCCCTTTGGCGGCGTGAAGCGTTCCGGCTACGGCCGCGAACTGGGCGTCTTCGGCATTCGCGAATTCGTGAATGTGAAGACCGTCTGGTGCAAGTGAAGACTATCGTGGGGCAGGCCCTGGGGCAGGCCCCTCGGCCTACGCGAGGCTCTCAGCGCGTCCGACCGCCACCGGTGCCGTGTTGCGCCGTGCTACGATGTATTACATGGCCAAGGAAACCATGACGATTCGTATCGAACCCGAGGTTCGCAGCTCTCTGGACGCACTCGCCGCCGCCGCGGATCGCGACCGGACCTGGATCGTGAACCAGGCCCTGACGGCGTACATCGAAACGCAGAGCTGGCAGATCGAACATATTCGGCAGGGCTTGCGCGAAGCCGACGCCGGGAAGTTCGCATCCGCCCGCGCCGTGAACCAGGTCATGGATCGCCTGCGCCGCAAATGACGATTCGCTGGACGTCAACAGGTCTCCGCGACCTGGAATCCTTGCACGCCTATGTGGCCGAGCATAGCGAATACGGCAGTGACGAAGCCGCAGCCAAGATAGTGGAAAGAATCCTGGCCGGGCTGGAGGCTCTCGAACGTTTCCCTGCAATGGGCCGCAAAGGGCGCGTGGCGGGCACGCGCGAATTCATCGTCTCTCCATTTATCGTCGCTTACCGCGTGAAGAAGGAGGCCATCGAGGTCGTGGCGATCATCCACGGCGCACGACGTTGGCCGGACTCCTTCTGAGCGGCTACTGCCCCTTGCCGATCGCCAGGTGGCTGTGGTGCCGGCTATAGCCGAAATAAATGCATAGACCGATCGCCAGCCAGATCACCAGCCGGTACCAGGATTGGTGATCGAGCGAGGCCATCATGGCCAGACAGACCAAAATGCCGAGGACGGGCACCACCGGTACGAACGGTGTGCGATAGGGACGCGGCAGGTCCGGGCGCGAGCGCCGCATTACCATAATCCCAAAGCGCACGATCACGAAGGCCAGCAGCGTGCCGATGCTGGTCATTTGTCCCAGCTTTGAAATCGGCAGGAAACCCGAGAACAGCGAAACGAAGGCCATGAAGATGAGATTGCACCGCCAGGGTGTGCGGAACCTCGGGTGCACGTCGGAAAACACCTTCGGCAGCAGGCCATCGCGCGACATGGAGAAGAACACGCGCGATTGCCCGAGCAGCATCACCAGAATCACCGAGCTATAACCGGCGATGATCCCGATCACAATCGTGATCTGCAGTGCCTGGCTGGGAAACTGCTTGATGACCGTCGCCACCGGCGATGCGTCGCCTTTGAAGATCTTGTAGTTCACCATGCCGGTGAGCACATGGGCGAATAGCACATAAAGAATGGTACAGACGGCCAGCGAACCGATGATCCCGATGGGCATGTCGCGCTGCGGCTTGCGCGCCTCCTGGGCCGCCGTTGAGACCGCGTCGAACCCGATGAACGCGAAGAATACGACGGCAGCCGCGCGCATCACGCCGCTGATGCCGAACTCGCCAAACTTCCCGGTGTTGGGCGGGATGAAGGGGGTGTAATTGGCCCGGTTGATGTAGGCGAACCCCACGGCGATCACAATGATCACGATCACCACTTTCACCGCTACAATCACCCCGTTTACGCGCGCCGATTCCTGGATGCCGACGATCAGCAGCGTAGACATCAGGCAGATGATAATGACCGCTGGCAGATTGATGATGCCGGGAGTCGGGTCGAACGGACAGTTGACGAGGCTGACCGGCAGCGTGATGCCAAGCGTGTGAAACAGTTTCACCACGTAGCTCGACCAGCTCACCGAAACCGTGGCGGCGCCCACGGCGTACTCCAGCACCAGGTCCCATCCGATGATCCAGGCGAGCAGTTCCCCCATGGTTGCGTACGCGTAGGTGTACGCGCTGCCAGCGATCGGAATCATGGTGGAGAACTCGCTGTAGCACATGCCCGCGAAGGCGCAGCCGATGGCCGCCACCACGAACGAGAGGACCACCGCGGGCCCGGCGTTCTCTGCCGCCGCGATGCCGGTCAGCGAAAACAGGCCCGCGCCGATGATGGCGCCGATACCCAGCGCAATCAGATTCACCGGGCCCAGCGTACGCTTGAGCGAGTGCTCGCTGTCGTCGGCCTCGGATTTGATGCGTTCGAGCGACTTTGTCGCGGTAAGGTTCATATCTTCCCAACCGGCGGCGCCGCTTGTTGTTGCAGACGGCTGTGGTGGCGGCTATAGCTGAAGTAAACCACCAGCCCGATCGCCAGCCAGATAATCAGCCGGGCCCAATTGATCCATCCCAGCTTGTACATCATATAGCCGTTGAACCCGATTCCGAGAACCGGAACCAGCGGCACCCAGGGCGTCCGAAACGGCCGCGGCTGCGCAGGGTTGGTCTTGCGCAGCACCATGATCGCGATGCATACGATGACAAATGCCAGCAGCGTGCCGATGTTGACCATCTTGCCGATATCGTCGATCGGCGTGAGACTTCCCACTACCGCGGCCAGCAGTCCGACCAGGATCGTGTTTTTCCAGGGCGTCCTGTACTTCGGATGAACCGCCGCGAAGAACTTCTTCGGCAGCAAACCGTCGTTCGCCATGGAGTAGAGCACGCGCGTCTGGCCCAGCAGCATCACCAGCATGACGCTGGTCAAGCCGGCCAGTGCGCCGAACGTAATCACGTGCGACGCGGCGGTCAGCCCGCGGTCCAGAAAGGCCCGCGCGATGGGCGCTTCAATGTTTACCTCACGCCAGGGAACCATTCCGGTGAGTACGCCCGCCACCAGAATATACAAAACGGTGCACACCACCAGTGAGGCGATGATGCCGATCGGCAAGTCCCGCTGCGGGTTCTTGGCCTCCTGCGCGGTGGTGGACACGGCGTCGAATCCGATATACGCGAAGAAGATGTATGCGGCGCCGGCCCCAATGCCGGAAAAGCCGTTCGGCGCAAACGTGCTCCAGCTCGTCCCCCAGTTGGCCGTGTTGATGTACCTCACTCCTATGGCCACCACGAACAGCACCACCGACACCTTGATTACCACGATCGCCGTGTTGAAGCGGGCGCTCTCCTGAATGCCGATTACCAGAATCGCGGTAACCACCAGGGCGATGATAAACGCCGGCAGGTTAAATCCGACGGGAACGCCGAAAACCGTGGGCGCGTTCAGCAGCTCCGTCGCCCGCCGCATCAGTTCCGGCGAGTGCGCCCCCACCACATCGGTGACCCTGTTGAGAAAAGCTTGCGTACCGGGCACCAGGCTCGGGTCGGCCGCCTGCGCCATTTGCCGCGCGACGATGCTTTCCGCCGTCCGCAATGCGGTCCAGTGATCGTACGCCAGCCACAGCGGCATCTTGATGTGGAATATGTTCAGCATCTCGATGAAGTGGTTCGACCAGCCGGACGAAACGGTGCTGGCGCCCATGGCGTACTCCAGCGTCAGATCCCAACCGATGATCCAGGCGAACAGCTCTCCCAATGTGGCATAGGCGTACGTGTAGGCGCTTCCAGCCAGCGGGATCATCGCGGCAAATTCGGCGTAACAGAGACCGGCGAATGCGCAGCCCAGGCCCGACAGCACGAACGACAGCATCAGCCCCGGTCCCGCGTATTGCGCGCCCAATCCGGTGAGCACGAAGATCCCGGCGCCGATCACCGCGCCAACCCCGAGAGCCGTCAACTGAAACGGCCCCAGCGTACGCTTCAAGCTGTGCTTGCCGGTCTCCTGAGCTTCGCTCAGCAAAGCTTTCATCGGCTTGGTTGCGAACAGGTTCATTGTCAGACCTCTGATTTCGGTTTCCAGATAAAATACACGGGCACGCCCAGCAGCACGATAATCAGCCCGGGCCAGGTGTAACTCGGTTTGTAAGCCAGCAGCAGGACTTCGATCGCCCCCGCCGCCACGATGTAAATCGCCGGCAGAATCGGATAGCCGAACGCCTTATACGGCCGCTCCAGGTCGGGGCGCGTGCGACGCAGCACGAAGATACCTGCAATGGTCAGGATATAGAAAACTAACACGGCGAAGATCACATAGTCCAGCAGGTCGCTATAGGTGCCGCTGAGCGTGAGCGCCATCGCCCACACGCCTTGGATCGCCAGCGCGAACACCGGCGCGCGATGGCGCTCGCCCAGCGTGCCTGCCTTGCGGAAGAACAGGCCGTCGAGCGACATCGCATAATACACGCGCGCGCCCGCCAGGATCAGGCCATTCACGCAGCCGAAGCACGAAACCATAATGGCGGCGGCCATGATGCCCACCCCGGCCGGTCCCACGATTTGCTTCACCGCGGCGGTAGCCACGCGGTCTTCGGGCGCATGCTGGATGGCTTCGAGCGGCAGCACGTTCAGATACACGCAATTGGCCGAGATGTAGAGCGCCATCACGATGGCCACGCCCAGCGCCAGCGAAATCGGCAGGTTGCGCCGCGGGTTGCGCACCTCGCCGGCGGTGAACGTCACATTGTTCCAGGCGTCGGCCGAAAACAGCGATCCGACCATGGCCACGCCCACCAGCCGCACCGCGTGCATGGTCCAGCCCGCGCCGTCCCAGAAGTGGCCAAAGTTGCGCGTCAGGGCCGCCGGATTGCGGCCCAGCAGAAACCCGATGGCCACCAGTCCCAACAGCGCGGCCGTTTTGGCGAACGTGAAGACGTTCTGCACCATCGCGCCGGTGCGGATGCCGCGCATATTCACCGCGGTCAGCAGTCCCACAATCGCGATCCCTACAAGCTGCTGCGTGGTTAGTCCGGCCTTCCCGCTGCCGATCAAATGGTTCTGCGCGGAGATCCACGGTACAAAGACACCCGCGAACTTGGCGAAGGCCACCGCCACCGCGGCGATGGTGCCGGTCTGGATCACCAGGAACAGCGTCCAGCCGTAAAGGAAGCCGCTCAGCGGCCCGAAGGACTCGCGCAGATAGACATATTGGCCGCCCGCGTGCGGCATGGCCGCCGCCAATTCGCCGTAGCTGAGCGCCGCGATCAGCGTGAGCGCGGCTGTGGCCACCCACGTCATCAGCAGCAACCCTGGCGAATTCACCTGCCGCGCGATATCGGCGGATACGATAAAAATGCCAGAGCCGATCATCGATCCCACCACCAGCGTGGTCGAGTCCAGCAGCCCGAGGCCCTTAATCAGGCCCGTCTTTACTTCGTTGCTAGTCGTTGCCATTCTTCCATCCGCTGGCGCAAGGATACGCTGTTCAACTCGGCGGGCAGCAGGTCTCCGATCACGGCCACGGAATCCGCGCCGGCCGCCCAGACACCCGCCGCCGTTTCCCTGGTGATGCCGCCGATCGCCACCAGCGGCTTCTCCACCAGCGCGCGGCACTCCTTTAAAGCTTCGATCCCCGTCACCGGATCCGGGTTTCGTTTGGATGCCGTCGGAAATACCGGTCCGAATGCCAGGTAGTCTACCGGCTCGCCGCCCGCCGCGCATACCTGGCGCACGTTATGGCTGGAGAATCCGATTACGGCGTCCGAACCCAGCAGCCGGCGTGCGTCCCGCGGCGGAAGATCGTCTTGCCCGAGGTGCAGGCCCGCTTCCAGTAGCATCGCGATATCGGCCCTATCGTCTACGATGAACAAAGCGCCCGCCTCCCGGCACATCCGCGCAATGTCGCGCGCCGCGTCGAATACCGCGCGCGCCCAGTGCTGCTTGTGCCGCAATTGCAGAATCCCCGCGCCTCCCTCCAACCACGCCGCCGCCGCCCGCGTGAGCGAAAACTCCCGCGCCTCGAACGCGCCGGTATCTAAAATCGGATAGATCCGCGGCAGCCTCATTCGCGGCCCAGGTTCCGGTCGAAAAACTCCGTCGCCCTCCGGAACGCGTCGATCAGCGTCTCATCCCGCACGAAGATGTGGCTCTCCTCCGGATAGTAGATTTCCGAAAAATCTTTCCCCTCGTGGATCAGCTTCTCGCTAAGCTGCACCGTATCCTGGAACATTACGTTATTGTCCACGATTCCATGCACCATGAGAAACGGGTTCTTCAGCAGGCTCGAAAAATGAATCGGCGAACTGCGCCGGTACGCCTCAGGATACTCTTGCGGCTTGCCCAGCCGTTGTTCCGTATAGCCGGCGTTGTAGTTCTCCCAGTCGTTCACCGACGAAAACGAAGCGCCCGCGCGGAATGTATCGGGCGCGAGAAACATCGCCATGGCGGTCATGAAGCCGCCATAACTGGAGCCCCACATGCCGACGCGCCGCATGTCGATATTGCCCAGGCCGCGCAGGTAATCCACGCCGCCCAGCACGTCGTCCAGATCCGGGCCGCCCATGTGCAGATACACGCCCGTACGCCAATCGCGGCCATAGCCGGAGCTGCCGCGATAATCCAGGTCGAGCACCACGTATCCTTTATTCACCAGCGAGCAGTTGAAAACATAGCGCAGCTCCTGGTACGCGCCCCATTGCTTCAAGATGCTGGTCGCGTAGCCGGACCCGTGAATGAAGAACACCGCCGGGCGCGGCTTCTGGCTGCGGTCTTCGGGTCGATAGCCCTGGGGCAGGAACAGCCGTGCCGCCACCGGCTTGCCATCGCCGCGTGACGGGAAGCTGACGAAGCGCGTTTCCGGCCACCCGTAATTGGCGAACTCCGCGCGCGGCGATGTGGTCACGCGGTGGCCGGCCACGTACAGGTCGAACGGATTCTTCGCGTCCGCGATCATCATGGCTGTATCGCCGCCGTCTTCGGAAACGACGCCGATGTTCAGCCCTTCGCGCGACGACAGCTTCTCCTTGCCCGATCCATCCGGATGGATGCGATAGAACTGGCGCTCGGCGGTGCCGGTTTCGGTCGACGCGAAATAGATGAAGTCGGCCGCCCACTGCGGTTCGTGCCCGAAGGAGCGGTCGTTATCCACCTGCCATCGGCCGCGCGTGAGCTGCCGCGCCTCGCCTCCGTCTTTCGCAACGATATACAGGTGCGACCAGCCATCGCGCTCACTAGTGAACAGAATCCGGCTCGAGTCGGGCGACCATGCCGCGAAGAACGGTTCCACCCATGCGGCGTCCTTGTCTTCCGCCGCCACGTGCGCCTTGCCGCTAACTGGATCGTTCACCAGGATGGCGGCCTGCTTCAGATTCGGATGTACGGGGGTGCGCAGGACAGCGCGCGAATCGGGCGCCCACTGCGGCGTGCCGAAAGACAAGACCTTATCGCCCCAGGGTCCCGGCTCCATGGCCAGCGGCGTGCCGCCCTCGGCCGGAGTGACGTAGACCTTCACCTCGGTTGCCGGATCGCCCGGCAGCGTGCGCGGGAAGCTGCTTGCAGTCACCAGGCGCCCTGCATAATTCGGCAGCAGCAGCTTGCGCCCGGCGCCCGCGCGCACGGTATAGAGGAACCGCTTTCCGTCCGGCGACCAGCGCCATCCACCCAGCGATGCGCCTTCGCCCTCGATCTCAGTCACCTGCCAGAGCGCCCCAGTGTGCAGATCCTGCACGAAGAGTTGCCCATCGCGCGAGAAGGCCAGCTTGTTTCCGTCGGGCGAAAAGGCCGGATTGGTTTCGGCGGTCTTGGTGCGCGTCAGCCGGAAGGGCGCGGCTTGGCCCGATGTGCCCGATGTGCCCGAGGTGTCCACCAGGTACAGATCGCCGTGATACGAAAACGCGGCGCGCGAGCCATCGCGCGTGACGTCGAAATCGCCGATGCCTTCAGCCGGCTCCAGGTACTGCTTCTGCCGCTCGTCTTTTTCGGCCGCCGGCCGGTTGATCGGGTCCTCGACCGGCTCCAAATTCGTGAGCCGCGCCAGACGCTGCCCATCGGGGTGGTAGGCGTACAGGTCCATGAAACGGCGGCCTTCGGCGTTCCACAAAAACAAAAGCACGTGTCCCTGTTTCGACCATGCCGCTTTCGCCGGCGTCGTACCCCAAGCGAACGGCCGGCTGAACAGCCGCTCCAGCGGCCACGGCTCGGCTCGCATCGAGCACACAAAGAGTGCGAAAATTGCGGCAAATCGCATATTGACGGCGATTGCCAAGATTATCACACCATGGGTCCGCGGGTGCGGCGCCCGCTCCCTAACGGTCGCGGCTCGGTAACAGTCGCGCCTGCTACACACTGACCACCGGACACGGCGATTGCCGGATGATGGAATAGGCGTGGCTGGTGAGCCGCCCCAGAACACCGGCATCCGCGCCGCGGCCGATCACCAGCAGGTCCGCCTCCGCCTTGCGGGCCTCTTCGCAGATCATCTCGGCGGCCGGCCCCATGGTCAGCATCACCTCGGCTTGGGTGCCTGCTTTCTGCTGGAGAGCGGCGATCTCCTTCTCCGCGTTGTCCACCAGGAATTTGCGCCACTCGGGCGAAAAATAAAATCCCTCCGTGCGCGGATCGAGTTCGGTCATGGCGTGCACCAGCGTGAGCCGCGCGCCGAATTCGGCGGCCAGTTGGGCGGACCAGTTCAGGGCGTGGGCCCCGGACGGCGACAAGTCGATGACGCACAGGATGCGCTTCAGGGCGGCCTCGCCCGAGGGTAGCGCGTCGACGTGCGCGGTGGTCCAGACCGGGCAATCGGCATCGTGCAGCACTTTGGCCGTGACGGAGCCGAGCAGCAGGCGGCGGAACGGGCCGTAGCCGTGGGTGGGCATCACGATCAGCCCGGCTTCTTCGCGCCGCGCGCAATCGACGATCTCGCTCGCAGGATCGCCATCCAGCAACAGACGCCGCACGCGATGCCCAGCCAGCTCAGCGTGCAGAAACCCGGCGATGCGCTGCTCGGCGTCGATGCGGCGATTGGCCAGTATGTCGGTCATGGCGCTGGCCAGTTCCATGGCGCCGAACTCGCGGTAGGGCGGCAGCACGTGCAGCAGAATGATTTCGGAATGGAATCGTTCCGCAACGGGAACGGCAAAACGGACTGCCTGGTTGGCGCGTTCGGAAAAATCGACCGGCAAGAGAATCTTCGCGATGGGAAACATGACTGCCTCCGTCACCGATCATACTGCGGCCGGGCAGGCGAAGGCCAGCCGCTTTCATTGGCGGCAGCCCAATGGCGCAGGGCTACAATCGATCGAGGGTCAATTGCGGCTCGCTGCCCCCTGCCGGCGGCTCAACCATCGCGAGTAGCGTCCCGATGATGCGCTTGGTCTCATGAGATGCAAAGACTGCCCTCAGCCATTCGACAAGCTCGGCTTCGGTCTTCAGGTGAGCCCCTTTGCCGTGTGCGACGGCATCGAGCGGGTAGAACTCTTTGACGCCATGCGATAGAGAGAAGAGTTCATATTGATAGAAGTCGAGCGCTGGAACCACAATCTTGAAAGAATGGTGGAACTTTGTGTCGTGGGGAAGTGGCCCCGTCTCAACCCGTCCTTCGAGCAGGTTGTTGACGCGCGGACCCAGCAGAGCGGCCTGTTCCCTCAGGATCGCTCCGGGCGACCTTTGCGCTGGCATGGCCGCAACTTCTTTCGGCCACAAGTTTTGTAGGGACGCCATCGGTAGCTACCTCACAAGTTAAGTTTAAACGAAATTGGGAGATGGTCTGAGGCGGTGGGTCGGCCATTCTGGCCGATTAGCGGCGTCGATCCCGCGGCGGCGAGGACTTGGAGGGTCTCGTCGTCGAAACGTTCGATGAGGTCTGGCCTAATCAGTACCTGATCGAACATATGCCAGAAGTAGCTGACGTCGGCTCCGCGGCTGTAGTAGTACGTTCCGGGCGGTCCAGGCGTCCGATCGCCAAAATGCCCCCACATTGGGTTGTAGAAATACCGATACTGCGTCCCGCCGACCGTCCGTTTGCGCTCCCGTGCGGTGGCTTTCGTCATGGCCGCATGTAGCCCGCTTGCCATGACGACCCCTTTCTCGAAGGGGTTCAGGTTCAAATCTCCTACCAGCAGGGTGCGCTGGTGGCCGGCGGCCTCTTCTGCGTGGTAGATCATCTGCCCCGTTTGCTCGCAGCGCAGCTCCTGATCCCGGTCGTTGGCGTACATCTTGCTGGCAGGTGCGCTGCGACAAACAGGACCTCTTCACGCGCCGGGAGGCGCATACGGCGGATGAACACGCGTTGGTCGTGGGCGACTTCCTCCAGGTATACGCCCGAGAAGCGCGTGAACATCTTCAAGGCGGGGCATTCGCTCTGAGTGAAATGGAAGTCCGCCGCTTTGCCCGCATTCAGCGAATTCAGGAGCGTGGCCTCGGACAAGCTGCACTCGGCCAGGACCACGACATCTACCGCGTGTTAGTCGACCAACTCGCGGATGTGCCGATGAAGGGGCTTGTTGTTGATGTTCCAAAACAGGAAACTGATCATCGAGCTAGCCGTGCATCGAGGGGTCACTCCCAATATGTCATATTGCGCAGGCTCACTGGCCGACCCGATCACGCAGGCGAAGGCCAGCCGCATCCTGTTTTATACTCATTGCATGTCGCGATTCACGCTTTTGTGGCTGTTGGTCCCGGCCTGCCTTGCGCAGACCCCTACTTTGCGGCCCGATGCGACGCCCGCGGAAGATCCGCAGGTGCGCGCCGAAGCGGTGCGGCTGATGGAGCGGGCTGTGATGCTGACCACCCCGGTGTGGCCTGCCAACGAGGAATTCTTCAACTTTCGCGTGCTGCATCCCGCCCCCGGGGAGGCTTCGGAGGGCGCCATGAAGATCGGCGTCAAGACCCGCGTGAACAAGCGCTGGGAGTTCACCTACGGCACTTACAAATACATCCGGGTGCAGGATGGCAGCGAGATCGCCACCTATCGTTCCGAGAGCGCCGAGCCGGCCTCGCTGACCTCGGTCCGCAGGTTGGTTCCCGCATTCCACGGGCGGTTCGACTCGACCGACATCGTCCGCCGCATTGCGGATGCCACGGTGGACGAGCGCCCAGCGCGATGTATCGACTTCGACACTTTCAAAGGCGACCAGCAGCAGTCCGGCCAAGTCTGCATCGATGCGCAGAGCGGGTTCCTGTCATTGATCCGGCAGGGCGACGAGACCATTCGCCAGGCGGCCTACTTCCGCTTCAATAATGGCTGGCTCCCAGGCCACATCGAACGCTGGATGACGAATGAGAAACTGATCGAGATCGACGCCAGGGTAGTGGTCCGGACCGAGTACCCGCCGGAGTACTTCAACTACCCGGCGGACGCCAAGATCGACAATGGCTGCCGCGAGTTTCACCGCGCTTTCGCCGATCGGACTCCGCAGCCGGAACCGAAGACGCAGTCCAACGAGGCCATCACGGTGAAGTTGCACGGCAGGGTCGGCAAGGATGGCAAACCGATTGCGCTGAGGGCGCTCGACGCGGCTCGCCCGGACCTGGCGGAAGAAGCGTTGCGCGTAGTTTCCCAATGGAGCTTTCATCCGGCCATGTGCGAATATCAGCCCGCCAACCAGGAGATGGATTTCGAGGTCACATTCAAGGGATGGTGAGTAGCATCGCCCGCTGCCCGCATGCGATACAATGACCCTGTCCCTTTAAAACCGCCTCAAGATGGAACGCGCCAGCAGATTCCTCGGCAAGCTCACGGGTCCGATCGATGTGGACGATCTGGCCCGCGCCGCCTGGCCTCTGGCCGTGGGCAAGAAAGTCGCGGCGCGCACACGGCCCACGCGCATGGTGCGGACCCGGCTGATTGTGGAAGTGGAAGATCCCATCTGGAAAAAGCAACTATTTTCGCTCTCCAAACAGATCCTGACGAACCTGGAGCGGCACCTGGGCCAGGGAATCGTGGAGGATCTGGAGTTCCGCGTCATGCCGCCACGGCGCGATGCCCAGCGGGCGGAAGTGGCGCAGCCGGCACTGGCGGCGCTTGATGACGCCGACCAGATCGCGGACCCGGTAATGCGCAACATGTACAAGGTGGCGCGCAGGAAGGCTCTGGCGTGAAGATCACGGAAAAAGAAGTCCGCTATGTGGCGGAACTGGCCAACCTGAGCCTGAGCGAAGCCGAGGTCCACAAATTCCAAGTCGACCTGGACGAAATTCTGGGCCATGTGGAACGGCTGAGCGAGGTCGATACCGCCGGCGTCGAGCCGATGGCGCAGGTGCTCTACGCCGCCGGCGATACAGCGGGCGATTCTGCAAGATGGCGCGCCGACAGCGAACGTCCGCCGCTGGGCACGGACATCGCGCTGGCGAATGCGCCGCAAGCGGGCGGCGGCTATTTCAAAGTGCCCAAGGTCATCGAACGTTGATGGATATTCGATCGCTCAGCATTGGCCAGGTCAGGGACGGTTTGCTGGCGCGCCGCTTCAGCGCCGTGGAACTGGCGCAAGAGGCGTTGCGGTTCGCCGAGGCGCAAAACCCCTCCACCGGCGCCTACCTGCGGTTCTCGCCGGATCGCGGGTTGAGCGCGGCCGCCCGTGTGGACCAGAAGATCGCGCGCGGCGACGATCCGGGTCCGTTGGCCGGAGTGCCGGTGGCGGTGAAGGACGTCATCCTCACCAAGGGCCTGCGCACCACCTGCGGCTCGAAGCTGCTGGCCGAGTATGTGCCGCCCTACGATGCCACGGCGATCATACGGCTGGAGGAAGCCGGCGGCGTGATCCTGGGCAAGACCAACTGCGACGAATTCGCCATGGGATCGTCGAACGAGAATTCGGCGTTCGGTCCGGTGCGCAATCCGCTGGCGCCGGATCGCGTTCCGGGCGGATCGAGCGGCGGTTCGGCGGCCGCGGTGGCGCAGGGGACGGCGGCGGTGGCGCTGGGGTCGGACACCGGCGGGTCCATCCGGCAGCCCGCTTCGTTTTGCGGCGTGGTGGGCGTGACGCCTACCTACGGGCGCGTTTCGCGCTACGGGTTGGCCGCATTCGCCAGTTCGCTCGACCACATCGGACCGCTGGCGCGCACCGTGCGCGATGCCGCCGTGCTGCTGCAGGCCATCGCCGGCCGCGACCCGATGGACGCCACATCGGCCGAGGCGCCTGTGCCGGACTATACACAATCGATGGATGGCAACGTCAAAGGGCTGAAGCTTGGACTGCCCCGCGAGTATCTAAAAGAGTTGACGAGTGAAACCGGGGACTTGATCGCGGCGGGTGTCGCGACGCTCGGGAAGCTGGGCTGCGAAGTGCGCGAGATCAGCCTGCCCGCGACCGACTATGCCATTGGCTGCTATTACATCATCGCCACGGCGGAAGCCAGCTCGAATCTGGCGCGCTACGATGGCGTGCGCTACACTTCCCGGTCGGAGGCTTCCGCCACGCTAAGCGACATGTACCGGAACACGCGCGGCGAGGGCTTCGGAGCGGAATGCAAGCGGCGCATCATGCTGGGGACTTATGTCTTGAGCGCGGGCTATTATGACGCTTATTACTTGAAGGCGCAGAAAGTGCGCGCGCTGATCGCCCGGGATTTCGCGCGGGCGTTCTCGGAAGTGGACGCGATCGTGGCGCCGGTGTCGCCTTTCCCGGCGTTCAAGCTGGGCGAAAAGATCGACGATCCGCTGGCTATGTACTTGTCGGATATCTACACGATTACCGGCTCGCTGGCCGGCATTCCCTGCATGAGCGTGCCCTGCGGCAAGACGGCCGAGGGGTTGCCGGTGGGAATGCAGATTCTGGCCAAACATTTTGACGAGCCAACTATGTTCCGCCTGGCCGACGCTTTCGAGCGCGCCCGGGCAAACTGATTCAAACTGAAGATGAATGGAGATCGATATGTCTTTTACGCTTCCCGCACTGCCCTACGCAACTGACGCCCTGGAAATTTCCATCGATAAGATGACGATGGAGATCCATCATGGCAAACATCATGCCGCCTACGTGACCAACCTGAATAAGGCGCTGGAATCGGCGCCCGCGCTAGCCGGCAAGAGCATCGAAGAACTGCTGGCGAACAACTGCGCCATCGTGCCGGAGAATATCCGCACGGCGGTGCGCAACAACGGCGGCGGCCACATCAACCACTCCATGTTCTGGACCATCATGGGGCCGGGCGCGGGCGGCGCGCCAGTAGGCCACGTGGCCCAAGCCATTACCGGAACGTTCGGCGGTTTCGACCAATTCAAGGAAAAACTGCAAGCGGCCGGATGGGCCGGTTCGGCTCCGGTTGGGCGTGGCTGATTTCGAGCGGCGGCAAACTGGAGATTACTTCCACCGCGAACCAGGACAGCCCGGTGATGGAGGGCAAGCATCCTGTCCTGGGCGTGGATGTGTGGGAGCACGCCTACTACTTGAAGTATCAGAACCGGCGCGCGGATTATTTGGGCGCGTGGTGGAACGTGGTGAACTGGCCCGCCGTGGAAGCCCGGTTCAATTCGCACAAGTAAGTCTCTTCGCGGGGCGGCGGCGCCGTTACAGGCTGCGCAGATGGAAGCCGCCATCCACGTCGATCGCCTGGCCGGTTGAGTAATCGAGCAACCCGTCGGCGATGGAGCGGACCACGCGCGCCACATCGTCCGCCTCTCCCATGCGCGGCTGCGGCAGCAGGCCCGCGGCGATACGCGCATCGTACGTCTCTTCGACTGGAGCGGTCATGTCGGTGCGAATGATGCCCGGCCGGATTTCGAAAACCTGAATGCCGTGCGCGGCCAGACGCTGCGCGTAGAGCGCCGCCGACATGCTGAGCCCGGCCTTCGAGATGCAGTATTCGGCGCGATTCACCGAAGCGGCGTAAGCCGAAATCGAGGTGATGAAAACGATCCGGCCGCGCCCGCGTTCCAGCATCCAGCGCGCCGCCAGCGCCGTGAGGAAGTGCGGCCCTCTCAGGTTGGTCGCGATCAGCTCGTCGAAGCTCTCCTCGGAGGCCTCCAGCACGTCGCGGCGGTTGCGCGGCGCAATGCCGGCGTTGTTCACCAGCATATCGAGGCTCTCGAAGCGCTCGCGCGCGTGGCGCATCAGCGCGGCGCGATCCGCGGCGGAAGACACATCGCACTGCACGATATCGGCGCCGGTCTGGGCGGCCATGCTCCGTGCCGCCTCCAGATTGCTCTTGTAAGTGGCAATCACGCGGTGGGTGCGCGCCAGTTCCGCGGCGATCGCGCGGCCAATTCCCCGGCTTGCGCCGGTGACGATGCTAACGGGTTTGGGCAAGGGCTTCTGCAAGAGCCTGGTCGATGCCTTTCGAAATCTCCTCGAATGTGAAGGTCTCAATGAAGGGCCTTCCGTTGACGAATACCGTGGGCGTATGCACCACGCCGCGCGAGACTCCGTCCTGATAATCCTGCTCCACCAACTCCGCATAGTGCGCATTCGAAAGCGCCGCGATGGCGGGCTCCGGCTCGATCTCGTGCGCTTTGGCGAAATCCGCCAATCGCGCGTTGAAGTTTCCGTCGTTGGTGGCCGGCTGGTTCGCCATGGTGTAGCGCCGGTACTCCAGCCCGAGTTCGGGGCTTCGATCGGCGAAGAAGCGCGCTGCGATGGCCGCCCGCCGGGCCCAGGCGTGTTTCGCCAGGGGAAAATCGCGATGCACGAACGCCACTTTGCCGCCGTATTGCGGCAGCAGCTTTTCGACCATCATGCGCTCGAAGGCGGCGCAATCGGGGCATTGCAAGTCTTCGTAAATCACCGCGCGCACGGGGCTGTCCGCCTTCCCCTCCACGATAGGTTTTTGTGCCAATAGGCTCATGGCTGAAAATGCCGAGAGCAACCCTGCCAGTGCCGGCTTCATATGCGCCCTCGCGAGTCCGCGGGATCCTTCCGCGCTGCGGCGCCGGTCGCGCCGGCCTGGGGCTGCAGTCGAACCGGGGCGGAAGCGGTGGGCGCCGGAGGCGTGAATTGCAGCGTGGCGACGTCCGTCACGTCGTAAGTTTTGACGGTGTCGTCCACCTGGAGCTTGATGGTGCGAGCGGTGCCGCCGATATAGGTCCCTTGGACCACCTGGCCATCGCGCAGCGTGAGAGAATCGGCCAGGCAGGCCGTGGCGCACGCCAGTGCTAGAATTGCCGTTCCGAAACGCATAGGTCCATTGTATGACGAACCGGACCAAGACCCGCTACGCGGAGACGCAGTTTGGCGTACAATAGGAGATTCGGGCCGTGGCGCAGCCTGGCTAGCGCGCTTGCTTGGGGTGCAAGAGGTCCCGAGTTCAAATCTCGGCGGCCCGACCAAATTCCTCAAAGAGTTACAGACACCCACCCTCCGTGGACCTCCGGTTTGGAGTCCAACCGGAGTCCGAATGTGGACGCCAGCGCACGCCTTCCGCGCACACGAAAAACACCTGCTCCCATTCTTGGCACCTCTCATCCTAGAAAAATCTGCCTTTCCCGATTTTCCGTCCAACAGACTGATTCTGTTAGTAAAACCAATGTCGGGTTCCTTCAAAAAACCAGACATTTCCCATCCTGGCCTGCAAATGTCGGGTTTTTAGTCATGCATTGTCCGCGACTGCGGCAAACCGGAGACTCTCCGGCCCTGTCCGCCTGAAAAGGCGGCTGCGGCCGGATCATGGGGATTCAATGCCGGCACCATTCGGGTATCGCGTCCGTGTGAATCTGCTGCCAGGTTTTCGCCCGCTAATCGCCACAGTGTAAACGCCGCAATTCTCGTAGCAAACGATAGCGGTATTGAACAGGTATAGCCACCAAGAGCACTTGGGTACCGTGGCCAGCATACGTTCCAACTCCGCGATCCCTCGGCGTGCGTGTGGCATTCCCGTTTCGCCGCGAGAGATTCCGGGCTGAGGTTCACGACCATCGCCCAGTCCGGCAGGCAGGATGGCGCCAACTACGCCTGGTCGACCGGCTGCGCGAAGATGGGATTGTATGCGCCTGGCACATGGTTGGGAGCTGATCCAATGTTCCGGGTTCACGGATGCTTGGATCGCCGAGTTTGTGCGGCCCGCTATACACGCCGTGCCGAGGTCCCTGGCGGCGCGCCTGGGCAGATGCCGCCTTACGTTATTGCCCAAGTTCGACGACCCTGCCCGTACGTCGCAGTGGACCAGCACCAGGAGCGGCCTGGAAATCTCGGCGGTGGCTGCCGGCGAAGGGCATGACGTGGCGTTGGAGGTACTGACATGCCTGGGCCAGGCTCTATGGGAGCGCTTGTCCAAGGTTGAAGAATCGGGTTATTGGCGGCTGCTCGATGCGGAGATCCTGGCGAACATCGGCGGCGAGATGGATGAACAGGCCCTGGATGCGAAGCGCCTGTTGCTGGAAGACCGCGCACACGCCCGCGATCCGCGCTGCCTGGAGCAGTACGGGGTTGCATCCTTCGCTGCCACGGCCGCGGAGTATGTGCATTGCCTGTGGCATGACGTCACCATAAGAATCGGGGAAGAATATCTGCCGGCTCCGCAGTTGCGCCGCCGCTTGGAATCGCTGGCGCGGTGGTTCCCGCCAGACCACGGATATGCCCTGTTTCCGGCTGGCAGGGATCCGAGTCACAACGCCTGCGGGGCAGCCAGATCCTCGATCCAGCGTCGCATCCGCCGGTAGTGCGAGCCTTGCCAGTACACTCGCTGGCAACCAACGCACTCGCGGAATTCATCGCACCATTCTGCGATCCGCGGCGGCACACGGCCATCAACCTCCGCTTTCGACGCCGCACGTAAAGGTGCATTGCAGGCCATGCAGCGAGTGAACGGCCGAAGTGCCCTCGCCAAATCGAAACGATTCAGTACCTCCGCGGTCTGGCGGCGGCTATCGGTCTCGCGCAGCCAGTACCCGTGGGTCACGGCGGAGTGTTTCAGCACACCGCGGTCCCGTGTCAGCAAGATGCGGTTCTGTTCGGCAGAAATCCGCACGAGTTCCGGGTCGCCGGCGCGATTGTCATACACGGCGTCGAACCCCAGCATGCGCAGATAGCCCCCCAACTTGCCCAGGTGGACATCCAGCACGAACTTCGGCTCCCGTAGCGCGTGCGGCCGGATACGTAACTCCGGGGTGATGTCGATCGATTCGAACATCGGATACGCCGCAACACGATCGCCATTCTGAACCAGGCGCACGAAGTCCGACGACTCGCCGTTGACCACCACCAACTCCACTTCCGTATGCGGCACGCCGATACTCTCGATTATGTCCTTCACCGAAGCGGGCACGAAGAATTCCTTCTCTAACGACCGATACCGGTCGCTGGGCGGCAGACGATCGTTCAATTCCGCATAAAAGCGAAAGCAAGCACGAGAGGGCGCGAGAGCCATAATACAAACCTCAGATCCAGTGTAGGACCTGTACCTGTGGACGGCCTGTTCCGGCTATGCAACTCCAGACAGATGTCAATTATGATGTGCCGGAGGCCGTCGTCCGATCGCCCAGGGCCCTGAGGAATCCGACTCCGGCTCGATCGGCACAACCTCAAGTGCACCGGCATGTGGAGAAAAGACGATCTCGCCGTGCCGGGTAAGATAGGCTGAGCCAAGGACCTTTTCTCCGGGCTGGAGAAGCGCGACTTCAATGGCCGCTCCTACCATGATACCCACCCCATTTCAAGCGTATACCCTGCGACGCATCCGTGCATGCGTTACGCGCTGCTGCCCGCGGCTGCAAGACAACAAACGACAACCAATGGTGAAGACTAACTAAGGGAGAAAGCCCTTGAGCGCCAAACTTCTTGCCGCAGCGCTTCCTCTGCGCGCAGCCAGGCGCCACGTCGCCCGGAGGTCGCCGCAGATGTTGAACGTTGCAAAGGAGATCACAACACCGCATCAACCGGAAGGGCCGCGTTTTGGAAACCGTGTGGCGCTACCCCCCACTCGTCGCCTCACCGTTGGCCGCGATTCAAGACACCGCCGCGATGATATTCTTGCCGAAGGCTTAGTTCAACGCCGCCTAACGCCGCGCGGCAACAAGGCCGCCCGATGCTTCTCTCAGGACCTGCGTCAGTGCGCCGTCCGTTGCCTGGATGTCACTCCGCACGCAGCGATTCCATGGGATCCACGCGCGTGGCGCGGCGCGCCGGGAGCCATGCGGCGGCCAGCGCCAGCGACACCACGGCGGCGGCGCTGATGCCGTACGAAAGCGGATCGAGAGGCGTCACCCCCAGCAGCATGGATCTCGTGTACCGGGCGGCCACTCCCAGCCCGGCCAGCCCGATGGGCACCCCAACCGCTGCCAGGCGCAACGATTCGCCCAGGATCAGGCGCTCGATTTGGCGCGGCCGGGCACCCAGCGACATGCGCAGCCCGAACTCGCGCGTCCGCCGGTTGACGGCGTATAGCAGCACGCCGAACAGCCCGGCGGCGGTGAGCAAAACCACACTGGCGCTCAACGCGCTGCTGGCGGTGGCGATGAAGCGATCGACCGAAAGAGCATTTTCGAGAGTTTTCTGCAAAGTGGTCGATTCGTACACCTTGGCCCCGGGGTCGAAACGATGAACCTCGGCGCGGGCGGCGCGGTCGAGTGCCGCCGGCTCGCCCGAGGTTTCCACCATCAAAGTGATATCGTCGGGCACCGCCTGGGCGAATGACAGAAAGACAAACGGCCGCGGCTGCTCGTGCAAGTCGTTGGACGGACCATCCTGGGCTACTCCCACCACCTGGCGCAGCTTGCCATCGATACGTACCCATTCGCCGAGCGGATCGCAGTTGCCGAACACGGTGCGGGCAAACTCTTGCGACACTACCACCACCAGCGCCGCGCCCGCGCGATCCCGGCTATCGATACTCCGCCCGGCCACGACCCGGGAACCCATCAGCGAGAAGTAGTTGCCGCCCACGTTGTTGAGCGGCACGCCCATGGGTGCCATCCCGGGGATCTCGACGCGCGCCGTGAGCCCGCCGCCGGAGTCGCTCAGGGGAAGCCGCCGCGCGTACGTTGCCCCGCGCGCGCCGGGTAGCGCCGCCAGCCGCTCGCACACCTGGTCGCACCAAGCGGCGTGCGGGATTTGGAGAGATGGGATGACCGAAAGGGCCAGGACCTTTTTGTGCGGATCGATGCCTGGCCGTATATCGCTAGCGTGGTATAGGCTGGTCAGGAACAACACGGCAATGCCGAACAGTGTCACGCTCACCGCCATCTGCGATGTGACGAGCGCCTTCTGCTGCCAGCCGCGGCGCCGCATCGCTACGCCTTGAGTCTGTTTCAATACATCGGAAATGTTGAGCCGCGCCGCGTGGAGCGCGGGACCCACGCCGGCCACCAAAACAGCGAACAGGAGGGCTCCTGCCGAGAATGCGAGCACGCGGTAATCCAGCCGGATGCCGTAATCCACAAAGGGATTTACCGTGTGTTCGAACTGCGACACCTTCTCCATCAGAAACTGTGCCAGCAGAAGTCCCAATCCGGCGCCCGCCAGGCTGAGCAGAACAGTCTCCACCAACAACTGGCGCGCCACTCGCCAGCCACCCCCGCCCAGGGCGATCCGCACGGCCAGTTCCTTGCGGCGCACTTCGGCCTGCGCCAGCCGCAACTGAGCTACGTTGGCACAGGCTACGAACAGGACCAACCCCAACACGGCCGATATACCACCACCGAAGACCAAGTCGAACGCCAAGGGCCGCCCGAAGCATTGGAGCGCCGTTCCCGAACCGCTGCCGGGCGCGGGTTTGTGCTTTCCCGGACCGCGGATGGCGGCGTCCAGTTCCGCCTCGGCGCGTGCGGCGGTCAGGGGAGCGCGGAATCGCGCGGCGACCTCGAACTGGCCATCGCGAGACTGCTCTTCCTCCCGATTCCCCAGCGTGGAAAACCAACCATCCGGGCCTACCCAGACGCCGACCAAAACCCCCCGCTGAAGACCCGTGAAGCCATCCGGCATTACACCCGCCACCAGGAATGCCTTGTGGTTGAGCAACACGGTCTTGCCCACGATGCCCTGGTCACTGGCGAAGCGCGTTTGCCACAGCCGGTAACCCAACACGGTCTCCGGCCTTCCCGCGGCCTGACCCAGCGACGCGCGGCCCAGCGCGGCATTCACTCCCACGACTTGGAAATAGTTCGCTGAGGCGGGCTGAATGATCGCCATCTCGCTTTCTTCGCCCGCTCCCACCTGAACGCCGCGGCGTTGCGTAGCCACCAATTGTGCCCGGCCTTCAAGCGCCTTGGCCATATCGAGGTAATCCGCCCAACCGTACATCATCCAGTTGCCGTCGTCGCCGCGCGAATTCACCGACCACAGCTCCTGCGGTCTTTCCACTGGCAGGGGCCGCAAGAGGGCGGCGTCGCCCACGGCGAACAGACCGGTGGTCAAGCCGATCCCCAAGGCAATCGAAAGCACGGCCAAAGCCGTGGCGCCGGGGTTCCTCGCCAGCAAGCGAAGAGCCAGACGCAAGTCGCGGTTCCACTCAACGGGTGACATAACCGGAAATGAAGGGCAATTGAGAGACCAGCCGCCAACCCAGTAGAATCAATAACATTTCAGCTCCGATGATCCTATAAACAGCGCGGGCCGTCCGATTCTGGGACCGGGCTGCGCGGTGCTGGCATCGCAAGCGCTTTCAGCGGGCGAGCCAGGGACACTTCGGCTAGACACAGCGCGACGAATAGCTGCCGATATGACGAATTAAGGCCCGTGGGCTCCCGTGCCTGTGGGAACGCCAGACGACGTGGTGCCGACCACGCGGTCAGTTTCAAGGTGAAGGTCTGCTTGCACAGTGCAATCGGGTGTGATGTTGAGCAGTCGGACGGTCGCGGTTTTCCTGCTGACTCCGATACCATCTGTCCTCGCTCAACGGTCAGAGTCGACCGCCAGTCTGTTACTTCGGTTTGACAACGAGCATGATCTCGCCGCGAAAGAGCACTTGCTCCTCACCGTGACCAATAAGGACGCGGGGGCGGGCCCAGCGTTGCTCCGACTCGCAGAATCCACAACGAACGTACAGAAAGCGTCCGGAGAAAGACTCGTAACGCCTCCAGTTCGTCGTGCCGGCCCGGCCGGACCCGCGCAGCGAACAAACCCGTGCCGAAGTACCAGTCATCGTATTCCGGCGCCCGCCGCTCGTAATAGATCCGCTCCTTCTCCGTCATCGCTCTTCTATTCCGCCCAACATTGGGCGATGCGCGCACGGAGGTGCAGTCTAGTGGGGCTTCATTCACGACTTGGATTTTCATCGGTCCCTTCCGGATAGCGCCCCACATCGTGCCGCAACTTTGTCCGCGTTGATTCCAGCCCGCGGCGTCAATCGTCCATCGCCGCGCGCCCGCACTCCGTCACTTCGGCCCGGTTGCGTTCCATTCGAACGGGATGGAAATATTCATGGAGCGGTATCATTAGTGGATATGGCGCTCACGTGGATCCTTCTGATCCTTTCCGGCCTGATTTACCCGGCGATCTATATCGCGTATCGCCGCCGACTGAACTACAAGAGACTCGAAACTCGCCGCATCTTGGCTCACGGAAGCACCTTCGCGGCATATGCCAAGGCCTTCAGTGGTGAGTCGACCCCGGACCAAACAGCGGAGAAATTATTCGATTTTTAGTACGCCGGGCGGGCGTACGTTTTGCCGCTCTTGCTCAACATTTTAGTGACTTGTGGCGCTTGTGCCGTGGTATTGATCCGGTTTGGTTGGCCGCTGGGCCTCCATGGCGTCGAAGAGCGCGCGCCTCACATCCCACGCGAGTGCGCCTCGGCTTTAGTGGGAGCATATATGTGGGGTCTGTACGACATCTTGCGGCGGTGTGAAACGATCGACCTTTCGCCGATATCGCTTCAGTATATATGGCTCCGCCTGCTCTTGGCTCCCGCGCTGGCTCCACTCATTGGTGGGGCCTTTACCGATACGCTCAAACCCCTCCTTGGCTTCGCCATAGGCACTTTTCCCATTGTCGCCCTTCAGGATTTCATCAAGCGTCAGGCAAAAGACAGATTCAACCTCGCTGGCTCAGCCGAACCGACGGAAGGGCCGACGTTGAATCAACTGGAAGGGATGACCGACGGGATGCTCGCGCGTTTGCTGAACGAAGGCTATGAAAGCGTCCAGCAACTTGCCCACGCGGATCCCTTCAAACTGCTCCTTAAGACAAACCTGGATTGGAAAACAGTTCTGGACCTGATCGATCAGGCGATTCTTTTCGATTACACCGGTCCGAGCGGCGTGTCTCTCCGCACTATCGGCATTCGAGGCTCCATTGAGCTAGCAACTATGCAACAGGATTTGCATTCCGATGATGTCGCCCTTGTGGCCGACGCGAAGAAACTGGTCACCGTCGTCGCCACAAAACTCGGCCAGGATGAGGCCGGTGTGCGGAATCTGGTCAAGAACGCCTTCGAAGATGTCCAGGTAAATCTACTGTGGGACCTCTGGGGCGATGAGGAAGTGAAAAAGGATCATGCCACGGACGAACCCAACCCCGCAGTGTCGTCGCCACCCGCTATGCTCCGCGCCCAGGCGGGCGAATAGAAGCGCCAGATCCTCTCGCCGACGAGCGGCTTGCGCGTGATATCGGGAGTCGAGTTCAAAGTGCTGCCCGTTCCAAAAATCGGCAGAGGAAGCAGAGTGCTCGTTGTTAACAGACTCGACAAGGTCAGCCGACTTGGCATTGCCGCCGGATCAGTCGCGTGATGTTCGGCCGCAAACCGCCGAACGGCCCTTCCGCTGCCCCTTCCGTTTTCACCAAGTTTCGGAGGAAGGTGGATGTTTACCAGCCAGCGTCCAGCCTGCTTGTCGTAGACCACCACCGGATCGGCGATGTCGGCTGCCGTGGAGCACGATGCGTTAAACCCGGACCAGAGGCTGCCAAGGAACGTGGGACCCAGCGTCGGCGCGCCGGTGGCTTTGTCGAAAACCGCCAGTTGCAGGTTCACCGTTTCCACAATCTGCGTAGCGCCCACCGATGCATTCGGGTCGGGGGCGCACCGCCGATTTGAAAACTCCCCTGCGGACCGATGAACCCGCTTCCCAACCCGAGCAGATTCATTCCCGGAGTGGTCTTCAGCTTTGTGCCGGCCGTCTCCTGCACCACGGCATCGGATTGCGCCACAGCCGGCGCGCCCCTTCCGGCGCCTCCCACAACTCCTCGCGCTCGTCCGAAGTAATAACTGTGGCCGATGGGAAAACCAAACTGCGCAACGGAAGCGAAACATCGTGCTTCAACTCCCGAATCACACTCCCCTGCGCCGCCAACCCGGGTAAGGTCCAAAGAAAGAACAGCCTTCTGACTTCTGTCTTCTGACTTCTGTCTTCTGCCTCCCGTCCCTCACCCGCTAGCCAGATACCCCAGCGCAATCCCGCACTGGCCCAGATAGTAGGTGCTCCACACCACATAATCGTGCAGCGGCACCGGCATCTTGAATTTGTGAACCGCGAGCAACGCATCCGAGATCAGAAACAGAATGGCGCCCACCGCCACCCAGGGTTGCCGGAAGCGCGCCAGAATCGCGGCCGACACCATCGTCGTGAGAGCGCAGACATAGACGACCACCGGCACTGCCAATGCGCCGGCCGAAGGGACGATCCACACCGCCAGCGTGGCGCTCGAAACCAGAATAAGGAGCACCGCTGCAAGATGCGCCGGATCGAGCCGGATTCCCGGCGTCCGATTCCGCGCGAACAGTCCGATATAGGTCAGATGCGCCAGCAGGAACGCGCCCAAACCGAACGCAAACAAGCGCGGGTCGAGGTCCAGCAGGACGTCGCCCGCCGTCGAAAACGCCAGACCCAGCGCCAGCACTCCGGCGTCGCGCCGCACGCCCCGCGACCGCAGCGCCAGCACGGCCAGTGCGCCCACCGCGCATCCTTTCACCAGCGCGCTGCCGGCAAACGGCTGCCATCTTTGGCTGAGCAGGTAGAAGACGCTGGTTGCGGCCGATATGTAAAGCAGCGGGCGGGAGCGCATGGCTCGCAGTATAGCGCGGAAAACAACGGTAAACTAACCCGGGTATTCCCCCAGGGTTAAGGTACGATTGAGAGCGTTGCTTGCCGCCGGAAAGGCAACTAGAATTGATCCAGATAAAGCCGGAATTCATGCCGATTCTACTCTGGATTTTCGTGCCCGGATTCACGGCGGCCGGTGCGGCGCTCCTGATTTGCTTCATGATGCGCTGCCGCATGGATGAGGCGATCGCGCACGAAAGAGGCGCGCTGGCGGAGTTGCAGAGCGCCCTCATCGTCCAGCGCCAAACGCTCGAAAGCGCCATAAGCGACGCGAAAGCCGAGGCGAAGCGCGCCGCATTCGACGAATTCCTCAATGATTTCCGCGTCGAGCAGCGCCAGTATGTGCGCAACAGCAGGCTGTTCTTCATGACCCGGCAGACGCTGGTGCTGCGCGAGCGCATCCTGTTCCGTAATCTTCCGCTGTCTAATTGGGTGGAACACTGCGTGACGCTGGACGAAAGCGTGGGCGCGGCGTACGCCTCTCGGGGCCGGACCATCGAAGCTACACTGGGTTCTTGAAGCGGCTCATCATCCGCCCCGGCGCCATGGGCGATTTTATCGTCTCCATTCCAGCCATGGAGTGCCTGCGCGCCGGGTACCTGGAGGTGTGGTCCGCGCCGCGCAATGTGCCGCTGGCTGCCCGCTTTGCGCAGCATGCCCGCTCCCTGGCTTCCACCGGTCTCGATCTGCTCGAGCTGACCGGCCCCAGCCAACCGCTGCTCGAAACCCTGCGCGGGTTCGATTCCATCGTTTCCTGGTATGGCGCTAATCGGCCGGAATTCCGCCAGGCTGTCGCCGCGCTGCGGCTGCCGTTCCACTTCTTCACCGCGCTGCCGCCCGTCGGATGCGTCACGCACGCGGCGGACTTCTATCTGGAGCAGGCGCAATCGATCGCGCCCTGCGCGAGCGACGGCATCCCGCGCATTGCGTGCCATGCCACCCGCGCCAACTTCGCGGTGATCCATCCGTTTGCCGCGAGTCCACGGAAGCGCTGGCCGCTCGAATGCTTCCGCGAATTAGCTCACCGGCTTGCGCCCGATATGCCGGTCGAGTGGTGCGCCGGCCCGGACGACGAACTGCCCGGCGCCCGGCGCTTCAAAGATCTCTACGATCTGGCCTGCTGGCTGGCCACCGCGCGCATTTATATCGGTAACGACTCCGGCCCCACCCATCTGGCCGCCGCCGTGGGCACGCCGGTGGTGGCGCTGTTCGGGCCATCCGACCCCGCCGTATGGGCGCCGCGCGGGCCGCACGTAGCCATCGCCGCCGCGCCTGCGCTCGACACCATCGCGGTCGAACGGGTCGCGAGCTTGGTGTGGAAGACGCTGGAAAACGCGCGCCTGTGACGCTGTCCACGTGTTATCATCCGTCGCATGTTCTGCCACAAATGCGGTACCCAGGTCAGTCCGGATGTTCAGTTCTGTCCCACCTGCGGCACGTCGCTCGCAGTGGGCGCTTCGAGTCTGGCCGGCGCGCCAGCGGTCCCCTGGACGCCGCCGCCAATGGTCGAAGTCTATGCGGGACGCTGGATTAGCGAAGGCTGGGCGCTGGTAACCGCGGATCTGGGCAACTATGTCCTGCTGGCCCTCATCTTCCTGGTGCTGAGCTCGGCGGTGCCCGTAATTTTGCAAGGGCCGATGATCGCCGGGTTGCACATTTTCACCATGAAGAAGCTGATGGGCCGCCGCGCCGAATTCGCCGACCTTTTCACCGGATTCAACTACTTTGTGCCCACTCTGGTCGCTTCCATAGTGATCGGACTTTTTGTCTTCGCCGGGACGCTCGCGTGCATCATTCCAGGCCTGGTGGTGGCCGCCATGTACAAGTTCACCTACCTGTTCATCGTCGACAAGCGCATGGATTTCTGGCCGGCGATGCAGGCCAGCCACGCCGTGGTCAAGCGCGATTACGCCGGCTTTACGCTGTTTCTAATCCTGATGGCGCTGGTGAATATTCTCGGCGCGTTGTGCTGCATCGTGGGCTTGCTCGTCTCCATACCCGTGACCTTCGCGGCTATCACGGTGGCGTACAAAGAGATCGTCGGATTCGAGCCGCGCACAGTGGACGCGTTGTGACCTCTTCGGTGATGCGCCGCGCGGCGGCGGCTATCGCCCTGTTCGCCGCGCTGTGCTGCTTCAGCGTGCCCGCCGAACCCGCCGTGCGGCTTTGCGGATTCCACTGGCTCACCGGACGGCCCTGCCCACTCTGCGGTCTCACGCGCGCGCTGTTCGCGCTGGCCAAAGGGCACTGGGCGGATGCGGTGCACTTCAACGCCCTCAGCCCCCTGGCCTTCGCCATGCTGTTCACGCTGTTCTTCAATGGCCGGCTGCGCGCGTGGCTCTGGAAGGGCGGCGTGGCCGCGTTTGCGGTCTATGGCGTGTGGCGGGCCTTCCTGCCGGCTCCGCTCTGACCGGCAAAGACGCCAAAATTAGGCTCGATGTGCTCGCAGATCAGCGACAGAATGAGTCGCGGATTCATAATCGGGAACGGAATGTGCGCCGAACTGTCGCCGACATGCAGATGGCATCGCGGAATCCTCACAGGGTCATGCCAAGTCTCGGGATTCAGGTGAATTCGCACCATCTTGATGTTGCGCGACGGCGGCAGGTGTAGATGGAATCGAAATCGCTTTACGAGCCA
>Ga0224555_1001290_pt1 | contig 35447 bp, 33 predicted proteins | sample 714S23034metaG_FD_180687 | JGI IMG/M metagenome (GOLD analysis project Ga0224555, IMG submission 180687) | Peat soil microbial communities from Stordalen Mire, Sweden - 717 S2 30-34 | ecosystem: Environmental > Terrestrial > Soil > Wetlands > Peat | place: Sweden: Norrbotten County, Stordalen... | reverse complement strand
CCGGTTCTCGCGCGCGAATTGCGCCTCGGTCTTGCGCTTCAGGTCTTTCAGGAATTCCTCGGCGCGCTCGCCGGTGTGGGCCATGCGATCGTGCAGCACGAAGTCCGCGAAGTTGCGGAAGCCCAGCAGTTCGGCTTTGGCGCGGCGCAACTTCAGAATGCGGCTCAGCAACTGACGATTGTCATGCTCGCCCTGGCTGGCCCGGATGGCGTAAGCGCGATACATCTTTCGGCGAATTGCGGCGTCATCCAGGTACATCATGACCGGCATGTAGCTGGGCGCTTGCAAAGTGAATCGCCAGCCCGCCAGACCCTTTTGTTCGGCGCTGGCGCGCGCCGCGGCAACAGCCGATGGGGGCAGTCCAGCCAGCCCGGCTTGGTCCGCGACCAGCAGTTCGAAGGCGTTGGTCGAGTCCAGAACATTCTGCGAGAACTTCGTGGTGACGGTAGCCAGCTCGATATCGATGGCTTCCAGGCGGGCCTTGCCCTCCGGATCGAGGTCCGCGCCGTGCCGCCTGAAACTGTCGATGGTCTTGGTGAGAAAGCGGCGCCGAGTGCCCGCCAGCGCACTCGCCTCGCCGGTCGCCGCGTATGATCGGATTGCCTGCCACAGGCCGGCATGGAGCGGAATACCGGAGTAAAATGCGCTCACATCCGGCTGCACGGCGTTGTACACTTCGCGCAATTCCGGGTAGGTGGCTACGGATTCCAGGTGCCGCACCACCGCCATGGCCTCATCCAGCGGCTCGGTGGCGGCGTCGAGTGCCATCAAGGTGTTATCGAAAGTGCGCGGTTCGGGATCGGCCGCCAGCCGGTCGATGCGTTGGCGCGCGTCGCGGAGCAGCCCGGCTACGGCCGGCTGGACATGTTCGGCGCGGATCTGGTCGAAGGGGATTCTAAAGGACAGGTTCAGCAGCGGATTGGCAGTGGCTGTATCGGACATTTTCAACTAGAGATTAACAGGAGTCGGCTCGTCGCTGGGTGCGCGATGTGGCATAATCGACAATGCAGCCCGCAAAAGATGCATTCAGAACCCGATAGCGCGCATCCGTTGAGCCTCTACGCGCTGGTGATCTACCTTCCAGAACCGCTGGGCGGCTTTCTGGACGATTTGCGGCTGGAGCTGGTGCCCGGTTGCAATCCGCACGCGCATATCAGCGTGCTTCCGCCGCGGCCGCTGCCAGTGGCTCCGGAGGCCGTCATTGAAGAGGCCCGCGCGATCGTGGGCGGTTTCGCACCATTCGACATCGAGTTGGGCCGGATTGAGAAATTCGACGTCACCGATGTCATCTACATCAGCGTGGAGGGCGGCACCGAGCAGTTGCGCCAGATGCACCGTAGCTTGAATCGGGGCGCGCTGGCTTTGGACGAGCCCTTCCCGTTTCACCCCCATGTCACTCTGGCGCAGGAGTGCGACGTGGGCCAGGTGGAAGCGCTGCTGTCGGTGGCCTCCCGCCGTTGGAGCGAATTTCCCGGACCGCGGCGGTTTCGCGTCGAGAAGGCCGTGTTCGTACGCAACACGCGCGGGAACGAGTGGATCGACTTGGCCAACGGGCCGTTGGGCGCGACGCCGTCGGGCCATGTGGGTTAGTTGCGCATGCCTCCAACCGAAGATCCGCGCGTTTACCTGGCCGCCGAGCGCACCTTTCTGGCGTGGATCCGAACCGGCCTTGCGCTGATGGGCTTCGGCTTCGTGGTAGCGCGCTTTGGCTTGTTCCTGCGCGAAGTTGAATTCAGCCAGCACCAGGTCGATCTCCATTCCGGGAGATTCACGCTGTGGGTCGGCACTGCCCTGATCCTGGTCGGCGTGATCGTGAACTTGTTCTCCGCTCTGCACCATGTCCGCTTCGTGCGCGCCGTGAGGAGCGGCGTAGAGGTTGTGGACCGGCCAGTGACCATGGCGGTGGCGATTGCGCTGATTCTGGCGGTTACCGGGGTGGCGATGACGGTTTACCTGGTATTCGTGCGATGACCCGGCGCGGCGTGCTGGCTTCGCTGCTCCTTAGCCAGTTGCGCGCGTCCCGCAAACGCATCGTGCTGGTGAGCGGAGACGACGAGTACCGCTCCGAAGAAGGGTTGCCGCAGTTGGCGAAAATCCTGTCCACGCGGCATGGATTCGACTGCACCGTACTCTATGCCATCGATCCGGCCGATGGCGCCATCAAGCCGGACCTGCACACCAACATTCCCGGCCTGGAAGCGCTGGATTCCGCCGACCTGATGGTGATGCTGCTGCGCTTCCGCGATCTGCCCGACCGGCAGATGAAACACATTGTGGATTATGTGGAGTCCGGTCGCCCTATCATTGGTCTGCGCACCGCCACGCACGCCTTCGATCTGAAGAGCAGCCCGACCTACGCGCGGTACAGTTGGAAAAGCAAGGAATGGAGCGGCGGCTTCGGACGCCAGGTGCTGGGCGAGACCTGGATCGATCACCACGGGCGGCATGGCACCCAGAGTACGCGCGGTATTCTGGCGAAGGGCGCGGAAGATCATCCCATCTTGCGCGGCATTCGGGACGGCGATATCTGGGGACCGACCGATGTCTACGAAGTGCGCCTGCCGTTGGGCGGCGACAGCCGTCCGCTGGTGCTCGGCGAGGTGCTGGAGGGCATGCACGCGGACGATCCTCCCGTGCGGGGGAAGCCGAACGATCCGATGCTGCCGATCGCCTGGGTGAAGACGTATACCGGCGCGCAAGGGAAGACCGCGCGCGTCTTCACCACCACCATGGGCGCCTCGCAGGATCTGCTGAACGAGGGCGTCCGCCGCATGATCGTGAATGCCTGCTATTGGGCGCTCGGCATGGAGGCGCGCATTCCGGCCAGGAGCGACGTGGACCTTGTGGGCGAATATCATCCGCTGCCGTTCGGTTTTGGCGGATATCGGAAGGGCGTGAAGCCACCGGCGGCACAGTGAGATACACTTGGGCCAGAGGTGTATCATGTATTGTCCTCAATGCGGGGTTGAGTACCGCGAGGGTTTCACCGAATGCTCAGACTGCCAGGTTGCGCTGGTAGCGGCAGCGCCTCCGCCGGAGCCGCCCAGCCAGTTCGACCCGGCGATCGGCCTGGTGGTGGTGCTGGAGACGAACGACGGCATCCGGCTTGCCATGGCGAAGGGCTTGTTGGAGGACGCCGGAATTCCTTTCTTCGCGCTGGGCCAAATCACGACGCTGGTCACGGACGTGGATGGATTTCTGCGCAAGTGGGTCCGGGTGCAAGTGCCGCGTGACCGGGAGGCGGAAGCGCGGGAACTTCTGGAGGAACTGGAGCAACCGGACGCCAGCGTACAGGACGAGGGCGAGGAGGGGGCGGGCGCGGCCAGCGAGAGCGCCTAGGACGCGATCAACGGCGCCGGCGGTTCCACCAGAAGGCTGCCAGCGCTACGAAGAAGACCCCGGCAAAGATGCTGTCCGCGGGGCGGCCGATCACGAACACGAGGATCAGGACAGCGGCCGCCATGGTACACGCGAGCAGCGCCAGACCGGCCGTGGCTGTCCAGGGGATCAACACGAGGACGCCGCCCAGTACTTCCACCACGCCGGTGAAATAGCGGAACCATTGCCCGGCTCCGATCTGCTGAAATAGCTTGACCCACGGAGAGCCAGGATCCGACTGGAATTTCTCCGCTCCGAAAAGCACAAACGCCACCGCGATGCCGCCGCGCAGGACCCAATCGCCGAGTGCGTTGCGGGGCTCGCCCAAGTTTGCCTGTTCGAACATGGATTATTTGGACACCAGAATGAGCGGATCGGTTCCCGGCGAGAATCGGGCGGCGTTTGCGGCCGGTGGCCGTAAAGGTAAACTGATACCGGGGGTGGTGTGTATGGCAGTTCCCAGCCGGTTTCAATCCGAGACGCTCCGGTATTTTTGGGACCGCTACATTGGGGAAGATCCGGAACGCATTGCCGAGTATGAGCGGGCCGCCGCGGATGTCGATATCGCCCGGGCAATCTATGACATGCGCACACAAGCGGGGCTCACGCAGCGGTAATTGGCCAAGAAGGCCGGCACCACAGCCTCGGTAATCTGCCGAGCCGAGGATGCCGATTACGAGGGTCAATCGCTGGCGATGCTGGGGCGGATCGCGCAAGCGCTTGGCAAACCGGCGACGCGGCGGAAGCCCCGCCGGATATCGTAGGACGTGGTCTCGCAAGTGAACGCTATACTGAAAGCTGAGAAGCTCAATGGGTGCGTTGCGCGAGGTGGAAGATCTGCTGCCGCCCCTGACACGGGTGGAAAAGGCTTAGCCACGAATCCAAATCTTCCGTTCAATTCATCGACTACGACGAGCTTGCCGTCCAGCCGCATGCCGGCAAGCCGCGAAATCGCGAAGCGAAGAGCCGCGGCGATTGCTTCTTCCTTAGGCGGGTGCAACCGTAGGCGTAGCCGCAGGCGGAAACCGGAGCACATTGGCGAAGTCGCCGTCGAGCGGGATGAGAATCCTCCCGCCCTCGATAGCTGCACGCCGCACTGCGAAGTCGTCGGCGCCGGCAAGACCGGATTCCGCGACCGATACGGCATCGTGCCCCAGCGCACGGAGGGTTTCCGCCTGGCGCGGCGAGAGGTTCTCATCCAGCAGGAATCTCACGCCTCTGCCAGGACGACCTCATCAGCCGCCAGCGCCGCCGCGTACTCCAAACACGCGCGCAAATCCTCGGCCGCGAGTTGCGGGTAGGCGGCGAGCAGTTGTTCAAAGGACTCGCCCGCAGCCATTTTCTCAAGCAGCAGATGGACTGGAATGCGGGTGCCCTTCACGCACGGCTTGCCCATCATCACGGCGGACTTCACGTCTATCCGTGCTGGAAACGTCATACTGCAACTGTACCATGCTCAGTTCGTCGTGATGAGCGGTGCGTTGCTAGGGGCGGGGAGATGCGCGGATAGCTTTACGCGCATGGATAGATTATCGCGCCGGCTGCCGGAAGAGGGAAGGGCAGGCCACAAGAAGCGATGGCCTGCCCCACGTTGGTGGTTGACTTACGCCGTGCGCATGGTTTCCGACTTATCGCCGGAAATTGCCGCTTGCGCCGCCGCCAGGCGGGCGATCGGCACACGATAGGGCGAGCAGGACACATAGTTCAGTCCCACGCGGTAGCAGAACTGCACCGAGCTGGGCTCGCCGCCGTGCTCGCCGCAGATCCCGATTTCAAGATCCGGACGCGTCTGACGGCCAAGCTTCACGCACATTTCGACAAGCTTTCCCACACCTTGCTGATCGAGCACGGCGAAAGGATCGTACTTGAAGACTTTGGCGTCCTCGTACACTTTCTGGAACTTCGTGTAATCGTCGCGAGAGAGTCCCATGGTAGTCTGAGTCAGATCGTTGGTGCCGAAGCTAAAGAAGTCGGCTTCCTTAGCGATTAAGTCGGCAGTAAGTGCGGCGCGCGGAATCTCGATCATGCAGCCGACCTTGTACTTAAAGTCTTTCAGGCCGGCCTTGCCCAGCACTTCTTCGGCGATCCGGACCACGATCTTCTTCTGGTTGGCGAACTCCTCCACCGAGCCGATCAGCGGGATTTCGATTTCCGGAATGACTTTCACGCCCTTCTTGGCCACCTGCACGGCGGCTTCAAAGATGGCGCGCACCTGCATTTCGGTGATCTCCGGATACATGATGCCCAGGCGGCAGCCGCGCAGGCCCAGCATGGGGTTGAACTCGTGCAGTTGTTCCACTCGCTCCAGCAGCCCGGTCAGGACCTTCTTCAGATCCTTCACCGTGGCGCCGAGGCGCTCGTAGCGGCTGACCATCTCCTTCTTGGCCTTGAGGTCGGCGGCGGGCAACTTTGCCAGATCGACCATCAGCACTTCGCGTTTGGGCAGGAACTCGTGCAGCGGCGGATCGAGCGTGCGGACGAGCACCGGGAATCCGTCCATGGCCTTGAACAGCCCGGCGAAATCGGCGCGCTGCATGGGCAGCAGCTTGGCCAGCGCTTTGCGGCGGCTCTTCTCATCCTGCGCCAGGATCATGGCCTGCATGTGCGCAATGCGATCCTCGGCGAAGAACATGTGTTCGGTGCGGCACAGGCCGATGCCTTCCGCGCCGAACTTGCGCGCAGCTTTGGCATCGCGCGGAATGTCGGCATTGGCGCGCACGCCGAACTTGCCGCGGAATACATCCGCCCAAGCCATGAACGTCGCCATGATGCCGGACGACGGATCGGCGTCGATGGTGTTGGCCTGTCCGGCGAAGGCCTCACCGGTGGAACCGTCGAGCGACAGCCAGTCGCCTTCCTTCAGCGTCATCTTCTTGCCGCCCACGGTCACACTCATTTCCTTGCGCTGCGCGTTGACGTCGACGTCGCCCGCGCCGGCTACGCACGGGGTGCCCATGCCGCGGCAAACCACGGCTGCGTGACTGGTCATGCCGCCGCGCGACGTGAGAATGCCCTTGGCGACTTCCATGCCGTGTATGTCGTTCGGCTCGGTTTCGGCGCGCACCAGGATCACGGGTCCGGCAGTGGCCTGCTTCACGGCTTCATCGGCGGTGAAAACCACGCGGCCAACCGCGGCGCCCGGCGATGCCGGCAGTCCCTTGGCGATGGTGGCCAGCGATTTCTTCGAAGCCGGATCCAGCACCGGATGCAGAAGCTGATCGAGCTGCTGAGGATCGACGCGCAGGACGGCTTCTTCCTTGCTGATCAGGCCCTCGTTGACCATGTCCACCGCGATGCGTACCGCGGCCGGACCGGTGCGCTTGCCATTGCGCGTTTGCAGCATGTAGAGTTTGCCGTCCTGGATGGTGAACTCGAAATCCTGCACGTCGCGATAGTGCTGTTCCAGGCTGGTGGTGATCTCGTGAAGCTCGCGGTAGGCCGCGGGCATCAGCGCTTCCAACGTCGAGATGGGCTGCGGCGTGCGCACGCCCGACACCACGTCTTCGCCCTGCGCGTTCACCAGGTACTCGCCGTAGAAGGCTTTCTCGCCGGTGGATGGGTTGCGGGTGAAACCCACGCCGGTGGCGGAAGTATCGCCCATGTTGCCGAAGACCATGGCTTGCACGTTCACCGCGGTGCCCAGGTTATCCGGGATGTTGTTCATCTTGCGGTAGTAGATGGCGCGGGCGTTGAACCAGGAGCGGAACACGGCGTCGCGCGACATGGCGAGTTGCTGGATGGCTTCCTGCGGAAACGGCTTGCCGGTTTTCTTTTCGACCAGCTTCTTGTAATCGACGATGACGGCCTTCAGATCTTCGGCGGTCAGGTCGGTGTCGAACTTCGCTTTCACCTTCTTTTTGCGGCCGTCGAACACATGGTCGAAATCGTGCTTTTCGATGTCGAGCACCACGTTGCCGAACATCTGGATGAAGCGGCGGTAGCAATCGTAGGCGAACCGCGGATTGCCGCTCTTGCGCTCCAGCGCCAGTACGGTCTTATCGTTCAAGCCGAGGTTGAGGACGGTATCCATCATGCCGGGCATGGAGAACTTTGCGCCCGACCGCACGCTGACCAGCAGCGGATTTTCGGTGTCGCCCAACGTCTGGCCCATCTGCTTCTGGAGCTTATCCAGCGCCTGCAGCATCTCTTTATGGATCTCGTCGGGAACCTGGTTCTTGTTCTCGAAATAGATGTTGCAGACTTCCGTCGAGATGGTGAAGCCGGGCGGCACCGGCAGATTCGCCCGGCACATTTCGGCCAACCCGGCGCCTTTGCCGCCGAGTACATCCTTCATTTTTCCGTCGCCATCGGCCCCGCCTGGGCCGAATTGGTAAACATGTTTGTTCATAATATTCTCCTATGAGTTCGTGACAATCTCCGAAAAATCGGCAAACGTTCGAAACTGTTCCAGCAGGCCGTGTAGCATGGCCATGCGATTGGCCCTGACGGCCGGGTCGGGCGCATTCACCAGCACCTTGTCGAAGAACAGGTCCACTTTGGGCCGCAGCGCTCCGATCACGGATTCAATTGGTTGCCCGGCGGACCGATTGATCTCATCGAAAAGATCGCTTTCGGGGCCGGGCTCCAGCAGGCTGGGGCTGAAAGCGCCGCCGGTGAACGCGGCCTGGCGCAGGATGTTCTCGATGCGCCTGAAACTAGCGGCCAGCGGCTCGAAATCGGGCGAGGGGCGGATTTCTTGCAGACGCAGCAGGCGCGCTTCCAGTTCCGGCAGATCGCCCCAGCCGGCGGCCATGGCGGCGTTGACCTCGTCGTAGGCGAAGCCGCGGACGTCGCGGAAGTAGAACTTGACGCGTTCTGCGAAGAATTCGGGGAGCTGGGGATCGTCGGCGATCAGGGCGAGCAGCGGAACGGACATGCCGCCTTCGACTATGATTTTGACCACGCCCTGGGCGGCGCGGCGTAACGCGAACGGATCGCGCGAACCGGTGGGCGCCATGCCGACGCGGAAGCAGCCGCGCAAGGTGTCCAGCTTGTCGGCGAGCGAGACCAGCCGGGCGGCCATGTGGCGCGGGATCGAATCTTCCATGCTCTCCGGTTTGTAGTGATCGTAGACAGCCTGCCAGACCTCGTCCGGCTCGCCCTGTGCGCGTGCGTAAAGTCCGCCGACGACACCCTGCAGTTCAGTGAATTCCTTCACCAATTCCGTGGTGAGATCGGCCTTAGCGAGGCGCGCGGCGCGCTGGGCGCATTCGTCGCCGCCGAGTTCTTTCACCAGGGCCACCACGCGATCGGTCTTCTCCAGATACGACCCAAGCTTCGCCTGGAAGGTTACGTGGGCGAGGTCCGCCACACGGTCCGCCAGTTTCTTGCGCTGATCGGCTTGCCAGAAGAAGCGCGCATCGTTGAAGCGGGCGCGCAGCACGCGCTCGTTGCCGCGGCGGACCAGGCCTTCGGGATCGGCGTTGGTGTTCATCACGGCAACGAACAGAGGCGCGAGATGGCCGGATCCGTCCTCCACCGAGAAGTATTTCTGGTGGTGGCGCATCACGGTGATGAGGACTTCCTCGGGCAGTGCGAGGAACTGCGGATCGAATTCTCCCACGATGGGACTGGGAAACTCGGTTAGGTAGACTAGCGTTTCGAGGAGGGCGGGATCGGGTTTCAGGCGGATGTGCAGCGCTGCGATTTCGTCTTCGATTTTTTGGCGGCGGGCGTCGGCGGATAGGATTACGAAGTTGTCGCGGAGGGTTTGTTCGTAGGTGTCGATGGTGACGGGGACCGCTCCCTTACGGTCGCGGCTCAGTCGCCGGTGGCCGGACGACTCGCTGCCGGATTGGACTCCGGCGAGTTCGAATGGGACCACGTCGGAGCCGAGCAGGGCCACGATCCATCGAATTGGCCGAATGAACCGCGGGCCGCCCTTGCCCGTCCAGTACATGGTCTTGGGAAAGGCGATCTTCAGAACGATTCCGGGCAGCGCCTCGGCCAGAATGTCGATTACCTTGCCGCCGCCCACCTTGCGCAGATACGTGTAGTACTCGCCCTTGCCGGTGGATTCGACGGCCAGATCCTCCGGATGCACGCCCAGCTTGCGGGCGAAGCCTTCTACGGCTTTGGGATTCGCCGCGCGCGGCGGACCCATCACGCGCTCTTCGGTATCGGGCAGGCGCTCGGGAAGGCCCTGCGCGCGCAACACCAGGCGGCGCGGCGTGGCATCCAGCTTCACATCCGACGCCGGAATACCGAGACCCGCGAACAGCTCGCCCAGGCTCTCCAGCGCGCCTGGAATCATCCAATCCGGAATCTCTTCCGTACCGATTTCGAGCAGAAAAGGCAGGCTCATTGCGCCTCCCCCTGCTGATCGGCCCAGGCGTGCGCCACGCCGACCGCCAGTTTGCGCACGCGCTGAATCACGCCGACCCGCTCCGTCACGCTGATCGCGCCGCGCGAATCGAGCGTATTAAACAGGTTTGAGCACTTCAGCACTTGGTCGTACGCGGGCAGCAGCGGGAAGCGGGCCTTCTGCGCTGCCTCCTCGGTGGATTTCGGATATGCCGCCAGCAGCCGCGCGGCCTCGCCTTCGTGCAGGTCGAAGAGCTTCCACAGCGTATCCACTTCGGCCATCTCGAAGTTGTAAACCGAAAACTGCAGTTCGTCGGCGAGGCGCACATCGCCGTAGCTGAAGCCCGTCGCCCATTCGATGTCGTAGACGCTATCCTTTACCTGAAGGAAGGCCGTGAGGCGTTCCAGTCCGTAGGTCAGTTCGGCGGGCACCACATCCAGGTCGATGCCGCCGCACTGCTGAAAATATGTGAACTGTGTGATCTCCAGGCCGTCCAGCATCACCTGCCAGCCGACACCCCAGGCGCCCAGCGTCGGCGCCTCCCAATTGTCTTCCTCGAACTTGATGTCGTGCTGCCGAAGGTCGATGCCGACCGCTTCCAGGCTGCCCAGATATTGCTCGATGACATCGGCGGGCGAGGGTTTAAGAATCACCTGCAATTGCGAGTGCTTGTAGAGGCGGTTGGGGTTTTCGCCGTAGCGTCCATCGGCCGGCCGGCGGCTGGGCTGGACATATGCCACCCGGTAAGGCCGCGGCCCCAGCACGCGCAGGAAAGTCTCCGGGCACATGGTGCCGGCGCCCACTTCCACGTCGTAAGGCTCCTGAATAATGCAACCGCGGGCGGCCCAGTAGGCCTTCAGCTTGAAGATGATTTCTTGAAATGACTCCATGCTCTATTCGGCTTCCAGTACCGGCGCTGTCAGCAGCTTGCGCTCGATATGGACTTCGATTTGCTGGACCAAGAAGCGGCGCAGGTCAGCGCACGTTTCGCGCGCCCAGCCCGCCTGGCCGACTTGCGCGACCGGCTTGCGCAGCATCTCTTCCGCCATCACTCTCGATTCCATACTCAATTCCCAACTGCCCGCGCCGGCCGTCCGTCGGCATTCGGCGCACAACAATCCGTCCCAGCTGCGGATGAAAAACGCCCGCTCCCACGTCTCGCGATCGGCGAGCAGGCTGCCGCAACCCAGGCAAACATTCAGGTCGGGCAGAAAGCCCGATAGCCGTACCGCCCACAAGCTGAAGTACGTCACCGCGCACCAGACGCCCCCGTGGCCAGTGGAATCGGGGGCGCGCATGTGTTCCAGCACCGTCGTCAGCAGGCGGAAGAACCGGTCGTTCGGTTCGGCCGGTGGCAGTAACTGATCTGTAACTTCCGCGAAATAATCCAGCGCCACTGCCGCCCGGTAATCCGACAGCAGCCGGAACTGGGAAACCAGCAGTTCGCAGGTATCCAGGTTGACCAGTTCCCTGGTCTCGCGCTGGAAATACGACATGCGCACTTGCGAGAGCCGCTCCAATCCGGCGCCGAACGCGCTCTTCGGACGACGCGCCCGCCTGGCCACACCGCGCAGTTTTCCCTGGTCGCGCGTCAGAAAGCTGACGACGAGGTCCGCTTCCTTGAAGGGGTAACTGCGGAGCACGAAGGCTTCGCTCACTCGAGCCGGCACGTGGAGAAATTTAAGAGTAACACATCGTGCTTGGCCGCGCTTTGCGGGCGAGGCGAGCCGGCTACCCGGCTTGGCGATGTGCGGGTCCTGAGCTGGCGCGCGAAGACTTCGAGCACCAACGGTCGCCGGCGGGTACATTGGTTTTGCAATCGTTCAGTATTCCAGGGCGGCGAAGTAAAACAACTCGCGCACTTTTCCTGGCCGGCTGTTTGTCCTCGGACTGCGGCGGATAGTTCTTATAAACTGTTAGCGGGCGAATGGAAGAGTAGCAGGCTTTCGGGGCTGAGTGACTTTAGGCTGGCGGCGTGAACAACGTGCGCGCCCGCGATTCGTCTCGAATCTTGCAACAGTTGACAACCGGCTGGCGCCGATGAACGCTGGGACTTCCCGGCTACGTGGCCGGGCCCCGCAACTCGACGCACGCAACACTGCGTGCGTCGACAGGCTGAAGCCTGTCCTACCTACTCGGCGGCAACGGGCACGGCTATGCCCGGTAGTTCGGCGCTCGCGCGCAGCGCCTTGTTCCTGACATTCTTGGTCACGCCAAACGCAAACGACTCGCCGATCAAGCCGGCATCGAATGCCCGAATGACATAGGTGCCGTCGATGTTGGCGACGTCCAGATAGTTGCGTCCGGATTCCTTGTCCGGCTTGGCAATCGCGAGAAAAGTCAGGTTGATCCCTTCCCCGCTAAGATGGATGGCCGGCACGTGCGCCAGATCCTGCATTTCTGTGCTCATCCAGATGGTGTACTGGCCGGGCTGCAACAGCGTGTTTCCCCAATACGCGGCTGCGGGCAGCTCGAAAGTGCCTTTCAGTACCGGTTGGGCGTTGGCCTGCACAGTGGTTAAGCCGAGCGCTAAACCGACGAGCGCCAGGCCGATGGTTAAGTGTTTCCGTACGTTCATGGTTATTCTCCTTTAATGAACCTCTCCGAGTGAACCCTTTGAGGTGCTTGCTTCGTCTATGTGATAGATGGGCGAATTGCAGGCGAAGTTTATCAGCAGGGCGTCAATTGTTTGTGATGACGTAAGCAGCGGATTTGAAACGGTTTAATCGATCATGTCATTTCCCGCGCCAAAACCCATGAGTGTCACAGGGAAGCTGTGCTTTGGACCCTTCGAAGTGGATTTCGAAAACCGCGAACTGCGCAAACACGGGATTCGCATCAAACTGCAGCGCAAGCCGTTTCAGATTCTCGAATTCCTGTTGCAAAGACGAGGCCAACTGGTGCTGCGCACCGATCTGGCGCAACTTCTTTGGCCGGGCATGCACGTGAGTTTCGACCGCAGCCTGAATACGGCGGTGAACGCTCTGCGGCGCGCGCTGGGCGATACCTCGCGCAATGCGCGCTTCATCGAAACGCGGACGGGACTCGGATATATGTTCATGGGTCCCGTGAAAGTGGTGCACGGCGCGGGCAGTGCCCAGCCGGAGGCCGGCATCCAAGTGGTCCGCTCGAATGCTGCCGGCGCGGAAGCGCCGCAGGACTGTCTGAAGGGGCGCTATTTCTGCCACAAGCTGACTGAAGAGGATCTGCACAAGGGCGTCGCGCATTTCAACGCCGCTCTGGCACAGAATTCGAATTGCGCTTTTGCCTACGCGGGCCTGGCGGACGCGTATTGCTTGTCCGCGCTGCTGAACATGGCGCCTGCGGGCGAGATCTATCCGCGCGCGAAAGAGATGGCGTTGAACGCGCTCAGTGCGCGGCAGGATCTGGGTGACGCGCACGCAGCGCTCGCCAGCGTGAAGCGGCTGTTTGAATGGGATTGGGCCGGCGCGGAGGCGGAGTATCTCACGGCTTTGGTTTTGAGTTCCAACTGCGCGATGACTCATCAGCAGTATGGCGCGTATCTGGCGGCCACCGGCAAGGCCGAAGAAGCGCTGCGCGAATTGCGGCGGTCGGAGGAAATCGATCCTCTGTCGCCCATGGTGAACGTGGGGGTTGCGTGGGGCCTTTATGTGGCGCGGGATTTTCAGGGCGCCTCGGAACAGTCCTGGAAAGTGCTGGCGATGGAGCCTAAGTTCGGCGCGGCGCAATATACGCTGGGGCTGGCGTACGCGCAGTTGGGTCTGACCGAGGATGCCATCGTGGAGTTGCACAACGCGCGCACCTGTGCGGGCGATCAACCGGCGGTGTTGGCGGCGCTGGCTCACACATATGCCTGCGCGGGGGAATTGAGTGAGGCTGCCGCGATGCTAGGCGAACTGGAGAATTTGTCCGAGCAACGGTATGTCTCGCCGTATTGGCTCGCTTTGGTCTATGCCGGTATGGGAGACCGCGCGCGCGCCCTGGAATTGCTGGGCCGGGCGTATGCGGAACGGGACGTCTGGCTGACTTGGCTGGGAGTGGATCCGCGCTTCGATGCGTTGCGCGAGGAGCCGCGATTGCAGGAATTGCTGCGGAGGATCGGCCTGGGCAGGTAGAAGTCGGAATAGCGGAAACCGCTCCCTCACGGTCGCGGCTCGGTAGTGTTATGCCGGTAGTGTTACCGAGGCGCGACCGTTGATGGTTCCTTACATGCCGGCAACTGGAACTGTGACAGGCTGCGTGGCGGAGCCTTGAAGCGTCAGGTTGCGGGCCTTCTTGGACACGCCGAACCTGTACGATCTGCCGACCCGGCCCGCATCGAGTTCCCGGATCACATAGGTTCCATTGACGGCGTCCAACTTGAGACAACTGTGCCCGGAGGATTCGTCGGTACCGGCCGGTGCGAGTAGCATGGCGGCGAAGCCTTCGCCGCGGATGGAGACCAGTTCGGCGCCAGAGCTGCCGCGGTCCAGCGACAAGGTGTACTCGCCGGGCTGCAACAGAATGTCGTTCCAGTATGCCTGTGCGGGCAGAGCGAAAGTCCCTTTGGTTATCGTTTGGGCGCTGGCTCCCGCGGCGGTCAGGCCGAGGAGAGCGACAAGCGCCAGAGTGAGTGCGAATCGCTTTTGTAGGTTCACAAGTTCTTCCTTTCATGCGCCGCCACGAGGCGGGCTTTGTTTGTCTACACGTTAAGACGAAGGTGCCGCCCCGGGGTTCACTCCGCCGGGATCAATTGTTTGTCAATTGGTGTGTTACCGACAGGTACAATGGTGGTCGGACCGAAACAAATGGAACATTACACTTGGGAAACACTCGATAAAGAAGTCCTGAATCCGCGCATGTGGCGCAAGGTCATCGCGGGCGAAAAGGCCATGGTGGCGCAAGTCTTCATCTCCAAGGGAGCGGTGGTTCCCGAACACCACCACGAGAGTGAGCAGATCACTTACATTCTGGAAGGTGCGCTGGAGTTCGAAATCGAAGGCCGCACGGTGGTGGTCTCCGCGGGCCAGGTGCTGCGCATCCCATCGCAGGTGCCGCACCGCGCGGTGGCGCTGGAAGACACGCTCGATCTGGACATTTTCAGCCCCATACGCACGGATTGGCTGACGGGCCAGGACGATTATCTGCGGCGCGGCTGACGCCGGCGCCGGGTTTCACGATCATGGACTTGGGAATCAAGGATCGCGTTGCCGTGGTGGCCGCTTCCAGCCGTGGGTTGGGCCAAGCCGTGGCGCGGGGGCTCGCGAAAGAAGGCGCCAAACTTGCACTTTGTGCGCGCGCCTCCGCGCCCATGGATGCCGCCGCCGAGGAGATTCGCCGCGAGACCGGCGCCGAAGTGATGACGCGCGCGCTGGACGTTACGGACTATGACGCGGTGCGCGGGTTTGTGGCAGCGGTGGTGGAGCGCTTCGGCCGCCTGGATATTTGCGTGGCAAACGCGGGCGGTCCGCCGGCCAAGAGCTTCGCCGAAACCACCATGGAAGATTGGCGCGCGGCGGCCGATCTGAACCTGATGAGCACGGTCTACTTCGCCAAGGAAGCGCTGCCGGTGATGCAGCGGCAGCAGTGGGGCCGGTTCATCGCCATTACCTCGGTGGCGGTGAAGCAGCCGGTGGAAGGGCTGATTCTCTCTAATGCCGTGCGGTCCGCGGTCAGCGGGCTGATCAAGACGCTGGCGAATGAATATGGGCGCTACGGCGTGCTGGTGAACAATGTGTGCCCCGGCTACACGGCCACCGCGCGCCTGGTGGAACTCAGCCACAGGTTGGCTGAAAAGGAAGGCGTCGATGCGGCCGAGATCGAAGCCCGCTGGGCGCGGCAGACCGCTCTTGGCCGGGTGGGCCGGCCCGAAGAATTCGCGGACCTGGTGGTATTCCTCGCTTCCGAGCGAGCCACCTACATCACCGGCGCGTCGATTGCGGTGGACGGCGGGCTGGTGAAGGGTTTGTACTGATTCAGGCCGCTTGCGTTCCAATTCGGAACGTTCCGCCACGGTCAGTGGGCAGACGCGAGCTGCAGCGCGGTCGCGGCAAACATCCGCAATTGCAGTTGCATGCTGACGATACGGGTCTCAATGCCGGTCATAAACACCGCTTTACGGGGCGACTCCGGCCAAGCCCGGACGACTTCACGGCGATATTTGAGGAATGCCATCTCTTCCTTCATGACTTAAGGCAATGCACGCCGCCTGCCAAGTTGTGTGGGCAGCCTCTCAGGCTGCGGACCCGCTTTCCAGCGGGTCCAGCCGGCTGAAAGCCGGCTGCGGGCAAGATTGCCCGCCCTCCACCGCCGCGCTTCAATGCTGCCACTTCGTCTCGGATCCCTCGCCCGGAAATGGCCAATTCTTTTCCAGCAACAATTTCTTCTCCCGCTGGGTGCGCGGCACCAGGTCGATCTTCAGGTTCTCGAAGAAATGCACGCCCGTCTTGCCCGCCGTGGCGATGTCGATGTCACCGTCGCCGTCCAGGTCAGCCACCACGAACTGCGTCCCGGCTCCGGCCGTGCCATTCACCGAGATCGGATATCTGGTGAATTCGCCGGTCTTGCGGTCGATCTTGTAATAGTAGATGACCAGCGGATCGTAGGAGCCGGGGTCGCCGCCGTCGTGTCCCCGATAGCGCTTTCCCGCCAGCAGTTCCAGTTGACCGTCGCCGTCTATGTCCGCCAACGCCAGCGTATGCACCTGGGAGAACGACTCGTCGATGGTATGCCTGACCCAGCGGCGGTGGGCGGCGTCGCCCTGCTGCTCCAGCCAGTACAGGCCGTAGCTGTGTCCGCGGCCGTAGATGATGTCCATCTTGCCATCGCCATTCACGTCGTAGCCGATGATGGGGAACCCGGCTTCCTCCAGATCCCAATCGCCGTGCCACTCCCACTGGTCGCGATTGGCGTCGATATTTTTGAACCAGCCATGCGGCGTGAGCAGATCCATTTTGCCGTCGCCATCGATGTCCGCCATGCCGATGCCGTGGCCATCTTCGTCGTGACCGCCCACATGGTGGACCTTCGGCTCGGGGCCGGCGAAGTCCACCCAAATGATTCCCGAGCGGCCATAATGCGCCAGCGCCAGGTCCGGCTGACCGTCGCCATTGAGGTCCGCCATCCAGCCGCCCTCGGTTTCGATGGAGTGGGCGATCAAGTGGCGCTGCCACATGACTCCCGGCTTTTTCGGATTCTCGTACCAAAACAGTCCATCCGTCATCCAGCCGACCGACACCACGTCCGGCGCACCGTCGTGATTCACGTCCACCACCCACTCGCCGCAATCGGACACAAACTCTCCGACTATATCGATGGTGCGGTACTGGTGGCGTTTCCACTCGCCGCCCCCCGGCCCCGGATTCTCGTACCAATACGCTCCGCTCAAAATATCCGGCCGGCCGTCGCCGTTCATGTCCATGGTGGTGATGCCCTCGGCGTGATCGGCGCTCAGCCGATGGATGGCATAAGTGGTTTGCGGCACATTGCCGGGCGCGTTGCCCCGCACTTGGTTGAGTTGTCCGTAGACGGCGCCCGGAAACGCGGCAAAGGCCAGCCCGGCCAGGCTAGCCAGGAAATAATGTCTCATCGATAATGCAACTCCTCACCGAAGAGTGTAGTCGTTAGCGCGCGCGTTTGGGAAGGGGATACCGCTTCCTGACGGTCGCGGCTCGGTAACAGTCACGTTGATTTCGCAAGGTGTACCGAGCCGCGACCGTCAGGGAGCGGTTTGTGTCAATGAATCGCCGCCGGTTCACCTCGCCAGGATGGCCTTCAACCGGTCCAGGGCCGCGGACCAATATTCTTTCAGGCGATCTGCGTCGCTTTCCGGCACTTTGGCGTGCGACACCACCACTCTGGTCTTGCCGCGCCGCTCGTAAAGCCGGACCGCCACGCGCGTCTCGCCGGGCCAGTCGAGATGCAGGAGCTTGAGCGGCACGGTCTTCGAGATATCGAATTTCGCGTCCGGCAGCCAGCGCGCCAACGCGGTGGGGTCCTGCCACGCCGCCCACACCGCCGCCCGGGAAGCCATCACGTCCTTGCTGACGGTCACCTCATGGCGGCTGCCGCATGGGGCGCCGCGCTCGCCCTGGCGAATCCCGCGCTCATTCTCGTAGCCCACGGCCACCATCTGGCTCCACCAGTGCGTCAGGCCATGCTGTTCTTGAAGCAGGAGGGCGATCTCTTTGTGGTCCATCATGCGGGCGCCGGCCTTGTCCAGGATCTTGCACCACTCGTCCCAAGTCTTGCCCGTGCTGGCCTTCACGGCATCGTCGGTGACGGTGCCCACGCGTATCTGCTGGAACAACTTCGCCATAGCAGTGGTTCGATTCTAACTCATAATCCTGCGCACTGCCTGCCCCCGCAATTCCCCCAGCAATTCGCGCACGGTCTTCCGGGTAACCGGATCGCGAAGCTCCGGAGCCAGGTCCGCCAGCGGCGCCAGCACGAAGCGGCGGGCGCGAAAACGCGGATGCGGAATCTCGAGCGCCGGGGTCGTCACTATGGAATTCCCATACAGCAGGATGTCGATGTCGATAGTGCGGGGCCCCTGGGGCGCCAGCCGGCGGCGGCCGAGCTGCGCTTCGACTTTGGCGGTGCGGTGCAGCAACTGCAACGGGAACAGGTCCGTCTCGGCCTCCGCCACCTGGTTCAGAAACCAATGCTGGCCGGATACGTCCACCGGCTCGGTTTCGTAAACCGGCGACACCCGGCGGATGCGCAGCCGCGGCGATTCCAGCGCGCGCACGGCTGCTTGCAACATCGCCTCGCGGTCGCCCAGGTTCGAGCCCAGGCCCAGGTAGATGATTTTCATAAGCTAGGGCCGGCTGAAAGCCTGGCTGAAAGCCGGCTGCGGCCAAGATTGGCCGCCCTCCAATTTCAAAAGAGCGCGGGCCGATCCCCGTGAAAGCGCCGCTCAATATGGAAATATTCGTACGCCGCCTCCGTGGCCACACGCCCGCGCGGCGTGCGGTTCAGGAAGCCGAGCTGAATCAAATACGGCTCATAGACTTCTTCGATGGTATCGGCCTCCTCGGAAATAGACGCCGCAATAGTGTTCAGCCCCACCGGCCCGCCGCGATATTTTTCGAGGATCGTCAGCATGATTTTCTGGTCGATTTCGTCAAGGCCGTAGCGGTCCACTTCCAGCAGGTTCAGCGCGGTCTGCGCCACGGCTTGCGAGATCCGGCCGTCGGCGCGCACCTGCGCGTAATCGCGCACGCGGCGCAGCAGGCGATTGGCGATGCGCGGCGTTCCGCGGCAGCGGCGCGCGAGTTCTTCGGCCGCGTCGTCGTCGATGCCCACGGCGAGCAGCCGCGCCGAACGCTGCACGATGACGGTCAGCTCGTCCACCGCATAGGGATCGAGCCGCAGCACTAGTCCGAAGCGGCCCCGCAACGGCGCGCTGATGAGTCCCTGTCGCGTGGTGGCGCCGATGGCGGTAAAACGCGGCATGGGCAGCGAGTGCGTGCGCGCGCCCGGACCGGCACCCACCAGGATGTCCACCCGGAAATCCTCCAGCGCCGAGTACAGCATCTCCTCCACGTCGGGCATCAGGCGGTGAATCTCGTCGATGAAGAAGACCTGCCGGGCGCGAATGTTGCTCAGGATGCCGGTGAGGTCCAGCTTCTTTTGCAGCACGGGTCCGGACGTAATGGTGATGGGCACTTGCAGTTCTTCGGCGATGATGCAGGCGAGCGTGGTCTTGCCCAGGCCCGGCGGACCGTAGAGCAGCACATGATCCATGGCTTCGCCGCGCAGGCGGGCGGCCTCGATGGCGATGGACAGGTTCTCCTTCAGCTTCTTCTGGCCGGCGAAGTCGGCGAGCGAGCGTGGGCGGAGTCCGGCTTCGAACTGCGCATCCTCGGGCTGCCGCGCGCCGGAAACAAGTTCCCGATCGGGCATTACGTTTCAGCTTACCGTACCAGTTCCAGGGCGCGCCGGAAGAGCGGCTCGAATTCGGTGCTGGGCGGAGGGGGCGCACCGGCGACGCGCGCCTTACGTACGGCGGCTTCGGCGGCGGGGCGCGCGCAGCCCAGGTTGAGCAGCGCGGAAAGAACGTCCTGCTCGATGGCAGTCAAGGCCCCGCTGAGCGCGCCGGGCGCTGAAGCGGCTTCCTCGCCGGACGGCGCAGGCATTTTGTCGCGCAGTTCCAGGACCATGCGCTCGGCGGTCTTCTTGCCCACGCCGGGAATGCGCACCAGCCGGTCGACTTCGCCGCGCCGGATGTTGGCGATCAGGTCCAGCGCGGGAATGCCGGAGAGCACCGCCATGGCCATTTTCGGGCCGATGCCGGAGACCGAGATCAGCTTTTCGAATAGCGCCTTCTCGTCCTGGGTGAGAAAGCCGTAGAGCGCCAGGGCGTCCTCGCGCACGTGGGTGTGGATGCGGAGGCGCACTTCCGCGCCGGTGTCGGGCAGGTGCGCATAGGTCGACACCGGGATGGTCACATCGTAGCCCACCCCGCCCACATCCACCACCGCCTGGTTCGGATGCTTTTCGAGGAGGATGCCGCGCAGTAAGGCAATCATAAGAGTGTATTGTACAAGGTCGAGAATTGGGAAAAAGAGGCGGGTCTGGAGACCCGCCGCAGGCGTGGACGCCCGCCCCACACGCGGACCGTGCGAACATCGTCACATGGCCCGACGCCGGTTTCTGGTCGAACCCGTTCACGACAACGCCGCCGAACTGCGCGGCGAAGATGCCCGCCATCTGGCGCGCGTGCTGCGCGCCGAACCCGGACAACAATACGAGATCTCCGACGGCGCCGGGGTCTACCTGGCCGAGATCGCCGGCGTCGAAAGGGAACGGGTGACCTTCCGCGTCGTGGAAGCGCTCGGCACGCCGCCGGCGCCGCTGCGGCTCACGCTCTTCGCCGCGCTGATCAAGTTCGATCGCTTCGAGTGGTTGGTCGAGAAAGCCACCGAATTGGGCGTTGCGGCCATCGTCCCCGTAAACGCCGCGCGTAGCGAGAAGGGACTTCGGGAAGCCGCCCGCAAACGCGCCGAGCGCTGGCGGCGCATCGCACACGAAAGCAGCCAGCAAGCGCGCCGCCTTGGCCCGCCCGAAATCGGCGAACCGCAAACACTGGCCGCGGCTATCGGACCGCCCACAGGCCTCCGCTATTTCCTGGACGAGCAGGCCGGCACGCCGCCGCTCGCAGCCGTCATTCCGCCGCCCGGGGAACGCCGCGCTTCGGATTCGGTTGCGCTGCTGACCGGCCCGGAAGGCGGCTGGACGGACGCGGAAAGGACTGTTGCCATCGCCGCCGGATGGGCGCCGGTATCGCTCGGACCCCTGATCCTGAGGGCCGAGACCGCCGCCATCGCCGCCGCCGCCATTGTCGCCCATGCGTGGTGGGCATCTCAGCTAGAATGAACCGTAGGGAAGCTTTCTTGCGCACTCCTTTCGACCTGCTAGCGATATTCATCGTCATCCTCACCCAGTGGCACATGAGCCGGCAACTTCTGGCGGCTGCCGGACGGCGCCTTTCGCCGCGCGCCGTGGTGGTCATACGCCGCGCCGTGTTGGTCTTCTACGCCCTGATGGCAGCCGCATTCGCGTTAGGCTTTTCCTACCTGGTGAGCCGGTACAAACTGCCGCCCAGCCCTGCGCAGATAGCCGGTGCGGTGGCGCAGATCTGGCTCTTCGGCTCCACTGCCGGATACCTGGCCTACCGCGCCGTGCGATGGCTTGCCGGACGGGTCTGGGGTCCCACTTTCGATCCCTCACGCCGCCGGCTGCTCAACGCCACGGGAGGAGCGCTGCTGGCCGCGCCGTTCGCGGTCGTGGGTTACGGCGCGCTCATCGAACGCCTGGATTTCGAGGTGCGGGAAGTGGAGATCCCCGTCCCCAATCTCCCCGACGGCCTGGATGGACTGCGTCTGCTGCACTTGAGCGACATCCATCTGAGCGCGTTCCTGAGCGAGAAGAATCTGGCACGGGTCGTCGACAGCGCCAACCAATTGCGCCCGCACCTGGCGCTGGTCACAGGCGATCTGATCACCGCGGGGGGCGACCCGCTGGAGGCTTGTCTTCGGCAACTCGCCCGTTTGCGCGCCGATGCCGGCGTTCTCGGATGCATGGGGAATCACGAAGACTACGCCATGGTCGAGAACCTCACGGAACGCGAGGCCGCGCGCCTCGGCATCCCTTTTCTGCGCGGACGGGCGCAGGCTTTGCGCTTTGGCGGCGCCGTGTTGAACGTGGCAGGAGTGGATTACCAACGGTCCGGCCGGAATTATCTGCCGGGCGCCGAGCGACTGGTGCTGCCCGGAGCCTATAACGTGCTGCTATCGCACAATCCAGACGTATTTCCGGTGGCGGTTGAGAAAGGCTACGATTTAACCCTGGCGGGCCACACACACGGCGGCCAGGTGACGGTGGAAATCCTGCACCAGCCCATCAATGCGGCGCGATTCTTTACGCCGTTCGTGTATGGATTATACCGGCGTGGAGCGGCCGCGGAATATGTCACGCGCGGCATCGGCACCATTGGCATTCCGGCGCGTATCGGCGCGCCTCCCGAGATCGCGCTGCTGCGATTGAGAAAGGCATAAACGCCCGGCGTGCGATACCTGATCCTGAGCGATATACACGCCAACTTGGAAAGCCTGGAGGCGGCGGTGGAGCATGCCGCGGGCAAGTACGACCAGGTGCTGTGCTGCGGCGACCTGATCGGCTACGGCGCGGATCCCAATGCGGTGACCGAGTGGGTGCGCGCGCACGCCGCGGGAGTGGTGCGGGGCAATCACGACAAGGCTTCCGTGGAACTCGACGACCTGGAGTGGTTCAATCCGGTGGCGCGCGCCGCGGCCATCTGGACGCATCACGCGCTGACGCCGGAGAATGCGGAGTATATTCGCAATCTGCCCAAAGGGCCGCTTGCGTTCGACGGCTTCCAGATGGTACACGGCTCGCCTCTCGACGAAGACGAATACATTCTGTGCGTGGCGGATGCCGGGTTGGTCTTCGGCTATCTGGAGACGCCGCTGACGTTCTTCGGGCACACGCACCTGCAGGGCGGCTTCATCTGGAACCGTGCGCGCGTGGAGACCATCGGGAAAACGCCCGCGGCGGAAGAGCGCCAGACGCTGGAACTGGACCCGGAGTGCGCCTACATGATCAATCCCGGTTCGGTGGGCCAGCCCAGAGACGGCGATCCGCGCGCGGGCTACGTGTTGTACAACACCGACGAAAGTTTTCTGATTTTCTACCGGCTGCCTTACGATGTGGGGAAGGCGCAGGACAAGATCCGGCGGGCGGGGCTTCCGCCGCTGCTGGCCGACCGGCTGGCTAGCGGTCGGTGAGCGGGGCTGAGCCGAGGTGTTTCAGAACAAATCCGAGTGCGTTCCAGTGCGTACGAGATAGACGGCATCGCCATCCACCCTATAAATCAGCAGCCAGTCGGGCTCGATGTGGCAGTCGCGGCAGTCTTTCCAGTTGCCAGCGAGCGGATGATCTTTATAACGAGGCGGCAAGGGAGTTCCTTCGACCAGCAACAGGATGATCTCGCGCAGCTTGGCCATATCTTTGCCGCGCTTCTCCGCGAGTTTCACATCTCGCCGGAACTGCCCGCCAATGATCGGGCTTCGCAAGGGTTCAGATTCCTAATTCCTTAAACAAGGCGCTGGCGGAATCCATGCGCTTTCCCTTACCCTTGCGGGCGGCACGCATCGCCTTCACGGTGGTTGCATTAGGCACCCTCACGTCGAATGGCAGGGCCTTCTCCGCGGCAACACGGAGCAGCAGCATGCGAACCGCATCGGACATCGAAATGCCCATGGCGGCCAGGGTTTTGGCAGCCCTCCGCTTCGTCTCTTGATCTACGCGAATGTGAACCATCGTCGTCGCCATTGATTCAAGCTCCTGAGATACATTGTATCTCAACTCCTGGGCGTTGCGCGCGCGAAACGGGACAGGGCGGCTTCATCTGGAACCATGCGCGCGTGGAGGCCATCGGGAGAGACATGCGGCGTGCGCGTACTTGATCCCAGTTCGGCGGGGATGCCCAGAGACGGCGATCCGCGCGCCGCCTATTTAACGTACAACATCGACGAGAGTTTCCCCGATCTACTACGGGCTGTACGATGTGGGGTAGGCGAGGGAGAAAATGCGGCGCGTGGCCGATCGGCTGGCGGGGAGGTAGCCAAAATCCGCGTTCAACGGTGTTCATCAGCGGCCAGTAGTAAGTACTCATGCAGGGCATTGGTTCCACTTAACAGCACACCAGTATGGGCTGCCGATGAACGGCGATGCCCGTGGATTCTGGCTCTGCCGACCAAGCAGGTAATTGGTAAGCCCCAAGTCGAGTGGAGGCTTACCGTCCCGCCCTGCGGGTGGTCTCTCCGTTCCCTTCCAAAATCTCCCGCACCTTGCCGGCGAGGGTCGCGGGCGTGAACGGTTTCTGGATGAAACCGGATACGCCGGCCGGAAGGCCGCTGCTTACCCCGGCCTGGTCCGTGTAACCGGACATGAAGAGGACCTTCATCGCCGGACGGCGCGGCACCAGGCTGGCGGCCAATTCGCGGCCACCCTCCTTCGGCATCACCACATCCGCGATCAGCAGATGGATCGGACCTTGATGCGCGCCGGCGATCCGCCGGGCCTCGGCTGGGTTGGGCGCGTCGAGTACCTTATAGCCTTCGCGCCGCAGGGTGTCGCGCACCAGGTTGCGCACCTGATCCTCATCCTCGACCAGCAGAATCGTCTCGGAACCGCCCGCCGCCTTGGCCAACACCGCCTCAGTCTCCGGCGCAGCGGCCTGGTCGAAACGCGGCAGATACACCTTCACGGAAGTGCCTTTGCCGAGTTCGCTCGACACCTCAATGGCGCCGCCACTCTGCTTGACGATGCTGAACACCGTGGCCATCCCAAGCCCCGTGCCCTGGCCTTGCGCTTTGGTGGTGAAGAAGGGTTCAAACAGATGCGCGAGCGTTTCGGCGTCCATTCCCGAACCGTCATCGCCCACCACCAGCGCCACGTACTTGCCCGGCTTCATAGCGGCCCGCGTGGAGGTGGAATGCCCGTCAAGCTCCACGCTGCGGGTTTCGATGGTCAGGGCGCCGCCGCGCGGCATGGCGTCCCGTGCGTTCACCGCCAGGTTCATGACCACCTGCTCGACCTGTCCGGGATCGGCTTTCACCTGCCCGATTTCGCTGCTGAGAGCGAAGCGCAACTCGATGCCTTCGCCGATCAGCCGCCGCAGCATGGCTTCCATGCCGGTGAGCAGTTGGTTCAGATTCAGAAGCCTCGGCTGCAGCACCTGCCGGCGGCTGTGCAACAGCAACTGGCGGGTGAGCCCGGCGGCGCGCTCCCCGGCCTTCATGATCTGCTCCACCGCGTTGCGGTTCGGGTCGGCCGCGGGGAGCGCGTTCAGCAGAATCTGGCTATAGCCGTTGATGATCGTCAGCAGGTTGTTGAAGTCGTGCGCAATCCCGCCGGCGAGCATGCCGACCGCTTCCATTTTGGCCGACTGCCTGAGTTGTTCTTCCAGCCGGTTGCGTTCGGTCACGTCGTGCAGCACCGAGAGCACGGCCGTCCGGTCACCGTACGAAATGGTGTGCGAGGCGACTTCCACGTCGATCATGCGGCCGTCCTTGAGCCGGTGACGCCACTGGCCGGACAGCGCCAGTCCGCTGGCCCGGGCAACCCAATCTTTTAGGCGCGCTACATCTTCCGGCGGACGGATGTCCACGAGGGTCATGCTCAGGAATTCTTCGAGGCTATAGCCGTAATGAACCACGGCCGCATGATTCACCTCGAGGAACTGCAAGGTTTCCCGGTCGAACACCCACATCGGAAGCGGGTTGTCCTCGAACAGCAGCCGGAACTTCGCGTCGGCGTTTTCTAAGAGATCTTTCTCAGGCATCGGTATCGCCGGAATGCGGGCTTCACCCGATCTCAGCATAATCAACTGCGGCTGAAAGTTACAGCGTGGTTACCGAGTGCTAGTGCTGTATCACACAATAACTCCGGCACGGTGCAAGCGCTCGAACATATCCAGTGTTTCGCGGATGCCGTCTTCGAGCGGGGTCTGCGCAATTCCGGGCACATGCGCGCGCAGTTGGGTTCCGTCCATGCGGTAGGCGACGGGCACTTGCGGGCCCTCCGCTTCGATGAGCCGGGAGGCTCCCGGGCGCAACCGGTCCAGGATCCCGATCAGTTCATCCATGGCGACGACTGTCCCTTCCAGGTTGAATGCGTGAGCGCCTTCCAGCGGATCGAGCGCGCAGCGCACGAAACTCTCCGCGACATCGGCGACATATTGCAGATCCATGTGACCGGTCAGCCGGATGCGAAACGGCTGACCGAGCGCCACGGCGCGCATGGCCAGCGTGGGATCGGCGGTAAGTCCGCGGTCGCGGCCCACGCCGTAGACGGTCCACGGGCGCAGGCCCACGCTCGAAATCCCACTGCTGAGATAGAACACCCGCGCATTGCCTTCGTTGGCTTGTTTGAAGACGCCGTAATGTGTGGAGGGCTTCAGCGGATCGTCTTCAGTGAGCTTGCCGCTGCCGTAGGCCTCCTCGGGACCCCACACCGCCGAGGAACTGGCATACACTACGCGCACCGCGCGGCCGGCGTCGCGCGCGGCTTCAAATACGTTCAGCGTGCCGATAACGTTAACCATGCCGCCTGCGGCGGGCTGCGCCTGGCAGAAGGGCATCAAGACAGCCGCCAAGTGCACGATGTGCGTGATGCCGCCGTCCTTCACCAGGGCTTTCAAGCGCGCGCCGTCTTCGATGCGGCCGGTTTCCACGGCGGCCTCCCGGATCTGAGCGGCCGGCGCAATCAGCGAGAGCCGGGCGGGCGTGGGGTCGGCATCGTAGATCAGCACCTCCAGACCGCGCTCGAGCAGGTTCTTCACCACCCATGCGCCGATGCAGCCTTGCGCGCCGGTTACCAGGATTCGCATGCACGCTCCTTTGATTGCTAGAGAGCGGGGCTGAAGCCCCGCGCGGGCTCAAGCCCGCCCTCCCAAGGTCTGATACTCTAGCGGCTTATGAGAATCACGCATCTTAGCACGGCGGTCATGGAGTCGAACTTCGACTGGACCATCGTGAAGGTCGAAACCGACGACAAGATCACCGGTTATGGCGAGGCTTTTCTGGGACCGGGACTGACTGCGGTGATCCGGGAATTCGGGGAAATTCTGAAAGGCGAAGACCCCACTTCGATCGACCGCGTGCTGCGGCGCATGCGCGCCAGTTGCGTGCATGCTTCGCCGGGCCTGGCCTTCCACGCCATCAACGGCATCGAAACGGCTCTGCTGGATGCCATCGGCAAACGTCACAAGCTGCCCATCTGGCAGATCCTGGGCGGAAAGTATCGCGACCACGTGCGCATGTATGCGGATTGCCACGCGGGCGAAGCGCTGGAGAGCATCACCCCGCTGCTGGTCCCTCGCGATCCGCAATGGATGCGGAACGCGGACGACGCGGAGCGCCAGAGCCTGGTCAGCCTGAAGCATCACGGTTGGGACGCCTCGGGGGAAGAGCACCTTACGCCGGAAGCTTACGGCCGCCGTGCGCGGGAGATGGCCGCGCGCGGTTTCCGCATCCTGAAGTTCGATGTGGATGTGCCCACGCCGCACGAAACCGACGAGTACAATCGCGACCTGAGCGAGCGGGAAATCGAGCACGCGGCGGCGCTGGTGGCCGGCGCGCGCGAGGCGGTTGGAATGGATGTGGGGCTGGCCATCGATTGCCATTGGAACTACGGAGTGCAGGCGGCCATCGGCCTGGCGCGCGCCCTGGAGAAGTATAAGCTGCTGTGGCTCGAAGATCCCACGCCGCCGGAGAACATCGGCGCGCTGGGCGTGGTGCAGCGCAATACCAGCCTGCCGCTGGCCACCGGTGAGAATCACTATTTTCGCCTGGACTTCGAACGGCTGATCGTCGAGGCCGGCCTGCGCGTGCTGGCGCCGGATGTGCAGAAGCTCGGCCTGTGGGAGGGGCGCAAGGTCGCCGACCTGGCGGACATGCACTATGTGAACCTGGCGTGGCACAATATCAGCAGCCCGCTGGGCACCATGGCTGGAGTGCACCTGTGCGCCGCCACTCCCAATTTCCTGGCGCTCGAGTGGCATGCGGCCAGCGTGCCGTTTTTCGACGCTTTGGTGAAGGGCGGGGAAGGGCCGCTGATCCAGGACGGCAAGATCGCCGTGCCCGGCGCGCCCGGCTTGGGCATCGAACTCGACGAAGACGTGGCTTATAAATACCGCAAGCCAGGCGAGAAGTTCTTCGGAGATTGAGGCGGGGAACCTGTTGTCAGCATTGCCGCAGACGCTCCAATCCAATTGTGCGATCTGTTCAGTCACCTGCAACTTTACGCCTGGGGATCGAAGCGGTTATTCGCAGCGGAGCGCGGCACCTGGGTCGACCGTGGTAGCGCGGCGGGCGGCCGTGTAACAGGCGAACAGTGAGATACCCGCCAGAAGCGCGGACACGCACACCAACGTCAGAGGGTCGCCTGGGCGAACGCCGTATAGGAGCGTCGAGAGAATTCGACCAGCGGTCAGGCTTCCGGCCAGTCCGAGAGCGGTGCCGCAGGACAGCGTGCGGAGCCCTCCTGCGAGCACCAAGCGCAGGATATCTCCGGGCTGCGCTCCAAGCGCTATACGGACGCCGAACTCGTGAGTCCGCTGCGCCACCGTGTATGCGGTGACGCCGTAGATGCCGGTGGCTGCGAGGATCAGGCTGGCCATCGCGAACACCCCCAGCACCGTGAAGTGAAATCGCGGCGTCGCCGTCGCGCGTTGGTACACCGCGCTCATCGTGTCGATTTCCGGCGCGGGCAGTTCCGGGTCGAGTACCCGAACGGCGGCGCGGATGGCAGGCGCGAGATTACTCGCATTGCGGGACGTTCTGGCAATCACGAACCTGGCATTTCCGTTGTTGAGCGGCAGGTAGAGTTGCGGTCCAGGCTCAGCCGTAAGGCCGTTCTGGCGAGCAGCCCCCACCACGCCGATGACTTCCAGAGATTTCCGATCCCGGTAGTTTGTCCGCAGATGCTGCCCGATCGGGTCGGCGGGACCGAACAGCAGCCGGGCCGTGGTTCTGTCGATCAGCGCGGGTACCGGCTGGCGGGTATCGTCCGCGAGTGTAAAGTCCCGGCCGGCAAGCAACGGGATACCCATGACCCGCAGATAGCGTGGATCGACGTTTCGCGCCTGCGCTTCGCATTGCCGCAGGGCACCGCCCGCCCCGGCGCGCAATTCGTATGGGAACAAGACCGCCTCAAGGGCCACAAAATCCGCGGCGCTGACTTCCTCTACGCCCGGCATCCGCCGGACTTCCGCCGCGAGCCTCCGCTGAAATTCGACGCTTCGTTTGCGGTCGTATTTCTTGTAAGGAAGGGAGTTTTCGATAGTTGTGACACTGGAGCGGGCGAACCCGAGGTCGATGTGAAGCAGCCGGATCAGGCTGTTTGCCATCAGCCCTGCGCCGCTCAACAGAACCAGCGCCAGAGCCAGTTGGGCAACCACTAACAGGTCCCGCATGCGCGGCCCGCCGCCGGTCGTCCGTAGTGACATGCCGCCCTGGCGCATGGCAACATGCAGATCCCCGCGACCGGTGAGGAGAGCGGGCGCCAGACCAAACAGGATGGCGCTGGCGAGCGTTACGGCGGCTGCAATCGCCAAAGCCGCGGGACCCGCGGTAATTTCATCCACGCGCGGAATCTCAAATGCGCGAATGGCTGGCAGCGCGCGCATAGAAAGGATGGCGAGACCCAATCCAAGCGCCCCGCCTATCGACGCGAGCAGCGCGCTTTCGAGGAACATCTGACGCACCAGCCGGAAGCGTCCGGCGCCGAGGCTCGAGCGAATCGCCATCTCCCTTTGCCGGGTGGTCGCGCGCGCCAACAGCAGATTTGCGACATTCGCGCAGCAGATCAGCAGCACCAACACCACTGCGCCAAGAAGCATCAGGAGAACGCGGCCCGCGCCGGCGACTACCCAGTCCCGCAGCGGCACGACGGCAACGCCGGTGTGAGAATCCTGGATGTGCTCGCGGCCGATCTGGCGCATAATCGCCTCCATCTCGGCTTGGGCGGCGTCGCGCGTGACGCCGCGGCGCAGACGCCCGGCGACGACGATGTCTCCACCGGAGCGCGCTTCGCGATCGGCCGCCAGCGGGATCCAGAAATCCGCCGTGCCAAGAGAACCAAAGCGGACGATTGGCGGCAAGACTCCGATGATGCGGTACGGTTGGTCGTTGAGCACGATAGTCCGGCCCAGCACGCTGGCATTCCCGCCGAACTCGCGCTCCAGGAATCCGGCATCCACCAAGGCGACGTTGTTTTTTCCGGGCTGGTCTTCGTCCTTTGAGAATGTCCGGCCGGGCTGCGGCTGCACACCGATCAAAGGGAGGAAGTCGGAGCTGGCGCCCGCGACCGATACGAACTGCGGCTGCTCGACGCCGCTCAGAACCATACGCCGGGCATGCACCCCCGCTACAGCGTCAAAGCTGGTAGTGCGGTCCCGCCAATCGACGAAGACGCCCGGTGCGGAGGGAAACGGTTGACTCACGCCCGGCGCAGTCGAGAGGATCGCCATCAACCGGCCGGCATCCGGGAAGTGCAGGGGGCGCACGATCGCGGCGTAGACGACGTTGAATACGACCGTATTGGCGCTGATCCCGAGAGCCAGCGTGAGCACCGCGGCCGCCGTGAAGCCTGGATTGCGTCTCAGCAGGCGCAGGCCGAAGCGGACGTCCTCCATCAGAGAGATCATACAGTTTCGACGAAGCGCCGCCGCACAGTGTGCAGAGAGTGTGTCCTGGAGTAGCAGGCTCCCTGCTTTGTATTACTCGACCGCCATGGTTACCTGGTTTGCGGCCACCCCGCCCACGCTGAGCGCCACCGGCACGGCGCCGCCCACCGGAGCATTCGCGGGTACCTGCACGTTCACCTGATAGAGTCCTACCCAGCCCGGCGCGAGCCCGGCGAACTCGACCGTGGCGGGAACGTTGCCGATAGTGACAGTCACGTTGTTGGTGGTCTTCGCCAGCGGGCCAGACGGGGCGGGCGCGCCGGTGGCAGGCTGATTCGTCACCGGTCCGAGGCCCGTGGCGAAGATGTCGATGTAGTCCACACCGCGCTGGGCAGGCTGGCCATGGTACTGCGAATTGGCTGGGGCGGCCAGCGTGGCGGTGCCGTTGATGAGAATCGCGCCCTGGCCGGCGCCGTTGCCGGTCGCCGTATATAGGCCGGGCGAAAACTGGGCGAGTGGCACGCTGACCGTGTTGCCGCTCAGATCGTCGGTGACGATGGCGAGCTGCGCCTGGGTTTGTCCCGCCAGTTCCCAGGGGACCTGCGCGTCCACCTGCAGGGGAAAGGCGTGGATCAGCGGCACGGGCACGCCGCCCAGCGTCAGCGCCGTGGTGCCCAACGCGACGGGCAGCGGCACACCGGATGCCGCTTGGTCGGCGTCCGAGAGACCCGTGCCGAAGATCGACACCAGGCTGCCTGGCGCGACCGGGGTGTTGACGGCGAAGCTGGCGTTGTTTATGGTGCCGCCGGCGTTCAGGCTGGGCGCCGCGAACGTCAGGCGGCGCTGCGCCATGGCGAGGTTGGTGGTGCGCACTTGATTTACCAGGTCGTATTTGGGGCGGTCGGCGACATCCACCATGCCGAAGGCGTAGTCTTCGCCCTCCACCAGGTCCAGATCCGTCTCGCCCAGGAAGCCGCGGCCCGACACGGGCTCATCGCGATATTCGAACCATGCCACGCCTACGCACCAGGGGTTGCGGGCGGCCGCCTGGAGGCTGGTTTGATATTGCGCGCCCGCGTTGGCGTCGTCGGTGGCGCTCGCCAAAGGGTAGGCTTCGTAGCCGCGCAACAGATTGTAAGTTGGGGGGAACGAGAATTCGCCCAGGAAGATGGGCTTGGCGGTGGACTTCGCCAGACTCTGCAACAAGCTGTCTTCGAACACCGGCGAGTAATAGTCATAGCCGATCACATCCACGTGCGCGGCTTCGAGTTGCCAGTCGGTCGCATTCACCCACCAATCGGGGACGATCCAGAAGCCGAAAAACAGGTGATTCGGGTCTATGGTCTTAATCGTTTGATACAGGAATCCGTAATATTGGTCCGCGTAATATTCGCGCAACGTTTCGATGTCCGCCGCGGGAGGCGTGGGCGACGCATTGTAAAGATCGGCGGCGCTGGCTGCTGTAACGCCCCACGCGGCGGCCATGGTGGCCACGTTACTGTCGTAGATCGCGCTCAGCGCCTGGTTCACCAGCGCCTGTTTCGAGGGCACCGTGCCGGCCAAGCCGAGGATGCTGGCGATTTCGGCGGGCGTGACGATTTCGTCGTATTCATTGCCGAACGACCAGCCCAGAATGGACGCATTGTTCACGTCCGCGCCGATCTGCTGCTGCAGCGAGGCCTGCAACAGCGCCTGCACGTTCGGATCGAAGATGTCCGGATGGTTCACCAGGTTCGGAACATTATAGGGCTCCAGCACCGGCAAGATCGGCAGGTTGGCGGTGGCGGCGGACCATTTGCCGAAGCCCGAGAATCCCCACGCATGCATCCGCTGGACGGCCAGATTAGTGGCGGTGGTCTGCCAGGCGTCGCCGCCGTATTTGCGGATCATGTTCCAGGTGTCGAAGGAGGCGCTGGCGATGCCGGTGTTGCCCCAGTCGCCGTAGCCCCAGGCGACGTCGTATGGCGCAGTCTGCGGAGGCAGCGCGGCGAATTCCCACTCGCGGCCGGTGGTGGGAGTGTTGTTGCCAGTGGTGAGCGGGCCGGTGTCCAGCCCGATGTAGAAGCACGGGTTGCCAGCCGGCGAGATCAGCCACCATACGCTGTTCCGCTGAATGACATGGAAGAAGCCTGTCGCCGTGTCCTGCCAGCCCGCATTGAGCACGCCGCCCCACGCATCGTAGCCGGTGGGCACTCCCCAGCCGGCCAGCGCCGTCTGCTCCTGGGCGGCGGCTGATTGCAGGTCGGCATCCGTCTGAATCTTGCCGGTGAAGCTCGAATAGACGCTCTGGCCGTAGGTATCCACATACGGTGCGTAGGTTTGAGGATTGGCCGATATGGTGGTCAGGCTGAATACGGCGGTGACCGTCAACGAGTCACTGCCCGCATATTGGAACGGCACGCTCTGGGAGAGGGCCCCCGGTGCGAGCAACATGAGTGGTACCGGCCGCGCGTCCGCCGCGAACGTCTCCGCAACTGTGGCCCCGCCGCTCGATACCGCGTTGAGAGAGCTTTGCTGAACCAGATAATTGCCGGCGCCAGACGCCCAGGAAGGTATGGAATTGGCCAGCAGGTTCTGGTTCGGCAGGCCCGCGAATCCGGCAGCGATGTGACCGAGGAGCTGCCCGTCCAGGTACAGTTCGAAGTACGTGGGTGTGATGACGGCTTGGGCGGTGTAGTTGTGATTCAGGGTCCACGCGGGATTCGCTACGATGAACTGCCACTGGGCGCCGCTGGCGACTCCGGCGGCGATGGTCATGTTCTGCAACTGGCAGAACGTAGACGAACCCGCGGGCGTATTCTCGAGGTCCATGTAGAAGCCGGTATTGGCAGCATAGTTGGACTGGTCCGCCAGCGTGAAACGGCAGTCGGTGGCAAGCGCCGCGAGAGGGAAGAGTAGGGCGGCGGTTAGAGTGAGCGCCGCCTGGTGGGGCATGCTTTCAGCGTAATACGATGCAAGCGGGTCCTGGAGGACCCGCGCAGACCTGGAGGTCCGCCCCACAGCCCAGCTACTTGATTTCGAGGATTTCGTTTTCCTTGGTCTTGGCCGCCTGATCGATCTTGTCCATGGAGGCGATGGCCCGCTTGTCCTTGCCGAGCGCCCTCGACGGCCTCGTTGCAGCCTTCGGCTGGCTCCGTTACGGAGCTAGTGCGAAGACGGCTCCGGCAGTCCCGTAGGGTTCAGTCTGCGGTCCCTCCGCCGTCGTGCCGTACAGCACACCGTTGCTGCCCTGAACTAACCCGGCTACGGGGTTTACGGCACCGCTGGACAAAAAATCCAAAAGGACCGCGAAACTCCACGAGGCGCCTGCCGATGCGGGTGCTTTGAGGGCGAAGACTATACCATAGCCCGCCCCTCCTCCAAAAGTGGTTCCGTAGAGCTCTCCGTTGATGCCCTGAACCAAATTGCCATAGGGTGCGAAGCCGCCATTCTGATGGTTGAAGAGAAACCCATGCAGATCCTGTTCCCTCCACGCGCCGCCCGGCGAGGCCGGCGGGCTGAGCGAGAATACGGTGCCCTTGACGTCGCCGAGCAAGCCGCTTGAGGTCATGCCGTAGAGGACGCCGCCGCTGCCAACGATCACGCCGTTGGGCCAAACGCCTGAACTGGCCGCGCCTCCAAAACTCCAGAGCAGGTTTTCGGTCCAGGCTCCGCCTTTGGTGGCAGGCGGCGTCAGCGAGAAGACAGTTCCCAGGGCGCCGTATGGATCCACGGAATAGTATTGACCACCCGCTGCGGTCGTGCCATACAGAACCCCGTTTGCGCCGACGGCAATGTTGTTGGCGCCGATCCCGTCCCCCTGGAACCCTCCGAAGCTCCACAGCGGGGTCTCCTTCCACTCGCCGTCACCGGACTCAGGCGGCGTGAGTGAAAAGACGGTCCCTCCGCAGTAATTTACGAATTCTCCGGAGCAGGTATCGTAGTCCCCGCCGCCGAGCGTCGTCCCATACAGAACACCGTGGCCGTCCATGACCAGTGCGTTAGGGCCGCCCGTGGAGCCTACCAAGCTCGGTCCGAAGCTGTAGAGGATAGCCTCGGTCCAGGCGCCTCCGGGCGACGTTGGCGGCTTGAGGGAGAACACCGTTCCGCCGCCATTGGCGCCGCCGGATACCGCGGTGCCGTAGAGAGTGCCGTTGGGACCGATGACCACACCCCCTAGCGGGCCTTCCCCGTCAGTTGGCGTCCCGCCGAAGCTCCAAAGCACGGTTTGGGTCCAGGCGCCACCCTGCGATTCGGGAGGGGTTAGGGAGAAGACAGTCCCGGAGCCAAAACTGTTGAAAGGCGTGAGCCCCCCGTAGCCATACGGGCCCCCTTTTTCGGTGGTGCCGTACAGCACGCCGTTCTTGCCGATCACCAGCGAGCTATCCGGCATGGAGCCGTCTGGAGCAAACAGCAAGGCGGTGTAGGGGAAGACATACAAAGTCACTGGTCCGGAGGCCGCCACGTTGGGCGGCGACAGCAAGAGTACGGCGATGGCTGACAAACAGAACGCGCCATAGCAGCGCATGGAATTGAACCTCCTGATTGCGATTTTTCCTGCCTCACTTAGTTTATACGAGTCAGCGCAGCCTTGCGGCAATTTTGGGGGTGGAGCAGGGGCAGCAGTACTATCCCGGTGCTTTCTACCTGCGGGTGGCGATGAGCACGGGCGGGTCGAGTGTTCGGGGGGGGGGCGGCCTGGGAGGCCGCAGCAGGCCACGGGCTCGCCCCACAAGCTACTACTTGATTTCGAGAATTTCCTTTTCCTTGGTCTTGGCCGCCTGGTCGATCTTTTCCATGTAAGCGTTGGTCAGCTTCTGGATCTCGTCGTGGGCCCGCTTGTCCTCGTCTTCGGTGATCTTCTTATCCTTGAGGAGCGCCTTGACGGCCTCGTTGCCGTCGCGTCGGATATTGCGCACCGATACGCGATGGTGCTCGGCGACGCCGTGCAGGCGCTTGACGAATTCCTTGCGGCGCTCCTCGGTCAGGGGCGGGATGGGGAGCCGGATCATCTTGCCGTCGTTGGCGGGATTCAGGCCCAGGTCGGAAACGCGGATGGCCTTCTCGATCGGGCCGATTTGCGACGCGTCCCAGGGCGTAATGGTGATC
>Ga0224555_1001289_pt1 | contig 35460 bp, 30 predicted proteins | sample 714S23034metaG_FD_180687 | JGI IMG/M metagenome (GOLD analysis project Ga0224555, IMG submission 180687) | Peat soil microbial communities from Stordalen Mire, Sweden - 717 S2 30-34 | ecosystem: Environmental > Terrestrial > Soil > Wetlands > Peat | place: Sweden: Norrbotten County, Stordalen... | reverse complement strand
TTTTGCTATACTGAAATTTCTCGAAAGGATCCCGTTACAAATGAAGCCCGGTATTCATCCCGCTTACAACGAGCTCAACGTCATCTGCGCTTGTGGGCATACGTTCAAGACCCGCTCCACGCATAAAGGCGACATCCGCGTGGAAATCTGCTCCCACTGCCATCCCTTCTATACAGGCAAGCAAAAGTTGATGGATACCGCGGGACGCATCGAACGGTTCGAGAAGAAGTACAAGGAAAGCCGCGACGCCAAGAAGGCTCAGGCCCAGCCCGTAGCCTGATCAGTTTTTCTTGGCTTGTTCCTGCCGGTACTTTTCGCGCTCTTCCCGCATCTTGGCATATTCGGCTTTTTGGCTGTCGTCCAGCATGGCGACTACCTTCCGAATGTGCTCATCCTCGATGGTTTTGTGCATTTCGCCCATGCGCTGGCCGGTGGCATCCGCGATCTGCTGTAGCTCGGTCACTTGCCGGTCGGTCAAATGCAGGCGGCCGCGCATGTCCTGAATGTATTGTTTGCGGAGTTCGGCGCGGCTGAGCCGAACGGTCGCGCTGGGGGTCACCCGTTTCACCATATAGAGCCGATTGGCAAACCCGCCAACCACCGCGCCGCTGGCGAAGACTACCAGCAGATAAAACAGCGTGGCAAGATTGGACCGGCGCATCAGAGTTCGTCCCCGGCCGATTCGGGCAGGTCCGGAGCGTCCTGCGCGTGCCCGGCGGCCAGCGCCTCCACATAGCTCTCCACGGAGAACACCGAGCTGCGTCCGTGCGGGATATACAAGTACCCCGCCATCGCCAGGGACAGCACGGCGGCTGCCGTTACCAGGGCGCGCGCCCAGCGTCCCATGAAAAACACGGACCGCTGGCGCTCCTCGATTCGCCGCCACAACTCAGGCATGAAGTTGGCCGACGCATCGGGATCCGGGCAGGCAGCCCGGTAAGCCTGGAACAACGCGTCCAATTCTGCGTTCTCGTCGCCTCGGTTTGTCCAGTTCATACTAAATTTCGGCTTCCGCCGTACCTTTCGCGCTCGGTTGCCTACCGGCCTCTCCGAACGCCTTCAAGACCCGCTGCCGGGCCCGGAACAGCCGCACCTTAAGAGCATTCTCCTTGACGCGGTAGATTTTTTCAAGTTCCTTTAACGAAAGCCCTTCCACTTCCTTCAGCGTCAGCAGAATGCGATCGGCTTCCGAAACCGCGCTCAACATGGCGTCCACTGCTTCCGAGATCTGTTTTCGCTGCCGGACCTCATGATCCACCTTCCCGCCTGCCATGGCGTCGGCCAGCATCACCTGCTGCTCGGAAAGATCCGACATGCGCGACTCCATGCGCCGGCGCTGCTTCCGCAGATAATCATAAGCCGCATTCACGGTCAGCCGGTACAACCACGGTTCAAAGACCTCGGCCGTGCGGAGCTGATCCAGCGAAAAATACAACCGCAGGAACACCTCCTGCCCCACATCTTCCACATCTTCCGGCCTGGAGATCAGGCGTGCAATGGTCCCCAAGGTTCGTTTCCGGTATGCCAGCACGATCTCGTTGAACGCGGGGGCGTCACCCGCCTGCGCGCGTTTGATGATCTCGAAATCGACTAGCATGCGGCCCCGAACCGGCCGCCCTGGAAGCTCCTGGGCTTCCGTGTGTTAAGGCGTACCGGCAATACACCTAGGTTACAACAAGAAACGGAGTGGGGCAGGCTCTCAGCCTGCGGCGGCCTCTCAGGCCGCCTCCTTTGCGCCTCCCCCCCCGCCGCACGATAATCGAATCATGCAAACAAAGTCGAAAATCGCCCTCGCAGGCGCGCTTTTGTCCGCCGTCCTCTCAGCCCAAATCCCCGCCACCGACGCGCGCAACACCGTCATCCCCCACACCGATTTCCACTTCACCATGCCGGCCTACGCCACCCTGCCGGAATGGGAAGCGCACAAAGCGCACCTGCAGCGGCAGATCCTCGTCGCGGCGGGCCTGTACCCGCTTCCCGAAAAAACGCCCCTCCATCCCGAAATCTCCGGCCGCATCGAGCGCGGCGATTACTCCATCGAGAAGGTCGCGCTCGAAACCATGCCGGGCTACTACCTGGGCGGGAATCTTTACCGGCCGCTCAAGCCCGCCGGCAAGGTCCCCGCCGTCCTGACGCCGCACGGCCACTGGACCTACGGCCGCCTGGAGAACTCGGATGGCTATTCCGGCCCGGCTCTGGGAATCAATCTCGCCCGCCAGGGATACGTGGCGTTCGCCTACGATATGGTGGGCTACAACGACACCCTGCAGACCGAGCACCGCTTCTCGAGCCCCACCTATCAACTCTGGAGCTTCACCCCGCTGGGCCTGCAATTGTGGAACTCCATCCGCGCGCTGGATTTCGTGGAGTCGCTGCCCGAAGTGGACAGCCGGCGCATCGCCGTGGCGGGCGCATCGGGCGGCGCCACGCAGACCCTTCTGCTGGCCGCTGTCGACGGCCGCGTGCGCGCCACCGCGCCGGTCAACATGGTCTCGTTCATTATGCAGGGCGGCTGCCAGTGCGAAAATGCGCCGGGGCTGCGCATCGGCACGTCCAACGTCGAGATCGCCGCCATGATGGCGCCCCGTCCCATGCTGCTGGTCTCCGCGACCGGCGACTGGACCCGCAATGTGCCGCGCGAAGAGTACCCCGCCATCCGCTCCATCTATGCGCTCTACAAACAGCCGGACAACCTGGCGGTGGTGCAGTTTCAGGCGGAGCATAATTTCAACCGGCTGAGCCGCGAGGCGGTTTACGGCTTTTTCGCACGGCACCTCCTCGGCGCGGATGGCTCACAGCCTGTCTGGGAACACGGGGTGGAAGCGGAGCCGCTCCGGGATATGCTCGTCTGGCAAGGACGCAGCCTGCCGACCAATGCGCTCACCCAACCGCAGCTCTTCGAGCAATGGAAGCTCTCCGGCAGAATGCGCCTGGCGGCGCTGGATCGGGCCGCGCGGCGCGAAGCTATGCTGGAAGTGTTCCATGCGGAGTGGCCGCGCGAGGTAGTCGACGAGCACGTGGGTGAGCAGATCGCCCTCGGCCGTCCGGGACGCGGCGATCGTGTGCCGGGCATCTGGCTGCCGGGCGCTGGCGCACCCACGCTGGTGATTCATCCGGAAGGAGCGGACGCCGCCCGCCGCGACCCGCGCGTCGCAGATCTGGTCCGCGCCGGAAAAGCGGTGCTGCTGATCGACGCGTTTCAGACCGGCAAAGCCGTAGCGCCGCGCGATCTGAGCAAGCAGTTCATTCTGACCTTCAACGCCAGCGACGACGCCAATCGCGTGCAGGACATTCTGACGGCGCTGCGGTTTCTGGACGCGCAACATGCAGGAACTCCCGCGTTGCTGGCGATTGGCAAGGCCGGCGCCTGGGCGCGTTACGCAAGAGCCATGGCGCCCATCGATGTCGCGCTCTCCGCCGATGCGGGAAGTTGCCCATCCAGCGACGAAGGTTTCATCAACGAGCTGTTCGTGCCCGGCGTCCAACTGCTAGCCGAGCCGTGCAAATAAATGGTGGCACAGGCTTCAGCCTGTGAGGGACAGGCTGAAGCCTGTGCCACCCAGCGATGAGCGGAATGCCAGAGCCGCCATGACGGCCACGCTGAGCAGCGCAAACAACGAGGCGCCGCCGTACCAAAGCGAAAAATCCGCGGTGATCGGAAACAGCATCAGTAACTCCAGGACGAAAGACGATGCGATCAGCGCCAGCAGGCCGAAACGAAGCATCATGAAGACCAGTAGAGCGGTTTGGACCGCTCCGAAGACGGCGGCCAGCGCCGGCGCCGCCGGGGTTGCCAGCCAGTTCAAAGCCATATAAATCGTCACGAAGGCCGCCGCCGCCAGCCAGTCTCGTCGCAGCACCGCGCGCAGAACGAAAAGCAGCACGAACCAGACCAGCGCCAGAAGGACGCTGTTCGGAATCAGCGACAGGAAAGCCGCCACTGTTCCGCTAACACCCAGCAGCGACAGAGGGTGCACCGTGACGTTGGGCATGGAACCAAAGCGCAACAGGACGAGTTCGTGCACCTTAGCCACCAGCGCCGCGCCCGTTCCGAAAGTCAACCCCACGAGCACGTCACGGCCAACCAGTGGGTCGCGGAGGCCTCCCGCCAGCAGCCGGCTCCAACCGATCATACTGTGCGGCCATCTGCGCCGTGCGATGGGCTCGACGGCCATATAGAGAATCCACACGCCGGCCGCCAGCAGAAGCGCAAAACTCAGCGCGCCTAGGAAGAGCCCCAGTTCTCCAAAGCTGGCCACGTGAGAGCCGCCGAAAACCCAGAGCAACATGGATACACAGGCCGTGAAGCCCGCCAATCGCAATGCGCCGCGCCGGTCGCCGCGGTCACGCCGGGTGTTATAGCGGGCCAATAGCGCGGCCGCCAACATCAGCAACCCGCCGATCGCCAGGACTGTAATTGCAAGGGCCTTCATATTCGCGTCGGACATAAAGGTCTGCATGCGTTTCGGACGGGTCCAATCGCCGACGATCTGGAAATAGGTCGGCTTCCCGCGCCATGCCGCGGCCTCCACGCGCACGGGGCTGGACGGCCCACTGGACAAAACTCCGGTCCACGCGGCGCGTGCGTCGCAGATGCCCAACGGCGTCCACTGCGGCGTGGCCGGGAAGAAGCGCGAGATGTCCAGTCCCGCCGCGTCGAACAAGCGCTTCCAGTCGGGCGGCGAGACCGCGCCGGATGCATTGTCGACCTGTGGCGGCACGGCGTCGAATTCGATGAGCCGGCCTTGCGGATCCAGAGTTACCGAGACCATCCCTGAGATTATGGGCGGCGGATCGCCGGGATCCACCGTGCCGCCGCCGAATGCCTCAGGCTCCAGCGGGCGCGGGCTTTCGCGATACCAAAATGCAATCGGCGGCGGTTGCATGTTGCCCAGCCGGTGTTCCCAGCGGCTGGGAGACTTATCGGTGCGGTCGACGTACTGCAGGTAATCGTTGTCGTAGGCAAACCCGTGCGCCACTCCTGCTGGCTTCGCCGTATATCCCAGCGCGCGGGTCAAGTCGCGGCTCTTCTCCACCAGCACGTCCGGTGGATGTTCCATGGCCACCCTGCCGATCAGTTGCACGCGCGGCCCAATGAGCATGACCCCGACCAGGCCGGCAATTGTCGCCACCAGGCAAGCCAAACCCAGCAACGGCCGGATGCCCACCTGTTGGCCCGCCGCGGCCACCAGATCCGGGGAGGGAGTTTCGCCCGCGGCCAGCGCCGCCGCCAAAGGATCGCCGCCCGGAAGCGCCGCAGCCACGGCCAGCGCGGTGGCCGGCCGATTCCGCGGGTCCGCAGCCAGGCAGCGTTGGATCACGCGCTCCACCGCGGGGTCCACGTCCTTCACTAGGGTCGTTAGGCTGGCGGGCGTCGACTGTTGCTGCAGGCGGACCATCTCGGCGAGTGTGCCCGCTTCGAATGGGCGCTTGCCTGCGAACATCTCGTAAAGCACGAGGCCCAGCGCATAAATATCGCTGCGCGCGGTCACCTCGCTGCCGGCCAGTTGCTCCGGCGCCATGTAAGCCGGCGTGCCCTCGCGCGCCTGGGCTTCGCGCAGTTCGCCGGTGACCGCCGCCAAGCCGAAGTCGGTGATGAACACCCGGCCTTGGCTGTCAACCATAATGTTGGACGGCTTCAGGTCGCGATGCAGCACGCCTTTGTCGTGCGCGGCGGCCAGACCCGCGCAGATGCGGCGCGCGAACTCGAGCGCCTTGTCGGCGGGCAGACGGCCGATGCGGCGCAGCAGCGAGCCGAGGTCTTCGCCGTCGATGTACTCCATCGAAAGGTAGGGCCGGCCGTCGACTTCACCGAGATCGTATACGCGGCAGACATTGGGGTGCGAGACCTGGCGCGCTACACGCACTTCATTATGAAAGCGGGCCAGCATGGCGGCGTCCCGCGCCATGGATTCGGGCAGAAACTTGAGGGCCACGGGCTGATCGAGAGTGAGGTCGTTGGCGCGATAGACCTCGCCCATGCCGCCCTTGCCGAGCAGTCCGATAATCTGGTAGCGCCCGGTCACCAGCACGCCGGCGGCGAAGCGTCCCTCGCTCGCCGAGACGCGCGCGGGAACGGCCGCGGCGCGCGATTGTCCCGCACCTGAGACCGGTGTGGACGCCACAGCCATGACCGCCGTTTCGGAGTTATCCGCTACCGGCTTGCCGCACGCCAGACAGAACCGGCTGGTATCGGGAATCTCAGAAGCGCAGGATATACAGCGGGTCATCGCGGTTACTTGCTACTGTAGCATCCACCCGCTTGCCCGGCGTGGCGCAGACGATCGTTGTTTGTCGTCTGCGCAACGTGCTCGAACTCGACAGGCCACGAAAAACGATGGCCTGCCCCACAGCTATCCACTAGCGTTTGGAAGTATAATTGACGCTAATCCCGGAGGAAAGCATGCGTCTGCACAAGAACGTCGCGCGAAACTGGTCGATGAGCCTGGTTTTGCTGATGGCACCGTTGGCCTGGGCGGACAACAAACCCAGATCGAGCCCGCCTCCAAAAGCGGCCGCCGCTTCGAAAGCCGCACCGGTCGCGCATGCGCCCGGACGGGCGAACGCCAGGACGGCTCCAGGCCAGCATCCGACGACCAGCCACCCCGGCACGACAGGCGGCCGGGCCGGCGGGGCGCATCCGGGCCGGACAGGTCCATCTACCAGCCGAACGTTTTCCAACGGCACAACGGCGAGATTCTCCGCAGGGGGCCGCATCCAGTCCATCCACACGGCGAACGGGCTCAACATCAGGCGCGGCGTGGGCGGCCAGCGCACGGTCGTCAGCCGGAGCAACGGCCGAATGTTGGTGAGCACTGGACCCAACAGCGGTTATTCACAGCGCGCTTACATGACCCGCAACGGCCGCGTGTACGTCCAGCGGACCTATGTGATCGGCGGGCGCACGAATGTGTACGTTTATAACAGGTATTCCTACCGGGGCGCCTTCTACTATGGCTACGTGCCTGGTTATTATTACCGGCCAGCCTTCTACGGTTGGGTCTACAATCCGTGGCTGAACCCGGTTTATTACCGCTGGGACTGGATGGCCGCGTCTTGGTATGCCCCATACGGTTACTACTTCACGCCGGCGCCTTATTATCCGGTAGCCTCCTTGTGGCTGACAGACTACTTGCTGGCGGAGAGTCTGCGGGCAGCCTACGATGCCGGGGCAGCGTCCGCGGCGCAGCAACCAGGCCCGCCGCCGGACCAATCCGCGGCACAGAACACGGTTCTTACTCCGGAGATCAAGCAGGCGATTGCCGATGAAGTGAAACGGCAGATCGATGCCGAGCGGGCTGCGGCGGTGAATTCGCAGCAGCAGCCGGCGGCGGCGCCAACAGCGTCACCAGCGCCGGCGCAGCCAGCGGCGCCACAAACGCAGGTCGTAGCAGAGCAAAGACCGGAGGCCCTGGATCCGGCCGTGAGTGTCTTCGTGGTTTCCGCCAGTCTCGACGTAAATGCAGGGGACCAGGCATGCAGCTTATCCCCGGGCGACGTGATCATGCGTATCTCCGACACACCGGATGCCAAGCAAAACGTCAACGTGAAGGTTGCCAGCAGCAAGCGGTCGGACTGCCCCACGGGCCAGAGCGTTGCGATCGCTGTCGCGGACCTGCAAGAGATGCATAACCAGTTCCGGGCAAAGATCGACTCGGGACTGAAAACGCTGGCCGACAATCAAGGCAAGAATGGCTTGCCACCCGCTCCGGACACACAGACTTCCGCCGGAGAGGTTCCGCAACCCCAACCGGATGCGGTGCGGGCCGATCTGCAAAAGCTACAGGCGGTGGCCGATCAAACCGAGGCGGACGTGAAGAGGCAAGCTGCGGGCACCGGCACAACTTGATGGACGCATGGAGCAAATTGGCCCGTACAAGGTGATCGGGGAGATCGGCCGCGGCGGCATGGGGGTCGTGCTGCGCGGCTTGGATCCGGCTATCGGCCGGCCGGTTGCGATCAAGGTCATTCTGTTGCAGGAGTTCTCCGATCCAAAGGACCGGGAGATGCTGCGCGCGCGCCTGTTCCGTGAGGCGCAAGCGGCGGGCATTCTCAACCATCCCGGCATTGTCACCGTGTATTACGTGGGGGAAGAGGGCAACAACGCCTTCATCGCCATGGAGTACGTGAATGGCCCCAGTTTGGAAAAACTGCTGAGCGCCCCGCAGCCGCCCGGCAAGGACGTTTTGCGGCGAGTGTTGTGGCAGGCCGCCGCGGCGCTGGATTATGCGCACGGCAAAGGGATCGTTCACCGCGATATCAAGCCCGCCAACATCATGCTGGACGAAAGCGGCACGGTGAAGATCTGCGATTTCGGGATTGCCAAGGGACTCGCCGGGCAGACTGCGCTTACGCAGGCCGGGACCGCGGTGGGCAGCCCGTTTTACATGTCTCCCGAGCAGATTCGGGGTGGCGGCCTGGACGGCCGGGCGGACCAATATTCACTGGGCGTGGTGGCCTATCAAGCGCTGACGGGACAGCGGCCCTTTCAGTCGGAACAGATTCAGAGTCTGTTCTTCCATATCATGAACGAACCGCCGCCCCCGGCGTGCCAAGTGAACCCCGCGCTGAGCCTAGGGGTGAGCGAGGTATTGCAGAAGGCTCTGGCGAAGGACGCAGCCGCAAGATACGCGAGCTGCACCGAATTCGTGCGGGCGCTGCTGGAGGCGTGGGACGCGGAGCCCGTGCCGGCTCCAGCGCCCGCTCCTGCTCCCGCGCCCGCGTTGGTCCCACCTCCAGAAGTCGAGACTGTGGGGACAGCGCAACCGGCTCCCGCGCCCGCCCGCTCAGGCCCAGCCGCCAAGCTGTGGATAGGCGGATTGGCGGCCGCGATTGTACTGGCGGGACTCGGGATTGGGGCGTTCTACTGGACGAAAGTGCGCTCGCAAAAGAGCGAGGTGTCGACACAGGCGCCGGGCCCGCCTCCGAGACCCCTGCCGACCGCGGCGCCCGAACGCGAGCCAATCACGCCTCCCAATCCCGGTCCCATCGCGCGTCCTCCTGCGCCGGTACCCGTAGCGGCCCCCGCGCCCTCTATCGAGAGCTTTTCGGTTGAGCCGCAGTCGGTTGCGCAGGGCAAGGCCGCCCTCCTGAAATGGTCCGTGAAGCATGCGGCGGAAATCAGCATAACGCCCGACATCGGCGTGGTGGGCGCGGCCGGAGCTCACTCGGTCACACCGCAGTCGCCCACCACTTATGAACTGACGGCAAAGGCCGCCAATGGGCCGTCCAAGACCGCCAGTGTTACTCTCCAGGTGCTTGCCCCTCCCGCGATCCAGGACTTCTCGGCATCGCGCACGTCGATTCAATCCGGCCAATCGGTAGTGTTGAAATGGGCCGTGACCGGCGCGGAGCAGGTTTCCATCGATCAGGGAGTCGGCAAGGTTCCGCTGGAAGGCAATCGGGGCATGTTCCCAACGGCGAAGACCGAGTATGTTCTGCAGGCCACGGGACCCGGCGGCAGCGTGAGCCGATCCGTCGCCGTGAGCGTGACGCATGAAGGCGACATGAAGATCGTGCGGTTTTGGGCCGATCCCGATGCCATCAATGCCGGCGAGACCGCTGTATTGCGATGGGAAGTGGTCAACGCGGCCGAAGTCAGGATCGAACCCGGCGTTGGCCGCGTAGAAGCGCAAGGCCGGTTTCCGGTGACGCCCCAAGCCACCACAACGTACCGGATATTTGCTACGGCGAAAGGGACCTTTCACCGGGACGTGCAGGTGACGGTGATGCGATAGCGCTGGCCATGTCACAATGAACTGAGCATACCGATAGCATGGTCGAATCGCTCCACCCAGGCGTCTCCGCCCAAAACGCCCGCGTCTGCCTCTTCGATTTCGACGGCACCATTTCGCTCATCCGGTCCGGCTGGATGGACGTGATGGTTCCGATGATGGTCGAAATCCTGCTCGATCTCGCCACCGGCGAATCGGAAGCCGCGTTGCGCGCCGTGGTCGAGGACTTCATCTGGCGGCTTACGGGCAAGCAGACCATGTACCAGATGATTGCCTTCGCCGATGAGATTGCGAAGCGCGGCGGCGCGCCCAGCGACCCGCTGGCATACAAGAAGATGTATCTGGACCGCCTGCACGCGCGCATCCGCCATCGCCTGGAGGAGTTGCGCCGCCACGAAGTCTCGCCCGGCAAGTATCTGGTGCCAGGCGCGCGCGCGTGGATCGAAACGCTGCATGAACGCGGCCTGCACCTCTATCTCGCCAGCGGCACTGACCAGCCGTACATGCGCGAAGAAGCCGCTCTGCTGGACGTCGCGCGCTACTTCGAAGGCCGCGTCTACGGCGCGCTGGACGACTACCGGAGCTTTTCCAAGAAAATCCTGATCGAGCGGTTGATCGCCGCGTCCGAATTCGAAGGCGCGGAATTCCTGGGTTTCGGCGATGGCTACGTGGAGATCGAGAATATCAAAGAGGTGGGCGGCGTGGCGGTGGGCGTGGCTACCGCCGAGCCCGAGTGCCGCACGGTAGACGAATGGAAACGGCAGCGGCTCGCGGGCGTGGGCGCGGACTTCATCATCCCCAACTTTCTGTGCCGCGACCAACTGCTCGCCGCGCTATTTCCCAATGACCAGTAAATATCCGCTCTTCGACCGATCCCGGCTGCGAGTGAAACCGCTCGCCGAGCGAGTCAGCGATTTGAACACCGCCCACTGGCTGGAGCTCGATGAAATCGCCGCGCCGTACACGCACCCCGATCTGCCCGAGGTCGCCGCCCGCATGGTGGCGGCCCGCACCCGGGGCGCAGCCCGGATTCTGATGATGGGTGCGCACGTGCTGCGCGCCGGCGTGAGCCGCCAGATCATCGACCTGGTGGAGCGCGGGTACCTCGATCACATCGCCATGAACGGCGCGGGCGTCATCCACGATTACGAACTGGCGCGTATCGGCGCAACCACGGAGAGCGTGGCCCGCTACATCCGCACCGGCGAGTTCGGTCTGTGGCGCGAGACCGGCGAAATCAACGATTGGGTGCGCGAAGCCGCTGACACCGGCCTGGGCCTCGGCGAAAACGCGGGCCGCCGCATTGCGGAGAGCGATTACCCGCATCGCGAGCTGAGCGTGCTGGCGGCCGCCTGGCGCCGCTCCGTGCCCGTGACCGTACACGTGGGCATCGGCTATGACATCCTGCACGAGCATCCCAACTGCAATGGCGCGGCCTTCGGCGCGGCCAGCTACCGCGACTTTCTCATTTTCGCGCGCTCGATCGAGCGCCTGGAGGGCGGCGTGCTGCTGAGCTTCGGCTCCGCCATCATGGCGCCCGAAGTTTACTTGAAGGCGCTGGCCATGGCGCGCAATGTGGCGCATCAGGAAGGGCGCGCCATCCGCGATTTCGCCACCGCCGTTTTCGACCTGGCACCGATCGACGGCGACATCCACCACGAGCTTTCCAAGGCCGATGCCGGCTACTATTTCCGGCCGCACAAGACACTGCTGGTCCGCACGGTGGCCGATGGCGGCGCCAGTTACTATTTCCGCGGCGATCATCGCGCGACGTTCCCCGCGCTACGCCGCGCCATTCTCGAACAACTATGACCACGGCGGAGATCCTGGCCCAATTCCCGAAGCTTTCCGCGCTGGTGGTGGGCGACATCTGCCTCGACCGCTGGTGCACTTACGACCCGGCTGCGTCGGAGCCCTCGCGCGAAACCGGCATTCCGCGGCTCGGCGTGGTGCGCACGGAAGTTACGCCAGGCGCGGGCGGGACGGTCGCCAACAATCTCGCCGCGCTGGGCGCAGGCCGGGTCGCCGTGCTGGGCGCCATCGGCCAGGATGGTTCCGGCGTGGAGCTTTCGCATGCGCTGGGTGCGCGCGGCATCTCCGCGGAGCTGTGCGTGCGCACGGCCGCCATGCAAACCTTTACGTACACCAAGGTGATCAACGCGCGCACGGGCATCGAAGACCAGCCCCGCCTGGATTTCATCAACACCACGCCGCTCGTGCCCGACGTCGAGCGGCAGATTCTAGACAATCTGCGGATGGCCGTCGAATCGTTCGACGTTGTCCTGATAGCCGATCAGGCCGAGACCAGCCAAGGCGGCGTCGTCACGCCCGCCGTGCGCGCCCTGCTTGCCGAGCTCGCACCGCAATATCCCGATCGCATCTTCTTCGCCGATTCGCGCGCGCGCATTCACCTGTTCCGCAACATCATCGTCAAACCAAATCGGCAGGAGGCCGAGGGCGCCTGCCGCGAACTGTTCGGCCGGCTGGACTTCCCGGCGCTTCTGCGACACGCGAAATCGCCGCTGATGTTCGTGACCGAAGGTCCTGCCGGCGTGCGGATCGTCGGCGAATCGGGCGAGACGTGGGTCCGCGCCCGGCCTGTCGCCGACCCGGTGGATATCTGCGGCGCGGGCGACAGCTTCTCCGCGGGCGCGTCGCTGGCCCTGCGCGTGACCGGCTCGCCCGCCGAGGCCGCCCGCTTCGGTAATCTGGTGGCTTCCATAACGATCATGAAGAAAGGAACCGGCACGGCATCGCCCGAAGAAGTCCTGGCAGCCGATGCCCGCGAACCCGATGCCCGCGAAACGAACCCTGGCGATTGACGTCGGCGGCACCAAGTTCTCCATCGCGTCGTTCGATGGCGAGCGAATGGTGCGCCGCGAGTCCCGCCGCACCGATGCCGAAGGCGGCCGCGATTGGATGCTCGATCAGATCTCAACCATCGCGCGCGCCTGGCAATCCGAAACGCCCGCGGACCGCTGCGGCATCGGCTTCGGCGGCCCGGTCATATTTAAGGAGCAGCGCGTGGCGCTTTCCACGCACGTCGGCGGCTGGCGCGACTTCCGGCTTACCGACTGGGTGCGCGACCTGCTGGCAGTGCCGGCCATCATGGATAACGACGCCAATGTTGGCGCGCTGGGCGAGGCGCAGTTCGGCGCCGGGCGCGGCTGCTCGCCGCTGTTCTACATGACGCTTTCCACCGGCATCGGCGGTGGCATATATTACGACGGCTGCATCTGGCGCGGCGCAGATTCCTACGGCGGCGAGATCGGCCACCTGACCATCCGGCCCGACGGTCCGCAGTGCCTGTGCGGCTGGCACGGCTGCTTCGAGCGCATGTGCAGCGGCCTGTGGCTGGCCCGCGATTACGGCAAGACGGCGGAGGAATTGTTGCGCGATCCCGCTTTCGTCAGCCGCTACGTGGTGGATCTGGCGCTGGGACTGAAGGCCTGCATCATGCTGTTGAACCCGGCACGCATCGTGATTGGAGGCGGCATCAGCAAGGCTGGCGGGCGGCTGTTCGATCCGCTGCGCGCGGAGCTGCGGCGGCAGATTACGGACTGGTCCGGCGCGCGCATCGATGTGGTGCCCGCGGCGCTGGGCGACGATAGCGTCCTGTGGGGCGCGCTGGCGCTAGCGGAAGAGTTATAAAGTGGGATTGTGGGGCGGACCTCCAGGTCTGCGCGGGTCCTCCAGGACCCGCTCTATCGCAGTGGGTGCTACTGCTGCCGATACGCCGCTTCCAAACCGGCAATGTCGAACTTCTTCATTTGGAACATGGCCCTTATCACGCGTTCCTTGCGTTCGGCGTCCGGGTCCTGCATCATCTCGAAGAAAACGGCGGGCACGATTTGCCAGCACAGCCCGTATCTGTCCTTCAGCCAGCCGCATTCGATTTCCTTTCCGCCGCTGGATAGCTTCTCCCACATCTCATCCACTTCCTGTTGGTTCTCGCAGTTCACCACGAATGAGATCGCCTCGGTGAACTTGAAGGCAGGCCCGCCGTTCAGCGCAACGAACTTCTGTCCATCGAGTTCGAAGGCCACCGTCATCACACTGCCCTTAGGGCCAGGTCCCGATTCACCGTAGCGGGTGACGGCCTCAATTCTGGAATTCTCGAACACGGTGGTATAAAACCGGGCCGCCTCCTCGGCTTCGTGATCGAACCACAGAAAGGGCGTAATCTTCTGTAATGATTTGCTCATATCCAACCCACCTCACCTCAAGAATGGCAAATAAGCCGGCACCCTCCGCCGGTACTCATCAAACTGCTCGCCGAATCGCGCGCGCAGCAGCCCTTCCTCTGCGTGGATCCGAATCTCCGTCCCCGCGATGTAGAGTGCAATGCTCAGCAGCAATAACGGCCAGCGCGCGAAAAGCAGCCCGGTCGCGAGCATCATCATAAACAGCGACGCATACACCGGATGCCGCACGATGGCATACGGCCCCGTGCGGATCAATTCATGGTCCGCATACAACCCTGCCAGAATGCGAAGCTGCTTGCCCAGATGCCGCACCGCCAGCCAGCCAAACACGGCGGCCACCGGGCCAAGCACCATCGACGCGACCATGCGCGCCGGACCCGGCACGCTCGTATTCGGCAGCCAGAGCCACGCGAAGAATATGCCCGCGGTTTCCAGCGCCAGCCCCCAATCGCCCGAATGCGCCATCACCTCGGATTGCCGTTTCGGTCCGGTGAAACGCTTGCGCGCGAAGGGATACAGCCACAAAACCCACATGGCCAACAGTTCAAGTACCGCAATGGCGAAAAGATTCATCGCGCGGGATCCCCGAGCGGCCCGCTCAACTTGATCGTGCGGCCAGTCTGCGCGGACTCGCGCGCAGCCACCAGGATTTCGGTCACGATCATGTTGTTCTCAAGCGACGACAGACCGGCGGGCTTCCGTTTCCCCCGCACGATCGCCGTCAGATACGCTATCGAATCGTGTTCTTCGGGCGGCAGCGCCTCCAGCGTGCGGGCCTCCTCCTGCCCGCCGGGCAACCGCACGCGCAACGCGTCGCCGCCGGCCGCGATGGCGTACCCGCGCTCGCCGTACACCTCGAAATCCTTGCGGCCGAACGGCCAGTTCCACGACGCTTGAATGATGCCCTGCGCCTTGGGATACTCGATCAGCACCGAGGCTTCATCGTCCACGCGCGCATAGATCTGCGGCTTGATGGTTTGCGCAATGGCCGTCACCGCCACGGGACGCTGGTTGTCCATCATCCAGGTCATCAGGTTGGCGCCGTAGCAGCCGAAATCGAACAGCGCGCCCGCGCCGTTTTTCACCGGATCGGTTAGCCAGCCGAGAAACTCCGGCCCCACGCCGATCTCTTTGGGCCCCTGGTGGCCATCCATCGCCACCATCTTGCGAATGTCACCGGCGGCCCGCTGGTCCTTGACGATGTGCCACATGGCGGCGTGGCTGGGATACCAGGTGGTTTCGTAATTCACGATCACCTGGATGCCGCCTTCGTGCGCCGCGCGCGCGATGGCCCGTGCGTCCGCCATGTTCACGGCCAGCGGCTTCTCCATCATAACGTGAATGTGGCGCCGCGCGGACGCCTCCACCACCATGGCATGGTTGAAGGTGCTGGTGAACGACGCCACGGCTTCCGGCTTCACGCGATCCAGCATGGCCCCCAGATCCGTGAAGAAAACGGAGTCCGCAAGGCCATAGCGTTGCGCGTAGTGCCGTTGCAGCGCGGTGTCGGGATCGAAGACGCCGGCGATTTCGACGTCCTTGCGCTGGCCGGCGGCGCGCAGAAAACCGTCCACGTGGCCGTGCACCAGCCCAGCGATACAAAGGCGCAACGGCTGCTCGCCGGCCGCCAGCAGGGGCAGAAGGCTGGCGGCTAGAGTCAACTTCAAGAGGATATGCATGCTGTAGTGCATGATAACCGGAAGCGCACCGGTTTCCTCACCGGGGGGAAGGCAGCATTCGAGCGCGATCCAGCCGTTTGTCGGTCCCGCCGCCGCGGCCCTACTGCGGCGTCGTGTAGGTCACGATGACTTCGCAGCCGCCTTTACCCGCGCACAGGCTGGTGGCGCTGCCGTTCACCTTGATGCTGCCGATGTGGCGACCGTCGCCGTGGCCGAACTCCCGTTCATCGGCAGTCGCGGTCTTCTGCCACTGGGTGATGGGAATCTTCGCGGAAAACTTCAGGTGCAGTCCCTTATTGGCGGACACGGATGAGACGGTCACCACCCCGGCGTTATAGGTCACCTGAATCTTCCAGGGCTTGGATGGGTCGATGCCGCACGTGGCGTTGCCCGCGCAGCGGTCGGCGCCCGCTTCGGTGATCTGCAAGCCGCTGAGCACGCCGTTGGCGATGAGGTGCCGCAACTCGGACGAGCCGATTACTTTCCAGTTCTTGCCCGCGTCGAGTCCGTCGGCGTGAAGCAGGATGGATCCTCCATCTTTGATCGTGATGGGGGTGGCGCCTTGGGCCTCGGTCTGCGATGGGCCGCACAGCAGCAGAATCGCGAGGGGGAGAGAAGCTGTGAGTGTGAACTTGATCATGTGTTTTGGTTCCTTTCATCGGTTGGTGGTAGGGGCCGCCGGGTCGACGCGCAGCAGTTCCGCATGCATGCGCCGTATAACCGGGCGGCCCAGGTACGAGCGAAAATCTTCGGCGGGCCAGGAGGCCTTCAGTTGGCCGAGAGCGGCCGCGGCCTGAGCCGCCACAGCGGGGTCCGGCGCGCCGGATCGCAGCAGCAGCACGCACGCGCGCCAGAGCGACTCGGGTTTCCCGGCCGATTCGAAAAGGGCGCGCGCGCGGCCCGCATATCCGGCAGCCGCCGCGCGATCGCCGGCGGCCAGCGCCGCTTCCGCCGCGCCCAGCAGCGCTTCCGCTTCCGCCGCGGGGTTGCCGGACGCGTGGGCCAGGTCGAACGCCTTGCGGCAGGCCTCCAGGCCACGCGCCCCGGCGCCGGAGCGCGCCAGCGCGAGGCCCAGCACCAGGCTGGCGCCGCGCCGCGTTTCCCGGTCGCTCGCATCGGCACTGAGGAGCAGGGCGTCGGCTTTGGCGCGAGCCTCGCCGAAACGTTCCTGCATCAAAATGATTTGGAGAGCGCCGACGGGATCGGCGTCCGCGGCCTGCTGCGACGGCGCCGCGCCGTCTTTATGGCCGAGCATGGCATGCAGCAGGGCCACGCTCAGTTCGTTATTGGCCGTGCCCGACGAGTTGCCGATGGCCTCGAAGGCGCGCCGCGTCTCATCGAACATGCGCAGCGCCTGCGGCCAGCGGTCCTGGACTACTTCGAGCGAGGCCAGCCCCTCCTGCGCCAGCGCCAGCGGTAGCGACGGACCGGCCGGCTGCATGGTGGCCAGGGTCTCCTCGAAGGCGCGGCGCGCCCCTTGGTAGTCGCCCTTTTGGCTCGCGGCACGGCCCAGCAGGATGAGGGCGAGTGCGGCCTCGGTGCGGAAACCGGCCTGCTTATAATACGCTAGCGCGGCCTGCACGTCCCGCCAGCCCTGCACCGCGTCCCCGGTCTGGATGCGGATGCTGCCCAGGTTCACCAGCGCGCGCGCTTCCGACCGCTTCTCGCGATTGCGGCGGGCAATCTCGAGCGCTTCCTGCATGGTGCGCAAAGCCTCGGCGATGCGGCCTTTGACGAACAGCGCGTTGCCCAGGTCGATCAGCGCCCGCGAAACCAAGTTCTCGATGCCGCCGGCGCGGGCGATGGCGATGGCGCGGTTGGCGTCGTCCAGCGCTTCCGCGGTTTGACCGGCCTCAATATGAGCGTTGCTCGACAAAAGCAAGAGCTTGATCTGCTGCTGGTCGTTATCCGTGACGCGGGCGGCCGCCAGCGCCTTGCCAATCAGCTCGCGAGCCTCGGCGGGAGTGCGGGCATACCGCGCGCGAACGTAGAGGCACTCGGTCACACCTTCCACGTTGGAGGCGGTTTGGAACAGGCTCTCCGCGCGGTCGAGCGAGCGGCCCGAGTCCTCCCGCGCGCCAGTGCGGGCCTGCAGCGCTCCCAGGCGCAGCCAGGCGGCGGCGTTCTGCGCATCCAGGCGAACCGCTTCGGAATACGTTGCCATGGCGTGCTTCGTATCCTGGTTGCGCTCCTGCGCGCGGCCCAGATCGAGCAGCGCCCCCCCGCGCTCGTCCGGCGCAACTAGCATGGTCATCTTCCGGAGCGTCTCCGCCGCGGCCTTGAACTCGCCGGTGACCGTCTGGCGGATCGCGTCGAGATGAAGGCCCTCGACCTCCGGCAGTGAACTGCGCGCGGACATTGTCTTCAGCAACTCGTCCTTGGCGCGTTCCAGGTAGTCGAGTTCATACCAGGCTTCGGCCAGGTAGGCGTGCGCCATGGCGTAAGAGGGGTCGAACTCCACGGCGCGGGCCAAAGCCTTGCTCGCCCGATGATAACTGCCCGCGTGCAGCGCGGCGATGCCCTCGCGATACCAGGGAACCGCGGCTGGCGCCGGATCGTGGTGGCGGTGCGCAATCCGCAACCACACCGCGGCGCCGCCTCCCGCACAGACCAGGCCCGCGGCCAGCAGGGCCACGGCGCGCCGGCGCGAGGGACGGCGTCCGGGCGCCTGCAGATCGGCGAGCAGCTCGTCCGCCGACGCGTAGCGTTGCCGCCGGTCCTTCGACAGCAGCTTCAGAACGATGTGGTCGAGGTTCGCCGGCGATTGCGGATTCAGCCGCGAAGGCGGCGGCGGTTCCGACGTCAACAATCGCGCCATAACCGACGTGAGGCTATCGGCGGCGAACGGCGACTTGCCAGCCAGACACTCGTAAAGGACCGCGCCGAGCGAGAACAGGTCCGAGCGCGCATCCAGTAGTTCGCCGGACGCCTGTTCGGGCGACATGTAAAGCGGCGTTCCGGAGAAGCCTTCGAGCGTCTGGGTGGCGGCCTCCGCTTCGCCGGCCGCGTGCGGGACGGGCGTTCGCGCGATGCCGAAGTCGAGCACCTTCACCTCGCCCGCCGACGTGATCTGGATATTGCCGGGTTTGATGTCGCGGTGGATGACGCCGTGGCGGTGCGCTTCCGCCAGCGCCGATGCCACTGCGGTGGCCACCTTCAGCGTCTCCTCGACACTTAGCCGCCGCTCCTTGAGAGTGCTCCGCAAATTGGCGCCCGACACCAGTTCCATGGAGATGAACGGGTCGCCGCCGGGGTTCTCGACGAATTCGTAGATGTGCGCGATGTTCGGGTGCGAGAGCGAGGAAGCGGCGCGCGCTTCCTTGAGCAGGTTAGCGCGAAGTTTCGCGTCGTCGCGGCCGCTGGCGCAGAACTTCAGCGCTACGCGCCGTGCCAGGGTGAGGTCCTCGGCCTCATACACCACACCCATACCGCCTTCACCCAGCTTGCAGACGATGCGGTAATGGGTTACGGTTGCTCCGATTGCCGGTTGGTTGAATTGTGGCGGCATTAACGGCCGGAGTTTCATATTAGACTCCGGGCTTGTTAGTATACACCAGCCACGAAGACCTATGCGCGCCCTACTGTCTCTCGCTGTCGAGCATGTTCATCTGACGCTCGTCGTAGCGTGTCCCCATGATCGCCGACGGAGGTATGGCCACTTCGATGCGTGCCAGATCGGCCGCGGAAAGCTTCGCCTGCAATGCCGCCAACGACTCGGCAAGCTGCTTCCGCGTCCGTGCGCCGATTACTGGAACGATGCGCCGCCCCTTCCCGAGCACCCAGGCGATGGCCAGTTGCGCCGGCGTGAGACCTTTCTCCGCGGCGAGTTGTTTCAACTCTTCGACGATCTTTTCGTTGTGACTAAGATTCTCGCCGATGAACCTCGGGAAGTGTCCGCGAATGTCTCCCCCTCCTGTGGGCTTGGACCCGCTGAGCAACCCTCGGGAAAGCACGCCATAGGCTGTCACCCCGATACCCAGTTCCTCCAGCACGGGAAAGATCGCTTTCTCCGGGCCGCGGCTCACTATCGCGTACTCAATCTGCAGATCGGCGATCGGTTGAACGGAATGCGCCCGGCGGATGGTATCCACTCCCACCTCCGACAGCCCGGCAAATCGCACGTAGCCGGCCCGGATGAGATCGCCGATCGCGCCGATGGTGTCCTCGATCGGAACGCTGGGATCGAGCCTGGATGGGCGATAAATGTCGATGTGATCCACGCCGAGCCGCTTCAAGCTGTATGCGGCGAAGTTCTTGACCGCTACCGGACGGGAATCGAAGCCGCCCCACCCGCCCTCGGGAGATCGCAACGCTCCGAACTTCACCGACAGCAGCGCCCGATCGCGCCGCCCTTTCAGCGCGCGTCCGATAAGCATTTCATTGTGCCCCGCGCCATAAAAATCGCCGGTATCGAGCAGCGTCACCCCCGCATCCAGGGCCGCATGAATGGTGGCGATGCTTTCGTTCTCGTCGGAGGCGCCATACATCCCGGACATTCCCATACAGCCCAGCGCGATGGGGAATACTTTCAGCCCGGTGGCACCCAACTCGCGCGTGTCGATCTTGTTTTCTGTAGTCATGCACCCATGGTAAAGCACCTTGAGCCTGACCTGTTGCTATACTGATCTTACTAAAATCTTACCAACGCCCATGGCCATAGAAACCACAAAGCTGTCGACGAAAGGGCAGGTGATCCTGCCCAAAACAATTCGGGATGCACATGGGTGGGACCCCGGAACCGAGTTCGCGGTCGAAGACGCTCCCGGAGGAGTCACGCTGCGCCCGTTGAGACCATCGCCGCCCTCGCGACTGGAGGATGTGGCCGGTTGCTTGAGATATACCGGCAAAGCCAAGACTCTCCAGCAGATGGAGAAAGCCGTTGCCAAGGGGGCGAGGGAGCGGCGTGATCGCGGTCGATACTAACGTCGTCGTCCGGTTGCTTACCGGAGACGACGTGCGGCAGGCGGCGAAAGAGTCTGCGCTCTTCAGAACTGAGGAGATCTGGCTATCCAAGAGCGTGATTCTGGAAACGGAATGGGTATTGCGCAGTCTCTATCGTTTTCGCGGCACGCAGCTATCGACGGCATTGTTAGGGCTTACGAGCCTCCCCACAGTGCGGGTTGAGGACCCCGCCGCGGTGTCCAGAGCGCTGGAATGGACATCCTTGGGTATGGATTTTGCCGATGCGCTGCACCTGGCGAGCCGAAGCGAAAGCGCCAATTTCGTGAGCTTCGATGAAAAACTGGTGAAGCGGGCGAAGGGCCTCGGCGTGACCGCTGTGGCGCTACTTCACGTGTAGCGCCTCCGGACTGCCCACGTCACGCCACCGTCTTGGCGCCCGCGTGAATCTCCTGCAAGCTCCACACCCGGATAGGATCGCGCTTGCGCGCCGCCATGGCCTCGGCCGCCGCGCGCGCGCCGCTCATGGTGGTGATGCAGGGCACCCGATGCGCGACCGCGCTACGCCGGATGGCCTTCTCGTCGAAGAACGCCGGCGCGCCCGCCGTGGTGTAAACAGCCAGTTGAATAGCCCCCGCCTTCAGCAAGTCCACCGCGTTGGGGCGGCCTTCATTCACTTTGAACACGATCTTGCACGCGAGGCCCGCCGCGCGCAGTACCGCGGCCGTGCCGCGCGTGGCTACAAGCTGGAACCCCAGCGCGACAAACTTGCGCGCCACCGCCACCGCCTCCGGCTTGTGGTGCTCGTTCACGCTGATGAACACGGTGCCGCTCTCCGGCAGCGGCGTGCCCGCGCCGATCTGCGCCTTGGCGAACGCTTCGCCGAAGTTCGCGCCCACCCCCATCACCTCGCCCGTCGATCGCATCTCCGGGCCCAGCGCGGGGTCCACGCCCGGAAACTTGTTGAACGGGAACACCGGCGACTTCACGAAATACTGCGGCACCGGCAGCACGCCGGTCGCGTCGGTGAAGTCCCGAATCTTCTTGCCGAGCATCAGGCCCACGGCGATCTTCGGCAGCGGCACGCCGGTGGCCTTGCTCACGTAGGGCACCGTGCGCGACGCGCGCGGGTTCACTTCCAGCACGTACACCGTGCCGTTCTGGATGGCGTACTGCACGTTCATCAGCCCGATCACGTGCAGCGCTTTCGCCAGGCGCACCGTGTAGTCTTCGATGGTGTCCAGTTGCTGCCGCGAGATGGACTGCGCGGGAAGCACGCAGGAGCTGTCGCCCGAATGCACGCCGGCTTCTTCGATGTGCTCCATGATGCCGGCGATCAACACGTCGTCGCCATCCGCCAGAGCGTCCACATCCACTTCCGTGGCGTCTTCCAGGAACCGGTCGATCAGCACCGGGCGATCCTGCGAGAAGGTCACCGCCTCGCGCATGTACTGGCGCACGGTTTCTTCGTCGTAGGCGATCACCATGGCGCGCCCGCCCAGCACATAGCTGGGCCGCACCAGCACCGGATAGCCGATGCGCCGCGCGATGGCGCAGGCTTCTTCCACGCTGGTGGCCGAGCCATTCTCCGGCGCGGGAATGCCGAGGTCTTCCAGCAGCTTGCCGAACAACTTGCGATCCTCGGCCAGGTCGATGTTTTCCGGGTCCGTTCCGATGATCGGCACGCCTTGCCGCTTGAGCGGCAGCGCCAGGGTCAGCGGCGTCTGCCCGCCAAACTGCACGATTACGCCATCGGGCCGCTCGGTGTCGAAGATGTTGAGCACGTGCTCCAGCGTCAGCGGTTCGAAGTACAGCCGGTCGCTGGTGTCATAATCCGTGGAAACCGTTTCCGGATTACAGTTCACCATGATCGATTCGTAACCCTGCTCCTGCAAGGAGAACGACGCGTGGCAGCAGCAGTAGTCGAACTCGATACCCTGTCCTATGCGGTTGGGGCCGCTGCCCAGGATCATGACCTTCTTGCGATCGGAAGGGTCCGCTTCGCAGGCGCTTTCGTAGCTCGAATAAAGGTAAGGCGTGAAGCTCTCGAACTCCGCCGCGCAAGTGTCCACGCGATTGAAAACCGCCCGCACGCCCATCGCTTTGCGCTTCTCGCGCACCGCCAGTTCGGCCGCGCCCCAAGTCTTGGCCAGTTGCGCGTCGGAGATGCCGCAACGCTTGGCGCGCATCAGCGTTTCCTTGGAAACCGCGTCCAGGCTATCGCCCTGCAATTCCGCCTGCAATTTGATCACGTCTTCCACCTGCCGCAGAAACCACGGGTCGATGGCGGTCATCTCGTGGATCTCTTCGGCCGTGTAGCCGCTCTCGAAAGCGAAGAGGATGTAGCTGAAGCGGTCGGGCGTGGGCGTAATCAGCTTCTGCGGGATCAGGCTCTTGTCGAGCTTCTCCGAGCCGAAGGCCTTGCCGGTCTCCAGGCTGCGCAGCCCCTTCCACATGGCCTGCTTGAAGGTGCGCCCGATGGCCATCACCTCGCCGACGGACTTCATCTGCGTGCCCAGCGTGTTATCGGCGCCGGGAAATTTTTCGAACTGCCACTTGGGAATCTTGACCACCACGTAGTCGATAGTCGGCTCGAAGCAGGCGGGCGTCTTGCGCGTGATGTCGTTGCGGATCTCGTCGAGCCGGTAGCCCACCGCGAGCTTGGCGGCGATCTTGGCGATCGGAAATCCGGTGGCTTTGGACGCCAGCGCCGAGCTGCGCGATACGCGCGGGTTCATCTCGATGATGACCATGCGCCCGGTCTTCGGATCGATGGCGAACTGCACGTTCGATCCGCCTGTATCCACGCCGATCTCGCGCAGGCAGGCGATCGCGCCATCGCGCATCATCTGGTATTCGCGATCAGTCAGGGTCTGGGCCGGCGCCACCGTGATGGAATCGCCGGTATGCACGCCCATGGGATCGAAATTCTCGATGGAGCAGACGATGATGACGTTGTCGGCCAGGTCGCGCATCACCTCCAGCTCGAACTCTTTCCATCCGAGCGCGCTCTCTTCGATCAGCACTTCGTGTACGGGCGAAAGCATCAGGCCGCGCTCGATGATTTCGGTCAGGTCTTCGCGGTTGTAGGCGATGCCGCCGCCGGTGCCGCCCAGCGTGAAACTGGGCCGCAGGATGCACGGATATCCGATGCGTTCGGCGAACGCCAGCGCCTCCGCCTCGCTTTTCACCAGCTTCGAATGCGGCGTTTCCAGACCGATCTTGCGCATGGCGTCTTTGAACAGCAGGCGGTCTTCGGCCTTCTTGATGGCGTCGATCTTGGCGCCGATCAGCTCCACACCGTAGTGATCGAGCACGCCAGCCTCGGCCAGTTCCACGGAGAGGTTCAGGCCGGACTGCCCGCCGACAGTGGAAAGCAGCGCATCGGGCCGCTCCCTGCGGATGATCTCTTCCAGGTACGGGAGCGTGAGCGGCTCCACATAAGTCCGGTCCGCCAATTCCGGATCGGTCATGATGGTGGCGGGGTTCGAATTCACCAGCACCACTGCATAACCGTCGCTGCGCAGCGCCTTGGCCGCCTGCGTCCCCGAGTAATCGAATTCGCAAGCCTGCCCGATGACGATGGGGCCGGAGCCGATGATCAGGATGCGGTGCAGATCGTTTCGCCGGGGCATCGGTTAGCGCTCACCCGCCATCAGTTTTACGAAATCGTCGAACAGGTAATGCGAGTCGTGCGGTCCCGGCGCGGCCTCCGGGTGATACTGCACGCAGAACACCGGATGGCTGCGATGGCGGAAACCCTCCAGCGTTTGGTCGTTGAGGTTCATGTGGGTAATCTCGACTTCGTTGGTGTTGAGCGAATCCGGGTCCACGGCGAAACCGTGATTGTGCGAGGTGATCTCCACCTTGTTCGTCACTTTGTTGATAACCGGATGATTAGCGCCGCGATGGCCGAATTTCAACTTGTAAGTGCGGCCGCCCACTGCCAGGCCCAGGATCTGGTGGCCCAGGCAGATGCCGAAGATGGGCGTCCGGCCGATGAGCTTGCGCACGTTGCTCACTTGCGTTTGGAGCGGCTCGGGGTCCCCCGGACCGTTGGAGAGAAACACGCCATCGGGCTTCATCGCCAGGACATCTTCGGCGGAGGTCAGCGCCGGGACCACGGTGACGCGGCAGCCCACCTGCACCAGGCGTCGCAGGATGTTCTGCTTGATGCCAAAGTCGTATGCAACTACGCGGAAGCGCGGCTCGGCTGGAGACCGCACCAATTCGGAAGGCGAGCACGGCTCGACCGGCTTGTCCCACGTGTAAGGCTCGGCGGTGGATACGCGGCTCGCCAGATCCAGGCCCGCCATGGTGGGGATCTGCCGCGCCTTTTCGACCAGCGTCCGAGCCGCGACCGTGAGGGAGCGGTCCACGGCGGACAATACGCCGCGCATCACGCCGCGAGTGCGCAGATGCCGGACCAGCGCGCGCGTATCCAACTCGGAGACTACCGGGATGCCGTGCTTGCCCAGAAACTCGCGGGCTTCCTCGTCGGAGCGCCAGTTGCTGGTAATACTGGAGAACTCACGCACCACCAGGCCCTCGATGTAAGGGCGCGCGGATTCGTTGTCCGCGGCGTTAGTCCCGTAATTCCCAATTTGGGGATTGGTCAGGATAACGATCTGCCCGGCATAGGACGGATCGGTGAAGATTTCCTGGTAGCCGGTGATGGCGGTATTGAAGACGACCTCGCCGGATCGTTCGGCAGACGCACCAAAACTCCGGCCCTCGAAGACGCTGCCGTCTTCCAGGGCGAGGATGGCAGATGGCAACTCGATGGTCCTCCCGGGGATTGGATCAAGCCTATTTTAGCAGGGGCGGGATGGGCGCGCTAGAATGATCGTATGGCGACGGCAACACTCATGACCTCGGCGGAGTTCCTGACCCGGCCGGACGAGTTCGACCAAAGCGGCAACCGGATCAAGGAAGAACTGATTGGCGGGGAGATCGTAAAGATGGCTGAACCCTCCACATGGCATGACGTAACGAAGAACAATATCGGAGATGCTCTGGCTCTGCACCTGCGGGCTCACCCTGAACTCGGTTTGAGATCTCTCATCGAAATCGCATTCGAGGTAACCCCGAACGACACATTCAGACCGGATGTAGCGGTCGTACGGATGAAACGGCTCACCGAGCGCCGCTTGGTTAAAGGATCCCCTGAGATTGCCGTCGAGGTGATCTCGCCGACCGACACCGTCGACAGGATCAGAGAGAAGATAGCAGCTTATTTAGAAAATGGCGCCAGTGCCGTTTGGATCTTCTACCGCGATGGTTCGGTAGCCGTGCATACAATTGCCGGCGTGCGGGAACTCAAGGGCGACCAACTCCTGGAGGACTCGCTGCTGCCCGGCTTTTCCGTGCCCGTCTCCACCCTCTACTTCCTGCCGTAAACCGTCGTCGAGGGATTAAAGTTCCGCCAATCGAACCAGTAGTCCTTGAGGACTTCGAGCGGTTCGAGACAGATGCCTTTGATTTTCCCCGAAACGGCGCAGCCTTGAAAGTTCCACTCACTGCCCGTCGCCGCATCCATCAGCAACGCACCCGGCTGGTTTCCGGACACCCGGTAGAATTCGGGCGCCCCCAGGACGCCGGGAACGCGGTCGCGGAAAGCCCGCACGGATTGGCCGTCCGCCCCCACCACCAGCAGCACCGGTTCGGCGCCCACGCGGTCTTCGACCAGCTTTTCCCGAATCACCTGGTCGAACGGAAACGCGCGGCTGGCGCCGAACGCCTGAATCCCCAGCATCAAGTCGCGCGCTTTCAATCCGTGCTCGCGGAAATCGATTACCGTGGGCGCGCGCTGCATGCGCACATCCCAATCCTTGCGCGCGTATCCGAAGCGGTACTCCGCGGCGTCCTGCAGCACCGTCCCCTGAGGTTCTTCGGATTGCCAGGTGCCGAAGTTCAGTTCGTCCGAGTGAACGAACGGCAACTGACTCCCGCGCAACGGGCCCGACACAGCCTTGCCGCTGATCTGCTGCCAGTAAGTGCCGGTCTGCTCGTCGCGCATCAGAAAATTCTGGTTATTGATGCCGGCCAAGTGAAACGTCAGCCGCAGTCCCGCCACATCTCTCCCCCACACCAGACCGGTGTGACAGAGCGTTCAATAGGTCGCTATGATCGCAACCTTGTCCAGCACGTCGTTGATTACGTGATGATAGGATATGTTGCGGATCGGATAAGCGCGGGCGGCGCCGCCGATCTTGATCGCGATCACCTTTTCATCCTTATCGAGCTTCGTCCGGGACACTGCCGCAAACGACGGACGATCGTCGGGATGGAACATCAACTCGTAAATATTCACGCGCGCCAGCGCCGCCAGGACGCACACAAAGGCTGCGCCGGCCGTGGCGAAAATCCGCCGCCATTTGCCAGGTTGCGTGCGCCAGTAGATGACCAGGGCGGCCAGGGCGGCGGCGCCGGAGATCAAGACGGCAGCGTTTCGAAACCGCAGCACCGCCAGCGCGATCGCCAATTCCCGCGCGCCCTGCGCCCGAAACGGCCGGATCACGTAGATGGGATACACTACCGACGTCAACGACAAGGCCAAACAGGTTAGCAGGACCGTGACAGATATCAGCCGGGTCCGTTGCATCTCACTGGTCATATTAATCTATTCTCCCGCCCGCGGCCGGCCCTGGCGGAACCAGACCAGGACGCCGCCGGCTGTCATTACGGCAACCGCGATCCAACTAATGGCGGCCGCGCGGTATTCATCTTCCCTCGCGCTGGCCAAAGCGGTCTGCAGGAAGAGTACTTCCAGCAGCACCCACAATCCGGCGAGAACCCAGAACCACCGCGGGCGCTTGCGAATTGTGATGGTGAAAGTATCGGCGCCGTTCGGCATGGTCATCCTCTTCGAACCCACGGCGCATCTTTCGTCCACCATCGTTCCGGATCGTGCTGCCTGCCGTAGCCGAAGGCGTTGTCCATGATGCGAAAAAATCCGTCCGCGGCCGGCGCGATCGAGGCCGTGGCTTTCACCGCTCCATGAATCCAGGCCTGGGCGGCTTTAGTGTAAGGGCAACTCGCCAGGCAAATGCCGCACCCGTTGCCGACCTTCTGCCAGTATTGGTAACACTTGTAAGAATCCTCGAACCAGGCTTTGTGCCCGGGGTTGTTCCACGGGCCTCTGGTCTTGAAACTCGGCTCGTCATCGAACGACAGGGCGCGAGAGGGGCACGCCTCGGCGCACTTCTTGCACTTCTTGCAGAACTCGACCAGTCCGAAATCGACGGGTTTGTCGCAAGCCATCGGCAGATCGGTGAAGACCTTGCACAGCCGAACCGCGGGGCCGAATTCCGGTGTGACCAACTTGTTGAGGCGGCTAAGTTCGCCAATGCCGGCCTCCACCGCGAACGGCACGCTCAGCGCCGTGTCGTTCACGCTGGGAATAGCCTGATAGCCGAGGCCGCGAATGAATTCGGCCAGCGATGCCACCGCGAACGCGGAGTGGCTGTAGCCAAGCCCCGTGGCGGCATCTCCCAACGCGGTGGGAGCGCGCGCGAGCAGGTCCAAGTCCATGGGGATGGCGATGGCCACGACCCATTTCATCTTCTTGGGAATTACGTACTTCGTGCCGGTGACCGCGGGCACCTCGGCGTCTTCGAAGACGATGTCCTTCTTCTCTTGCCTGAGGTTGACGTAGGCCTCATTCATCGGCGCGATCCCAACCAGGCCGGCGCCATAGAGCCGCGCGGCGGCCTTCACCGTTTCCGCCATCTCTTCCGGCGGAGCGGTGTGACGCCCAACGCCCAACTCAGCAGGCGTCCGCACGGAGATGCGCGTCCACGACAGCAGCCCCGCGCCGGGCTCGTTGGCCTTCATCAAGGTCCAGGCGCCTTCGCTCAACTGGTGGTCGGGCAACCGGAAGCCGGGCTTGCCCTCCCGCATCCACCCGGCCATGCGTTTGGCTTTGGCGGCTTGCTCCGCTTCGAACGAACCTGCTCCGTCGCGCTTGGTTTTCAACTGCCGGTAGATCGCAAAGATATTGTCGCCCGAGAAGCGCTTGAAATCGGCGGTCTTCTCACCCAAGGCCGGCCGGTCCACGGACTTCACCCACCATGCGCGCTTCCGTGCGCTGGCGCGTGCGCCGCCCGTCAGCGCCGAAACGGCCACCGGCATGCCCCCTCCAGCGATAAGTCCGGCGGCTTTCAACAGGGCACGCCGGCCAGTCTGCTTGCATTCCATTTCCACGTTATTGTTCCGCGCCGTCACTCAATAGATGAACTTTAGCGCCAGTTGAAGCAGCCGCGGCGGACCCGCTTGCAGAATCTGGCCGAATGCCGGCGATTGCAGGTCGTTCTCCGGCAGACCGAAGTTCGGATGGTTCAGCGTGTTGAAACATTCTGCGCGGAATTGTACGCGCTTCGACTCACTCACCCGGAAGTCCTTAAACAGCGACAGATCCACACTCTCGATGCCCGGCCCGCGAACTACATTGCGGCCTTCGTTGCCGAACTGCCCGGCTTGCGTGACCGGATCGAGTTGCTGGAATGCCGACCGGCTCACCCAATCGTTGGGCGTGTGCGGACCCAGATTGGGATTGGAAATCAGGTCCGGGCGGCTCGAATAGAATCCTGAGATCTCGGGCGCGCTCCCCTGCAGCGAGACGTTAGCACTGTCGTAGACGGTGAAAGGCGTTCCCGATGAAATGCTGGCGATCGTGTTCAACTGCCAGCCGTTCACGATAAATGCCGCCGCCCGAGAAGCGTCCCGCCAGATGGGCAGCTTGTAGCTTCCACTGAACAGGAAACGGTTTTTGGCATCGAACAGGGATGGCCCGTGTTCGGCCCGCAAGTCGAATGGATTCTGGGCGAGGTCGTTCTCTCCCGCCACCAGCGTGGGCGCCGATCCGGCCACGTTCAGCGACGAGATATAGTCCAGACTCTTCGAGTACCAGTAAGATGCCAGGAAACTCAGGTTGCGCGAGAACTGCCGCGAGAACGCCACCTGCAGCGCATGGTAGGTGGAACTGGAGTCGTCCGCGATCAGGCCGACGGACCCATAGTTGCAAACGCCGGCCGCATTACAGCCGGCGTATTCGCGCCGCTGCTCGGTGTTTTCGGCATTGGCGCCGGGACCGTAAATGGAAGGGTTCGCCTCGATGAATCGAGGCAGGTGCGTGCCCTTGTTGCCCACGTAGCGCACATCCAGCAGATAGTCCTTGGCGATGACCCGTTGGATCGATAAGTTCCAGTTCTGGGAATAGGGCGGCAGCATGCCTTGTTGGACCGTCAGGATGGTCGCTGGTTGTACGAACTGCCGATTCACAAACGGCGGCGCTTGGCTGCCGTAGGGATTGGCGATGTTGAACCCGGGGCCGGCCAATTGATAAGCCTCGGTCCATGGCAGGGCGCTCACGGCAGCCTGCAGCGGACCGCCCACGCCGTTTGTGAAACCGTCGTAGAAGATGCCATAGCCCGCGCGGATGGTCGTTTTGCCGGCTCCGAACGGATCCCACGCCAGGCCCACGCGCGGCATGAACTCGCGATAGTCGACCGCGGCGATGCCCGCCGGCACGCCTTTGTCGCCGGGGAATAACAATCCGGGAGGCGCGCTGGGCATCACGGTGGATTGCTGGCCCGGCGCCCACTCGTTCATCCGGTTGCGGATGTCGGTGTAGGGCGTGTTGACTTCGTAGCGCAAGCCGTAGTTCAACGTCAGGCGGGGAGTGATGCGGAATTCATCTTGCGCATACCCCGCCGCGATCCATTTGCGCAGGGCGCGGTTAAAGTCGCCGCCGCCCTGGAAGAACTGCACCGATTGCCCCAGCAGCATGCTGGCAAAGGAGTCACTGGCGGGAAACGGCGCGAACACAAAGAACCCGTTGGTCGCAATTCCCAGCAAGTAGTTAATCTGCTGGCGGTCCAGGTCGGCGCCGAGTTTGAGGTTATGACGCCCGCGAGTCATGGCGATCGAGTACGACCCCTGGTAATCGTTCTGATAAGTGTCCTGCGGACCGGTAATTGGGTTACCCACGTCGGCGTAGCCGCTGACGATCAAGTATGGAACTCCGGAGTTTGTGCCGAGCGTGGGCTGATAACTGAACCCCAGGCTGCTTCCCGGTGTGTGATTCTGTGCGTCTTCGTAGATGAATGCGTTGCGGAAGAACGCCAGGCGCACGGTCTGTACCGTCTCCGGTGAGATCGTGTGAACATGGGATACAGTGAACGAATTCGTGGTGATCGCGTCGGTGACGGGAAAACCCGGAACATTCGATCCGTTGATGGGAAGCGGATCGAAAAGATTTTGCCCGGCAGCGGCATACCGCATGAAGATCTGGTCGTTGTTCGCGAAGTAGTGATCGAACCGGAAGCCTCCTTGGTTGTAGTTATCGGCTTCCATCTGGGTGGCCTCATATAGCCCTGGTGAGACATTGCCGAGCGGGTACAGCTTCCCGGCGGCCAGTCCTACGGGACTGAGCATGGTGGCCGGGATTATGTTGCCCGGGAAGGGCGTGCCCGTGAATTCGTTAATCAGCGGCGCGGGCTGACCCGTGCTTGGATCGACCAATCCCGAGAAGTCCCCGGTGCGCTCGGCGGCGGTGGGCACGATGGCCGCTTGAGTCTCGCCCTGGTTATCGCGCTGCCCCTCAAAGTAGAAGAAGAAAAAATCCCTGTTGCGCCGCAGCGGACCGCCTACGGTTGCGCCAAACTGATTCTGGTGCAGCGGCTCGGTCGTAGCGGCAAAGAAGTTCCGGGCATCGAAGGCGTTGTTCCGCAGGAAGTCGTACACGTCGCCGTGCAAGCTATTGCCGCCGGACTTGGTTACTACCGTGGTGGTTCCGCCGCTGGTCTCGCCGTACTCGGCGGGCGCGTTCAGCGACAGGATGCGAAATTCGCTCACGGCGTCCACGGGAGTGCGCAGCGCAAAGCCTCCGTTCACGCTATCCACGTTAGTTACGCCGTCCAACAGGTAGTTGTTCGATTCGGGTCTCTCCCCGTTGACCGCGAAAGCCTGTCCGCTGCGCAGAATGCCGCCGGCCTCCGACAGGCCCGCCGTCATCGGCGCTACGCCCGGCTGCAACAAGCCGAGTTGCATCAGATCGCGGCCGTTCAAGGGGAGGTCCGTCGCTTCCCGCTCGGAAACCACGTTTCCCAGCGCGGAGCTGGTGTCGACAGTTGCCGTCCGGCCCTGCACCACGACCTCGCTGTGGCTGCTGGCTATCTCCAACTGCACCTGGTAGCTCACCACGCGACCGACATCGATTCGGATCGGCGACGCTGAATACGGCGCAAAGTTGGGCGCGGTGACGGTTAATGAGTAGTCGCCTACCGGCAGGTTGGAAAAGCGAAATGTCCCTTGCCGCGACGTCGCTACCGTTTGGCGCAGCCCGGTCTGAACGTTCTGAGCAGCCACCTGCGCGCCGCCCACCACGGCGGATGAAGGATCGGCAACCTGGCCCTCCAGTATGCCAATCGGATCCTGGGCTTGCAGAACTCCACATAGGCACACGAATAGCAATGCCAGCGTACGCATGAATTGAATAAAACCCCCTTAATGTTGAGAGTCTATGCGGTATCGGTAAACCTGTCAATAATAAAAAAGGACTAAGGGATAGTGACTACTCTGGCGTAAGTCCGCTTGCGGATCGGAGAAGAACGGTCTGGGAATCGAGCCCAGCCCATCGCGTATGCGCGGGTGGAGGTCACGGCAAGTATACTAACCCTTTCTTGGCGGCCCAGACAATCAGTTCGGAGGTGCGGTGCATGCCTAGTTCAGTCATGAGATTGGCGCGGTGCACGGCAACCGTATTCTCGCTCAGATGGAGAATAGCGGCGATGGTTTTGTTGGATTGGCCTCGGGCGACCATCTCCAGGATCTGCTTTTCGCGTGGTGTGAGACGCTCGTAATCCGGATCGGGCGCACGGGCGGGAGCCAGCACTCCGGGGCCGAGCACCTGGTTCCCCGCCGCAACGGACTTAACGGCGCCCGCCAAATCCACGTCCAGGGCTTCCTTTAGCAGATAGCCGCGCGCACCGGCGTCCAAGGCGTTGCGCACGTAGTTCTCGTCGGCGTACATGCTTAAGATCAGCACCGCTATGTCCGGCTCGTGCCTGAGGATCTCACGCGTAGCCTGCACGCCATCCAGGCCTGGCATGGCCATGTCCATCACAATCACGCGGGGGTGCAGTTTCCGCGCCAGCCTGATGGCCTCCTGGCCGGTAGCCGCTTCCTCCACCACAAGGATTTCGGGATCGTCTTCCAGGATGCGCCGGAAGCCCTTGCGAACCAAACTGTGATCGTCCACCAATAGAACCGAGATCTCATTCATCGGTCGATTGATTAGGCTAACTGCGACAAACGCCGGAGCGCAATAATCAAAAACAATTACTCCGGCGGCGACTACGGATCACAGGGCGAGCCGCAGATAAATCGCGCCTGGGGTTGCATCTGGGGCATAGGGGCTGGTCTGTTCGAATCCCAATCGCTCATACATCGCCAGCGCGCGGCGCATGACCGGCATGGTATCGCCCAGCAGTTCACGATAGCCGGCCGTGCGCGCTTCGGCGATCACCCACTGGAGCAGCGCCAGTCCGGCGCCCCGACCGCGAAAGTTCGGCCGCACGTAGAGCCGCTTGGCTTCCGCGCGCGAGTGGTCCAGCGGGCGCAGAGCGACGCAACCCACGGGTGCGCCGCCGTCGAGCGCCAGTGCCAGGCGTCCCGCCGGTGGCGCATAATAACCGGGCAGGCCGTCCACTTCCGCCGCGAAATTCTGAAAGCAGGGCGTGAAGCCGAACGACTGCCAGTACTCTTCGAAGAGCTGCCGCACCATCGCCAGATGTTCCGGGGCGGAGGCTGAAACGATCTCCATCAAGACAATGTAACCACAGATGGACACAGATGCACACAGATAAACCGTTACTTCCTTGCGAAGTGAATCGGCTTGATCGGGACGGGACTGTTCAAGATTTTCAATTGAGCCTGTCCGTCGCCAACAACCTTCATCTCGAACTTGAGGACATCGTCACCATCTTTCTCCTCGAAGGTCAGCGTATCGCCCTGAATCTTCGGGTTCAGCATGGGCGAAGGCTCATCCGGGCGGTCGGTGGAGTCCGGCTCCTTCAGGTCCCCGTTCTCATCCACGTTAATGCTACAGGCGGCTGTTTCTCCCGAGATTGGGTTGCCGGCCTTCACCCTGATAGTGCAGATCACCTTGTCCTTGAACTTCGCCTCCCACGTGCCGGCGAACTTCTTTTGCGCATCGGTGTCTTGCGCCATGAGCGGCAGACAGGCAAGCAGGGGCAGCAGAGCGACTACGAATCTGGGTATGGGGCTAGGCATGGCCCGACCGTGGCAAGTCGGTGGCCGTTCGCGGAAATCAAGCCATCGGGAAAGATCGTCCTTGGAAACCGTGCATGTTAGTCACATCTGTGAACCAACCGCCATCTTATCCGTGTGCATCTGTGTCCATCTGTGGTTCCATGCTTTGGTCAGTGCGTCATCGAGTAAACCACGTAGTTCACTCCGATGCGAATGCCCAGCGCGGAATACTTCTCGGGATATCGCGGATCGTCCGCCCACTCCCATGAGTCCCCGATATCGGAGTTGAAGGCGATGGCCACCATCAGGCGGTTGCGATCGTCGTAGATCCCCTGCCAGTGTGGAATCTGCCCGTCACTTCGATAGGTGGTGCCGCGCGCCAGCGCCCACTCACCCGGTATCTGATAACGGTCGTCCAGGTTGTAAATCGTATGGAAGATCGCGTCGCGGTTATCGATTTCCACGATCGGCCGGTCGGGAAACACGCGCCGCATGCTCTCGTTGAAGCGGTTCCATTCCTCAGTGCCCCAGAAATCGTCGAGCATCAGGAACCCGCCGCGCAGCAGAAACTCGCGCAGTTTCGCGGCCTGGGGATCGGTCAGCTTCCAATCGCCCATTTCGCCGGCGCACAGCCACGGCCAATTGTACACGTCGTCTTCATCGTCCAGATTCACCGGCTGCTCCACCGAGCGCGCCGAAATGCGTGTCAGGCGCCGGATGGCCTGCGCGAAATGACGGTCCGCCCGCGGGTAGTCCTGCGTCCAGCTTGTGCCCCCTTGCCGCCAGTCGGCAACGCCGCCAAAGCGGCGCGCCCAGCGCCCGAAGCGCGCATTGGGATGCGGCGGATACATCAGCCGGCCGAAGATCCACTCGGCCTTTTGCTGCCAGTCGCCGGGCAAGGCCACGTCGTCGTATGGCTCCAGGCTGGGATAGACGCGGAAGGGCCGCTCAAAGGCGCACAAGGCGGTGAGCAGGATAACGCCGGCCCAGCATGATTTGGGTAAAGTCACGTTCCCGCCTCAATTCAATCCGAGTCTCGAACGCTTATTCAGCGCGCCGGCCCACTGCCCGAATCTAGCCGCCACATCTTGCCTGTGCCGCCCTCGCATAGCGTTGTCAAGGTTTCGTGGTTCCCCAAGGGAATCTTCCGCCACTTCTTAGGACTATAGCGCGACCCATGGCGGCATGCATGCCAGTAGCGCGGGCCGCCCCGTTTCGACCGGCCGTCACGTTTTCTGGACTTGAGGGTCGTATCGCCGTCGCGAATGGATCGCCGTGAGGTGAGCACAAAACCGCGTCGCTTGGGATGGGCTCGCGCGGTGTATTCTGGCGACGTTCGTGATCGGGTCCGCTGCTTGAAAGGTGGATTTGGTTTGGTGATCCTGAACGGCTCGATCGCGGCGGCGGCGAAGACCAGACGGGACGAACCGGAGGAGGGCACCTTCACCAGTAACAACGGCGGTGACCCTGCAGTGGGGAGCCGCGCCGACCCCGGTCGTACACGTTTACTGCCCGCAGATCGCTAACTAATCGGTAAGTCGGGCCGCGGCTTGGGGCCATTTATCCCGCCGGGGCCGGTCGTGCGGCCTCGGCGGCTTGTTCGGCCACGCACACGGCGTGCCGCGTGATGCGCTCCAGGTGGCGGCAGATCAGCAGGAGGTTCACGTA
>Ga0224555_1001284_pt1 | contig 35559 bp, 34 predicted proteins | sample 714S23034metaG_FD_180687 | JGI IMG/M metagenome (GOLD analysis project Ga0224555, IMG submission 180687) | Peat soil microbial communities from Stordalen Mire, Sweden - 717 S2 30-34 | ecosystem: Environmental > Terrestrial > Soil > Wetlands > Peat | place: Sweden: Norrbotten County, Stordalen... | reverse complement strand
TAAGATACAGATAGCAAGCAAAAAAACGAGGGAAATGTGAAAAATCCAAGATTATATTCCAGCCAGCCCAAAAGCGCCGCGCCTACGAGGGGTTACGAGGCCTTCCCCCACTGTCTGAATTGCAGTGGGTTAAGCCTGTTGGCGCTTGTATGCTTCGCGAACGGCCCGGAGCAAGTCATTTGACCGCGCCTCGAATTTCTCGAACTCCCGCATATTGTCCCGCCTGATGTGGAGTTGGCCTTCCCCGCGTTGCCGCGGTGTTGGCCAGCGGAGTAGTACTTGTTATTGGCCACCTCCTTCGATGCCAGAACCCAGTAGCGGATTCTGTCCCGCCAAACCCCGAGCCAGATAAAAACGTCACAGCAGCCGGGTTTGACTTGCTGGAAGTTCATGTCGAAATCCTTCGATGAGGAAGATGCGAGCGCCTTGACGTAAAGTGGTTCGGCGCTGTCAAAATCAACGGCGCGGGAAGCCTTCACTTCTATCTTTATTTCGGCATCGAGAAAAAAGTCATATTCGCCGGAGTACTCGCGATCCAGCTTCTTGCTGGGACACACCATGTCCGGAATAAGCTCGGAAAGATGTCCTTGTGCCCACGCCTCCCCAAATCCTCTGGGCGCGCTGATTTCGAATATGTAGAGAAACTTATTTCTGCTGATGTAACCGTCGCGAAGCTCAATGTACTCATCAAAGGTCAACTTATCAGCCCCAAGGAGGGCCGAAATGATATACTCGAACTCGTTGAAAGGATAGACGGAGACAAGAGTTTCCAACTTATGCCGGAGATCCAATTGGTTCGGCAGGGTGGCAACGAGTCGGTCAAGTTCTTCTTTGAGCTTTTCCGTGATCAAAAAAGGGTGACTTGCTCTGGGTGTTCGGCGTCGTGCTTTGGAAGGCGTCCGCAACGTCGGTTGTGTTCGGGCGTTGCGCGTTCTGCCGGCGGGAGCGGCTGTGACTCCACGGCGGCAGGCCCATCTTGCGCAGTCTCGAATTGGACCTGGATGTCGTTCTCAAATGCGTGGCTGTTTTGCCAGCCGAGCCGTCCTGTCTTGCGGTAGTTCTCGAGGCGGCGGATGCTGATTTCGCAGAAAACAGGGTCCGTGTCGATTGTGTAACAGCGTCGCTTGAGGATTTCGCTGGCAAGAAGGGTCGTGCCCGAGTGTGCGAAAAAGTCAACCACCAGATGATTCGAGGCGGACGAAGCCCTGATAATCCGGTCGATGCACTTGAGCGGCTTCTGAGCGAAGCATCCGTTCACATTCTCTTCCATGCGATAGAAGACCTGTTGAATATCCACCCAGACATTCCCAGCACGGATATTCTCAGACCTGCTTCTCTCCATGTTCTCGGTAAGCTCGCCATTGACCTCCTTGTAATAACCTCGAAGTATCTTTGGAATATCGGTATATTCCGCTTCGATGTTGAAAACCGGGTCGCCTTTTGTGTAGTAGAGCAGCTCCTGTCGAACAGCCATCCAGTTCTTCTGCGTTCCGTACCCGCGCTGATTGCGCATCGTAACAAAACTGCGGGTCGCCAGCGGCAGCGCGCGCATCATTATCATGAAGTCGGGTAGCGGCTGGAAACCGTCCTTTTGATCAGCGCCCAGCCAGACGTAAAGGGAGGCATTCGAGGCCATCCAGTCGAGCGTGCATTGGACCCATTGTTTGCACCACCCGATGTACTGGCCGACGCTCCGTTCCTCGAATGCGACCAAGTTGTAGGGCGGGTCGTGGATCGCCAGGTTCGCTTTGTTTCCATCCATCAAAAGCGCGATGTCGCCAGGATGAGTGGCATCCAGACATCCGACCTTGTGTCCTGAAACAGGGTCATTCCAGACCTCACCTGGCTTGAGGCGGCAATATGGAAGCACCAAGGCCCGAACATCGGGCCTTTGATCCAACCGTGGCATAGGATTGCTAACCATCACTTTCATTACTCTTTCGCTTCTCAGCGCAAATGGCAACGGCAAATCGGTCTTGGAGCCGGTAATGGCTGGTCTGGAGCCATTGGTTCATTTCCCCGGGTTCGCCCCCTTGAAATTCAACCGGATCGAATAGAGGCACTTGCTGGCCGTGATGAACAGCGTCTTGTGGTCCCTGCCGCCAAAGCTTACGTTGGCCGTCCACGGCTCCGCCACGTCAATGTGCTCGGTCTGCTTCCCCGTCTTGTCAAATACAGTCACGCCGCGGCCGCACAGGTAGATGTTCCCCTGCTCGTCAATCGTCATCCCGTCCGATCCCTTCGCGCAAAACAGCGTCTTGTCCGCCAGCGAGCCGTCCGCCTGGATCGCGTAGCGGTAGGTCCGGTCGGCCCCGATGTCCGCCACGAAAAGCGTCTTGCCGTCCGGCGTGCCGGTGATCCCGTTGGGCTTCTTCAAGTCACTGGTGACTTGCGTCAGGGTCTTTCCGTCCGCCGATAGATAAAACACCTGCTCGCTCTCCAGCGCCATCGTCTGATGGTCCCACCAGGTGCGCTTGTAAAATGGGTCCGTGATCCACATCTGGCCGTTGGGGGCCACCCACACGTCATTGGGGCCGTTGAGGTATTTGCCCTGGTAATCCTTGATCAGCACCGTCACCTTTTTGTCGGGCGTGATGGACCATAGCGCGTTCTTTTCGTCCGCGCATGCGATCAGGTTGCCCTTGGCGTCCATGTACATCCCGTTGGCGCGGCCCGCGGGCTGCATGAAAGTGGTAAGCACGCCGGCCACGCTCCATTCCATGATCCGGTCATTGGGCTGGTCGGTGAAGAAGATATTGCCGCTGGCGTCGCAGGTCGGGCCTTCGGTGAACGAGAAACCGCTCGACAGCCGTTCGAGCTTGGCGCCCGGCGCTATCACGCTCTGCGCCGACGCGTCCTGCGCGGACGCGCCAACCAATGAGCCAGCCAGAGCGCCAGCGGCGATTGCAACTGCGTATGTGGATGTATTCATGGTCAATGGATAGCGTCTTGGCGCCGCCGGGTCAAGCCGGTCCCGCCGGGTGGCCAGCCCCCCCCGCCCGAGACAATGGTTGCCATCGAAGGTAAAACCGCCAGAAACCGCGGACACGGCGGATGGCCCACTCAATTCAAGCCGCAAATAGGCGCAGATAAGCGCGAACGGCGCCTGACCGCCGGTCAAAACCCCGGATTTGATAACTTGCCAGAGGGTGCCAGAGCCTGCCACTCCCCTCGCGGAACCGGCGCCAGAATCCGCCAGGCGCCATTACAAAAACCACACTTTTAACCGTAATTTACCGTAATTTGGCGTAATTTACCGTAATTTACCGTAATTTTTTAACCACGGATGGACACGGATAAAGTATTCCCAACCGTGACATCAAATGGGACAACAGATCGGCTGCCGGCTTGCGCCGGTCTGGAAACCCGTGGTTAAGTCCCTTTTTTATCCAGGTCCCGGCGCGGAAGCCGCCCTTTTTCCTGCACAAGCCTGCACAAGCCTGCACAAGCCTGCATAAACGGCCATTTTTGCGGTGTGGCTCTCGCTGGAACGGGTGCGCCGCTCCAGCTTTCCCGCAAACCGGCCTATGTCAATGAACATCCGCCCTTATCCGGCCACGTCGCCAACATACAATGAAAATTGCGTAACGCAACACATTTTATTGGGAAGACGCAGGCGGGCCTTCGGGGTTGGCGGCTGGGGAAGACGGAATCGAAAGGGCGCAGAACTGAAAGCGGATTGAGTCGCCATTGACCGGGCCGGGATTTGAATTGACGGCGCGGATGGCCGCTGGCACGTTGCGCCGCGCCACGACGGTGGATGGCTGCAATCATGTCGCCCGCGCAAACATTCCTGGACCAATTCGGGCAGCTCCCCGAACGCATTCTCATGCTCAAAGGCCACAGCGCCGGCATCGGGGATGTCCTGCGCGGCTCCGCCGCGTGGCGGGCGCTCCGGAACGCCTTTCCCAAAGCCCAATTGCATCTGGCGCTCTTTACCTGGGAGCCGGGCTACGCTTCCGAGGCTTTCATCGCCCGGCACCATCTGCTGCATGGGTTTGTTGCCGTGGACAAGAAAATGGCGCGCTTGCGGGGGTGGCCCGCCCTCTCCGCCTGGGCGGACCGCACGGCCCGGACGCTCCAGCCGGGCCTGGTCATCGATTTCGAACCCGCGGGGTTGTATTCCTCCTTCGCCGCCTGGCGGCTGGGACACGCTTGCGGAGCCGTGACGGCCGGCGTTGGCGAATTCCCTTTGCGCGGGGCGTTCTATGACATCGTCTCCGTTTCGACGCGCGAGTTTGCCCGCCGGCGCGGGCTGGGGTTCCCCATGGAATACACCTGCCGGGATTTTGTCTGCCTGTCGGCCCTGGGGATCGAGCGCAACGGACTTCCCATTGAACTGGAGGAAACGGAGGAAGGTAGGAAATTTCGGGAAAACTTCCGGGAACGATTTCACATCCCGGCTCAGGCGCGGATCATCGGACTGAACATCGGCTGCGGCACTCCCGACGCCGTCGGCAAGCGGCCGAGGCTGAAGGATTTGTTCGGTTTGGTGGAAGGAGCGCGGAAGGCGGGCAACGCGGTGGTGGTGCTGACAGGCGCGAAATTTGAGCGTGACATCAACCAGGAATTCATCGCCCTATGGCCGGCGGAGCAGAAGCCCAAGCTGTTGGATTTGGCCGGACAAACCAACCTGCTGGAGTTGGCGGGGCTGATCCGGGCTTGCGATCTATTCATCTCCACGGACAGCGGTCCTTACCATATCGCGGTGGCGCTGGGCGTCCCCACCCTGGCGGTATTCCGGGGCGCCAGCCCGGTTCATTACCACCATGAGCCGCACGTGCGGTGCATGGTGTTGGGGAACGAGGCGCACGTCGCGCCGGCCATCCAAGCCGCGGGCGAATTGCTCTCCGGGCGGGATTTTCCGCCTGACTTGCCGGCAAAAACGAAGTAGATTGCGGGGATGCAAACAATTGAGGAACAGCGCCAATGGATGCGGCAATGGCGCGAAGGAGCCGTCCTCAAGCGGCCAGGACAACAGTGAAAACGCCCAAGGTCAGCGTGCTGGTGCCGACGTTCAACTACGGCCGGTTCCTGGGCGAAGCCGTCGAATCGGTCCTGGCGCAGGACTTCCAGGATTTTGAGCTTATTATTATTGACGATTGCTCCGCCGATGACACCCGGGAGGTGGCCGCGCGCTTTGCCGGACGGCATCCACTGCTGCGCTTTGAAGTCAATTCCTCCAACCTCGGAATGGTTGCCAATTGGAACCGCTGTTTGGCCGCCGCTCGCGGCGACTATGTCAAATTCCTTTTCGGCGACGACAAATTGGCCGGCCCGACAGCCCTCGGCGCCCTGGTGTCGATGCTGGACGCCGATGAGGGGATCGTGCTGGCGGCCAGCGCGCGGGCGATCATTGACGAAGGGTCGTATCGGATCGACCAATGGGGGCCTTTGGCGGCGGCGGGCCGTTATCCGGGAAGGAGTACCATCTTGCGCTGCCTTTCGCGGGCTGAAAACATGATTGGCGAACCTTCCGCCGTGCTCTTCCGCCGCGACAAGGCGGGGCGGGGGTTTGACGCGGAGTTCCAACAATTGGTGGATTTGGAGATGTGGTTTCGGCTGCTGGAACAGGGGGATTTGGCCTACACGCCCGAGGCGCTGTGTTGTTTTCGAGTGCATTCCCGCCAGCAAACAAAGGCCAATGCCGCGCACCAAACTGGAGAAAAGGAGTTTGGGCGGTTGTTGATGAAACTCGACAATCCCTGGCTGTGGGAGGAAAGTTCGGCCTGGCAGCGGTTTCGCATCGCGCACTTTTTGCGCCGGTCCGCGCGGCGCGCGCGGCTGCAAGAAAAAGCTCCTCTTGAAATGCGCTTTCGTCAATCCGTCGCCCCGCTGTTGCGGCCTGTTTATTGGATAACGGGCGAAGTGGTTGGCCTGTGCGGCAGGCTATATGGGTCAATTAGGAAACGGCTGCGGCGACTGTTCCCCAGTGCGCCCCAGCGGATGGAGTGGCCCAGGAACGCCTCTCCGCCAGCGAGACCAAGTTGACCCTTGCCTGAATCCAGGTCAGCAGTCCCAGCCCATCCGGCTGTAATACTCCTGCCGCAGCCGGTCCAACATCTCCTGGTTTGGCGCCGCCCCGGAAGCGAGTGTCTGGTGGATCGAAAGGGTCAACTCCTCGTGTGGTTGGCCGGCCGGCCAGGGGAGTTCGGAGTGATGCCGCAACTTTGTGTCGATCTGCCTGGCAACGGCGGCGGCGATGGCGTCCGTTGGGAGGCCCAGGTTATTGGCTAACTGGCGGACAGTTTCAATGGGAGACCGCATCAGTTGATTGTACGTGGTAAACTGCCGGGAAAGGCCGCGCGTTGTTCTTTCGCTTTCAAGCACATGGACAACCCAGAGCTTGAGGCCATGGTCCAGCGTGAAGCCGTCGCGTTTGCGGAGAGAAGAGGCGACCTCGACAGGATGGCGAACAGGCAGGATGAAGGAAGCCCGCGGAAAATGCTTTCGGATGAGGGGAATCCAGAGAGGCATCAGGCGGCACATGCGCGGGTCTTTGATCAGGGGGCGGTCTTGCCCGAATTCGTCCTTCAGCAATTTCAGCAATTCCCGTCGGAACAAGCAGGCCTTGAAACCTCGAAATCTTTTCCTGCCAACGGGTTCAGGGTGCTGCCATTCGGAGTGGATGAATTTCAGGAAGCGGTCGTGAAACTGCATCAGGGCGAGGTTTTCGTAGAAACCCTTGGGATTCCCGCCTTCGGCATCGGGCGGCATCGCTGCTTTTCCCACCGTCAAGCCGAGCGCTTCCAAGGCGCCCCCCAACGCGGAAGTGCCGCTGCGATGCATGCCGATGATGAACACCGGGTCCGGCCGCAGCGCGCCAGAAGAACCGAAGACGTCGAATTTCAAGAATTCCCCCGGCGATTTCATGTCCGTTATCTCCGGTTTCATCAAAAATACCTCAACCGGCCGCCGATCCATTTCTCGTACAGAGAGTGGCCGTGCCGCAGGCGCTCGGTCGTGCGCTGGCGCCAGTTCCGCGTTTTTTGCCGCCATCGTTGCCCCAGGCGCCGCAGACGGTTCAATCCCCACTTGCGCCGGTAGTAGGCGCGGTTCTCCGCGTCATACGCCCGGCCGCCCCCCGACGGCGGCGTCTGCCGGATCGCCTTTTGGGTCACGGAACCGAAATGATGCAAAAACGCGCCGCCCGTCGTCGCCATCTTGACCCCGGCCAACTTGGCGCGCAGGAAAAAATCCGCGTCTTCAAACTGCCCAACCCGAAAATTCTCGTCGAAGCTTCCCACCGCCTCGAACACCCTCCGGCGCACCATGAAGCATATCCCGTTCGCCAGCCCCCAGCGGTGAACGCCTCCCATCCGCCGCATGAAGTCCGCCGCGTATTCCCGGAACGGATAGTTCAACGGCCCTTCACGAATGGCGGGCGAGACGATCTCAGCGCCCGTCTGCCTTGCGAAGGCCAGAAGGCCCTCCAGCCATCCGGGCGCCACAATGACGTCGTTGTTCATGATGACCGTCCATTCACGGGTGGACAGGCGCACGCCCTGATTCCACGCCTTGGCGCAGCCGAGGTTGGTCTCATTGCGCGCGATCTTCGCGTGGTCGAGAGATGACAGCCAGGCGTCCGTTCCATCCGTCGAACCATTGTCGATGACAATCAGTTCCACGCCGCCGGCGATGTCCGCGGCCAGGCTCTCCAGGCAGCCGCGCGTGTAATCCACCTGGTTGAAAACAGGCAAAACCACCGCCACGCGCTCCGCCGGCGGTGAAGCCTCCGGGATGGGCGCGATTCCTTTTTCCTCAGCAGTTGTGCTCTTGCTTGGCAACGCGATAATGGCCGGAGAATGCCAGCCCCGCCCCAGATGGTCAACTACGAGGACCTCTTCCCTGTGCGGCGGGTAGTGTCTTAATTTGAGGTTCGACTAGGCTTCCTTTGTGATGAGCATCCTTCTAGTGATTGAACTGGTAGCTAATACGGCGCCTTTGGCAGCACCACACATTCGCGTTTCGACGTGGTGGTCGTTCGTTTCCTCGATAAACACCGTCACGAGAACCCCCTGTGTGGAGTGGACCGCGCAAAGGCCGGCGTCCGTATTGGGTGCCCAAACGGCTTTTGTGCTGGGGCGCCGGACGCGCACCCCGATGTTGTTGTAAGCGGGATTGGCGCAGCCTAGGATAATGCAGTTCATAGGGGTGCGGCACACCCCTTTCGGTCCAGTTTGTCAATTGTTCAGTTGGCTGTTTTTTGCCAGAGGCGTATTTTGATTGGCGGGGGTGTCTGATTACCACGTCGCATGTCGAGAAGCAGAATCACACCGTCCGAATGCACTGCCGCCGGACCACGCGGTTGACGAACGCTTTCAGCAAAAATTGGCAGATTTTAAAGCTGCAATGGCGATGCGCTTCGCGTATTACAACTTTTGCAAGGTTCATGGCGCGGTTCGATGCACTCCGGCAATGGAGGCTGGGGAGGAATCCAGCCAATGGACCGTTGCGGAACTGATTTGTGGCCGACAAGAAAAACCCGGATAAAGAGAAACGACGCAATGAAAACTGATGTGGTTCAAAGCCCGCTGGGCCAAACGGAAATCGTCCTTGGCGATTGCCGCGAGGCGTTGAAGGCTTTCAAAGCCGACACTTTCGACCTGATTGTTACCTCTCCCCCTTATGCCGATCAGCGCAGCAAGACGTATGGGGGCATCAAGGCGGACAAATATGTCGAGTGGTTTTTAGCGCGGAGCGAGCAGTTCCTGAGGGTGCTCAAACCGACTGGAAGTTTCGTGCTTAACATCAAGGAAAAAGCTGAAAACGGCGAACGGCACATTTACGTACTGGAGCTGATATTGGCGCTGCGGAAACAAGGTTGGCTGTGGACCGAAGAGTACATTTGGCACAAGCGCAACTGCCATCCCGGCAAATGGCCAAATCGTTTCCGCGATGCCTGGGAGAGGTGTTTGCAGTTCAACAAGTCCCCACAGTTCAAAATGTACCAAGAAGCCGTCATGGTGCCGATGGGGGATTGGCGCCATGCCCGCCTCAAGAGTTTAAGCGAGACGGATAAGCGAAGGGACAACTCGCACGTTGAAAGCGGATTTGGAAAAAGGATTGCCAATTGGATTGGCCGGGACATGGCTTACCCCTCCAATGTGCTCCACTTTGCCACGGAATGTGGCAATAAGCACCATTCCGCCACTTTTCCAAGGGCGCTGCCCGAATGGTTCATCAAACTGTTTACGGCTCCGGGGGACTGGGTTCTTGACCCGTTTACCGGGTCAGGGACAACGAACTTGGTTGCTCGTGATCTGGGGCGCAATTCGGTTGGCATTGACAGCGCAGAGGAATATGTCACGCTGGCGAGACAGTACTTGCATGAAAAGAACGGAGCGCGCCATGCCGATCATAACCCAAGTGGAAATAACGGAATACGTCACGAGCCACATTCCAGACTTTCACCGGGCGAAGTTGGAGAAGATCAAGAAGCAGAAGCTGCTCGCACTGCTTTCAGGCAAGAATCCCTATCTCTTTAAGGCCAAAGGGCTGACGACTCCCCGTGACCTGGTTAAGGCGATTTTGGACGCCTTTCTCTCGTCTCAGGAGGAAACCATGCTGGGAGGATTCCTGGAAGGATTGGCTGTGTTCGTGGCGGAAAAGGTCCACGGAGCGCACGGCAAGTCCTCAACAAAGGGAATCGACATCGAACTGGACAAGAACGGAACCCGTTATTTCGTGGCGGTCAAATCCGGCCCAAGCTGGGGAAACAGCAGCCAAATCGAAAAAATGCGATTGGATTTCAAGGCTGCCGCTAAAGTCTATCGCCAGAATCCAGACGCACTTCCGGTGCGGTGCATCAACGGCTGTTGTTACGGCAAACAAACCAGGAAAACGGAGGACAAGGGCGATTATGACAAGCTTTGCGGCCAACGGTTTTGGGAGTTCATCTCCGGCGATCCTCAGCTTTACGTCAAGATCGTGGAACCCATTGGCGACAAGGCCGCAGAGCGCAATGCGGAGTTTTTGGCCGAATACGAGCAAGTTTTGGACAAATTTATAGAGATTTTCAGAAGGAATCTTTCTGATGCCGATGGCAACGTCCTCTGGGATAAACTCACCCAGCTTTCCTCAGAAGCACCCGTGCCACTTGAGGAAAAATACAAATGAATTTCAAATTAAGACACTACCCGGCGGCGGCTGCCATTGAGGGGTGAGACGCGTTCAATTAAAATCGCATTCAAATGATGCGGCCGCTCTTTGGCGTCTGTCACGATGACATAGGAGCCTTTGGGGGCAACCAGAATAAAATCCGGATGAGGCACCACGTAGTGTTCTCCGCTCACCATGTGAATCTCGTACGGCTCAAAGGGCGCCGCCCGGGTGAACTCGCGGATGGACTCAATGACCAAGATCAGATTATAGCCGCCCCCGCGGGCCGGGGCAACTCCTCATTAACTCCTGTTCAAAACAAAGCTGACGGCTTAGATTGCCTTCCTCGAATGACGCCCGTATCCGTTGTGATCAATACGTTGAACGAGGAGGCCCATCTCCCCGGCTGTCTGGAATCGCTGCGCTTCTCCGATGACATCGTCGTGGCCGATATGCACAGCGAAGACCGCACGGCGGCCATCGCGTCCGCTTTTGGCTGCCGGGTGGTGATGTGCCCGCGGGCCGAATACGTCGAGCCGGCCCGCAATTTCGCCCTCGCCCAGGCCCGTCATGCCTGGGCTTTGGTCGTCGATGCCGATGAGCGGGTCTCCCCCGGCCTGATGGCCTGGATGGTCATCCACCTGGAGAGCGCCTCGGCCGCCGCCATCCGCATCCCGCGCCGGAATCTCTACCGCGGCCAATGGCTGACCTGCTGCGGCTGGTACCCAGACGCCCAATTGCGCCTGTTGCGCCGGGAACGGGTGCGGTACTCCGAGCGGATTCACCGCGCCCCGGACGTTGATGGCGGGATACTGGACCTGCCCGCGGGCGGCGAGGCCTACCTGTCCCACCTTGTTTTTGACACGTGGGAATCCCGCATCGCCAAGGACAACAAATATTCGACCCTCTCCGCCCAGGCGCTGGCCAGGGAAGGGCGCCGGATCGGGGCCGCCGGGCTGCTCGGACGGACGGCGGGGGCGTTTTTCAACGCCTACCTTTTGCAGGGAGGGTTCCGCAAAGGAACGCTGGGCGTCGCGCTGGCCTGGGAACGCGCCTTCGCCACCTACCTCAAATATGCCAAATTATGGGAGTCACGGCAGCAGCCCTGATCCCCGCCGCGCCCGCGGCCCCGCCGCCGCCTTCGCTGCGCATCCTCCAGGTCAACTCCGTTCTCACCGGCGGCGGCACCGATGAATCGTGTGTCCGCCTCGCCCAGGTCTTGCGCGCCATGGGCCAGCATGTGTGGGTGGCCGGTCCCGGCGGCTCCGGTTTCGACGCGGCGCTGGGGCCGGCCGGCTTGTTCTGCGACCCGGCGCTGCGCCGGAGCAAGCCGCGCTTTATTCTGCATGTGGCGCGCTGCATTCGCGCCCGGCGGCCTGACATCGTTCACGCCCATCACGGGCGGGATTATTGGCCGGCCATCTTCGCGGTCTGGCTTTCGGGGCGCCCGGCCAAAATCATCCTCAGCCGCCATCTGGCCAAGAGCCCGGGTTCCTGGGCCAGCCGCCAATTCCTGCTCTCCCGCTGCGACGCGATGGTGGCCGTTTCCGATTTTGTGGCCAAGGTGTTGCGCGAAGGAGCTTATGAACCGGCCTCACCCGAACCCGAACGCCGCGCCCGCGCTCCCATGCGTGGTGACAAGTCGAAAATCTTCACCGCGCACGGCGGCATTGACACGGAGCAATTCCGCCCGATGGACAGCGCGGACCTGCGGGCGGCATGGAAGGCCGGGGCGCGGGATTTCCTTTTCGCCGTCGCCGGCTCCTATGACAAGCCGCGCGGCAAAGGGCAGCGGGACTTCCTTCTGGCCGCCTCCCGCATCCACCGCCAAATCCCCGACGCCCGCTTTCTTCTCATCGGACGCGGCAGCCTGGCGGAGACGTTGCAAGAGGACATCGTCAAATTGGGGCTGCGGGACAAGGCCTGGCTGACGCCCTACTGCCCGGACATGCCCCGCGCCATGAATGCCATCGACTGCCTGGTCCACCCGGCGGTGGGCACGGAGGCCTTTGGGCTGGTGATCTGCGAAGCGCTGGCTTGCGGGCGGCCGGTGATCGCCGCGGACCTGGATGGAATCCCCGAAGCGCTGATCGACGCCGAGAGCGCCGCGCTCGTCCCGCCCGGCTCGGTGGAAAAGCTGGCGGAAGCCATGTTGAGCCGCGCGCGCCAGGAGCGCTGGGACCTGGCGCGGCGCAGCCAGCTTCACGACAAAGTCGCCGCCCGCTTCTCCCTCGCCGCCGCCGGCGACCGAATGTGCCGCATCTACAGACAGGTGGCTGGCTGGCGGAACCAAGGGATTGCGCTGGTGTTTATACCAATTATGGCTATACTGTTGAGTGTGAAACTCAGAGTGGCAATGGTCTTGGCGACTGCAATCGTTGCGCTCGCCAGCATCCAGGGGGCTATGGCCCTGACGGACGCCGCCGGCGGCGACGCCAATCCCTACGCGGTGATCAGCGACCGGAACGTCTTTCACCTCAATCCGCCTCCGATCATCGCCCCTCCCGAGGAGAAACCCGTAGAGGTTCCCAAAGTGTACTTCAGCGGCTTCCTCAAGATGGGCAACACCACCCGCGTGTTGTTCTCCATGCCGGCGACGGCCAAGGACCCCAAGGCGGTGACGAAATACTTTAGTCTGGCGCCGGGCGAGCGGGACGATCCCTTGGAATTGGTCAAAATGGACCCTGACAAGGGAGAGGTTGAAATTATCAATACCGGCAGGGCGATGACCCTGACTTTGAAGAGCAACAGTATCGTCGCCGCGGCTGCGCCAAATCCAGCGGCGGCCGGCGCGCCTCCCATGGGTCACCGTCCAGTTCCGACGCCAACAGCCATGCCCACGGCGGGCACTTCCCCCGCACCGGGCCGGAACTCTGCCGTTATTGCGGGCGGCACGCAGTCAGAAAGTTCCTATGCGAGTCCCGTCGTGGCCGGCGGAGGGTCATCCGGCTCGACTTCTTCCTTCTCTTCCAGTAGTGCCGTCGTCTCGGGCGGGGCGCCGGCGTACGTGCCGACCTCCCCGGTGGCTGCGCCTGCCAACTCAGTGGCCGGTCAACTTGCCAACGCGCTCACCACCCCGTCCACCGGGTATCAAATGCCCGTTTCGACTGTCCCTCCGGCGCCCCGGTCAGTGCAGGCGGCGAATATACTCGTGCATGAAGCGGCTGGCGGTCCGCCGGCGCCGCCCGGCATCGAAGACGGCCCCGAATAACAACACCTCAGCTTCTCAGGAACTCCGCTCCCGCCCAATCCGCGAAACGCAGACCCTCCCGCGTCAAGTGGAATCTTTCCCCGTTTAACTCGCCGTAGCCCAGCGCGATCATGCGCCGCATCTCCTCCCGCCACTCCCCGGGCAGATCAAATCCCGTGCGCTGCCGGAATTGCTCCAGCGGCCAGCCCGCCGTCATGCGCAACCCAAAGGCGGCAATCTCCCCGGCGCGCGCCAGCGGCCCCAGTTCTTCGCTTGACTCTATGGCCCGGCGGCCCCGCTCCAGCTCCTCGCAATACAGAGTCGTGTTCGCCCGGTTCCGTGTGCGCGCTCCGCGAACGTAACCCGCCGCGCTCGGACCCAGGCCGTAAAACGAGCCGCCCCGCCAGCAATTGACGTTATGGCGGCAGGCCCGGTCCGGCACTTCCGCCGACCCGCCCGCCAGATGCCGGGCAAAATTGGCCACCTCGTATTGCTGAAATCCTCCCGCTGCCGCCGCCCCCAGCAATTCATCATACATGGCGCAGGCCAGGTCCTCATCCACTCGCGCCATGCCGCCCTTCCATTGCTCGAAGAGCGGCGTGTCTTCCTCGTAAATGACCTCGTAACAGGAGAGATGCTCGCTGCCCAAAGCCAGTGCTTCGCCCAGCGTGGCGCGCCATGTTTCCAGCGTTTGACCCGGTATGGCGAACATCAAATCCACATTCACGTTCTCAAAACCGGCCGCGCGCAACACGTCAAAAGACTTGTAGATCATCGCGCGGCTATGAACCCGCCCCAACCGCTCCAACAAGCTTTCGTCAAAAGACTGCGCTCCCATCGACACCCGGTTGACCCCCCAATCCCGCAGCAGCTTCGCTTTGTCCGGCGACACTGTGGCCGGGTTGCACTCCACCGTCCACTCCGCCGCCCCCAGCAGGCCCAGCCGGTCCATGGACTTGAGAATCCTCTCCCATTGCCCCAGTGTGAGCAGCGACGGAGTGCCGCCGCCGAAGAAAACCGTCCGCGGCCGCAGGTCTCCCGCCACCAACTCCAACTCCCGCACCAACGCCTCCACGTAACGGCTGACCAGCGCGCCCTCGCCCGCCTCCGAGTAAAAAGCGCAGTACCCGCACTTCCTGGCGCAGAAAGGCACATGCACATAGAGATGCCTGATAACGTCTTCTTCGACCACGTCTCCCATGATAAACGGCCCGCCGTGAATAAGCCAGTCGGCAAGCCCTCGGCCCGGCGCCACCCTGGGCACATCTCAGTTTTTGGACATAAGCCGGAGCTGTCAAAGAGCGGGATCACAATACGCCCGGGGGAAAATGACGAATGACGAATGACGAATGACGAAAGAATGCTCAAATGACTCAATGACGAAAAGTGGCCGCTCGGAGCCGGTTTAGTCATTGGGGCTTCGTCATTTTTTCGTCATTGGTGCTTAGACATTAGTCATTTTCAGCTTGTCGCATCCGGATTGCTGGAAACTGAGATGCGCCCGTGCCACCTCGGGGCGGCGGTTGGCGCTGGCAATCGTGCCCGGCGCCGGTTACACTTTCGCGCGAATGGCCAAGCTCGTCTTCGACATTGAAACATCGGCGTTGCCGCTGGAACAGTTCGACGCCGTCCAGCAGGAGTACCTGTTTCGCGAGGCGGAGAACTTGCCGGAGCCGTCCGCGCGGCTGGCGCGGCGGCAGGAAATCCACCGGCAATTCAGCCTTTGGCCCCTGACCGGCCAGGTGGTTTGCATCGCCATGCTCAACGTCGATAGTTTCAGGGGCAAGGTGCTCTTTCTGGACAAGAACACGGAACCGGAACGCGACTGGCCCACCGCGGTCGAATTCCTCCCGTGCGCCGACGAATCCGACTTGCTGGTTGAGTTTTGGGAAGTGGCCCTGCATTACGATTCCATTGTCACCTTCAACGGCCGGGGGTTCGATGTCCCGTTCATTTATTTGCGATCCGCCATCCTCAATGTCCCGGTCTCGCGCAAGGACTGGCTCGGATACCGCTTCCAGACCGAGCCGCACTGCGATTTGCTCGAACAACTGACCTTCTACGGCGTCAGCGGGCGGGACGGTGCGGCGCGCCGGTTCAATCTGGATTTTTACTGCAAAGCCTTCGGGATTCCCTCCCCCAAAGGCCACGGCATAACCGGCATGGATGTCACGCGGCTGGCCGGTGAAGGCCGCGGGCGCGAGATAGCCAAGTACTGCCTGGGCGACGTGCAGGCCACGCTCGAACTCTACCGCTTCTGGAGGGAACGCCTGGCCGCCATCAAATGACCCTCTCCCATGCCGCTTTCTAACAAAGGTTGCGGGCCGGCCGGGCGCCTGGCCAAACCGCCCGTCGATCTCCTCCTCTGCTTTGCCGTCAAGGAGGAAATGAAATTCTTCCGCGATCCGGCCGACGGCATCCCCGTCCGCGCAAAGGGAGCCGGACTCGGAAGCGCCGCCAGCCGCCTGCGCGACCCCTCCCGCTCTCCTGGCGGCACGCAAGTCTGGGTCACTGGCATCGGCCGCAGAAACGCGGCGGACAACATCCGCGAAGCTCTCGGCAAAGTCCGGCCCGACCGCGTCATCACGGCTGGTTTCGCCGGCGGTCTCAATCCGGCCCTGAAGGTGGGCGACATTGTGTTTGAAGAGGATTTCGATGCCGGTTTTGGAAGCGAGCTGGAATGCCTGGGCGCCATTGCCGGGAAGTTTCACTGCCACCGCCGCGTCGCCATCACCGCCGCCGAAAAGGGCGTCCTGTGGCGTCAATCCGGCGCCGACGCGGTGGAAATGGAATCCTCCGTCATCCGCACCATTTGCCGCGAATGCAAGGTCCCCAGCGCCACCATCCGCGTCATCTCGGACGCCGCTTTCCAGGACCTGCCGCTGGATTTCAACGCGCTGATGACCTCCGAAGACCGCATCAACTACCTCAAGCTTCTCTGGACAGTCTTCAGCCGACCCAGTTGCATCCTTAAACTCCTGGAGTTCCAGCGCCAGACCATCGACGCTGCCCGCCGGCTGGGCGCCGTCCTGGAAGACCTACTCCGGGCGGAACGGAGCTGAACTGGCCGCCGGCCCCGCCTCCGACCGATGCTCCTTGTCGCGCTCACTGTAACTGATCAGGAACGCCCCCAGCGCAATCATCAGCACCCCGCTCCAGCGCAACCCCGACACTTTCTCCCCCAGAAGAAACCGCGCCGCCAGGGCCGTGACAACGAAACCCATCGAGGTCAGCGGCCAAATGAAACTCAGGTCCCGCACCTTGAGCATGTAGAGCAGCGCACCATAAAAAACGGCCTCCAAGGCGGTCCCTGTCAAGACTTTCGCGTTCATCGCCCCGCATTTGATCACCCGCGCGATTTCCCGCGCCGTCATCTCCCTGGCCTCTGGGATTTCCTTCAGCCCTTTGCTGAGAATGGCGACGCCGATGGATTCAATGACGGCGGCGATGACAAGTATAAGAAGAATTTTGGTCATGGTTACAAGTCCTGGTAGCGGATCAAATCAATGCCCATTTCTCGCGCCAGTTTCCGGAGCGCCGGATTGGCCAGGGCATCGCACTCGTTTCTAAACTGGTCGAGCGATGGATGCGAGTAAAGCTCCAAATCTCCCGCCGGCAGCCGGCGCAGCAACTTCTCCACGTACCCGGCGTCCACCCGCCCGTTTTGCAGGAGACCGAAGACCGCCGCCGTGTGCCGGACCCCGTGCCGCGCCAGCCGCGGCCGCGCCCAGTTGGACAGCAAGCCGAAAATCAAGCCGTGGCTCGCGCGGTAGCCCCACTGCCCCGACGCCAGTCGCGCGTTCAGAAAAAACGGGTCGCGCGTCAGCCGCATCGCGCGGATGCCCCACGCCGCCGCGTTTTCCATGAGGATGTTGAGCACCACCGGATGCAAGTGGATGTTCAAATGCCCGTTGACATGGTCCAGCTTCAGGCCGGTCGCGCGGAACTTGGCGAATTGCTCCGCGATCTCGGCCCGCAACTCCTGGCGGCACTTCGATTTGAAATAATACGACAGGCCCGCGCCGACCGGGTTGTCGGAGAACCTCCCCGGCGCGCCGGCCAGGTTTGGAATCCGTTCCCGCGGCAACGCCGCCCGTCCGCACACCAGCGCCAGATGCAAACCGACGCCCAGCTTGGGGTTCTCCCGCGCCAGCGCGACGGCCTGGTCCGCCGCGGCCTCATTGACCATCAAACTGGCGGTCGTCAAAATCCCCTCCCGATGGGCCAGCGCCACCGCCTGGTTAATGGAAGGCGACCGCCCAAAATCATCGGCGTTGACAATCAAACGGCGCGGCGCGGCCTCATCGCTCATACGGCGCCGCAAACTCTTGCCCTTCCCCCGCGCCCGGTCAAGAGCGCATTGGGATCACAGCCAGAGAAAACCGGGGTATTTCTTGAGCAGGGCGGGTTTGAGTCTGGGATAGGTGTTGGCACGGAAAGCGGGCCAGTTGGTGGTCGAGTCAAGACGTTTTCCGTCGGGGGCGGCCAGCCAGAGTTTGACGGGCAGTCTTCCTTCGCAGACGCTGGGATGCTCCTTGAGGGCAAATGTCTCGTGCAGTTTGACCTGGGCTTCCGGGGAGTTGGGCCGGCCATCGTCGTCGCGCGTTTCATCGGGGTAGAGCAGCTTGAGTTTGCGGCCATCAGGCCAGTTGAGAGAAAGCGGTGCCAATTCGTCCAGCCATTCCAGGCGGCCGGAGCCGAAGAACTCCCGGAAAGGATCGCGCAAGGGAGTGGCTTGGGCTTCCTTGGCGAGGGTCAGGCCCGCAAAGGCGCCTGCCAGGAAGCCGGTCAGGAACGCGCCGTCCGCCGCGGGAAAATCCAACTCCGGCATGACCGCGCGGACCAGATTGATGCGGGCGATGGTCTGCTTGAGTTGATGGTCCAGAAGCGGCAACTCGAAGGCGCGCCGGGCATAGGCTTCCGCCAAACAGCGCCCCGCCGCCGCCGGGTCCACTTCGCGCTGGTGTTCATGCTCGATGACAAGGTCCTGGCATCGCGTCACCCGGACCGCGCTGACCCGCTTGTGGACGGGGTCAAAAAGATGCTCGACGCGCGCGCTGACCAGATCGGGAAACATCTCCTCGATCCATTCGCGCCGCACGGCGGTGGCCAATCCAAGAAGGGTCAGATGCCCCGTGCGGCCGGCGACTTCGCGGATGCTGGCCGCGACAAACAACGGGGCGTTTTGCACCACGCTTTCGCGCGCCAGCGTCCCTGAGCGGCCGCCGGCCACCTCGCATTCCAGAGTCCCCTGGTCGCGCCGGCGGCAAAGCTGGTCGATGAACCCGGCGGCCAGGCACCGCAAGAGGGCGTCGCCCTCCGGCGGCGGGGCGTCGTTTTCGGCGGCGGGTTTGACGCGGGCGGCCTGGAGGATTTGCTCGAATGTTTGTTCGACTTGACGGGCGATTTGAGAATGGACTCCATAGCGGCGGCATTGGGCGGGGTGGAAGCCGTTGTTGCGGGCGAACTGCCAGGCGCGCATGAGGGTGTGGAAGTCGGATTGGTCGCTGGCCTCAAAAAGCTCGCGCGCCTGGGCGATATGCTGGTCGTCCCGGCCCAGGCGGACAAGCAGGTCCCGTCCGCTCACCAGGGCGGCGCAAAGGGCGGCGGCCGGCACGCAGCGGTGTTTCATGGCTTCGACCAGCATCCGCGAGTAGCGCGGGTGCATCGGAAGGCGCAGCATCTGCCAGCCAATGGGCGTCAGGTCCGCGGCGGTGCCCGGCGGGTCGGGGGTTGCGTGCGACGGCGGCAGCGCGCCCAGGAGGCGCAGGAGATGTTCGGCGCGTTCGACGGCCTGCGGGTCGGGGCGGTCTAGCCAATCGAACCGGGCGGCGTCCCGGATGCCCAAGGAATGAAGGAGCAGAACGGTTTCAGCCAGATCGTTGCGCTGAATTTCGGGCGTGTTGCGCTCGGGCCGGTTGAGGTGGTCGCTTTCGGTCCAAAGCCGGTGGCACGTTCCAGGCGCGGTGCGCCCGGCTCGGCCCGCCCGCTGCTCGGCCGACGCCCGGCTGATGGGTTCGATGAGCAACGTCCCGATGCCGCGCTCGGGATCGTAACGCGAAATCCGGGCCAATCCACTGTCAATGACATGTATAACGCCGTCGATGGTGACGGAAGTTTCCGCGACGTTCGTGGCGACGATCACCTTGCGGCTGCGATTGGGCGCGAAGGCCAGGTCCTGCTCTTCGGGCGGCAACTCGCCATGAAGGGGAATCAGCGCCAGCGGTTCGACCGGGCGCCCGGCGCGGCAGGCGGCGATGGTGGCGTTGATCTCGCCCATGCCAGGCATGAAAATCAAAATGTCCCCGGGATCGCCCGACTGGACGATCTGCTCGACAATGTCGGCCGCCTGATCGGAGACGGGCCGCTCGTCGCGCATGGGGATGTGCCGGATGGCCACGGGGAATGCCCGCCCTTCGCAAACCAGGATCGGGGAATCTCCCAGGTATTGGGCGACAGGTTGGGCCTCAAGGGTGGCGGACATGACGACCAGGCGGAGGTCCGGCCGGCTGGAGAGCTGCAAGCGGCGCGCCAGCGCCAGGGCGACGTCGCTGAAGAGATTGCGCTCGTGAAATTCATCAAAAAGGATCACGCCGATGCCCGCCAGCAACGGATCGTCCTGCAGCCAGCGCAGGAGGATGCCTTCGGTGACGAAGCAAAGGCGGGTGCCCAAACTGGTGCGGTCCTCGAATCGAATCTGGTATCCGACCTCCTGGCCCAGGCGCCCGCCGCGCTCCCAGGCGACGCGGGCGGAGACGGCGCGGGCCGCCACGCGGCGGGGTTGGAGGACCACGATGGTTCCGGGGAAAGAGCCGCTGTCCAGCAGCATTTGAGGGACCTGGGTGGTCTTGCCGGAGCCGGTCGGGGCCACCAGGACCAGGCAGTTGCCCTGCCGCAAGGCCTGGAGAATCGACCCGTGGTACTGCCAGATCGGAAGCGAGGTTTGCACGGACGCGCGCAGGAGAGACAAACGTCAGCGGGCCAGGAGCAACACCGCCAAGACCGCCAGCGACAATCCAAGCATGAGACCCGACGGCATGAATTTGCGGCCTTTGGCGAAGCGGACTCCAAAAACCACCAGGAGCAGTCCCACCAGAATGTCCGCGATGTAAAAGGGTTTGATGACGGCCGTGGCGCAAAGCGCCAGAAGCAACGCGAAAATGGCGGAGGTGATGAGGGAGATTCTGCTGCCGGCCTTGACCAGGCCCATCACGCCCCCGGCCAGGAGCAGCACGATATAGATCCACAAAACAGTCACAGATATGTTTGGCATGGCAAAATTCCCGCGTTAATCGGCCTCGGCCCGCACCTCCAGGATTTCCCCGGCGTCGCAGGCGACGGATACGCGCAAGGGCCGGCAACAGACCTCACAATCAACTATAAACTCGTGTTTCGGCTGGCTGGTTTCAAGCGCCAACTCGAAGCACTGTCCACAATAGGGACACTGAATTGAACCGGTATCCTGCATCGTCGAGCGCAACAGGCGTTCCTGCGCCGCACTTTTTGTAAAATGGATTGGAATTGACCGGATGTCAACCCGATGGCATACTCAGTGCTGCGGTTTATACGGGAAGGTGATATGAAACCGATTGAGCCAGTTGAGGCCCCTCCAACCGCTCCCAGCCAGAGGCGAACTCTCCGGGTGCTGTTGGTGGAGGACGCGGAATTCGATGCGGCGCTCCTGCTGCGCCACTTGGAGACCAACGGCTACGACGCCCGCCACCGCCGGGTTTGGTCCCAAGCCGACATGGAGGAGGCCCTCAAAACCGAGACTTGGGACGTCATCCTGTGCGACTACCAATTACCTGATTTCGGAGTCCTGCCCGCCTTGGAACTTCTCAGGAAACTCAAGCTCGACGTGCCCCTCATTGTGGTTTCGGGAACCATCGGCGAGGAGCGCGCCGTCGGTTTGATGAAGGCCGGCGCGAGTGATTTTATTGTCAAGGGCAGCTTGAGCCGCCTCATCCCCGCCATCGAGAGGGAATTGCGCGAGGCGCGGGGGCGCCGGGAACGGGCGGCGGCGCTGGAAAAACTCTCCTACCTCGCCGCCATGGTCGATTCGGCCGAGGAAGCCATCATCGGGCAGAATCTTGAGGGAGTCATCACCACCTGGAACACCGGCGCCGAACGCCTTTACGGCTACACGGCGGCGGAGGCCGTCGGCCGCCCCGTTTCGTTGATCGTGCCCCTGGCCTTGCGCGGCGAAAGGGAGCAATTGATGGCCAAGCTCTGGCGGGCCGATGGCCTGGTGCAAGTGGAAACCACGCGGGCGCGCAAGGACGGCTCGCCCGTGGAGGTGTTCCTGACGTTGTCGGCCATCCGCAATAGCGACGGCCAGATGGTGGGCGCCTCCTCCATCGCCTCCGACGTGACGGAGCGGAAGAAGATGGAATGGGAACGGACGCGTCTGATCGCGCATTTGAATGAGATGCTCTCCAAGGTGAAGACCTTGAGCGGATTGCTGCCCATATGCGCCTCGTGCAAGAAAATCCGGGACGACCGCGGATACTGGCAGCAACTGGAGACGTTCGTGGGCGAGCATTCCGGGGCGGAGTTTTCCCATTCGATATGCCCCGATTGCATGAAACGCCTCTACCCCCAATTTGCCCCGGCCGTGGAAGCGAGCGAGCCGCCAAAGAAGGATTAAGAACTTCAAATGAACAAACCGTCCTCAACCACTGCCGCCACAATACCACGAAGATTACATTGCATAAGTTCTTTTTAGTAAAACCGAACAAAAGGCCATTCCCCGCATCCGAATTGCAGACGCGCCGGGAATGGGGCGGGCTGGTTACTGCCAAGTCCGTTGCATAGACTACATGTGAGGCCAGAGGAATAGCCGCGAAAAAGCGCAAAGGACGCATAAACAAACGAACTTCTGCGCTTCTTGAGCGTTTTCGCGGCTCATTCGTTGCATTCTATCCTGCGGACTCCCCAGTAATTGCGCTCGTGCGCGGAGCGTCACGCCATCTTCCTGACAGCCCCGGCGGGGCGAAAGAGAATAGCCCAGGGCAAAGCGAGCTGGCGAGCGACGCCCTGGGTTGGCTACGCCGTTATCCCAAGCCCTGAAAGGGCGGCTGAAGGCAGGCAGAAGGTCAAGCTGGCTCGCCGTCAACATCGGTGTCAGTCCTCACTTTTGACACTTTTTTCAGTCGGACGGAAGGAGCGTAATGCCCATCCGCACCCGGCAATTGCGGCGGTTGGAAGCGGGCTTGAAATATCGCCAGGTGCAGCTATCATTTCCTCATGAGCATGACAACTTATCCACTGGGACTGCCCGAAGAACTCATGGAAGAGGTTAAGAGAACGGCGGCGGACGCTCATCTTTCGATGGCAGACGCCATGCGTCAGGCCATTAAATTCGGTCTGCCCCATGTTCGCGAGGAGGTGTCCGGAGAGTCTGATTTTGCGGAAGCGGCGGCGGAAACTTGGGATAAGCTCGGACCGGCTCCAACCGTCCTTTATGACCAGCTTTAAGCGCGGCGACGTGGTCCTGGTGGATTTGGGCTATGTCGCCACGGTGCGTCCCTGCGTCGTCATCTCCATCCCCAATACGGACAGCCGGCGCAACATGTCGGTGGTTGCGCCGTTGACCACGGAGATTCGAGGAGGCGAATGTGAAGTGCCCTTTCCATAGCCAAATGGCTGGCGGAAGAGTCCGTGGTCAACCTCATCGGGCTTGTGGGAGTGGACAACGCCAAAATCGAGAGGCTGCTCGGCCCATTGCCAAAGGACAGTCTGGACGCCATTGATGAGGGACTGCTCCGGCTATTTGGTTTGTGAAGGAGCGGGCAGGATTGATCCCGCCTTTCCCGCGACGCCGCCAAAAACCGCATTGCCCTCGCGCCCGCCCCACGCGTCAGCGTCATCTTGACAATTTGTTCAGTTGTCGCCCGCAATCCACCCATGCTGGAGCGCGTTTGTCCGCCGCTCCGCCATGGCTCACTTGCTCTTGAGCAATCTGGCGATCAGGTTTTCAGCCGGCTGAGTCTTGAGTTTGCCGGAGCGAAAAGCTCTGATGGCCTTCCTGGCCTCCGCCGCTGGTTCTTGCCGCCACGGAACGGCATTCCACATCCTTCTCCAGCCCCCTTCAATGCGCCAGGCGGGAGGCCATGGCGTAGAGGATCAGGAACAGGAGGATGACGCCCAGGCCGAAGAAGAGGTAGCCAAAGGAGCGGGCGATGGCTTTCCAGCGCTCCCATTCGTCTTTGACGCGCAGGTCGTCCAGGCGCCCCGCCCCCAGAAGGCGGTCGTACCAGCGGCGGCGCTCATGGAGCATCTCGGTCTTGGAGATGCGGCCGGAGAAGATGACGGTGTCCATGGGAAACTTTTCCAGCCGGAAATGGGTGTTGAAGAAGTGGATTGTAAAGATGAAGCCCGCTGCCAGAAGGGCTTCGTCGGAATGAACGATGAGCGCGATGTTAATCACCCAGCCGGGCATGAAATGGGAGAAGAATTGGGGGAACCACATGATCAGCCCCGACATTCCTATGGCGAAGACGCCCCAGAAAACGGCGAAGTAATCGAACTTCTCCCAGTAGGTCCAGCGGTCGAATTGCGGCTTGGGGCCTTTGCCGAAAAACCATTTCTGGTGCGCGACAAAATCCCGGGCGTCCTGCCAGGTCGGGATCATCGAGTCGGGGCCAAAGAGCGCGGCGATGAGGCGTTCGCCCTTGGAACGGAGCGTGCCGCCCTGAAAGCGGGCGCGGGAATTCCAGGACTTGATCGCCAGATTGGAAAGGTGCAGCCCGAAATAGAGAAAGGTGACGGCCGCGCCGCAACGATGCAGGGTGCGGGCGACCTCGGCGCCGCCCAGGACGCTGAAGATCGCCCTGGCCCAGTCTGTATAGTAGAATTTAAGCGGCATGCCGGTGATGACCAGGAGCAGGAAGCTCGTCACGACCAGGAAATGGAGGAAGCGCTCAAAGGGGGCGAAGCGGGTGAACCAAACGTCCCCCTGCTGCGCTTCGACCTTGGCTTCGCGGAAGGTCTTGGAGTCGTGCAGATAGAGATAGCCGGAGCGAAAGAGCCACAGGGCGGTGTGCGCGCCAAAGAAGGCGAAGACGCCGATGAGCAGCGAGGTCATCGCCACGAAGGTCCAATGCAACTGCGGAAAATGTTTGGCATCCAGCGGGTCGGCGTGGGGAACGTATTTGGCGAAGCTGGCGGTGGCGCCGGGATGGCATTGTTTGCAGGTGGCCACAATGTTGCCCTTGGAAAGGTGCGAGGCCGGGTTGGAGGGCGGCTGCACGTCGTGGTAGCCGTGGCAGCGGTAGCAGGCGGGGACTTCGGCGACGCCATGAGCCTGGCCCAGCGCCATGGCTTTGCCATGATAGGTCTCGCGGTAGTTGGCCAGGCGGTCCTTGTGACAGCGCCCGCACTGTTCATCGCTCCGGGCGTTAAAGTCGCTGCCGCCGGGCGCTTCAATTTGATGAGCGGAGTGGCAATCGGTGCAGACCGGGCCGGAGAGGTCGCCCTTGGCGAGAATCTGGCCGTGGACGCTGGCGTTGTAGGTTTTTTCGACGCCCAAATGGCACGCGCCGCAGGTGGCGGCGACGTTGGCATGATTGACAGACGAACTGCGGTCCACGCTGCGCTTGATGTCGTGAACGCCGTGGCAGTTGTTGCAGGAGGGGGCGGGAACCAATCCGCCGGCCAGCGCCCGTCCGTGAATGCTCTCGGAATACTGCGAAGCCACCTCCGGATATTTCATCTGGTACTCCGCGGTGATGCCGCGGTTGCTGTGGCATTTGGCGCAGGTTAGCGGCAGGTTGAATTTGACGACGGGCGAGTCGGCGCTTTTGACCGGCTGAATGTCGTGGGAGCCGTGGCAATCGGCGCACGAGGCGGCCCCGGACGCGCCCATCGCCCTGCTCATGCCGTGAATGCTGCCGGCATAGAGCCTGGCCTCGTCCTTGTGGCACGAGGCGCATTGGGCGGGCGGCAGGCCGCGGGGATGATCCATGTCTTTGACAGTGTCGTGGCAGTCGGTGCAATTGAGCTTGGCGTGGACCGATTTCAAGAAGACGTTCGTGTCAAAGAGCGCCATCGGCGCCACTTGATTGCCAACGTAGCGTTTGACCGACGGGTCGGTGTGGCAGTCAATGCAATCCTGATTGGACGGCAGCGAGGCGGCCGCCCGCGCCCCCGGTGGAAAGGCCAGTGACAGCAAAAGAGCTGTGGCGAGAGCCAAGCTTTTACATTCCGCCGGTGTGGCAGTCAGTGCATTGGTAAGCCGGATCATATTCCTCCAACGGGTGCGCAAACTTCAGGCCTTTCGGGCTGATCTGGTTAATCTGGTCGCCGCTGCCCTGCGCCAAAATCAAATGGCACTCGTTGCAGTCATTGGCTTTTATGGTCCTCTTCCCGACGGTTGAGACGTGTTTGCCGTCATGGCACCGGAAACAGCCGGGCCAATCCTTGTGCCCGATATTGTCCGGGTAGGCCCGCCAATCGGCTTTCATTTCGGGGAAGAAATTGTCTTTATAAATCTGCTGGACCGTGCCGATGGCGTCGTGGACGCGCGGGTCGTTGCGGGGGTAGGCGTCGGCCAGGGTGGTGGCGATGCCTTGCATGGCGCCGGCCTCGTTTTTGTAGGCGCGGCACAAGACACCGACGGCGTTGGTCTTGATGTAAGGGAGGGAAGGATCAATGCCGCCCAGGGACATGGCCAGGTTGACGGCGCTTTCCGGGGCCTGGAATTTGTGGGCCGGCCGGTTATGGCAGTCCATGCAGTCCATTCTGCGCTTGGCAAGCTGGCTGACGTCGTTGGTAAAGCTGGGCGAGCGGAACTCGGTCACGACCCCTTGGGAGTCCGTCATGCGGACCCAGGGTATTTTCTGGCGGGCGTCATCGGTGGCGATGTATTCGATTTTGTTGCCGACGTTCATGTGCCAATGGATGCCGCCGACAGGCCCGTGGGTGGGATCGCCGCCGCCCACTTTGAGCAGCAGCCGAACCGAATAGAGGGTGTTGCTCTGATCCGGGAGGTAGTAGGAAATGGTGCGGTCCAGATTGCCGACGAATTCCTTGGGCCAATGGCACTGTTCGCAGGTTTCCTGGGCCGGGCGCAAGCTCTTGACGGGAGTGGGAATGGGCGTGGGATATTTGTGGGCGAGCGTCGCATAGACCTGGTAGGTGCCCGACAACTTGGAGCGCACATACCATTCGGCGCCCTTTCCGATGTGGCATTCAGCGCAGGCGACCCGCGCGTGCGGCGAATGCAAATAGCTCGTCAATTCCGGTTGCATCACCGTGTGGCACGACTCGCCGCAAAACTGGACGGATTCGGTAAAGTGATAGGTGTGATAACTGCCCATCGCCGTCAGCAGAAGAAAACAAATGCTGGCGGGAACGAAAATGGCCAGGAGCCGCCGGTCGCGGGGGCGGGAGAGGTCCACGTTAATGTTCAAGGGAGGCGCGGAGCCATGGACCTTGGCCAGGTGGCGGCGCCAGCGCCAGGCGCCAAAAAGGAAGATGACAAAACCCGCCGCCAGAAAGGCCGGCGCGACAAGGAAAGTCAAAATGCCGACGTAGGGGTTGGACGAATGGGCGACCGTGTCGATGAAAAACAGGAGAAGAAACGCAAAAATGCTCGAAGCCATCAGCACCAGCCCAGCAAGCGACACCCAGTTGCGAAAGAGAGAGGGCGGGCGGGGAGAGCCGGTTGGGGCGGGTGAATTCATAAGCGGGGCGCCGGAGCGTTGGAGCGGACGCCTTGGCCGCCGCTCCAACACCTCCTGACGCGATGGGCGTCTCTATTTCTTGAAGGCGCGCATATAGGCGACAAGCCCCTTGATTTGGTCGTCGGTCAAGCCTTCGGCCGGTTTCATGATGGTGGTGTCGTCTTTCTTGAGGCCTTCCTTGATGGCTTTGATGGCCGCGTCATCTTTCAACGCGTCCTGGACTTTGGGATCGGTGTAATCCTTGGCGCCCAGTTTCTTGCCCATTTTGGTATCGCCCTTGCCGTCCTCGCCATGGCACTTGGCGCAATGCTGGTCGTAGAGCGCCTTGTTGTCCTCCGCCCGCGCGGCCGATGCCGCCAGGAGGGAAACGATTGCTGCGACTATGATGCTTTTCTTCATGTTTCCTTTGTGCGTTCGCGCGTTGGCGTTGCAATCCCGGCGGCGAACGCCGATCCGCCGGGAAATCTCTCTCAGCCGGCCCGGCCCTCAGCCGCTTGGGACGAATGCGGACGCCGGACGGCGCCCGGGACCACGTTCTCGATGGTCGGCAGGTCCAGGGCCAGGAAGTACTTGATGAGAACGGTCAAAATGATAAACGGAAGGGCGAGCAAAGCGAGCGAAAGCCACCAGCCTTCATGGCCGGCGAATTCCATTTTGTAACTCATGAAGCCGCGCATGCTCTTGGAGAAGAGCTGGCCGCCAATGACGACGTTCCAGCGCATGGCCAGGACCCCCAGCAGAATCAGCGCCGAGCAGCCGAAATAAACGCGGCGCCGGTTCAAGTCCGAAACCCATTTGCGCGCCAGTTGCAGCGAACCCAGCAGCAGGAGCGGCACCAGCGTGCCCATCATCGCCTGGCCCAGGAGCAGGGTGTAAAAGAGTTTCCCGGAGGCCAGCGAACGCAAGACCTCTATGCCCTCCTCGGCGGAATAGAGGCGGTGCAACCAATCCAGCCCTTCAATGGTGGCGTCAATGACCAGCGCATAGAAAAGAAAGCTGGTCATCAAATCCAGGCAGCGCATGTCCGCCGTCACCCGCCGCGTCCAGCACAGGAAGAGGTAGGCGAACACGCACAGGGCCATGCCAGATACAACGGCCGAGAGAATGAAGATGATGGGCATCAGCACGTTGCCCCACCACGGGTTGGCCTTGATCGAGCCAAAAATAAAGCCGACGTAACCGTGCAGGAGAAAGGCCGATGGGATGCCCACGACGGAAATGATGCGGCCCATGCGCGCGTCCAGGCGAAGGGCCGGCTCGGAAAGATCGGTCACGCCCAGCGTAAAGGCGCGGTAGATCAGGCCGCGCAGGCCGGACTCTGTCCTGGACCAATCGACAAAATCGCGGCGGTAATCAAACCAAAGTTCCAGAAGGAGCACGGCCATGAGGTACCAGGCATAGACAAAGCCGAACATGGCCATCGGCGAAGTGAAGTGGGGCGTCATCATGATTTCATAACAGCGTTCCGGGTGGCCGAGGTGAAAGAGCAGAGGCAGCGTGGCGCAAAGCATGAACGCCAGCGCGGTCAGCAAAGCCAGGCGGTAGATAGGCTCCAGCGCCTTGACGTTCAGGACGCGAACGAGCGAAGCCATGATGAAGGCGCCCGCCACCAAGCCGGTCACGTAGGGATAAACGACGATGAGCACGCTCCAGAGGGGGTGCAGCGTCCGTTCGTTGGGGTAGGCGTAGCCCTGAACCTGCGGAATCAAATCAACAGCATTGGTGAGGAGATCGGCGTTCATGGGGATTATCGGACCTCCTCATCCAGGTTGGCGTAGCGCACGCGCGGTTTGGTGCCCAGATGGGCTTTGAGTCCCTGGGTCTTGTTGTTTTCGATGAAGCGCTGGAGCGGATCGTCCGCAATTGGGTTCTTGAGATCGCCAAAAATGCGCGCCTGCGACGGACAAATCTCCACGCACGCCGGGCGGAGTCCGCGGGTGATGCGGTGATAGCACAGGGTGCATTTGTCGGCGGTGTGGGTTTCCGGGTTCAAAAACCGGCAGCCATAAGGGCAGGCCTGGATGCAAAAGCCGCAGCCGATGCAATAGTTCTTGTCCACCAGCACGACGCCGTCGGGAGACTCAAAGGTGGCGCCGACCGGACAGACCTGGGAGCAAGGCGAGTTTTCACACTGATTGCAGAGCTTGGGGACAAAGAAAGACTTGAGGACGTCCTCCTTGGGTATCAGAGAGGGCTTGAAACCGCCAATGCCGCCATCGGGCGAATCGACAAAAGTGTCGCCGCGGCTCTCGCCGGAGCCGGGTTTGGGCCGCGTGACGACGTAGCGCTCAATCCAGGTGCGGAAATTGTCTTGCGGGACACTATTTTCCGCCTTGCAGGCTTCGACGCAGAAACCGCAGCCGATGCAGCGGTCCACGTCCAGGGCCATGAGCCATTTGTGTTTGAACGGATCGTAGCCTTTGGGGGCCTGGGCGGTGGCGAAGACGTTGCGAACGGCGGCCTGGCAGGTTCGGGCGGCTGGCAGGGCAAGGATGCCCCCGACAATTCCAGCCAGGTTCTTGAGGACGTTGCGGCGGGTGACATTTTCGCTCATGGAACCTCGTTGGGTTGATGGGGGACGTGGCACTCGGTGCAGACCTGTCCGGTATAGTGTTTGGCGGGGGTGACTTGGTGAATCCACGCGGGCCGGGAAGGGCTGGCCTCATGGCAGCGGACGCATTGGCCATAACCGGGCTTGGGCAGTTTGACTTCCGGATTGTCAACGTGCGCCTTGGCGGGCCCGTGGCAGGTTTCGCAGGAAAGGCCTTTGTGCTCCGCCTTGGCCAGTTTTTGGACGATCTCGCCGTGGCAGGTGTCGCAGGTTTTGCGCCCGGCCCAGAACGGTTCGCGGCCGGCGATCTCCTGGAGGGCCGCGCCGCGGTAGTGGCCGTATTGGCCGAAAGACTGCGGCGTCAGCAGGTAGCGCGCGGTAAAATAAGCGCAGATGATTGCAATAGTCAGCAGGACGAGCCTGGTGATCTGCGGCGGCATGCTTAAAAAGCGCTTCATCTCATTGTCCCGTCAATTGGCAAAGCAAACCCTTGCCGGTCCCGGCCGGCCGTTTGGTTGTGCGCGTCTGGCTCCGGCCTTGCGGCCTGGGAACCGGCCCGTCTTACTGCTTGTAAGCGCGGACTTTGGCCACCAAGGCTTTGATGTCGTCATCCGACAGGCCTTCGGCGGCTTTCATCTTGGTCTTGTCGCCGTCTTTGATGCCTTCCTTGATGGCCTTTGTGGCCTGCTCATCGGTGAATGTGCCCTGGTACTTGGCGTCGGTCAGGTCCTTGATTTCCATTTTCTTGCCCATGGGAGTCGCGCCCTTGCCATCGGCTCCATGGCACTTCTTGCAGGTCTTGTCCCAGTTTGCGTCGGCGTCGGCCCTCACGGCCGCGGTGCTGGCGGCCAGCGCGAGAAGAATCAGACAGAGTTTCGTTCGTTTCATAGTTCTCAGATTATCAGACTTTTACCGCTTGTCACGCCAGCGTGCATCGGGCCGAAAAGCGGCCCCGGTTGCCAACGAGCTCCCACTCATTCCACCGGCCCCGGCGTGACTCATTGTTCTTCGATGCCACAATGGATGACGCTCGCAAATCTTGCTTTGCCGGAATTGTGAATTGCTGGCCATTTCTTGCCATGCGATGGGCAGAGAACGATAAGTTGCCGGCATGGATCGTCCTTGGCTAATGAGATTCCGTTATACGAGTCAAGGGCAGGAACATTAGAGCGCTTGCAAATACGCCATGACCGCGCCATAGTAATGCCATGAAAACGACCATTGAACTCGACGCTTCCAGCCGGATCGTGCTTTCGCGGGAACTGCGGCGGGCGGCCGGGATTCCCCGGAGGCAGAAACTCATCGTTTCCGCCACGCCGGGGCGCATCGTTTTGGAAATGGAGGCCAACGCTTCCGGGCGCATCATCAAGCGCGGCAAACTCAAGGTCTGGACGGGGACCGTTCCGGCCACGCCGATAGAGGAGGCTGTTGCACAATCACGCCATTACACCCGATGACCTTCCTTGATACTGGGATCATGGTCGGGGCGGTTTTGAAGTCCCACCCTGAACATCTGGCCTGCCTCGCGGCGCTGGAAGATTCCGTGCGGCCGTTCACGAACGCCCACGCAATCGCGGAAACTTTCGCCACACTCACAGGCTTTTACAAGGTGCCCGCGGGCGTTGCGACGGAATTGACTTTGAGTCTGCGGGATTCGGTCGTGGTGGAGGCCTTGGCGTTGGCGGACTACGAAACGGCGATTCGGGAGGCGCGCAGCCGGGGGGTGATGGGCGGGGGAATTTACGATTCCCTGCATGCAACCTACGCCCGCCGCAAAAAGGCGATCCAGATCGTGACGCGCAACCCATCCCACTTTGAGCACGTGGCGCCGGATATTGAAATTCTGACACCTTAACCCGGGCTAGAAGTCGGAAATCTCCTTGGGCGGGAACGCCGCGCGGAGGGCGTTGGTGATGGAGGCGACGTCGATGATCTCCTGGACGATGGCGCCGGCGACGGGCGTCATCAGGCCGCCCGCGGCCAGGAGCATTCCGCCCACGCTCAGGACCATGCCGCCGATGACGCTTTGCAGCGCAATCAAGCGCATACGGCGGCTGATATGCATGAATTCGTCGATCTTTTTCAACTCGCCTTCCATGACAACGACGCCCGCGGCTTCGGCGGTGACGTCGCAGTCCTGGCCGATGGCCAGGCCGACGGTGGCGGCCATCATGGCCGGGGCGTCGTTGATGCCGTCGCCGACGTAGAGGGTCTTGGCCAGGGTGTTTTCGTGGCGGACGATGGCGAGTTTTTGCTCCGGGGTTTTTTCGGAGTGGATTTCCGAGATGCCCAGTTGGGCCGCCAGGTAGCGGACTTCCGTGTCGCGATCGCCGGAGAGGACCATGATGCGGTTGAACTGATGCTTGGGTCCCAGGTGTTCGATAAAGGGAAGGCCGTCGGGCCGCGGGGCGTCGTGGAAACGGTAGCTGGCGGCGTACTGGTTGTTGACAATGACGACGCATTCCAGGCCCCCGGCGGCGGGAGGCAGGCGGTCCAGGCCGGCGGCAGCCCGGGCCGCGGCCTGGCGGCGGCTTGTGATTTCAACGCGGTCGCCGGCCACCGTGCCGACCATTCCCTGGCCCGGCGCTTCGGCGACCTCGGCGACCTCCAGCAACGCCAGGCGCTGGTCCCGGGCGGCGGCGACAATCGCGCCGGCCAGGGGATGGCGCGAATAAACCGCGATGCTGGCGACTTTGGCCAGGAGATTCTCGCCGGAAAAAGAGGGGGCGACCACCGCTTCGGCCAGGCTGGGTTTGCCGTAAGTCAGTGTGCCGGTCTTGTCAAAAATCACGGTGCGGCATCGGTCCACCTGTTCGAGGACAAGGGGATTCTTGACCACGATGCCGCGGCGGGCGGCCAGGGAAATCGAGCCGATGATGGCGACAGGTATGGCGATGAGCAGCGGGCAGGGGGTGGCCACGACGAGGACGGCCAGGAAGCGGATGGGATCGGCGCTCAAAGCCCAGGCCGCCAGGGCGAGCGCGACGGAAAAGGGGGTGTACCAGGCGCCCAGTTGATCGCCCAGGCGGCGGAGACGGGGGCGATTTTGCTCCGAGGCGCGCATGACCTGGGTGATTTTGGCATAGCGGGAATCGACAGCCAGCTTGGTGGCCGTAATGGTCAGGGCGGATTCGCCGTTGACAGCGCCGGAAATGACCAGGGAACCGCGCGCCTTGGACATCTCAAAAGGCTCCCCGGTCAGGAACGATTCGTCCATGCGGCCGTGGCCGGAGGCGACGACGCCGTCCACGGGGCAGATTTCGTGGGGGAAAACCACGATGGAATCGCCCACGGCGATTTGATCGACGGGGATGTCGTGGAGTTTGCCCTCGCGCTGGCGATGGGCGACGGAGGGCATGCGGCTGGCCAAAGCACGAAGGACGGAGGAGGCATTCTTGACAGCGTAAGTTTCCAGGGCCGCTCCGCCCGAGAGCATCAGGACGACAATGGTGCCGGCCAGGTACTGACCCAAAGCGGCCGAGGCGACGATGGAGATGCCCGCGAGCAAATCAGAGCCGAATTCCCCACGCAAGGCCTTTTTGAGCAGATCGAAGACAAGCGGCGCGCCGCCCAGAATCAACGCCGCCAAGAGGGGCGCCTGAACCGCGCCCGCCCCCGCGCGCCAGCCAAAGCGGAGGAGCAGATGAAGCGCGATGGCCGCGAGGGCGAATCCCGCAATGACGGTGTTCTTGCGATATTTCATCAAAACCAAATGTTTAACTACGCGCCCAATGGCCTCCCCGCCAATGGCCTCCCAATGGCGTCCAGGACTGTGCTTGCTCCCGTGAAATGCTCATGCCCTCTGGGCGGATTGAATCCACAATCGGAAAAACCTGTCTGTAACCAGGAACGAGCCATTGTCTTGATCAATAATGTCCTTTGCGAGCAGGACTTGAACGGCGCGTTGCGCGTTGGAAGCTGAAACCAAACCGTAACGATGCACAAATTCGCCGGCAAAAACTTTAACTCCGGCGGCCTCAGCCGCCAGACCCTTCAAGAATCGTTTTTGGGGAAGAGTTAACGACTCCCACTGTGTTGTGTAGGCGTAACTCTCCCGGTCCAGCAACACCTTGACCGCCGCCTGAATCATTTTTCCGCTCACCTCGGCGTTCGGCTCGCACAATTCCCACAGCAGATGACACAAGTGCTGCGTGTAAAACGGGTGCCCCTGCGTCATATGGCAAAGTTCATGGATGTGCGGCTCATCAATCCGCTTCTCCGCGTCGTTGAAACGCTGGCGGATGAACGGCTGCCAATGTTCCTCGGCAATCGGACCCAGCGGATAATGTCCGCCCGCCCTATACAGCGGGCGTTTGCGATCCAGAACCATTTTCTGGATTAGATGTTTGCGGCTGCCCAGAAACAGATACCCCACCTCTTGGTGATTCTGGATGACGCTGCGCAGTTTCCGCTCCACATGGTCATTGCCGTATTCCAGGATTTGCTGGAATTCATCAAACACCACCACCACGCGCGGCCCGCCCTTGGCCGCGATTCGCGCCGGAGTCTCGAGGACTTCCTCCAGAGCGGCCTCAACTTGAGCCGGTTTGGCCAAACCGAATGCCAACGTTGCTTTGCCTTGCTGATCCACCGTCACGCTGGGAGACAGGCTGCCAAAAAACTTCTTCGACGTTTGCAGCATCTTCTCCACCGAACTGCTCAGGGATTCTGCGATCACCCTGGCGACAGTGGTGACAAAAGTCGCCTCGCTGTCCGTCGGCCATAAATCCACGTAAGTCGAGACATACCCATTTCCTGGCAACTTGCGAAGAGCCGCGCGCACGAGCGAAGTCTTGCCGTAGCGGCGTTCCGAAAAGACGAACAACTTTTCGGCGTTCTCCATCGCCCGCACAAGATCCTTTAGTTCCTTCTCCCGGTTGCAGAAGGCGCCACCGCCGACCACTCCGCCATATTCGAATGGGTTTTTCATATTACGCAAGTTGCGTTACGCACATTGCGTAATGCCACAACCCGCCGGACACGTAAAGCCCCTTCTTCCTGCTGACTGGCGATTTCTCCGCCAACTCGTTCAAGGAGTCAAACCATAGTTTTGTCCAATTTGCGGGCGGTTCACTGGACTTCCTCACCCAGAATAAGAAATGAGAAACAGTTCTGAAAACACCAAAAACGGTCAAAACCATGGTTTGACCCCTGCGTCAATTATAAGTAATTTATTCCAGTGCGTCGGCACCAACTACAACAACGAATCCGCAAATACCAATTCCTCCGCGGCGGTAAACAAGTTCCGCCCCGCCATCTATCTCGATGAGCAATCGTCCAACACGCTTGTCTCTGCCAACCAGACCATCAATTGCCCCACGCCTTCATTCCTTAACATTGCTTTTTTCAACACCCTCTCTAATAACGTGAACATTAACACCAACAGTGCGGCCGGTTATGATTGCGTCCGGCGTTATGCTTCGACCGTGTTTGACGACGGACAATCGAGCAACAATATCCTTGTAAACAACTGGGATTACGGTGTGGCTACGAATGTCTATGACGCCGCCACCGGCTCGACCAATGCCTACAGCACAATCTCGGGTAACATCAGCTATTCCACCAACGCGGCGGGAATCGCTGGGTTGCCAGCGGGCTTCATCACGACCAATTCGACGTTCCCCAAATTGATCTTGCAACAGGTGCCCGGCGGCAACGGCGTGCAAGCCTATACTCCACCTTGACAAACCTGGTTGCACCGAGTATTAAGACCTAAACCGGCTGAAATAGAAATCATTATATGAGAAACACAAAATTCAAGTTTTTAGCACTCGTGGGTGCTCTTGTTCCGGGGATAGCAACATCTGTGGTCGCCCAAGATACGATCTACGTCTGGCAATCTGCTGACGGGGATCCATTCAATATCCAGGGCACAATCGTGTTGGATTCACCATCTTCTGCAAATGGATCCGCTTCAGATGTCGTCTCGTTGAGCATTACAGATACGGTGGATAGCTACTCATGGACTCCGGCGACAGGAGGTTTATACACCGGTGCTCCATTCGTGGTTTTTCAATGGAATCCCAGCCAAA
>Ga0224555_1001283_pt1 | contig 35606 bp, 32 predicted proteins | sample 714S23034metaG_FD_180687 | JGI IMG/M metagenome (GOLD analysis project Ga0224555, IMG submission 180687) | Peat soil microbial communities from Stordalen Mire, Sweden - 717 S2 30-34 | ecosystem: Environmental > Terrestrial > Soil > Wetlands > Peat | place: Sweden: Norrbotten County, Stordalen... | reverse complement strand
TGCGGATTCCGAGGATTCTCGTACACCCGTTCCGATTGAATTCGTACACCGATTCCGGAGTTTTCGTACACCCCGGAGGTGGTGACGTCGGCGCTGTTGTGAGGTGAGGGCACCGGCAACACTTCTTTGATCCGTTCAAAGATCAGAGGAGTTGCCGGTGCCCCGTCCCCATACAACCATGCGAAAGATCCGTGACGTTCTACGACTGCGACTCGGCGACCAGCTGAGCCTTCGTCAGGTGTCGCTGTCCCTGGCGATTCCGCACACGACCGTGGCCGATTACGTCCGTCGAGCCCGCGAAGCGGGGATCGACTCGTGGCCGCTGCCCGAGGAGTTGAGCGACGACGACGTGCTCGAGACCCGGCTGTTCGGCTCGCCCGCGAGTGCTCCGAGAGCTCGCCCCGAACCCGACTACGCGATGATGAAGAAGGAGCTCCCCAAGAAGGGCATGACGCTCATGTTGCTCTGGGTCGAGCACAGAGAGCTCCACCCCGACGGTTACGAGTACAGCCAGTTCTGCCAGCTCTATCGCGACTGGCGCAAGAAGCTCGACGTGACGATGCGCCAGGACCACAAGGCCGGCGAGAAGATGTTCGTCGACTTTCCCGGACTCACCATTCCCATCTACGACGAGCGTGATCTCACCGTCAGTTTTCAGGCTGAGCTGTTCGTCGCGGTGCTCGGTGCGTCCAGCTACCTCTACGCCGAGGCGCTGCGCAGCCAGGAGCTCGTGCACTGGTGCCACGCCCACGAGAACGCCTTCGAAGCCTACGGGGGCTGCCCCGCGATTTGCGTGCCCGACAACCTGCGCTCGGGCGTCACGAAGCCGCACCGCTACGAAGCGGACGTCAACGCCACCTACCAGGAAATGGCCCAGCACTACGGCGTCGTGATCATTCCGGCGCGATCCTACAAACCCCGCGACAAGGCCAAGGTCGAAGTCGCGGTGCAGATTGCAGAGCGCTGGATCATCATGCGCCTGCGCAAGGAGCGCTTCACGTCGCTCGGGGCGCTCAACGAACGCATTGGTGAGCTGGTGGAGGTGATCAACCAGCGACCCTTCAAGAAGATGGAGGGCTCGCGCGCTTTGCTGTTTGCCGAGATCGACCAACCGGCGCTTCGCCCGCTGCCCGCCACGCGTTACGACTTCGCCACCTGGACCAAGGCCAAGGTGAGTCTCGACTACCACCTGCAGATTGATCGTAATTTCTACAGCGTCCCCTACAACCTGGTGGGTTGTGTCCTCGACGTGCGCAGAAGCGCGAACGTGGTGGAGATCTTCTCGAAGAACCGACGCGTGGCCAGTCACAAACGCAGTTACGCCAAGGGCGTGGCGGTCACCGAGCCGGCCCACATGCCGAGCAGCCACCGCCGCCACGCTGCGTGGACGCCCAGTCGCATTGTGCACTGGGCGCAGAAGACCGGGCCCTCGACGGCTGCGTTCATCGAGGCCTTGCTGGCGAGCCGACCGCACCCCGAACAGGGGTTCCGCTCCGCGCTCGGGGTCTTGCGACTGGGTAAGCGCTACGGCCCCGAGCGACTCGAGTTGGCCTGTGCACGCTCGCTCGCGATCCAGTCCTTCTCCTACAAGTCCGTCTCCTCGATCCTGCAGCACGGCCTCGACCAGCGCCCCCTCGCTCCGGTGCCGACGCGCGCGAACCCGACACACTCCAACATCCGCGGTCCGAACTACTACCAATGAAAGAGGAAACGTGCTGAACCACAACACAATCGAGGGCCTCAAGTCCCTACGGCTGCCGGCGATGGCGAACGGGCTACTCACCCAACGAGAACAACCCGACTACTCATCGCTCAGCTTCGAAGAGCGACTCGGACTCCTGGTCGACGCCGAGTTGCTCCAGCGACAGAACCGTCGACTGGAGCGGGTATTCAAGGCGGCCAAACTCGCGGCCGGCGCGTCGAGCGAAGATGTTGACTACGTCAGTGCGCGTGGGCTCGACAAGGCGACGTTCGTGTCGCTCGTGAACTCGGACTGGGTGGAGCATCACCACAACGTGATCATCCTCGGACCAACGGGCGTCGGCAAGACCTATCTCGCCTGCGCCCTGGCTCACAGCGCGATTCAACGCGGCCACACCGCGCTCTACGTGCGAACCCCGAGGCTGTTGAATGACCTCGCCGTTGCGCGAGGCGACGGACGGATCGCGCGGATGATGGCTTCGCTCGCTCGCTTCGACATCTTGATCCTGGACGACTTTCTGATGCGACCATTCACCAACGATCAGACGGCCGACCTGCTCGAGGTGGTGGAGGACCGCTCGGCCAAGTCAACGATCGTCACTTCCCAGTTACCCGTCAATCTTTGGCACGAAGGGCTCGGTGACGAGACCGTCGCCGACGCCACCCTCGACCGGCTCCTGGAACGATCGCACCGCTTCGAGCTCGTCGGAGACTCTCGTCGCCAGCGCGCCACATCATCAACTACGCGCAGCGTCAAACGATCAAAGTGAGCCGAGATCGCCGCTGCGTCGAACCGCATCGGCACTGTTCTACGATGACAACGAAGGAGGTGAGCTAAGAGGACCTGATCTCAAAACAGCGTCGGCCGCTACGCGGCCTTCGATCCCACCGAGACGTGTACGAAAACTCCGGATTGGGTGTCCGAAAACTCCGGAATACGCAATTGACTCCAAAATTTCATTGAAATGACATCGAGTTTGCAGTAGGTGACATGAGGTTTCAGTACGATGCCGAGACGCCGGTGACCGCCAAGGTTCCCGGCGGGGTAGTCTCTGCGTGAAAAAGTAGCCGTACCTTCGACAAACGCGGGTTCTCGTGTGTCGCGGTGATTAGGTGCGGGTTCACGTCGGGCCCTCGACACAAAGTTGTACATAATCTGGCAATATGTTGTACAATATGACCATGGTGAAAATATCTGTCAGCAAGGCACGCGAAAGACTCTCCGAGGTCGTGGAGATGTCACAGTCCGAGCCGGTCGAGCTCGAGCACTATGGACGGCGTGCAGCGGTCCTGGTGAGCCCGAATCAGTACGACGAAATGCTCGAAGCACTCGAAGAGTCTCAGGACGTGGCGGCGTATGACGCCGCCCTCGCTGAAGCCGGAGAGAATATCCCTTGGGAGCAGGTGAAGACTGATCTCGGCTGGTCGTGAGCACTTACCGAATTGAATTTCGGCCAGCGGCACTTCGGGAACTTCGCAAGATTGATCGTTCGATGCAACCTCGAATTCAAGGAGCAATCGCACTTCTCGCCCAAGATCCACGCCCTCCTGCCTCACGGCCGCTCCGGGGGCGTGAGGGTTACCGTCTCAGGGTTGGCGACTATCGAATCATTTACACCATCGATAACGGAGTTCTGCTGATCGTGATTGTAACCATTGGCCATCGCCGTAACGTCTACCAGTGATCGAACCAGACGACGATTCTCCAGTCGGATATTGTGCACGTCGGCCCACGAATGTGAACCCACACTCCTGGATCTTGCACCAGACCGTCGAAGGACGCAGTTTCCTCGAATGACGGTGATGTACTCCAAGGTGGATGGTTGGCGTGACCCGGATTAATGGAATGACTGAAACTCGATGTCATTTGGACTGTGGAGTTGCCACGGTTCTCTGGACACGCCATGTCGAGGAATCCCTCGGCAGAGGAGCCGACAAACCGAGGTAGCACCAGATAGCTTGACTCATGATGACGAACAATCCGCTTCGGCGTATGACCCTGGTCCTTCTGCAGGGCCTGATCCTGTCGGCCGTCCTTGCGTCCGCCGCAACGGGTGCAGCTTCAACCGCGTGGTCGTGGCGGGCCGCCGGAACCCTGGGACGAAACGAGGTCTGCTCGAAGGCGGGCCAGCGTCTCGCGATCGATGTCTGCGGCTTCCACGTGCCGAACGCACCGAGGGCGTCCGGCACGGTCACGGGAGTGGTGCGAGTGAGGAACGACAGCCCTCACACCGAGTGTTACGGGGTGAGTCTCAGCACTTCCTACATGGCTGGACTGCAGAGTTTTTGCGCGAAGGCGAAATCGACCGGCCAATTCAAGACGAGCGGACCCGCGCGGCACTACGTCGACACGCAGCTGAGTATCTTCGTGACGAGCGGATCGAAGAAGAAGCCGATCCAGCCAATGCGGGGCCTGGATACCTCGCCCTTCACTATCGTCTTCAGCGAGCCGCTACCCTCGTGACTGCGGTCGTAGTCGGGCCAGACAAGAGGCGTGGGTGACGTAATCCGATCGGAGCGTCTTGCACCCCAGTACGTCACCGCTCTCGGTATCCAGTTATGCATTCCAACTGCCGTGCTCACCCTCTTCCCAATGAGGACCACGATCGGAGTTCTTCGGGCCGGTCTTCGTCTGCCTTGGCGAACGATCGTCTCGATGTTTCTTAATCTGTTGGGGATTATGGCGGGAGTAATCCGGCACTTCGGATATGAGCGGGGTCCGACGCTCGCGACAGTAAGCACCCCACGCTCGGTGGGCAGGAATGTGTCTCGCCGATCGGACGTTTGGGGCGATGGTGGATCGAATCAGCGGCAGTAATGGAGTCCAGGCTGGACAGTGCGTCAGGGGAGCCCACGTGATTAGCGACGCAACCATTCCCGCAGCGACGGTACGCGCGTTCCCGCACCGACGGCGCCAATGACGACAACGATGCACACGATGGCGATAAGCCACATCGACTGTACCCCGAATACCCACGCAGGGATCACGATGGCCAGGACTATGGCGCCAACAATCAGCCGGTAGAGGTTCATCCTCCACGTGAACAGGCGACGCAACACGTGCTCAGTTTACGACACGGCACTCCTCTCGGACCGACCGCAAATGCCTGGCGGTCGGACGAGGACTCCCATGGCACCATGAGCGAGCCCGTAGATGCCGATCAGGGCAGGCGACAATTGCGAGCGCGAGCCTGCCCAGGCGGTCACACCCCGCGTAGATCCGAAGCCCCAGTAATCCTCATTATTCGTCGAGGCGGTGGCACATACCTCGTAACGCTTGGGTTCCTCGCCATAGTCGGGTGGGTCATGTTCGGTCCCTCCATTACCGATCGCCGCACGGTGGACCGAGTCTGGGCGGGGTGGCGCGGTGGGCCTATCGCAACGGACTCGAACCGGTGAGTCCGAGCAGGTCCCGTGAGACGAAGAGCGTCGCGGGCTGACCGGAGGTCTCACGCGAGACCGTCCCCTGTTCAGTGAGGATTCCGACTCGGGCCAGACGGTGCAGGGTTGCCAAGGAGGCCTTGCGAGAGATCGCAAGCTCGTCGGCCAGTATCTGGGAGGTGAGGACGAGATGGCGAGGAAGCAGATCGAGCGCTGCAAAGACCGCAGCGTCGCTGCGGACCTTGCGGTCGGTGGCGGCGAGCCGGTCGCGCCACTGCTGCTTGATCTGCTCGACGTTTGCGATCAGCGCACGTTGGGCTCTGCCGCCACTGGCCACCGCGTCGGCGAACCACGTGATCCACCTACGATGATCGCCTAGTCGGAAGAGCACCAGGCCCGAGGAGTAACCGGCGACGTCGGCGGCGATTGCCACGCTTACTGGCGGTGGTACGAGGAGCGCCAGCCGTCGGGTCAGCACCCAGGCGACAAGCACACGGCCTACTCGGCCATTGCCATCGCCGAAGGGATGGATGATCTCGAACTGCGCGTGGCTGACCGCGGCTTGGGTGACGGGGTCGACGTCCACGCGGTTCACGTAGGCGATGAGGTCGTTGAGCAGCGCCGAGAGTTCACTGGGAGGAGGCGTCACGAGGTGAGCGTCGAGCGGACTTGTCCCCCCGATCCAGCCCTGCTCGCTCCTGATCACCCCGATGGAGCGCTCGGGAGTCGGGCTTCCCGTCATGAGGGTGCGATGCCACTCGCACAGGGTCTCGACCCGGAGCGCCGCACCCCCTTCGGCACTGGTTATGGCTTCGGCGACAGCCGCCAGGTTGCCGGCCACCCACGCGGCGGCCCCTGTACCGCGTCGGCCGAGCTGTTCCTCAGCGAGAACGACGTCGACAACTGGAGCGGTGACGCCCTCGATGTAGGAAGAGGCGACACCCTCCGAGCGCAACAGGAGCCGCGCGAGGGGTTCATAGTCGGCGTCCAGCGCCTCGGCGGCGTGAGCGACTTCGGTGGCTGCCGCTGCGGACCTTGCGGCGGTTGGCGCGTCGAGCGTGAGCTCGCGGTCTTGAAGAAGTGCCGGCACGAAGGCGCGAATCCTCCGTCCGTTCCAGACGACCTCAACTTCCGACCCAGCCGGTTGCACTGTCTCTCCCTCAATAAGTTACCTATAACAGTATATCGGTAACGTATCTGCGCACACATTCGGCATTTGCGGGGCTTCTGTATTGCGTTGAACGTTTCGCTGCGTGATCGGCCGAATTCGTTACGACAGGCCTGCACGCAGTGCCGTGGCCGGTAGTGCACCGCTGGAGCGGATGACTCGCACCTTTCCACCGGCAAGCCAAACGGGGAACTCCTCGCCACCGTTACACGCTGCTGGACTCCAATGCCCATAAATCTTATAGATATAGTCATCTACTAGTTATACTGAGCCAACTGACCGACGGTCAGTCTAAAAGAAAGGTAATGAATGTCTGTTCTCTCCGACGTACTCGACGCCAACAAGAACTACGTTGCCAACTTTGGTGACAAGGGTTCGCTGGCTCTGCCACCAGCGCGACAGTTCGCAGTCCTCACGTGCATGGATGCTCGCCTAGATCCGGCGAAGTATGCCGGGCTTTCTGAAGGCGATGCCCACGTCATTCGCAATGCTGGTGGCCGTGCAAGCGACGACGCCATCCGTTCGCTCGTCATCTCCTACAAACTGCTTGGTACAAAAGAATGGTTTGTGATCCACCACAGCGACTGCGGCATGGAGTATTTCACCGATGAGGTAATGCGTGGCCTCTTGGCGAACAGCCTCGAGACCGCAGCTCTTGGTGGCGATGGTTTCCACGACGTAGGCAAGGGTCCTGGCTCTGCGGAGGCCGCCTTTGTTGACTGGCTGACGATTTCGGATACCCAACAGGCGGTCGCCGACGACGTCGAACGTATTCGCCGTCATCCGCTGGTCCCTGCCAGCATCCCAATTTATGGCTACGTCTATGACGTGAAGACGGGTTCACTGGTTGAAGTACTTGCTGCCACCAAGGCTGGTGCCTCTAGATAGTTTCGTCGCTCCTCGGCCGTCGTAGAACACCCGGGGCTTCGGCCCCGGGTGTTCTACGACGTCTTCCACTTGCCCTGCGGTGTGCTTCAGCTCGGCTCAATTGGCCCAGGTCAGGACAGCTCCCTGGTGTCGGTCCGTGACTGATCTGCGGCGCCACGAGATTCGCCTGACGCCAGGCGCGACAGGTCACGATACCGGTGTGGTGATTCGCGCTCGGGCCCGAGCTCTCGTGTCGACGGGGCGTACTGCCCCCTTTGACTGATCCGGCCGCTTGCTCACGAGCACACCGCCTTCCGGAAAACGCGCTGAGTTCTCGAGTATTGAAGTGCCGTGCGCTCATCGCGGAACGCTGGAGCAGGGGCAGTACGCCTCTCCAACCTCGAGAAATGCAGACCGCTGGCTTGGCGATCGCTGGGAGAGGCAGATTCGCCTACTCGGTTGGCGGGTCAGCACATCTTGGACTGCTGCTGGGTAAATTTCAGACGCAACTCTCACTGCATCTCGGATGCAGATCGACAGTGACGTCATTGCGCGTCTCGCGTCCGGTGGAGAACGTCCCTTTGGCACAGGCGGAGATCACCCTCTTCCAAGGGGGCGAGCAGCACGACGGCGGTTCAAGTTGTCCTCCAATCGCGCTTGGACCGATACATTTTGTCGTCGGCTCGGCGGAACATGTCCGCGGCCGTTTCAACTCGGTCCCACGTGGCCGTGCCGATCGTGCACGTGACGCCGTCGGGCGCAACCCGTCGCAGTCGCTCGACGACACCTTGGATGCCCGCATCGTCCGAGCCGGGGGCCAGCACACCGAACTCGTCGCCGCCCAGGCGCGCCACGAAGTCGCCGCTGCCACGGATCGTCTCGGACCACCCGTCGGCGAACCTGCAGAGAAGGCGGTCACCGGCCGGGTGGCCCTGGCGATCGTTCACCGCCTTGAAGTTGTCTATGTCGATGACGGCAAGTGACAGGGACGTGTGGTTCCGTCGAGCCCTTTCCAGCTCCTCGTCCTTTCGCTCGTCCCAGGATCGTCGGTTCGGAAGTCCGGTCAGGGGGTCTTCGCGGCTGGTCCGGCGCAGCAGGCTCACCAGGCCGAATACCACGATGCTGAGCACCGTCGCCGTCCCGAAGATTGCGGTCCACGAGACGACGAGTGCGCGCAAGCTCGAATGGGCGACCAGCAGGACGACGAAGTACGCAATCCCGGCGAACGCGATTTGCAGGCTCGCCGCGATCGCTGGGAAGTACAGTGCGGCGAATACCGCGGTCCAGACATAGAGCACGGCGAAGTCGTCGTGCACACTGGGTCCGATCGCGGCGGCGACACTGATCATCAGAGTCGTGATGACGGTAGAGACGTGCAGTCCCCATGGCGCGATTCGATCACCGAACGCCAACCAAACCCCGGCTCCAGCCAGGCAACAGCCGATGAGGACGAGGAGGATGACGAGGGAGTGATGCGACCAGTGCCGGCCGGGCAGTGCGACGATCCCGGCCACTGCAGCCCACAGCAAGAAGAGTATGGCGGATCGGTTCGGGGCGAGCATCATGGACTCGAAGAATCGGCGGCGTTCAGTCCTCATGGGCGTCGCTCCGGCTGAACGAACTGCGTCCAATTCGCACGATGGTCACAGGCTTCCCTCCTGACGACCTGGTTCACCGACCGAGTTCAACGACTCGCTGTCCCGGTCCCCAGAAATCAAGGTTCTTCCACCACTTCTAGCACCAAGTGTGGTCTGCTCAGAGAGAACCGCATCGTCGCCGTGGGGCGGACGATGAAGATCCTCGATTCGAGGATCGGGTCTGGGGGACCACGGGAACGAGCCGACCTGGACCGTTCTCCAAATCCCCTCTGGCGCGGTGCCGACCTCGTCAGAGGGCATTCCCGTGAAGGTTCATGACGGTCGTGGCAACTGTCTGGAGAACCATCGGCCTCGAACGACGTAACGTCGGATGGGGCCTCGCACGGGAGGTCCACGACGGCCAACTCATTGCTCCCAAGGTCCTCAAGGGCGACGTGGTGGGAGAAGCCCAAAAAACGTTCAGTTGACGCGGATGCGTTGAGAATTCATCCAAGGACTGGTACTACTGGCAGGCGGAAGAGTGGTCTGAAGAGGGTTTTCGGGTTCGTCTGTCGCCGTCGAAGGTTGGTCTTCGGTGACGACCGGACGGTGTCCCGTTCAAGCCCGAGTGGCCAAGTACGCTGGTTGTGCGGGTAGCGCGCGACGGTCTTGGCGTCACGTTACCCCGCCGCAGAAGGGGGTCGGTCCTGATGCTCGTGACGTTATCGTCTCCTTCGGTCGCCGGAGGGGCCACGACCGAAGCGCGGGCCGATGGCCCTGCGCCGATTGGCCGCAACGCCGTCGGGCGGAGCAGCGTCGGCTCCGGGCTGGACCCCGATCCTTATCCGCTTGTGACCGGCTAGGGCCGAGTCGTGCGAGCCCTCCTGGTGAGCGCTCTCCAAACCCGGCTCGCGTCTCGTTGCGGGTGCGCTTGGAGCGTCCCCTCGGGACGGGTCCCGAGGACGGGTCTGCGGCCATCACGCGGTTCGGCGCCACCAGCGGGTGGCGATGCTGGTCGAGCGCGGTTGATTTCGATGGCGACGAGTCACCACGTCGCGGGCGCCGCGCGCCCGGACCTGGTGACGGCACTCCTGTCGCCGAGAGGCACGGCCGCGCACCTCTCGGGGGGCGGTGACTGGCGCTGGCAGCACCGTCTTCTCATCGTCGCGCTCGTCCTGGTGGCCTACGCGTTGGTGGCGGCGTGTCTGTGGCTCAAGATACGTGACCGAGTTCCGCGCTGGACCGTGCATCTCAACATCGCCGTGGTGGTGGTCCTCGTGAGTGTGGCGGCCGCGATCGGACCCGGCGTGCACGCCGAGACCGACCCGCGCATGACGCGTCCCAATCCGGCCGCGATCGGGCCCGGCGTCCACGCCGAGACCGACCCGCGCATGACGCGTCTCAATCCGGTCGCCAACGTGGCGCCCAGTCCGGACTTCCTCGCGTCGGGCCTTTGCACGAATCTCGGCGCAGGCTGGACCTGCGACAATCCGTGTGTCACCAGCGCGCTGACGTGGCCCAAGTACACCAACGGTGTGCTGTGCACCGGCTACGTGCTCGAAGCCATCAATGTCGGTCGCGCCGCCGAGGGCCTCGCGCCCTTGGTGCTGCCGACCAACTGGTACCGGCTGACCCAAGGCGAGCAGCTCTTCGTGGTCGCCGACCTGGAACGTACCGCGCGGGGACTGCCCCCCTACTTGGGGATCAATCGCGCGCTGAGCGCCAATGCCCAGCGCGCGGCACGGGCCAACGGCGACCCTTCGATCGCATCCGGATTCGCCATCGGCAAGGACGCCCAGGGTGTTCCCGGAATGGGCGGAGCCTGGTCGGCGGGATTCACGGTGCTGGCCGCGGACTACGTCTGGATGTACGACGACGGATGGGGCGGAAGTGCCGCCGCCACCTCCAACATCGTCTGCACCTCGGCCAAGGCCCTCGGCTGCTGGGCCCACCGCGACGAGCTGCTCGGGTACGACCCGGGGTACAACCCCGGCGTCGGCCTCACGTGCCGCAAGTGCGAGATGGGCATCGGGTTCGCCGTGGTGAACGGTTCAGGATCGTTCGTGGACCTCATAGAGCTTCCCAAGGGCGTCCCGCCAGCGATGACTTTTACGTGGGCGAAGAATGTCGAACCCTTCCGGAAGGCGTGACGTGGTGGAACGTGGTGAAATGAACCTGAGGCGAGAGCAGCGAGAGGGGCCTTGAGATGACTTGCGTGGTCTGCGGGTACCGCAACGATGTCGGCGAGAGGCTCTGCGGCCAGTGCGGGGCGGAGCTGGAGCGCTTGCTGCGGATCTGCCCCAACGGTCACGAAACCTACGACTCGGTCGACTTCTGCGGCCAGTGCGGGGGTCCACTGCGCACGATCCGCACGCCGCGCGAGCTTCACCAGGGAGCAAACGATCGGCGCCTGAACGGACCAGGCGGCTCGCCGCGCCGTCATCCGGGCGAGGAGGCCATCAAGGAGAGGCTCAACTCCCAGCGCCGAAAGAGGTTCGCCATTGGACTGACCATCGTCGTCGTGATCGGCTTGGGTATCGGCGTCCTTCGAGTCCAGGAGAGGCAATCGCTGATGGCCCAGCAGGAGGAGATAAGGCAGGAGTTACTGTTGTTGCCGCCGCCGGTTCACAGTCTTTCGGCCATCACCGCTCCCGACGTCAGCGTCTTCGCCATCGGTCCGAGCCGGCAGTGGGCTCTGATCAACGTGAGGCCACGCAATGAGCATCCCCTGACCTTCTACGCCCACTACGTTGACGGCATCTGGCAGTTCATCAAGGGTCAAGGTTCCTACGGCCAGAGGTGCCCGACGACGGTCATCCCGTCGTCCATTTGCGAGAAGTTCAAGGGTTGACGATCGTCGGCGCCGCGGGCGTGCGGGTCAGCCCTTGAAGGCCGGCGGGGTGGCAAGCCCTGAGACCGCCCGGGCCAAGATGGCGCTGACCTCGTCGATGACCGCCTCGGAGGTGACGTGCTCGAGGTCCCACGCTCCGACGATTCCCCGGGAGTGCGAGCCGACGCTGACCCACGCGTCCCCCTTCTCCCAGATGTCGCCCTCCGAGACCTCCACTTTCATCGGCCGGGCGTGGGCCACGAGTTCAAGGAAGGGGAGGCGGTCGTAGTTGGGGATGCCGGTGACCTCGCCGTCCAGCGACATCCAGAGCGTCAGCGTGGGCCGCCCGCTGGCGCGTCCACCCAGCGGCACGTAGTCGACCAGGCCGCCACCGCCGTTCTGGGCGAGACGGACCACGACTGCCTGCATGGTCGGGACGAGCTCGTTCTCGCACTTCGCGGCGAAGCCGTCGAGGAACGCCCGCTGCTCGACCTGCAGCTCGGTGACCTGTTCGGTGACCGCGCGAACGGCGCTGGAGTGCTCGCGGAGTATCTTGTCGATTCCAGCGAATCTCGCACTCTCCATGTCGGGCGACATGATCGCGAGTCTACGCTCATCCTCGATCCGCTGGCCGGTGGCCGGTGGCCGGAGGTTGCCCGGACGGTGGCTCTCGGCGCGGATAGTCGCGTGGGCGGCCGGTCCGCGCCTTCAGGCCTCGTTGGTCCCGACGTTCGAGCAGCGCGTCGAGCGGCCCCGAGGAAGAGACACGGTTGAGCACAGCGGCGACTGGCCCGCCCTTGTCAAGTGGTGCGAGTTGGACTCGAACGAAGGGCGCCGAGGCGGCCTCGCGCGCCGACGAGCGCGTAGGGCGTGCGACAAGGACCGGGAGTAGTTTGACTCTCGTGACGGCAATTCGCCTCGACCTGCGCTCGCGCCTTCGGGCACTCATCTTCGAGCCGGGCCGCACGATGATCATCTTCCCGGCGGCGACGTTCGTGATGGTGCTGTCGGTACTCCCGTACTCGCACTGGCCGCGCCGCTACCTCATCATCCTGCTAGTCGTCGCCGCCTCGGCGGCGGCACTGGCGGGCATTCGCGTCGCGCTGTTCGACCGCCTTCCCAAATGGAGCATCCACCTCGACATGTGCGCGGGAACCGTCATCGTGAGCGTCCTCGCCGCGATCGGGCCGAGCGGGCACGTCGACTTCGCCCAGCTCTACATTTGGTTCGCCCTCTACGCCTCGCTCTATCTGCGTCCGCTCTTCGCGGTCCTCTACATCGGCGCCGAGGGAGTGGCGTACATCGTCGTGCTCGCCGCCGGCTCGCACGTCGACAAGCCGGTCATCGCGTGGTTTACGACGTTCGGGGCCGCCGCGGTGTCGGCCACTGCGGTGCTCGGCCTGGTCAGCGTACTCAACAAGACGAGCCGCGAGGACCCCCTCACGGGCCTGGCCAACCGGCGATCATGGGCAGAGCGCCTGGGCGAGGAGATGGAGAGGGCCCGGCGATACCGGACGCCCCTGTCGGTGGTCAGCATCGACGTCAACGATTTCAAGACGGTTAACGACACGAAGGGCCACCAGGCCGGCGACCGTCTCCTGCGACGGCTCGCCGAGGGGTGGCGCAGCAGGATTCGCGGGAGCGGCGACTTCCTCGCGCGTCTCGGTGGCGACGAGTTCGGCCTGCTGGCGCCGGGCGCGGACGAGCTGGGCGTCGAACGAATCACGGCGCGGCTCGCCGAGGTGGTGCCGGACGGCGTCTCGTGCTCGATGGGCTCGGCGACCTGGGACGGGGCCGAGACGGCCGCGGGTCTCTTCCGACGGGCCGACGACCGAATGTACCGGGAGAAAAAGGGGCGGCGAGGGGATTCGTCCCCCGGACCCGGTGTGGCAGGCTGACGCCCGACATACTGTCGCACGCCAGCTCGGCCCCGTGCCAGGTCGCCGATCTCATCGGTCAAGGCGGCGGCGTGCACGGCGTCGCCAAGATCTCCAAACCGGCGGCGCTGCGGTCCGCCCTGGAGGTCTCGGCAGCCTTGCGTTTGAGATGATCGAGCGTCATGGCCAGCCCGGCACCGAGAGCCTTGCCCGGGCCGCGCTGGCGAGGCCGATCGCCGAGGTGGCCCCGCAGCATCACGAGCGACTGGACGGATCGGGCTATCCCTTGGGTCTTCGTGACGACGAAATCATCACGCCCGCGAGGATCATTGCGGTGGCGACGTGATCGAGGCGATGGCCCACGACCTCCTTGACCGAGACTAGGAGGTCGAGGTTTCGGGGCTTTCGGCTTCCGCACTTCGACGCACCGCACGGATGAGTCCAGGAAAGAGGAAGCGGTGAAATGGCAGGAACGCGTACCAGTACAGGTACCCGGGGAGACCGTGCGGGTCGAAGAACGCAGTCTGTTCGATCCTGGAGCCTTCCGCGTCGGGAAGGATCTCGAACTGCAGCCACGCAGTTCCCGGGAGCTTCATCTCGGCCCGCAGGCGAAGGAGATGGGGCGCTTCGAGCGCCTCGACTCGCCAGAAGTCCAGGGGTTCGCCGATGCGCAGCTGGCGCGGGTGGCGCCGGCCCCGTCGCATGCCCACTCCGCCGGAGATCCGGTCGATGAATCCGCGGATCTGCCAGAGCGTGTTGCCGGAGGGCCATCCGGCGTCGCCGCCGAGCGCGCACACGGCGTCGAAGACCGCCTCGGGGCGTGCCGAGCTACGGACCCGATGACGTTCGAACAGCATGCCCTCGTGCACCGCCAGCTGGCGCTCCGGGGCCTGGTCGGCGCCGAAACTGGCGAGGCTGGAGGTCCACGTCGTCTCGATCTCGTCGCTGGCCACTCTCGTAAGCGCGAGTTCCACCGCGGCTCGGTAGCCCATCGGGCGCACCTGGAACTCGCGCAGGGCGCGGTCGTCGTGGACCACGAGGTCGGTGTGCAGCCCGGCCACCAACGGCTGGGCGATGGCGTAGGGAATTGGCGTGACGAGGTCGATGAACCTGCTGCTCCACTCGGGGTGGGGCACGGGAAGGACGAAGATCACGCGGTGCAGGCCGCGTACGCTGGCGTACCCGAGCATCATCTGGCGGTAGGTCAGCACGTCCGGGCCGGCAATCTCGTAGATGCCCTCGGCGTCAGGGTGGCCGAGGGCCTCGATGAGGTACTCGAGGACGTTGCGGATACCGATCGGCTGGCAGCGCGACTCCACCCACCGTGGCGCGATCATGATCGGCAGCCGCTCGGTCAGGCACCGGATCAGTTCGAAACTCACCGACCCGGAACCGACGATGATCGCGGCACGGAACTCGACCACCGGCACGCCACTGGCGGCCAGGATACGGCCCACCTCGTGGCGCGAGTCCAGGTGATCGCTCAGGGTCTCGGCCGGGTCGCCCAGCCCCCCCAGGTAGATGATCCTGCTGACGCCCGCCCGTCGGGCCGCCGCGGCGAAGATCTGCGCAATCTGGCGGTCGCGCTCGGGGAAGGCCTTGCCGCTCGCCATCGAATGCACCAGGTAGTACGCGACGTCAATGCCATCCAACGCTCGACGCGATGCGTTCTCGTCGGCGAGGTCGCCCTCGATCAGCTCCACGCCGGGCCACCGACGACTGTCGAGCCGGCGGGCGTCGCGGGTTACGCAACGAACGCGCGCACCCTGGTTGCACACCCTCTCCACCAGCCGGCCACCGATGTACCCGGTCGCGCCGGTGACCAGGACCCGCGGCCCCGCGGCCCCCCCGTCGGCGTCGCTCACTCCCGTCGCCTCCAAGATCCAAGCTGATCGGGTCCGTCCACAAGAAGACTTGACACCCCCGGTGACGGGCAACGCCAGAGGCGAAGGTCCCCGGCCTCGCTACTTCGAACCTCGGCCGGCGCGGGCGTGCGCCGGCGGGTGCTTGGCGAGGAAGCGGCGCAGCCGGGCGAGCGGCCAGGTGTTGATGATGTCCTCGGGCCCCGCCCAGCCCCGTTGAGCGGTGGCGACACCGAAGCGCATGTTGTCCAGGTGGGTCACGGCGTGGGCATCGGTGGAGATGGCCAGACGCACGCCGGCGTGGCGGGCTCGGCGCACGAGGTCGCCGTCGAGGTCGAGCCGATCAGGGGAGGAGTTGACCTCGAGGGCGGTGCCCGAACGCGCCGCGGCACGGAATATCTCGTCCCAGTCGGCGTCGACGGGCGCGCGCCGACCGAGGCTGCGCCCGGTGGGGTGGGCGATGACGTTCACGCAGGGGTGCTCGACGGCGCGCAGGATCCTGGCCGTCATGACGTCGCGGGACTGGCGGAAGGCCGAGTGCACGGACGCGACGACGATGTCGAAGCCGGCGAGGAAGTCCGCGTCCCAGTCGAGGGAGCCATCGGGTTGGATGTTGAGCTCGGTGCCGTGCAGCAGGGTGATGCCCGCCGACCGTTCGAGCCGGCGGATCCGTTCTCGCTGTTCGAGCGCTTTCTGGTCGGTCATGCGCTGCATGTAGAGCAGCGGCGCGTGGTCGGTGATCGCGTAGTAGCGGTAGCCCCGGGCCTTGGCGGCGGTGACCATGTCCTCCAGGGTGGCGACCCCGTCGGTGAGGTCGGTGTGGGTGTGCAGGTCGCCGCGGAGGTCGGTCAGCTCGACGAGATCGGGAAGCTCCCCGGATAGCGCGGCCTCGATCTCGCCGGTGTCCTCGCGGATCGTCGGGGGGATCCAGGCGAGCCCCAGGTGCGCGTACACCTCCTGCTCGGTCGCGGCGGCGAGCAGCCGGCCAGTGGCGACGTCGAACAGGCCGTACTCGGACAGCTTCTCGCCCATCCGCACGGCTATCTCGCGCAGGCGTATGTTGTGGGCCTTGGAGCCCGTGAAGTACAACTGCGCCGAACCCCACGCGGATGGTTCGACGACGCGCAGGTCGACCTGGACCCCCTTGGTGGTGAGCACCGACGACTTGGTGCTTCCCCGGACCAGGACGCGCGCCACGAGTGGCGCCGTGCAGAACGCCTCCATGACCGGTTCGGGCTCCTCGGAGGCGACCAGGAGATCGATGTCGCCGACGGTCGCGCACATGCGCCGGATCGACCCCGCGTAGTCGGCGCCGTGCACCCCGGGCAGCGCCGAGAGCGAGGCGAGGATCTCCTCGGCGAGGCCGAGGCCCACGGCGAGCTGGATGCGGTCGCCACCGAGGTGGGCGTCGCGAACGGACTTGGCGAGGTTCTCCTCGCTGCGAGCTCCCCAGCCGTCCAGGTGCTGAAGACGGTGTTCGTGCAGGGCGTCGAGGAGCTCGCCCACCGAGGTGACGCCGAGTTCCTCGTAGACCTGGTGGGCGCGCTTGGGTCCCAGGCCCGGCACCTCGAGCAGGCTGCGCACGCCGGCGGGAACCTGGGCACGCAGATCCTCGAGCTCTTCCACCGAGCCGGTGCGCTGGAACTCGGCGATCTTGCGGGCCAGGTGCGCGCCGACGCTCGGGATCGCGTCGAGCGCCTTCTCGTCCAAGCCGGCGATGTCGGCCCCGTAGCCCTCGACCATCCGCGCCGCCTTCTCGTAGGCGCGCACCTTGAACGGATCGCCACCGGAGATGGCCAGCAGCTCGGCGAACTCCTGGAGCATCCTGGCGGCGGCGTCGTTCGAGCGGGGCATCTGTTCACTCGCTCCTGGAGCGTCGGCTCGCCCCGAGGCGAACCGCGCACGAGACGTCCATGAGCCACCTCCTGATCCGCGCCGCGACGACGTCGCACGTCGCGTTGGTAGAAACGTAGGGCCTGTGCGCGAGACGCAGCAGAGACGAAAGTCACAAGCTTCCGGGTCACGGGGTCGACCGTCGCGTCAGGCGACGGACCGTTCAGTCCCGCCCGAGATTCGCTGAGCGATGCGCCGTTGCCCTCGGCCCCGGCCGGCGGCCAGGCGGTGGGCTTGGGACCATTGACTCTGGCGCCGACCCCGTGGTCGCGCCATGGTAAGGGGGACGAGGGGTTTCAGATGGTCTTTGCGAATCGTGCGGATGCGGGACGTCGTCTGGCGGCGAGGTTGGAGCGACTGCGTGGCAGCGAGGTGGTCGTGCTCGGCCTGCCGCGCGGAGGCGTGCCGGTGGCCTTCGAGGTCGCACGCGCGCTCGGCGCGCCTCTCGACGTCATCGTGGTGCGCAAGCTGGGCGTTCCGCTCCAGCCCGAGCTCGCCATGGGCGCGATCGGCGAGGGCGGGGTGCGGGTCCTCAACTACAGCGTCATCCGTCCCGCCGGTGTCACGGAGAACGAGCTGGCCGCGGTGGAGGAGCGCGAACGCGTCGAGCTCGAACGCCGGGCCCGGCGGTTCCGTGCCGGCCGGCCGAGGGCGACGCTGGAGGGCCGCACTGTCGTGGTGGTCGACGACGGCATCGCGACGGGATCGACCGCGCGAGCGGCGTGCCAGGTCGTGCGCGCCCAGGGTGCGTCGCGCGTGGTCCTCGCGGTGCCGGTCGCGCCCGTGGGCTGGGAGGCCCGAATCGGGGGCGACGCCGACGAGTTCATCTGCTTGGAAACGCCCGAGCCGTTCTACGCGATCGGGCAGTTCTACGACGATTTCTCCCAGACCTCCGACGAGGAGGTCATCACCTGTCTCGAGCGCGGCTCTGCGGCCCCGCCGGCCGCTGCGGCGCACGACGACCCTGCCCCACGCGACGAGGAGGTCCAGGTGATGGCCGAATCGGTGCGGCTCGGCGGACACCTCACCGTGCCCCCGCACGCCACCGCGATCGTCGTGTTCGCCCACGGCAGCGGCAGCAGCCGCCACAGCCCTCGCAACCGCTACGTCGCCGAGGTGCTGAACGAGGCGGGGCTGGCCACGCTGCTGTTCGATCTGCTCACCGTCGAAGAGGAACGCGACCGGACCAACGTCTTCGACATCGCGCTGCTGGGCCACCGCCTGCTCGACGTGACGCGCTGGCTGGGAAGCGAGGCGGACGTCGCGCACCTGCCCGTCGGCTACTTCGGCGCCAGCACCGGGGCCGGGGCGGCCTTGTGGGCGGCGGCCGAGCCTGACGCGGAGGTGGTCGCGGTGGTCTCCAGGGGCGGGCGTCCGGACCTGGCCGGACCCCGTCTCGCCGGAGTCGCCGCGCCGACGCTGCTCATCGTGGGCGGCGACGACGACGTGGTTCTCGACCTCAACCGGCAGGCTCAGGCCCAGCTGCGCTGCGAGAGCCGTCTGGTCGTGATCCCTGGAGCCACGCACCTGTTCGAGGAGCCCGGCACGCTGGAGAAGGCGGCCGAGGTGGCCCGCGACTGGTTCACCGGCCACCTCGTGACCGCCGCACCTACGCCAACACCTCGACAACGACGGTGAGTTCGACGAACTCTGAGGTGCCGTCAATGATCTTCCCGCTCTTGGCTCGACTTACCCGTGCACCCTGGCGCCGTCGTGGATCGCGCTCGCGCTCATGGTTCTCTGCTCGTTTTTCAACGACCGCCTGCATGCAGACCCGACTGGAGCCATTCTGATCGCGTATGGCGATCTGGCGCACCAACCCGGAGCCCGGTTGTTCGAACGATTCCAACAGCTCGATCAACTCGGTCGGCAAGGCTCTTCGGGTGGCCAGGACCACGGAAGCCCTCGCCACGCGAAGCGAGATGACGGCGTGCGAGAGGGCTCGCACCTGGTCACGAGCAGCGTCGCTTCGGCGGCGGTTCCAGACGGCGTGTGCTAATGGTGGAACCGTGGATGATCCTTCCTCGCCGATGCGAAAGGGTGGGGGAGGTCCCGTGAGCGATTGGCCCGAGATGCGCCACGACAGGCGCAACACCGGCGCGACGACGCATCGGGCGCACTACGCCGGCGACCAGCCCTGGTCGTTTCGCACCGGCCGCGGGATCTTCACGACTCCGGTGCTCGGACCCGACGGCGCCGTCTACTTCGGTTCCGCGGACGGGGTCTTCTACGCGCTCGAGCGCGATGGCGCGCTGCGCTGGTCGTTCCGGTCGGCCGGGATCATCGACTCGGCGGCGCTCGTCTCGGCCGAGAGCGTGACGGTCGGTTCGGGCGACGGCTACCTCTACTGTTTCCGCACCGCGGGCCCCGGGACGGGCTCGTCGCGGCTCAGATGGCGATTCGCGGCGCAGGCGCCGGACGGTTCTGGTCAGCAGGTCTCGTGGTGGGAGGGCAACGTCGAGGCCGGTCCCGACGGCTTGCTGCTCGCCGGCAACACGGCCGGGCACGCGTACGCGCTGCACGACGACGGAACGCCCGCCTGGATCTTCCCGACGGCCAACGCGGTCTGGACGGCGGCGGCGGTGGGCGAGGACGGTGTCAGCTACTGGGGCTCCCTCGATTTCTGCGTGCACGCGCTGGACCGCCAGGGACAGTCCCGATGGAGCGTTCCCACCCTCGGATTCGTCGTGAGCTCACCGGCCCTCGGCCTCGACGGCACGCTCTACGTCGGCTCGTTCGACGGCCATCTCTACGCGCTCGACGCCGCGACCGGCGCTCAGCACTGGTCGTTCGCGACGGGCGACGCCATCTACAGCTCGCCCGCCCTGCTCGAGGTGGACGGCCGCACCCGGGCCATCTTCGTGGGTTCGACCGACGGCTCGCTCTACGCGTTCGGGCCCGACGGAGCGCCCCTGTGGCGCTTCGACACCGGGGACGTGGTGCGCTCCTCGCCGGTCGTCTCGCGGGCGCCGACCGGCGAGGACGGCTGGATCGTCTACGTCGGATCTTCCAACGGCGTCCTGTACGCGCTCGACGGTGAACGCGGGACCTGCCGGTGGTCCTACGACCTGGCCATGTCCGAGCCGGCGCTCGCGGACCGCAACAGCCTCAACGGTTCGCCGGCGCTCGGCGAGACCGGCGTCTACATCGGCAGTGAGGACGGGTCGATGTGGTACGTGCCCTACGACTTCGCGCTCCACCACGACGACCCGCGGGGCTCCGTCGCGCCGCAGGAACCGTACCCGGCGCAGGTCGAGCGGCTCTTCGTCGTCTCGCCGGGCGGAGCCACCCTGACCGGGCCGTCGCCGCGGGTCGGACCGTCTGCGGCGGTGGCGCTTCGCCTCATCGTGCGCCGCGACGGCGTCACCCTCGACGCCGAGCTGGGGGCCGATCTGGAGGTCACGTGCACTCCGGACGTGGCGCTTCGATGGCGATGTTCGGGTGACGGCCACTACCTCTTCGTTGTGCCCGACGGGTTCTGGGCTCCGGGCGTCGACCACGAGCTTCACGTGCGAGCGCGGTGGAGCGCCGAGCGAACGCCGGTCGACGGCTTGGTGGTCGCGGGCGAGCTCGATCAGACCGTCACGTTCTCGGCGCCGTCGCGCGACGCGAGCCTCCCGCTCAGCGCGGTCGCCGGATCATCCACGGTGCTGCTCTTGCAGCGGCTCTCGGTCGCGCTGCCCGCCTTCGCGGCCAGCGTCAACCAGATCGGCTTCGACAGCTACGACTGGCTGGTCGGCACGGCCGCACTCACCCCGCGAAGTGACCGGACCGGCACGATCGTCCTGCTCGTGCGCGGCGCGAACCGCGACGACGCCGGCGCGTGGGGCGTCGACCCGGGAAGTCCGTTCCGCTTCGCCATGACGGGCTCCTACGACGGCGACGCGGTGAGCGTGACGGCCCACGGCATCGACCTTCCCTTCAGCTTCGGCGACGTGCCCATGGACCGGTTCGACCTGCGCTTCCAGATCGGCGGTGACCTCGCGGCGCGCCCGGGGGCCAGCATGTACGCGGAGACCGTGTGCGCCGACGTCCCCTTCTACGGACCTCTGATCACCGAGTTCACCCGCCTCGCGGACGCCGACGGTCGGATGACGACCTCGGGTACGTTCGTTCTCGCCGTGCTCGATCCGCCCAGTGCACCGTCGCGGCGGCTCGACGCGATGTCACTGGTGGACCTGTCCGTCATCCGGCCGACGTCGTTCGATCCCGGGTCGGCCGCGGTGGCGATCTCGGGCGACGTCGTCGCGCACGAGATATCGGTGCTGCTGCTCGATGCCAGCACCGGCGGCCTCCTGGCGGTGCCCACGCTGCTGCCCGAGCAGACGAGGTCGGCGGGTGGCGTCAGCGAACTCAGTTTCGTGGTCGCCCCTCAAGACGGGTTTCCCGACCACGTCGAGGCTGTCGTACTCGTGGGAGTGTCTCCGCTGGAGCGCAGGGCGGTCCGGTAGCCGACCTCACTGCGCAGGAGTGCGTCGAGGTCGGCGAACGGGTGGGCTACCGAATCGCCTGGCGGAGGCGAGACTCGTCATGAATTCGAAATCCGTGAGAAAGACGGGACGGACCGTAGCCGTGACGACGTCAGGGTAAACCCTGAGTTGCCCCGCACTAGCCGTGCCTTAGGCTTCACCTCGTGATCAAAGCCCGCGGACTCACCAAACGTTTCGGTGACGTGGTGGCCGTCAACGACCTTTCCTTCGACGTGGAGCCGGGCCGGGTGACGGGGTTCCTCGGACCGAACGGTTCGGGCAAGACCACGACCATGTCGATGATCATGGGACTCGACCGTCCGACCTCGGGCTCGGTCACGATCTTCGACCAGCACTACCGGGACCTGCGCTGGCCCCTGCGAGAGGTCGGGGGTCTGCTCGAGGCCCGGGCTATACATCCGGGTCGATCGGCCCGTTCGCACCTGTGGTCGCTCGCTCAGTACAACGACATCGCGAAGAGTCGCGTCGACGAGGTGCTCGAGATCGTCGGACTCTCCGCGGTGTCGAGGAAGCGGGTGGGCAAGTTCTCGCTCGGCATGGGTCAGCGCCTCGGGATCGCCGCGGCCCTGCTGGGCGATCCGGCGGTCGTCCTGCTCGATGAGCCGGTGAACGGTCTCGACCCTGAAGGCATCCGGTGGATGCGCACGCTGTGCAAGTCCCTCGCCGGCGAGGGCCGGACCGTGTTCATCTCGAGCCACATGATGGCCGAGATGGCCTTGACGGCGGATCAGCTCGTGGTGATCGGCCAGGGCCGCCTCATCGCCGAGATGCCCGTGGCCGACTTCGTGGCGCGAAGTTCGACCCAGTCGTTCCGCGTGCGCGTGGCGTCGTCGGAGTCCTTCCCCGACGCCGTCCAGAAGGCCGGCGGCACCGCTCTCGTCGAGGTCGACGGGACCATGACCATCTCGGGAATGGACGCCCAGGCCATTGGCGACCTGGCGCTCTCGCTCGGCGTCGCGGTCTACGAGCTGACGGCGCTGGCGTCGCTCGAGGACGCCTTCATGGAGCTGACCGGCGGATCAGTCGAATTCGGGGCCGCGCGATGACCGCGGTCTCGAATGCCCCGGTTTCGTTCGAGCGCGAGCTGCCATCGGGTCGCGCCGGACTTCGCCAAGCCCTGTCGGCCGAGTGGACGAAGTTCTGGTCGGTGCGCTCGACGCCCTGGAGCCTCTTCGCGCTGATCGTGGCGACCATCGGGCTAGGAGCACTGTCGACGAACGCGCTGCACGGGCAGCCCTTCGCCTTCCCCGACCCGACCCGTCGGATCCTCGTTGGCTTCAACCTGGGCCAGTTCGCCATCGGCGTGCTGGGCGTGATGTTCATCAGCGCCGAATACGGCACTGGACAGATCCGGTCCACCCTCTCGGCGATGCCTCGTCGCCCGGTCGTGGTGGCCGCCAAGGCCATCGTGATGGGAGGCGTCAGCCTCGTCGTCGGAGAGATTCTGTCCTTCGTCACCTTCTTCATGGGCAGCGCGATTCTCGCGGGCACGCAGTCGCACGTGTCGATCGGCGATTCGGGGGTGATGCGGGTCCTCGTGGAGAGCGGGATCTACCTCGCGCTGATGGGTCTCATCGGCCTGGGGTTGGCCACGATACTGCGCAACACGGCGGGATCGATCGCGACGTTCGCCGGGCTGGTCCTGATCCTCACGCTGCTGCTCAGTGCCATGCCGGCCTCGATCATCAACGCGGTCAGCCGGTACCTCCCGGCCAACATCGGCGCGACGGTGTTCGCCGTCAGCACGCCGGGTCGACTGCAGGGCACGCCGGTCTTCAGCTCTCAGGTCGGCCTTGTCATCCTCGCGCTGTACGCGCTGGTCCTGCTCTGCGGCGGTTGCATCCTGATGATTCGACGCGACACGTAGATTCGTCGCGCCATTGCCGACACTCCAGAGGGAGGTCGCTTGCCGTTCGATCGCGGAGATGACGGCGGACTGCAAATCCAGAACGGAGAATATTGCAAGGCGGACGCGAGGAGTTCTGATCTCGTTGGTCGAACGGTTGAACAAGCTCAGAGACGTCAGTCTTGACTCGCACGAGTCGCGGTGTCGACCAGGGTAGGGGCAAGAACATCTTGCGGCGGATCGAATCGACCTCTGAAGTCTGGTGAGCCTCCGGTCTGTCGGATCCGAGAGGAGGCGAGCGTAGAGGCCAGAGAGGTCTCTTGGTTCCTAGAACCGCGGCCCGCACGTCTTGAGGGCCTTGCGAGTGGCCAGCGCCTTGCCCTTGGGAAGGAGGGAGACCACGAGGGACCTCAAGGGGCACGAGGTGTCGACAAGCGTGACGTGCCGGGTCCCGCTCACCACGTAGAGATCGCCCGGACAGACGTCACCGGTCGCGGTCCAGGTGGTTCGCTGCCCCGCGCCCGGAGCCACCGTCACAATGAAGAGGGTCGAGTCCTCCATGCATCCGCCCGCGACGGCGTTGGAGAGGGACGATATCCTCTCGCGCAGCTTCTGGGCCTGCGCCTTGGTGAGGGTCACCGTGGTCGGGTCGCTGGACCGGGTCATGTCCGAGGTCCGGCCGTAGCCGGTAAGCGTCACGACGCCCGACGTCGGCATCTCCACGGTCTGTATCGCGGCCCAGTCGACCTCGGCGTCGACGCGCAGCTCCTCGACGTTCGCCGAAGTGAATCCCACCGTGTAGTCGAGGCTCTCGAACGAGACGTGGCGGTTGGCCAAGGGCAAGGAGAACTCGTAGGTCGTGCTCTGCGTCGAACCCGTCCCCGACCCCGTATTGGGCCCGCCGACGAGTGCACCGGAAGGCCGGTGCGACGCGATGAAGGCGTCCAGGTCGAGTTTGCTCTTCAGCAAGTAGTCCTGGTGCACGTCGACCGTGCCTTGTCCGTCCGGAAGAACCAGGAGCGGCGCCGTGAGACGGGCGGTGGCGACGGAACCGCTCGGACGTGGTGCGCGCGCGAGCAGCGCCTCAGCGAACGACTTGCCATCGGCTGGCGAGGTGTCAACGCTGGCGGCGTGGGCCGCGGGTGGAGAGGTCGTCGCAGCGGCGCCCACGCCGCCTGCACTCCCGCCGGCGACGGCGCACGCGCCGAGCAGACAGCCGACCACCCCGGTGACCCAAATTGACCTGTGTCCGATTCGGATGCCCATCTCGATCTCCGTCCCTCGTTTCCATTGTCCTGGAGCTTTGCCTTGTCAACCGTCATTCCTCGAAGGCCGCCAAACCCGGTCTCCTAGATGTTCCTGTCTCCAACCGACCGGGAATTACCCGGCGCCGAATTCGAAGCTCGTGTGGGCGGACCGCGAGGTTCGCGGCCCTCGCTGAGTCGCAGGAACAACGCCGTGTCGTCCATACTGGTGCGAACGAAGGGCGCCGTAGGCTGACGCGGTGGACGACTACTTCGAGCCGATGGTCGACCTCTCCGGCGCGCGGCGCGCGGCCGAGGAGTGCGCGCAGGGTTGGGGACTCGAGCTGGCCCCGCCTTTCGCGCTCTCGAACGTCTCGTTCGTCGCGCCGGTGGGCGAGGACGAGGTGCTGAAGGCGCCGTGGGCCGGCGACGACGAGTCGCTCCACGAGGGCGACGCCCTCGAGCTCTGGGGCGGCGACGGCGCGGTGCGTCTGCTGCGCCGGTCCGGGCGGGTGCTGCTCGAGGAGCGGGCGGTCCCGGGCGACGATCTCTCGCGGCTGGGTGACGAGGAGTCCACGGCGATCGCGGTGGACCTCGGGCTGCGGCTCTGGCGGCCCGCGCGGGCGCCGTTCCGTCCGGTCGGGCCCGAGGTGCTGGGCTGGCTGGAGCGGGCCGAGCACGAGGGCGGCGAGCTCGTCGCGCTGGCTCGCGATCTCTTCGCCCAGATCGGCGGCGGCGCGGACTGGGTCGTGCACGGCGACTTCCACCACCACAACATCCTGCGCTCGGGCGAGCGCTACGTGGCCATCGATCCCAAGCCGTACCTCGCCGACCGCGAGTACGACGTGGCGTCTTTCCTCTGGAATCCGCTCGGCAACCGCCTGTCCGACCGGACCCAGACGGAGCGGCGCATCGCCGCGTTCGCAGCCGCGGGACTCGACGAGTTCCGGATCCGTGCGTGGACCGTGATCCGAGGCTCGTACCTGCGCACCGGCGCCGAGTACACCGAGCCCCTGAGCGCCCTCATCGCGTAGAGGAGGTTCGGCCTCGGACGCTCCGGGAGCCGCCACGGTCCGGGTCCCGCGAATCCACCCGAGGTCGCCGTGCCACAGTTGGCGCAGAACCGTTGGTCAGGTAACTCTAGGGTCCCGCAGTTGGAGCAGCGGGGCACCGTGCCTCCTCTGTCGGTCGTTACCTTCGCCACCGCAGAACCTATTTCAGTATTGAGATCGTGAAGAGGATGGCGTCGTAGAGGAAGTGGGCCATGATCGGTCGATTCAGCTTGTGGTGCTTCTGGAACGACCGGGTGACGAAGTAGCCCAGGGGGATCGTAAGCAGGAAGCCCAGCCCGTAGTAGACGTGGTAACTCGTGCGAAGCGCGAGGCTGAGGATGAGCGAGCTCCGCGGAGTCCAGCCGAGCTGTCCGAGGCGCGTGATGAAGTAGCCGTTGACGAGGACCTCTTCGGTGATGGCCGTAATGGCGGACATGAAGATGGCTTCGATGAGGTAGTACTTCGGCTGGCTGGTGACGGTGACGTTGTTGACGAGTCCCGGGTGGTGGTCGATCACCGCCGCGAAGGGGACGAGCAACAGCAGCTCGATGCCGAAGGCCGCCGCGCCCAGGCCTAGCGCGGGGAGGATATCCCTCTTGAACGTCGGCAGGCCGATACCCAACACGGACGGTGTCTGACCGGTGCGCGCTAGGAGAAACAGCGCTAGCGGCACGATCGCCAGCACGGGCACGTAGGCGAGCATTCCGAGAAGCATGTTGAGCACCGGGTTCGAGTGCACGATGACCGGGAATCTCGAGATGTCGCCGACACCCGATTCGTGTTGGATGAGCACGAGCACCGCGCTGACGACGCCGGTGACCAGGAACGCGAACATCACCACTCGCGTCTCCCATACGAGCATCCGGCGTGTGTGGCCCTGCGGGAGAGCAACACCGGCAGGTTGTACGGCACTTCCCGGGAGTCGGGAACGCTCGTTGGGACCGGGCCCTTCGACTCCTTCGAGGTTTGTCGTCTCCTCGTGGTTCGAAGCGGTCTCGGTGGAGTCGAGGACCGGCGTGCCTGTCTGAACTGGGCTCTGCGTGACGGCGGCGGTGACGGACGTGGGGTTTCCGCACGTGGTGCAGAAATCCCCGGTGACCTTTGTTCCGCACCGCGGGCAATAGTTCATTGAGCTCCATTTCATTCGAAGGTCGACCCGCCAGTGAATTCTGACACCCCCGTCCTCGCGAACGCGGATGGCGGGGAACCGTTTCTTGGCCCGACAGCGGTGCGTGGGGGCTTCTAATCCCGTGCGTTCGGTGCTTTCCGACTGCTCGACGACACGATGTATATAGTGAAAAAAGGAGAAGGGAGCAGTCCCATGAGCACGACGGTGAATTTGAAGGCTTGTACGGACTGCCTGTATTTCAGCGCTGGCAGACATAACGATGACCAGTTGAGTGCGGCGAGGATGCTCGAGATCTCCGAAGGTTTCGGTCTATGGGAGGAGTACGAGTTCACGCTCGGTGGGTGTTCGGAGAAAGACCTAATGAACGACTTCGTGTGTGGCATTTGTCACAATTCCCTGACAAAGGACCGTCGCCGCCGCGACGAGCACAACGTCGCGTGGGATCGGCGAGTGCTGCGGGATAAGGACCGGCGCACACTTTCAGAAGACCGCCGCCACCACAACGACAACATTCTCTCCATGGACCGGCGCTCACCGATGGACGCAGACCCGCGCACGCAGTTGGAAGACCGGCGCCGCCGCGACGAGAACAGCGTCGCGCAGGATAGACGTTCGCAGCCGGATGGAGACCGGCGCACGCCATTCAATCGAGGCAGTCGCGTGCTGCTGGCTACGTTGCGAACTATTTGAAGGTGCATCGGCGCCACACGAACGGCGCGACCTCCCGTGCGGCCGTGGGCATCGCTGGTCTGCGACGTGGTTCGCACGCCATCACAATGACGAGGTGGTCCTCGCGCCGTCAGACAAGGCACCGGGCTCGGTGCGGCGAGCCCAGGGGCCGCGGACGGGCTTCGTCGTGACGTCGAGAGTGGCGCGGTGCCTCTGCTGGGACTTTGTGCCCTAGGAGACGTCCAACGACCCAGCGCTACCTTGGCCAGTAGCTGTCTTTCCTGCGTAGACAGGACCCGTCAAGGAGTGTGCATGGACTGCTCGAACCAACCAGCTTCTGCTCAGGCCGCGCCGGAGCGCTCGTCGCGGCCGTGCGCTGAACGGCGCCTCGAATATCGCGGATCATGATGCTGCGTCAACCAGGTGTCGTCACGGAACTGCCACCGCGAGACGCTCGTCTGTGGTGGGTTCGCGTCCTGTCGCTGGCGACGTTGATCGCCACGTTCGCTCTCATCGTTCTGGGCAGCGCAGTGCGCGTGACCAATTCCGGGATGGGATGCAAGGGCTGGCCGCTGTGCTCGGGAGACGTCGGTCCAATCTCAAGTTTCCATCCCCTGATGGAGCAGTCTCACCGATTCCTCGCCTCCCTCGTGACCATACTCATCATCGCGCTGGCGATCGCTGTGCTGCGAGCTGGTGGCGCGGCGCGTCACGTTCGCGGCCCGGCGATGGTCTCGGTCGGGGTGATCGTGGTGCAGATAGTGCTTGGTGCAATCACGGTGCTCGCCAACAACGCTCCGGTCACCGTGGCGCTACACCTCCTGGTCGCCACGCTGTTCCTCGGCGTCGTGACGGTGACCGCAGTGACGTCGTTCATTGCGTCGGATCGTTCGTGGTCGCTGCTGCACGGACCGGGACGGCGGGCGTGGGCCGCGGTCGTGGCGCTCTACCTCGTCTTTATCTCGGGCTCGATCGTCGTCAACGGCGGAGCCCAGGCGGCGTGCAAGTCGTGGCCGGCGTGCTTCTCGAGTCCGGCGGCGATGGGGCTCGTGGCGATCCAGCTGGTGCACCGCTCGATGGTCCTCGTCGGCTCGGTGCTCGTGGTGGCATTCCTGGTCTCGCTGCTTCGCTCCAGGAGCGCCGACGCCGTCGAGCGCACGTTCGCGATTGGCGGGCTGGCACTGCTCGCCGCGCAGATTATCGTGGGGGCCTTGAGCGCCATCGAGAGCTCGCACACGGAGTTCGCCGACGTGCACCTCGCCTTCGCCGCCGCCCTCTGGGGTGTCGTCGTCGCGGTCTTCGTCATGTCGGCGCGGGGGCGTCAGGCTCGAGCGGACGCCGTGCCGGGTGGCTCGTCAGGCGGGTCTGAAACGAGTCACGCAGTGGCCTGAACCGCTCGAGCTCGCCGGAGCCGCAACGAGTTCCGATCGACCCTCTCCGGCCAAGACTCGTCTCGGCGCCTCCTGCAGTCTGCCTAAGGTCCGTTTCGTCATGGCGTTCATTCAGCCCTGGAGAATCGCCGGATGCTTGATTCATGCGTATGGTGTCTACACGACGTCAAGGCGGATCGGGGGATTTGCCATGTCGCCGAGCGTTGCCACTGAACTGCGGTAGGCCAAGGCTCAGTTTGGGTGCGTTTAGCGCGACGGCGAGCGGTGGGGATAGGTGATAGGGACGTCTGAAACGTCCGCATCTCGCCAAATTCACGCTGATGACTTGGCCCGAGAGGCAGTTCCTGAAAACCAAACTGCTGCGCACCGAAGCTGATGAGACTAATTGCCAATTACGAGATGGCGGAGACGAGCTGCCGACAATGCATTCGGCAAGTATCCGTCCAATCCGACGAAATGAAGCCGCTCTTAATCTCCCGTGCTCTGCAGATGATGGAATCTTCAGCCTTTGATTTCCGAACCACCAAATATCACTGACCTGTCTAAATCGTTGATGTCTGTGAGGCCCACGCACCCTAGGGCCACCACCAACTCCTCTCGCAGAAGTTCAAAGACCTGGTCTACGCCGACGGGACCTCTAGCGGCTAAGCCATAGATAGCGGGCCGTCCTATTAGACATGCATTGGCTCCGAGGGCGAGACATTTGACGACGTCAGAGCCTCGACGGATGCCGCTATCCATGAAAACCTCCAGATGGCCGTCGGCGGCTGCGACGACTTCGGGTAATGAAGCAATGGTCGAGGGCTGCGCATCGAACTGGCGCCCGCCGTGGTTAGACACGATCACGGCGTCTGCACCGCTTCTCACCGCTTGGCGGGTGTCGTCGGCAGTCATAACTCCTTTAACCACAATCTTTCCCGACCACCGGCTTCGCAGTTCCTCAACGTCTGCCCACGTTGATCCGGGGTTGTCATTTTCATGCATGAATGGCCCCATCTCATTCAACCGCATTGGACGACCGTCAATTTGATAGTTACCGTAAGTAATCTTGCGGCCCAGTGCAAAACGAGTCAGCCAGGCTGGCTTTGTCGCCGCATCGAGCATGTCGCGTAAGGGTGGTCGTGCTCGATAGTCAAATCTGTGGTGGAGGTCACGCTCGCGCTTGCTTGACACGCCCACGTCACCCGCGACGACGAGAACGTTAACCCCAGCGGCGGCGGCTCGGTCTACGTGCCCTCTAGTGATTCCCTTATCTTTCCAGAAAGCTATTTGAGCCCACGTCGAATGCGGCGCCACTTTTGCAACCTCTTCAAGAGGAGTGCCAGACCACGCACTGTGAATGAAGATAGTGCCGGCTCGCACTGCTGCTCGCGCCAAAGCTAGGTCAGCCTCTGGATGAAAGAGCGTTAGCGCCCCCATCGGTGAAATCATGATCGGTAATGCGACGCGTTGCCCTAGGACGTCGGTCTCCAAGTGCGACTGACTTACGTCCTGTAGAACACGTTGGCGCAACCGCAAGTGCTCAAGATCAGCGGCGTTGTCGCGCAACGTTACCTCATCGAGCGCTGCGCCATCCAAGTAGTCAAAGACCATCCGAGGCAACCGACGCTTGGCGATCTTTCGCATGTCGGCCACATTGACAATACACTCAGCCATCACTTTTCTCCTCTTCATAAGGGTCTTGATTTAATGTTCTAAAGAAACCACCAACAGTCTCTGTTGGGTTCCGGGGGACGAGCTTGCTCCCGGGCTCAATTGCATCCTCGTGCGTGCACGGCCGACCCATAAACTAAAGAACGCTTGCGAGGAAGGACTTGGTTCTGACGTTTTGCGGAGAGGTCAGAATGTCTATCGGCCGGCCGGACTCGACGATTACCCCCCCGTCCATGAAGACGAGGCTGTCTCCAACCTCGCGTGCGAATCCCACTTCATGGGTTACGACTACCATCGTCATTCCGTCCTTTGCCAGGCCTCGCATAACGTTAAGAACTTCTCCGACCATTTCCGGATCCAGAGCCGATGTTGGTTCGTCAAAGAGCATCAAGGATGGTTGCATCGCGAGGGCACGCGCAATCGCAATCCTTTGCTGTTGGCCACCAGAAAGCTCCGCTGGATATGAACTCCCGCGATCCCTAAGGCCGACGCGTTCGAGTAGTGCGTGAGCCCGCTCGATTGCGTCTGAACGGCTCTCCCTTTTGACTGTGATAGGCCCTACGGTGATGTTTTGAAGAGCCGTCAAGTGGGGGAACAAATTGAAGTTCTGAAACACCATTCCGATGCCCGCACGGGCACGCGCTGTTTCGCTCTCTCGCATTTCATAAAGCCGGCCATCACGTTCTCGGTAACCAACCAAGTGACCGTTAACAAAGAGTTCACCTCCATCAACATTCTCTAAGTGATTGATGCACCGGAGAAACGTTGTCTTCCCGGAGCCTGATGGCCCAATAATGCATAAGACCTCGCCCTCGCGCACCTCAAGGTCAATACCACGCAAAACCTCCGATGATCCAAATCGTTTGCGGACCTGAATGGCTTCAACAACGGCGTTGTTGGTCATTGTGAAACACACCGCTGATTAAGCACTGGCTAATCCGCCTGGCACGTCAGCCGTTATTTCGGACCCTCGTTGGCGCCGCTTTGGACTCGACGATCGATACCCTTTCCCAAGTTTTCGCTCCACGAAATGTTGCCCGACCGAAAGCACCGTTGTCAGCACCAAATACCAAAGACTGGCGACGATTAACAGGGGAATGGTCTGATAGGTGCGTGAATAAATGATCTCCGCCGAATAGAGAAGCTCCGCAATGGCTAACACGCTGACCAGCGAAGTGTTCTTAAGCATTGAAATTATTTCGTTTCCAGTGGGCGGCACAATTATCCTCATCGCCTGCGGGAGTACGACCTTCCGAAGTGTCTGGCTCTGAGTCATCCCGAGAGATTGGGCCGCTTCCACCTGCCCCTTATTAACCGACAGCATTCCCGCTCGCACGATCTCCGCCATGTACGCAGCCTCATTCAAACCAAGACCAAGGATCGCCGCAGTTAGCGGCGCGACGAGGGAGTTTGCAGAGCCTGTAATAAATTGCGCACCGAACGGTATTCCAATACCAACTTTCGGGAAAATAGCTGCCAAGTTATACCAGAAGATCAACTGCACCAGTAATGGAGTACCCCTGAAGAACCAGATATAGCCGCCACTAGCTCCAGCCAGGATCGGATTTGCGGACGTGCGTATAACAGCTAGGAAAATTCCAAAAACTATGCCGATAGCCATCGCAATCACTGTGAGTTCAATGGTTAGAACGACACCACTGAGAATTTCACTGCTAAAGAGATATTGGCCAACGACTCCGAATTGAAAGCCTTTCTCGGTCAACAGCGCGTTAGTAGCCATGGCGACACCAACAAGAACAACCGCCGCCATTATCCAGCGCTCCCAGTGCCTAACTGGCACCACCTTCTTTGCCTCTGAGTCGGATTGCATAACGATCGTTCTATGGAATCTGCCGTGTCACCTTGCCTTTTGCAAAAGGGCTAGCCATTGTCGTTAACCTTCGCAGTCGTAATCGCTACGGACGAGAGCCCCCAGTGCGCCAAAACTGCTTTGTATTGGGAACTTTGCAGGATTGCTGTCATTGCCGTGTGAATCGCCTTCTCCAGGCCGAGTGTCTTACCCATACCTACTGCAACGGGGCCAAAATTACGATTCGTTTGAATCCGAATCGCAGAATTCTGCGCAGCGGCGTAGTCCAAGACAGGCGAGTCTTCATAGACCGCCTCAATGCGTCCCGCAGCAAGAGCAAGGATGGGTGAACTCTCATCGGGATAGAGCTTCAAATTGATCGCGGGCTTGCCAGCCTTAGCGCACGCCTTTTGGTAGGCCGGCAGGACTTGGGTGACCTGGTACGAGCCAGCCATCGCTCCAACAGTGACCCCGCACAGCTTGTTCATGTTGACGTGATCGGGATTGCCCTTAACAACGCCGAGAGCATCACCCGTTTGGGCGTAGTCCACGAAGTCGAGTAGTAGTTCCCGTGAGGTTTCGGGCGCCATCTCGGAAACCGTGATTTGATAGCGGCCAGCAGATATGCCTGGAATAATCTCCGTAAAACTCGTGACCGTCCAGATTGGCTTGAGGCCAAGGGCTTGGGCCAGGAGTTCAGCGATACTGGGATCCATTCCTATCAAGGTCTTGGTCCCGGCTGCGTAGTAACTACCCGGAGGTTGATTGGTCACCATAGCAATATCAATCACGCCACTCTTTTCGATGGCCTTAGGGAGTTCCTTGACCGCGGCGGCCACTCGTGGAAAGGACGGCGCTTTATAGACGGAGCTAGCCCCCGCCGTAGATGAGCCAGCGGCCACGAACAAGGAGGACAACATCCCGAAAGTCAGAGCGACCGCAAGCGGCTTGAGAGTTACTTGCCTGATAAGTTCCGCGAAATAGTGCTTTGACGAACGATGCCCATTGAACAAGGCACCGACGTGTGGCTCTACTCGTACATGCGCATACTTCATGAGACGGTCTCCCTCGTTTGATTTGAAAGCGGCAATCCCGACATGCTAAACACTGAAAGTGTGTATGTCAATTACTTTCTAGAAACTCTTTCCCCATCGCGGAGGTCTCATCACTACATTCTCATTGGGTAATTACCAGTAAATATATGCACTCTACGCCGAGAAGGAGCGCTGATGGACCGCTCCTCCCGAAATTACCCACCTTTATTGCTCGGCGGCACGCCCTTTATGGCATTGATTTTAGAATGTATGGCGTGTAATATGGTTTTTTTGATGAAGATCCGAGGAATCGGGTTGCCGAAGTCAGTTGAAATCTAAGTCGCAGCGGGATTGATTATTTTATATTTATTTCAGTTGCGGCCTGATCAACTTTCGAGCGATTGCAGTTTTGGTGCTCAATCCGGATTTGGAGTCGACGAGTAGTGCGTCTAGTGAGCGAGAGGTTGACATGCAAGTGAAGCGGTTGCCGGATGCAGCGACTTCCTGTGGAGAATTGGCCAGCCCAATTACAGACGAATACCGCACTGAGGCAAATAGTTCGGTGGCAGGCGCAGTTTGGAAACTGCAGTGACAAGAACTCCAGATCTAGATCAAGAAGGACGAGTGCTCACTGCCCAAGAGACGGCAATAATGCACATTCGGAACAAGATTGCCTACGGAGAGTTCCGTCCCGATGACCGCATTCGCCAGGAACTAGTAGCTGCAGAACTCAATTTGAGCATTGTCCCCGTTCGAGAGGCACTTAAGATGCTAGAGGCTGAAGGTCTCGTAATTTATCGGCCCCACCACGGGTACCAGGTCGCAAGGCTGAATCTAAAAGAGTTCGCCGAGGTGAACAGCATCCGAGGGCTCCTCGAGGGCGAAGCAATTGCGCGAGCAATTCCCAGACTAACTGAAGAAGACTTCCAAAAGCTCTACGAGGCAATCCAAGATTGCAAAGTTTCCGCTTCGAACAACGACATCGTTGCGCTTTGCGACGCGAACCATCGCTTCCATTTCACTCTGTTCGAGGCCGCTGATATGCCTCGCCTTACTAACTTCATCCGAATGCTCTGGCAGATAACAGACCCTTACCGGTTCTTGTACTACGCGGATCCTGCTCATCGTCACCAGATCAATGATGAACACGATGCAATCATGCAAGCTGCCCGCAGTGGCGATGTCCGGTTGACGAGCCTTCTGGTCGACGAACATCGAATCAACGGCATCACGAGTCTTCGTCGGATGCTTACCGACTGGGTTCGCCCAACGGAATGAAACGCCCGGTACGCGACCCATTTGTTTGACCGCGAACTGTCAATGACCGCCAACTGATGTCGGAACTCCATTTAAAAAGATAATAAGGAGAAAGAGAATGGCAAGACTAGAGGGACGAACGGGCTCGGCGCCGAAGCCTGACGCGCCGTATTCGCAAGCGGTCAGGATTGGCTCAACCATCGCGGTCGCGGGTCAGGTTGGCCTTGACCCAAAAACGGGTCAACTCGCTGGGCGAGACGTTGGTGCGCAGACTGTCCAGGCTTTCAAGAACGTCGAAGCCGTCTTAGCGGCTAGCGGTGCCTCACTTGACGACGTCATCCGGGTTGACGTCTATCTTTCCACGTTGTCGGACTTCGAGGCTATGAACGAACAGTACGTCCACGTATTCTCAACGCCCTATCCAACACGTACCACCGTCGGTGTCGAGCTTCCAGAAGGATTGAAGGTAGAAATTACTGCTCTCGCCGTGCAAAGTTGATTCCAACACCGTGATAAACCTTCACTAACTTAGACGAGAATAGTCCGAAGGGAAGGACTGCTGTCGATTCATTGGGACTAACGCTGGTTTCAGTGTTCATCATCAATCTCTTCCTAGGTTGGAGCCTCATCGGTTGGGTGGTTGCTCTAGCAATGGCCGTAAAGACGAAACTGAAGTGGGACTCGTGGTGGTGGAGTCGCCCTCGTCGTCGTAGACCAACTGCATCAGTTCCTTCAGCGACCTTGCCGGTGACGAGGATTCCGGAAATTCCCCACTCTCGATCATCGAAATTCCCCACCTGAGAGCTGCAGCGGGTTGCTGCTGAGACTACTTCGTGTTGGGTTGGTGCACCGCCTTTCTGGTCGCTTCAGATCGA
>Ga0224555_1001282_pt1 | contig 35614 bp, 25 predicted proteins | sample 714S23034metaG_FD_180687 | JGI IMG/M metagenome (GOLD analysis project Ga0224555, IMG submission 180687) | Peat soil microbial communities from Stordalen Mire, Sweden - 717 S2 30-34 | ecosystem: Environmental > Terrestrial > Soil > Wetlands > Peat | place: Sweden: Norrbotten County, Stordalen... | reverse complement strand
TATTCGACCTATCTGGGCGGGAGTGGGGGGTTGGGGAACTATGGCGGCGGCGTCGCCGTGGACGGCGCGGGCAACGCTTACGTCACCGGCAATACCACGTCCTCCAACTTCCCCGTCACGCCCGGTGCATTCGAGACGACCTGCGGCAACCTTTACTGTGGGAATGCCTTCGTGACCAAGATCAACGCCTCGGGATCGGCTTTGGTTTACTCCACCTATCTGGGCAGCGGAAACGGCGGTTCCACTGGCTATGGCATCACCGTGGACAACGCGGGTGACGCCTACGTCACGGGCTCGGCTGGCATCAATTTTTCCGTCACTCCCAGTGCCTTCCAGACAACCTGTGGCAACCCCAACCCCAGCTCCTGTGAGAACGCCTTCATAACCAAAATCAATCCCTCCGGGTCGGCTTTGGTTTACTCCACTTATTTGGGCGGCAGCGGGAGCGGCCCCTACGGTGACTGGGGTAGCGGCATCGCTGTGAACAGCGCGGGCAACGCATACGTCACTGGCTGGACCTCCTCAACCAATTTTCCGTTGATGAATCCATTGCAGGGAGTCTTCGGCGGTGGCGACTTCGACGCCTTCGTGACTGAGCTCAACCCCACAGGATCAGCTTTGGTTTACTCCACCTATCTGGGCGGGAACAACAGGGATTGCGGTTACGGCATCGCTTTGGACAGCGCAGGCAACGCATACGTCACCGGTTGCACGTTCTCAACCAACTTTCCGGTTACGCCCGGAGCCTTCCAGACGGCCTGCGGCGGTGCCTGTCCCGTTAACTCCAACGCCTTCGTAACAGAGATTAACCCCTCCGGGTCGGCTTTGGTTTACTCCACCTATCTGGGGGGTAGCGGAGGTGATGGAGGCTACGGCATCGCCGTGGACAGTGCAGGCAACGGCTACGTCACCGGCTATACCAACTCAACCGATTTTCCCGTCACGCCCGGTGCCTTCCAGACGACCTGCGGGAACCCCAGCTTCTGTGAGAACGCCTTCATAACCGAAATCAATCCCTCCGGGTCGGCTTTGGTTTACTCGACTTACTTGGGTGGCAGCGGGACCGATGTTGGCCAGAGAATCGCCGTGGACAGCTTGAACAACGCTTACGTCACCGGCTGGACCTCCTCAACCAATTTTCCGTTGATGAATCCATTGCAGGGAGTCTTCGGCGGCGGCCAGTACGACGCCTTCGTGACCAAGCTCAACCCCACAGGATCGGCTTTGGTTTACTCCACGTACCTAGGCGGCACCGCAGCTGACGAGGGCGAAGGCGTCGCCGTGGACGGCGCGGGCAACGCTTATGTCAGTGGAACTACCAGCTCAACCAACTTTCCTGTTACGCCCGGAGCCTTCCAGACGATCTACAACGGCTGCTATCCCCCTAATGCCTGTTATCCATTTACGGGCGACGCTTTCGTGACCACGTTTGACACTCTAACGCTCTTTCCCTCGAATCTAAATTTTGGTGGCCAGCCCGTAGGCTTCACGAGCAGTCCGCAGGTTTCGATTTTGACCCAATGTAGGTAATGCCACGTTGACCATCACGGCCCTCAGTATCACAGGAGCTAACAGTGGTGACTTTGCCGAGATCAATAACTGTGTTACATCCGTCTCCGTAGGTGGCAGTTGCAACATCAGCGTGACCTTCACGCCATCGGCTACCGGCAGCCGAAGCGCAGCTGTTAGCATCACGGACAATGCGTCCGACAGTCCACAGTTGCTTCCACTAACCGGCGTTGGCTTACTGGACACTGCGACAAAGTTGATTTCTTTCAAGAACCCTTCGGCACCGGGCGAGGCGGTGAGCTTCAGCGCTACAGTTTCATCACCGTCAGGTGGTACGCCCACGGGCCGTGTTTCTCTCCTAGATGGGGCGACGACTCTGGCAAGTAAGGCGCTCAAGGGAGGTACGGCCACGTTTAAAACGAGCGCACTGCCACTGGGTTTGAACATTATGACTGCGTTTTATGGAGGCGACTCGAACTACGGCTACAGCACTTCATCGCCACTCAATCAGTATGTGCTGTATGCGACCACGACTACGCTCACGTCCTCTCCGAATCCGTCCACCTATGGAGAGGCGGTGACCTTTACCGCAGTGGTCACTTCCACCGTCGGTGCGCCGCCGGATGGGACGGTCGCGTTTAAGCAGGGCGCAACGCTGCTGGGAACGTCATTGTTGAGTCGGGGCTCGGCTAGCTTTACGACCTCGGAGTTCGCAGTGGGTACAAAGGCGATCAAGGCCACGTACAGTGGAGACTCGGACTTCGCTGGTAGCACGTCGAAGGCATTGAGTCAGGCGATAAACAAAGCCACGACTACGACCGCTTTGGCTTCGTCGCTGAATCCGTCGAACACTGGGCAGTCTGTGACCTTTACGGCGACGGTGACGCCGGAGTTCGCCGGGACGCCGACTGGGAAAGTTGCCTTCTACGTTGGCACGACGCTGCTGAAGACTGTGGCCCTGAGCGGAGGCGCGGCAGAGTTCACTACCTCGAAGCTGGCGTCGGGCTCGCACACCATCACGGCGACCTACGACGGCAGCACAGATTACACCGGCAGTTCGGGGTCGGTAGTGCAGACGGTGAATTAAGGATTGGCGGTGACTCGAATTTCGCTGGCAGCACGTCGAAGCCGGTGAAGCAGGTGGTGGAGAAACAGCCACAATCGACGACATCGGTGTGAAGTGCAACATTTTGAAATCTCCCGAATGCGGTGCAGCGGAAACCCTGCCTGAGTGCGATCCCAAACCGATGTTCACCTACTTGAAACGATCTAAGTGACAGCACAGCAATAACTTAGGACCATTCCTTTGCCTTCCCGTTGGGTTCCCCTTTGCATGTCCAGCCGGGTTGGAATGTCCGCGTTCCCGCACAGGTTCTTTGCGCTCCCTATGCGTCCACAGCGATCCCCGGCGCTAGAATGGCCGTTTAACCGCGTCCTTGCGCCATCCCCTGTCGAATAAAGAGATTCAGGCAGTCGCCAAAGCCGCGTCGCTGAATGCTCAGGCTGTCATCAATGCGGAAAGGCCGTGGTTGGTTGTTGCCACGTTTTTTGACAAGGACCGCCCAGAACTCCGACGTTTCGGATGCCGCAATCACGGAAACACGCCCGCCAAAATCGAATCGGTTTCGGCTCAAATCAGTTTTGTCGATAGGCCAGACAATCTTCCCGTACCCCCCAGTTATTCATCGTTCGTTGCAATGCCTGACCTCACCCTGATTATTAACGCCGATAGCTTCCCTATAGGACAGGGGGTCAACCCAATGTCGGTGATTCAGGGTACGGAACACGAACTCCTTGTGCTCGGTTCCAGAGAATTCCTTGCTTATTTTGGAAACGTAGTCTACCGGGATACGCTGTATCCAGAATCCTCTACGGAAGGACTCCACGAAACGCGATGGTGTTTCGTCTACCAACCCGGAGGAGACAAGATGTTTCTGAGAAGCGGGCCAGCGGAATACAATCGTTATACGTAGTGTGGCGATGATTGCTGCCCAACAAATACTGAGAACGGCTGGGATAAAAAGGTTCTAGTCTCCCCTATTCTCATTTGAGGTAGTCCATGACAGGAGCAGTGTGCTACGCACGCGTTTCAACGCTTGAACAGGCAGAGAAGAATAACAGCTTGCCTGTGCAAAACGGGAAGTTCAAAGATCATTGTGATCGCACCAGCAAAGAAATCTTAGAAACGTTTGTGGATAAACAGTCTGCCCGCACCATTGCAAAGCGTCCTGAGTTTCAACGGATGATGGAGTTCTGCAAAAAGAACCACAAAAAAGTGTCTGAGGTAATCGTGGCTGACTTCTCTCGTTTAGCCCGTAATGTGGTAGATCAAGGTGCGACTATCGCCACTTTAACTCAGCTTGGTATTCAGGTGACTTCAATAGATGAACCAATTACTGGGGACACCGCAGCAGGCAAGCTGTCCCGGAACATCATTGGCAGCATGTCTCAATTCTTCAGCGACTCCTTGTCTGAAAAGACGAAAGACAGGATGAAGGCTGCTGTCAAATCAGGTCGCTTCATTTGGGTAAGCCCGGTTGGATACCTCAACGAGAGGAACGGATCAGGGTCAATCATCAAACCCGATCCCGAACGCGCTGCGCTAGTTCGTAAGGGATTTGAGTTGATGGCAACTGGCGGCTACAGCGCAGATGACGCACTGCGTACTGTTACGGCACTCGGTTTGACCACTCGTAAGAGCAGACCTGTGCCGCGCCAAACATGGCATTCTATTTTGCGGAACCCTCTCTACGCTGGATGGGTTAGGTCTGGTGAGTTGCTTGTGCGGGGAGTACATCAGCCAATCGTCGCGCAGCAACTTTTTGACTCCGTACAGGACGCGCTCGCAGGAAGATCAAAGACTGCACAGCCGCGTCAGTCCATTCACCCTGAGTTCTCGCTCCGCCAGTTCGTCCGCTGCGCGAAGTGCAACAAGGGTCTGACAGCCGGGATTATCAAGAAGAAGTTTTTCTACTACTGGTGCTATACCAAGGGATGCCGCGACGTGCTCGTCTCCAAGGAAGAGTTGGAGAAGCATTTTGTTCGTCTGTTGTCTGAGTACCAGCCCACGATAAGGTCGCTAGAACGCCTCCCAGAGATTGCCAAGAGGCAGTGGGCGCAACGCGAAGCGCGCATCCGGCAGGACTCAAAAGCGCTGAAAATCCGGCTTGAGGAGATCCGCCGTTTAAACTCCGCTGCAATCAAAGCCAAGTTGACCGGAGAACTGACAGCCGAAGATTTTGATTCCCTAAAAGCCACGAATACGACGGACGCAGCCGGAATCGAACAGCAGCTAAAAGCTCTAGAATCAGAGAAGAACATGATGCAAGAGCTAATCGAACAGGGTCAGCGCGAGTTGGTCGATCTGGTGAGCGCTTGGGGGAAGGCTGGGATCACTGGCCGGACGGAACTTCAAAATGCACTCTTCCCTGACGGTTTGGTGTGGAGTCACGAAAGCGGCTTTTTAAACTCCCAGAATGTGGGCTTGATGCACGCTTGGCATGAATTTTTTCAATCACTTGGAGATTCCAGAACAATGCTGAATGACTTCTTTGCCTTGTTTGGCGTCCCCGATGGGATTTGAACCCATGTTACCGCCGTGAAAGGGCGATGTCCTAGGCCAGGCTAGACGACGGGGACATTTCTGGGTGAGATGGTTGTTTGCCGCCGAAGTTCATAGTAGCAGGGCGCTTTCCTCGCGTCAAAACTGGATGCGCTCACCCCTTGACTAGCGAACCGCACGTGCCTGCGATTTAGAATACATCCATGGGCGATTCGCTTTATTTGAGCCTGTGGTTTCCCAGCTTTGATGAGTCCGAGGTTCTACCACGAACGGTCAGCGTGCTCCGGCAACTTCCGTTTTCGGCGACGCGGGACGGGGTAACCTACGCGGCGATCCAACCGGTCTCGTGGAGTGAGCCTACCATTCTCGAGCGCCGCTTCCTGCCTGGTGTTCCTCCGGAAGACGCAGCGGAAGTGGTCGCAGAACTTCTTCACGACGACTACGCCTACATTTTCGAGGCCTATTGGGATTTGTGGACTCCTCCCGAGGGCGCGGAGAAATGGGTGCTGGAGCCGTCGCTGGTGCGTCTGGTTGCGCACGGGGTGGAATTTGAAGAGCGCGCAGCGGAAGAGGCGGGACACATTCAAATTGATTTCGGTTTGGACAACTCTTTCCTGCACGAAGAAGTCGAGTTTACGTCCGAGGCGGAGCGGAACGTCCGCAGCAACGTACACAAACTGGTCGAGTTCACGGCGAAGGTGGAAAAAAACTCCGGAGCAACGGGTCGGCTGCTGTGGTCCGAGTCGGAGGAGAATCTGGCGCAGAAGCTGATTGCACGGCTGCAGAGAGTCAACTGAAACGATCAACGCAGAGGACACAGAGAACCCCCGCAGAGAACGCTGAAAAGATCATGAGCGCTTCTCAATCTTTCTCAGCGACCTCTGCGTGGGTTCTCCGCGGCCCGTGCGTTGATCACTTCGTTCGTCCAGCGTCAATCTGCAGCTTTTCACCGGCTGCGGCCTGGGCTGCGGCCAGCCGCGCGGTCAGCACGCGGAACGGCGAGCAAGACACATAATCCATTCCCACCCGATGGCAGAACTCCACCGACGACGGGTCGCCGCCGTGCTCGCCGCAGATTCCCACTTCCAGTTTCGGACGCGTCTTCCGACCCCGTTCAATCGCAATCCGCACCAGTTCGCCCACACCTTCCTGGTCGATCGCGGCAAACGGATCCTGCTTCAGAATCCCTTCCGCCAGATACGCGGTCAGAATCTTGTTCACGTCGTCGCGTGAGAATCCGAACGTGGTCTGGGTCAGGTCGTTCGTTCCAAACGAGAAGAACTCCGCTTCCTTGGCAATCTCACCCGCAACCAGGCAGGCGCGGGGCAACTCAATCATTACGCCCACCAGGTAGTGCACGCGCCTTCCCTTTTCCTTGAACACTTCTTCCGCCACGCGCCGGACAATCGCCGTCTGGTTCGCCGTCTCCTTCACCGTCGAGACCAGCGGGATCATTACCTCCGCGTGGGTCTTGATGCCTTCCTTGTCTGCGGCCACGGCCGCTTCAAAAACGGCCCGCGCCTGCATCTCGGTAATCTCCGGATAGGTGATCCCCAACCGGCATCCGCGAAGGCCCAGCATGGGATTGAACTCATGTAACTCCTCCACCCGTGCCAGCAGCTCCGGGAGAATTTTCTTCAGATCGCCGACCCCTTTCGCGCCGTAATCTTTGTACTCCTCCACCAGAGCTTTCTTCTGCTTCGTGTCGGCACCGGGCAGGCCGGCGATGTCAACCAAAAGCTTCTCGCGCTTGGGCAGAAACTCGTGCAGCGGTGGGTCGAGCAGGCGGATCGTCACCGGCAACCCGGCCATCGCCTTGAACAGGCCGAAGAAGTCGGAGCGCTGCATGGGCAACAGCTTCTTCAACGCGGCGCGTCGGTCTTTCTCGTTGTCGGCGAGAATCATGGCGCGCATGTGCGGGATGCGGTCTTCAGCGAAGAACATGTGCTCGGTGCGGCACAGACCGATGCCCTCGGCGCCAAAGGCCCGCGCCTGAATCGCATCACGCGGGATGTCCGCATTCGCGCGCACGCCGATTTTGCGGAAGGGCTCCGCCCAGCCCAGCAGTTTCTGCAGGTCCGCGTCTTCGGCCGACGGCTCCAGCGTGTTCAGCTTCCCCTTGATCACGCGCCCGCTCGTGCCATCGAGCGAGATCCAGTCTCCCTCCTTGAACACCTGTCCTTTGGCGCGCATTTCCCGGGCTCGCTCATCGACCTGAACATCGCCCGCACCCGCCACGCAGCATTTCCCCATACCGCGCGTGACCACGGCGGCGTGGCTGGTCATGCCGCCGCGCGAAGTCAAAATGCCAGCGGCAACTTCCATGCCCTGGATATCTTCCGGAGTCGTTTCCGCGCGCACCAGAATCACAGGATTTTTCTTCGCGCCATGTCCGGCCTTTTTCACCGCTTCTTCCGCGGTGAAAACGATCTGCCCGACCGCCGCACCCGGTGACGCCGGCAAGCCTGTTGCCAGCACTTCCACCTTCGTGCTCTTCTCATCCAGCCCCGGCACCAGAAAGTCATAGAGCTGGTTCGGTTCCACACGGAAGATCGCTTCTTCCTTGCTGATCAGTCCTTCTTCCACCATCTGAATCGCCACTCGCACTGCGGCTCGCCCGGTACGCTTGCCGTTGCGCGTTTGCAGCATGTAGAGCTTGCCATCCTGGATGGTGAACTCGAAATCCTGCATGTCTTTGTAATGCTTTTCCAGCCGCGTCGTGATTTCGCGAAGCTGGTCGTACACCTCGGGCATGATCTTCTGCAGTTTGATGATCTCCACTGGCGTACGCACGCCCGAAACCACGTCTTCGCCCTGCGCGTTCATCAGAAATTCGCCGTAGAACTCCTTCGCGCCCGTGGCTGGATTGCGCGTGAAGCCCACACCCGTGCCGCTGGTGTCGCCAAGGTTGCCGTATACCATGGCTTGCACGTTGACCGCCGTGCCCAGCATGTCATCGATGTTGTTGATGCGGCGATAGTGCTTGGCGCGATCGTTCTGCCACGAGCGGAACACCGCATCCCGCGACATGACCAACTGCTCGTGCGGGTCCTGCGGAAAGTCGCGCTTGGCGAGCTTCTTGACGACCTTCTTGTACTCTTCAATCACTTCCTGCAGCGCCTTGGCATCAAGATCGGTGTCGAGCTTGGTCTTCTTCTGCTTCTTCTTCGCGTCGAAGACTTCCTCAAACGCCGCCTTCGGAATCTCCAAAACGACGCTGCCAAACATCTGAATCAGCCGCCGGTACGAATCGGCGGCGAACCGTGGATTGTTGCTGCGCTTGGCCAGCGCCTCCACACTCTTGTCGTTCAATCCGAGGTTGAGAATCGTGTCCATCATCCCGGGCATCGAGAACCTCGCGCCCGAGCGCACGCTCACCAGCAGCGGGTTCTCGCCTTTGCCGAGCTTCTGGCCCTGAAGCGTCTCGAGTTTGGCCAGCGCCTCATCCATCTGGCGGTCCACTTCCTTCGACACGGCGTTATCGCGCATGTATTCGCGACAGGCCTCGGTCTGGATGGTGAAGCCGGGAGGCACCGGCAAGCCGGCGTTCGTCATCTCGGCAAGCCCAGCACCTTTGCCGCCGAGAACGTCTTTCATCTTGCCATTGCCATCGGCCTTGCCACCGCCGAAGAAGTACACATACTTTGTGGTCGCTGGTTTTGCTTCACTGGGTTTCGCTTCGATGATTTCGGCATCAGGGAGAGTCGTCGTTGCCATGTGTAGGTCCTCTATTTCTTCTATTATCTATTATTTCGCAGATTCCTTGCCTTCGGTCACAATCTCGGAAAAATCGGCGATCGTGGAGAATTCTTTAACCACAGCCTGCAACAGAGCCAGGCGATTGGCGCGAAGAATGTCGTCGTCAACCATGACCATGACCTTGTCGAAAAACTTGTCGATCGCGGGACGCAGCTTCGCGATTTCGAGCAGCGCCCCTTCATAGTCGCGCGCCGCGCGCAGTCTCTCAACCGTCGCCACGGTCTGCGGAATGAGCACGGCCAGTTCCTTTTCGGATTCTTCCCGCAGGCCAGCCGGGTCAACACGCAGCGCAATAACTTTAGTCTTTTCAGTCGCCTGGCGCAGAATGTTCTTCATGCGCTTGAAGGCGATGGAAATGGATTCGAAATCGGCCGAGCCGCGCACTTTGCCCACGGCTTCGGCGCGAGCGCCGGCGTCCACCACATCGTCAGCATCGACAGCAAGTACCGCGCTGACCACGTCATACGCATAGCCACGCGCATCCTTCAAGTAGAACTCCAGGCGCTCGTGGAAAAAACTGCGCACCGATTCGGAATAGGCGGCGTTCGAAAACTTCTTCTCCGCCGCGGAACCCTTATAGCGAATGCGAGCATCCGCCATAATCTCCGAGAGCCGGAACGGCAGTTTATGCTCGGCGATCGTCTTCACAATGCCGTTCGCCTGGCGGCGCAGCGCGAACGGATCCTTCGATCCGCTGGGAATGAGACCGAGCGCGAACATTCCAGCGATCGAGTCGGCCTTATCGGCAATCGAGAGAACCGCGCCCTCGACAGTCGCGGGCACGCCGTCTTCCATCGACTCGGGCTTGTAATGATCGTAGATAGCCCGCGAAACTGCCAGTTGCACGTCGGGCTTCATGTCCTCATCGAGGTGCTGCACGCGCGCGTAGAGGCCGCCGACAATGCCCTGCAGTTCGGTAAATTCCTTGACCAGTTCCGTCGTCAAATCGGTTTTGGCCAGCAGCGCAGCTTTGTGGACTATGCCGGGTCGAATCGCCATGCCGCTCTGCTTCACCGTTTCGGCCAGCCAACTGGCCATGCGTTGCACGCGCATCGTCTTGTCGTAGTAGCTGCCGAGATCCTTCTGGAACGTAACGTTCCGCAGCAAATCGACGCGCTGGCGGAGAGTCTGCTTCTGGTCCGTCTGCCAGAAAAAGCGGGCATCGTTGAAACGGGCGCGCAAGACACGTTCGTTGCCATGGCGGATCAATCCGTCCGAATCGTTAGCCGTGTTGAGCACCGCCAGGAAGTGAGGCAGCAATTTCCCGTTTGCATCTTCGATGGCGAAATATTTCTGGTGGTCGCGCATCACCGTGACCAGCACCTCTTCCGGCAGATCGAGAAACTCAGGATCGAAGCTGCCGAGGATGACGGAGGGAAATTCCGTCAAATTGACAACGGTCGCGACCAGTGGCTTGTCTTCGCGCCAGCGCGCTCCGGGAATGGTACGCGTGGCCGCGTCGAGCGCTTTGCGGATCACCTGCTCACGCTCGGCCGCGCCCAGAACCTTCGCACCGCGCAGGGCTTCGACATAAGCGCTGGGCTTGGAGATGACGACGGTCTCGCTGGCGATGATGCGATGTCCGCGGGAAGTCTTGCCGGCTGCGAGGCCGAACAATTCCACGGGAACAATCTCGTCATCGAGCATTGCCACCAGCCAGCGCACCGGACGAACAAAAACTTCCCCGCGCTTGCGCCAGTACATATTCTTCGGCCAGTAGAGCGTGGAAATTTCTTTGGGAAGAGTCTCGGCAAGAATCTCGGCGGCGGCGCGGCCTTTCCGCGTGACCGTGGCCGCCAGGTATTCTCCCTTGGGAGTGCTGACTTTCCCGAGCTTGCCAACGTCCACGCCGACTTTTCTGGCAAACGCGTGCGCGGCCGGCGTCGGCTGCCCATCCTTATAGGCGATCTGCGCGGACGGCCCGTTCACCTGCTCGGTAATGTCCGGCTGCGAGGAGGGAATTCCGAAAGCCAGAACCGCCAGACGGCGCGGCGTATCGAGATGCGAAATCGCTCCTGCGGGTTCGAGGCGCTCGCGCTGCAACAGCGCGTGCAAGCGTTCGCCCAGTTCGCGGGAGGCGGCATCAATCATCCTCGCCGGGATTTCTTCGCATCCGATTTCGAGCAAGAAGTCAGGCATCAGGCAATCAATCTATGCTCTCAGAACTACCGCAACGTGAATGTGAGCCTCATCACAAACGAAGTGTGTCAATCGGCAAAAAAGAATGAATTCCCCTGTGAACCGCTGTGTCCCCTGTGGTAGAAGCTCTCATCCCACTGGAGCGAGCTTCCCTTTCTTTTTCTTAGCGGAGGCCTTTGAAACCAGGTCACTGTTCTCCGTTTTTTTTTCAGCCGAGTACTGCTGGTCCATCCAGGCCTTGGCGATCCCCACGGCCAGCGCCCGCACCCGCGCGATCACGCCGACGCGCTCGGTCACCGAGATCGCGCCCCGGGCATCGAGAATATTGAAGTAATGCGAGCATTTCAGGCACAGATCGTAAGCGCCCAGCAGCGGAAACCGCGACTTCTCGCGAGCAACGCTAGCGCCGTCGCCTTCGCTCTTCTCCTTACTTAAAAGAGCATAGCGCTCAATCAGTCGCTTGCACTCGTCCTCGCAGAGTTCGAAGTGCTTCCATGCGCTCTCGACATCCGCCGCTTCGAAGTTGTACACCGAGAACTGCTGCTCGTCGGCCAGACGCACGTCTCCATACTTCACTTCCCTGCCCGTGTCCGGGTCGCGTGCCCAAACGATGTCGTAGATTGAATCCACGTCTTGCAGAAAAGCGCACAGCCGCTCCAAACCGTAGGTAAGTTCAACCGAGATGGGATCGAGGTCCACGCCGCCACACTGCTGGAAATAAGTGAACTGCGTGACCTCGAGCCCGTCGAGCATGACTTGCCACCCGATGCCCCAAGCGCCGAGCGTAGGAGACTCCCAGTTATCTTCTTCGAACTTGATGTCGTGCTGCCGCAGATCAATGCCGATCGCGCCCAGCGATTCGAGGTAGAGCTCCTGCACATTCTCCGGCGGCGGCTTCAAGATCACCTGCAACTGCAAGTGCTTGAACAGCCGGTTGGGATTCTCTCCGTAGCGCCCATCTGCAGGACGCCGCGAAGGCTGAACGTAAGCAACCTTATAAGGACTCGGCCCCAGCACGCGCAGAAACGTCTCGGGAGCCATCGTCCCCGCGCCGACTTCAACGTCGTAAGGCTGCTGCAAGACCGCTCCGCGCTCAGCAAAAAAAGCCTGCAGCTTGAGGATGAGCTGCTGGAAGGTCAGCGAATTGGAATTGCGTGGGGTCAATTTTGCTTTCTATTGCACTGTACGCTACGAGCTTCGGGCTGCGAGCTTGGGGCAAACAAAATCAGCGGCACGCTCGAAGCCCTTAGCTCGAAGCTCGCAGCTAGATCTTCTCCAACATTCCCGCCGTCACCAACTTCTTCTCGATGTGCCGCTCCAGAATCTGGAGAAGAAACTTACGCAGGTCCGCACACACCGCTTTCGGCCAATCAATCTCTGAAAACTCGGAAACCCGTGACCGCAGCATCTGCGCCGCAATCCTTCTCGATTCGGACGACAGCTCCGACGTCGCCACGCGCTTGTCGTCCAGGCACATCAGGCCGTCGGCGAGCGCGTGATAGAACGCCCGGCTGCCGTCGAGCGCGCGTCCGCAGACAACGCACTCTGAAAACTCCGGCAGAAATCCCATGAGCCGCGTCATCCACAGCTCAAAGTACGTGAGCGGCATCCACAAGGCCTCGCCGCGCAGCTCCTGCAGAACCGCCAGACTCAACCGAAACACCGCGTCGCTCGCTTCGCGGTCAGGCATCAACTCGTCGAGCAACTCCGCGACGTGCGCCAACGCCACCGCCCGCGTATAACTAACCTCGCTGGCCAACGGCGATTCGATCACTTCGCAGGAATCAAGCCGCGCCAGTTCCTGCCCTTCGCGGTCGTCGTAAAACGCCCGCACATAGGTGAGCGGCTCCAGTGCGCCTCCAAAGCGGCGTCTCGACTTCATGGCCGCGCGCGCCACGCCTTTCACCTTGCCTTCCATGCGGGTAAAGAGCGTGACCAGCAGGTCGGATTCGCGCAGCGGATACGTGCGCAGAACGATCGCTTCCGACTCCTTCAGCGCCATGGAAGGTCAACAGGTTAATCAATAATTGTAATGGATTAAGCTATCAGTCGTCAGTTCTGAGTTGTCAGTTTGGGTCCCAAGAACCAATTCACTGAAAGAGGCGCGAAGATGGGGGGCGCCGAACTGCTTTTACTGACGACTGAAAACTGAGAACTGACAACTCTCTACCGCCCGAAGTACTTCGCATTCCGCTCGGTGTACTCTTTCCACTTTTCCGGCAGGTCGTCGAGCGCGAAGATGGCCGAGACCGGGCACACCGGAACGCAGGCGCCGCAGTCGATGCATTCTACCGGATCGATATACAACATCTCCTCGGTCGCAAACTTGTCGGAGTCCTTCTTAGGATGAATGCAATCTACGGGACAGGAGTCAACACAGGCGGTGTCTTTGGTTCCGATGCAGGGCTCGGCAATTACGTAGGCCATAGATTCTCATGCTCCTCGGGCGCAGGGAGTGTGCTGGAACTCATATTTTAGCAAGAACACAGCAATCGGTACAGGCAGCACCAATCGGGCAAGCGAGGAAAGTTTCCCTTCCACGATTCTCGCTTTAGTGGATCAGAAACTTCCACGCAACAACTACGACAAAAGCGGCTATACCGAGGACATAACCAATCATTCTTCCGTTCTGAAGCTTTTCGTGCATATAATAAGCACCTCGCCTGATTCTTCTATCATGCCAAAGGCAGTATGCCAAAACGAAGCTGGGACCGAATTGCCCGCCCGCTCCTTTTACCCCTCTGCCCCTTGCGCAATCGCCTCACCCGTTTCCACCTGCGGCTCTGGGCGGGCGGGAAGCCGCGCAGGCGCGCCGCGCCAGGCGCCGGGCCTGAACCCTTCCCTCACAAGCTTGAAGATGGTTCGCCGATTTTGCGCAATCACCTTCAGCCACGCCATTTTCCCCAGCATGGGGAAATAGATGCCGCGGAAACAAAGACGCGCCAGGAAGATGTTGACGCGATAACCCAGGGGCTGGTCGTTCAACGAGTCGACCGCATGGGCCAGCGCCTCGGGGCTATAAGAATCGGCCCACCCCTGATCCACTTCGGCATGAGCTTCTTCGATGGTCATCTTCAACGGCGTGTGGGCCATCGCAAACGGGATGAACTCCTGCCAGTGCCTGGGCCGCGTCAGCCGGCCCGCCTTCTCCAACCGCTTGTACAGCGGCGTTGCGGGCAAAGGAGTCAGCAGACCAAAGATCGGCAGACCCGGGGGCCAGCTCCGAACTTGTCCGAGCGTTCGCTCGGCGACTCCGACTGTGTCATTGTCCATGCCAAAAATAAACGACGTGATGGCGTACACATTGCGTTGCGCCAGCCGCTCCAGCACCGCCGCATACTCACCCGGCTTGTTGAATCCTTTGTTCACATCTTTCAGATTGGCCGGGTCGATGGACTCCATGCCGATAAAAATCCACTTGCCTCCAGAAGCCGCGATCAGGTCGACCAGTTCTTCGTCGCGTAATAAATTGGCGCTGATCTGCGCCACCCAATGCACCTGCGCGCCGGCGGCAATGATGTCGCGCAGCAATGACTTCGTGCGCTTGATATTGATGGCAAAATTATCGTCGATGAAAAAAACCGCCATCTGTCCCTTCTCGGTGCGGGCGCGGGCCTTCAACAAGAGCAGCTCATTCACCACGCTCTCATTGGTGCGGAACCGAATCGCGTCTCCGAAAAATCCGGTCACGGTGCAGAACTCGCAGCCATAAGGGCAGCCTCTTCCGGATTCAACCGGAATAATGCGAAACGATCCCCAGCCTTCTCCAATTTTCTGCAGCAGCGATTTTGCGGCTTTCGGCACCAGATTGAACTGCTTCAGGTCGATCGACTGCCACGGAATTACCGGGTATTCCTTCAACGACGGCTTGCTCTCCTGGCCAAAAGCATCGACCGGCGCATACACGTCCTTAAGCTCACCGCGGGCAGCATCCTCAACAATCCGCGGCCAGGTCGCATCGGCCTCCCCCAGGGCAACGGCGTCGGCGTGGCGCGGCCCACCATCTCGACCCAGCGCCTCGTCAGCCATCTCCGTCACGTGAGGTCCGCCCATCACCACCGGAACTCCCGTGGCCCGCACCGCATCCGCCATGCGATACGCCTTGGCAATCATTCGAGTCATGGCGCCGATGCCGACCAGTCCAATATTGTTGTCGCGCACAAACTGCACGATCCCCGCTTCATCCATGGGTTGGGCGTTGCCATCCACCAACAGCACCTCGTGGCCAGGTGGAGTGAGCGCCTGCAGCAGAAACATCCACAGATGCGGCATGAAATTACGTGTTACGCCATTGTCGGGGTTGTAGAGCAGAATTTTCATAGGATTTTCAGTGATTCCGCAAAGCACAGCTGTGCCGCGTGCTCAACCGCGAGAGAAAAATCAGCGACGCCACAATGGCGACTGCTCCTCTGCGTTTAAATCAAAGGTCTTTCGATTGGAGTCCCCACGTAGACTGAATTGTACACCGGGGAGCGCTAGGCCGACACCAGACCATCCACGTTCAGGGGTTCGTACTCGACAATGTACCCCGCCACCGCGCTCGCAGCCACGGTCAGCGGCGACGCCAGGTACAGCTGCCCGGGCCCGCTGCGTCCGGGAAAGTTTCGGTTCTGCGCGCTAATCACGATCTGCTCGGGACGCGTCGATACTCCCGGCCCCGCATTGATGCACGCGCCACAACTAGGCTCAATCACGTGCGCGCCGGCTTTCTCAAAAATCTCGATGTAGCCTCGGCGCTTTGAGTACTCGCGCGTTTCCTGCGAGCCGAATTGAATCCAGAACTCGACATTCTTTGAAACTCGCCTGCCCTGCTTCAGCGCATCGGCAAGAACCGACGCGTACATGTCCATGTCTTCGTTCTTCCCCGCCGTACAGGTTCCGCCGTAAGCGATTTCAATCGGCACGCGAGCGTTGAGGTCGCGGATGTACTTGCCGTTGCCCGGATCACCCGGCGTGGCGACCATGGGCGTGATTTCCGCCGCGTCGAGTTCGATTATCTGCGCGTACTCGGCGTCCCGATCGCTCTCGAGGCCTGCGATCATCTTTTCGATTTCAGCGCGTTTCATGCCCCGGCGCTCGATCAGAAACTCGACCACCTTTTCATCCGGAGCAACGATGCCCGTGAAGCCTCCAATTTCGGCCGCCATATTGGTCATGGTGGCGCGCTCATCCACCGAGAGCGCCTCCACCGCTTCTCCCGCGTACTCCATTACTTTCGCCAGAGCCTTGCCGCTGCGCACGTAATCGAGGGAAAGAATTTTCAGGATGAAATCTTTCGCCGTGACGTTCGGATGCCGCTCGCCCCGAATGACAATCTTGACCGACTCCGGCACCTTGACGCGAACGTCTTTCGTAATCCAGGAGTTGAATACGTCGGTCGTTCCGATGCCGAAGGCGATGCAGCCGATAGCGCCAACGTGCGGCGTGTGCGAATCGGACCCAACGTTCACCTGTCCCGGCAGCGCATAGGTCTCCAGCATCACCGAGTGGCAGATGCCCTCCGAGCCCTTCCGGTCGGTAAGTTCGCCGTGCAGTTTGATTCCCTGCTGCCTGGCGAAATCCTCCTGCTTCAGCTTGAGCTGCGTGGCCAAGTCGAGCAGCCCCATTTTTTTCTTTTCTTCGGAGATCACTTCGTCGAGAAAGGTGAGATGGTCGCGGAAGAAGCGAATGCTCGAGGCATCGTTCACCGGAACATCTTTGCCAACGTATTGCTCGTAAAAGATGGAAGCCATCGGCGTGACGTACTCATGGCTGAAGCGCAGATCGACGCGGGTAAAGCCAGTGTCGCCCGGCTTGACCGCTGCCACTTCGACCTTGCCTTCGGGAGTAACCATGTGCCGAGCAAAGATCTTCTCCGCGAGAGTCATGGGCCGCGTAGTATATCGGCGCACATTTCCCTTAAGTTCGAGCCGGTGGTCAGCCTTTATCGGCGGCAGAAAAACCTTTCCCTGCATCCGCGCCACGTTGAACGGAAACAATCCACCGTATTCAATCACCTGCTTCGTGATCTCGTCCTCCCCAGCGGTGAATTCACTGAGCGCGATTTCTTCGCCGGCACGAATCCGGTCAATCAAAGGGAAGTTAGTCGAAGTCAACAACCCGAGGTTCTGGCAGTTCTGCTGGTAGATGCGCTCAATGTTCTCCCCAATCGCGACTTGAATCCCGGCGCACATCTCCGCATAAGGCGACTGCTCGCGACTGGATCCTTTGCCGCGACGCTTGCCGCTCACCGAGCACACGAAACCGCCCTTCTTCACATCGCCGCGTCCAATCGGCAAAGTGTTGCCGCACCGCAACCCAACATAGGGGATTTCGCCGAGCGTCCGATCAAAGTAGAAACAGCAGTGCGCGGGAGTGATCTCATCGGTCGAAATGTCGTCACGGAGTTTGGGATTGTTCGCAGGATTCTTCGTGTCCCACGGCAGATCCCAACCCGCCAACTGTTTCTTGATCAACTCCGGGTCTTCAGTGAGAAACAGAATGCGCCCCTGCAGCCGCACCTTGTCGGGGCGCTTTTCGATCTTGCGTTCAAGCAGAGACGAAATCACGTAAGCAATTGTACCTTTTGAACGATAATATGGCGGAGCGACGGGCACCCTTCCGTCCTTGGTCAGCCAAGCTGCCGGGCGGGGACGCCCGGCGCTCCATTAGACTTTTCGATCGTTGGCGTAGGCAACCGGGCTGGGCAACTCTTCCAACCCCCGGCCGGCGAAGATCTCCTGAAACTCATGCAAGAGCGCAGCGTGCACCAGTCCATTCGACGCCAGTGTCTCGCGGCTTGCGATCTGGAATTCACCGCCGGAAAAATCCGTGACCTTCCCGCCGGCCTCTTCGACGATCAGCACGCCCGCCGCCGTGTCCCATGGATTGAGATTGAATTCCCAGAAGCCGTCAAACCGGCCCGACGCCACATTGCACAGATCAAGCGCCGCCGACCCCGCCCGCCTCACCCCGTGCGTGCGCAACGTGATCTGGTGATAGAAATAAATATTCGGGCTCTTGTGCCGCTTATGGCTCGGAAAACCGGTGCCGATCAAACATTCCCCCAACTTCGACGTGGCCGAAACGTGGATCGCGTTGTCATTCAACTGCGCGCCACTGCCAAGTTCGGCCGCGAACATCTCGTCGCGCGTCGGATCGTAAATCACTCCCGCAATCCGTTGTCCCCGGCGCTCCACCGCGAGCGAAACGCAAAACACCGGAAAGCCGTGCGCAAAGTTCGTGGTGCCATCGAGCGGATCGACATACCACTTGTACTCGCTGCCCGTTTCGATGCGCGCTCCCTCCTCACCCATCACGTCATGGGTCGGAAACTGGTGGCGAATCATTTCTAGAATCAGCGCTTCCGACTTCCGATCGGCCACCGTGACCAGATCCACGTCGCCCTTATACTCAATCTTCACGTGCTGAGAAAAGTAATCCATCAACAGACTGCCCGCTTCACGAGCCATAGCCTGCATAGGAGAAATCAGGTCCAAAGATTGATTGGATGTCATGCGACTTCCAGACTGTCCTCTTCTGGATCGATACTGGTTACTGGGTACTGGCTACTTCTTCTTCCCATCTTCCGCGATATACACAATCTCATGCTTGAAGATGAACAGATTCGGCCCATCCTCGCGCGTCACGCGCACCATATTCTTATCGTAGTACTCGATCCAGCCGCGGACCACTTCGCCGTCGGCCAGCTTCAGGCTCACGACCCTCTGCTTTTCCCCCAGCGCTTTCAGATAGGACGCTTCTTCAAAAGTCTCATCCGGAGGCGGAGTGCGCTTTTTGTTAAACGTGGGATTTCCTGGTTGTGACGGCATCTTGCCATTTTACAACGTCAAGCCGCTAGCTCAGGTTTTCTTCACGTAAAACGCCGCTTCCTCGGGACGCGCGACCCGCGGCATCCACAGCGGACGGCGAAGACCACCTGGCCCCGGAGCCGGACGGGCCAGCGCTTTCCACCGCTGATACACCGCAAAGGAAAGATTGGTATCGACAAAAATGTCGCCGTAGCGATCGCCAGCGCCAGCCCGCTCCACGCGCACCATCTGGTGCCAGCAGTGCATGCCGCTGATCGGGTCGGGGTGTACCGGAAATGTAATGTCCTGGTGCACGCCCGCATCGCTCCACCAGATTCGCTTCGTATCGGGATCGGACGTCTTATAGGGTTCCACTCCCGAAATCTGCCGCATCTTCCATTGTCCTTTGCCGACTTCCTGCAGATCAACCCACGCGCTCGACATGCGTTCGATCTGATCCTCTTTGTTGATGCGCCAGCGTCCAAGATGGTGAGAGCAAGCGACCACGCCCGGTGTCAGCCCTTCTGTCACCCACGCATGCAATACGAAGAAACCAATTTCGGTGTGGACTTTGAGCAAATCGCCAGTGCGAATGTCGCCGAGTTTCAGCGCGTCCACCGGATTCACCCACAGCGGATTCTTGTGCGCCATTTCGTAAAGATATTTCGAGTTCCCCGATCGCGTGTGAATAAGATGCGGCAAACGGAATATCGGCAGCAGCGTGTACACCTCGCCGTTCGAATCCTTTGGCCATTCCACGAGCGGCATGTATCGCGAATCGAAATCTTCCGCCGGCTTTCCCATTGACGCCGCTTGCGCCGCGCGATGAATGTGGCTGCGATAATATTCCGGAAGCGTGAATTCAGGCCACTTCCAGTCCGCCATGGTTTTCGAAAACAACTCAAGTTTCCGCGACGGCGTGTTGTAGCCGACAACCGCTTTGCCATCGACCATCACACCAAGCGTTTTGCCTTCTTTGGTGACCACGCCATTGGCTTCGACTTTCGATCCGGAGAGATCGGCGGGAGCCACCGGTTTCTCGTTCAGCTTATAAACGTCGGTGGTCACTTCGTAAGCGCCGTACTTGCGCATGTATGCAAGCGGCTTCAAGCCCTCTTTGGCGGCGGCTTCGGGCAATCCCGGTACTGAATTTTCAAAAATCCACCCGTAGTATTCGTCGAGCGTCAGTTTCTGCCCGGGACGATACGGAGATTCGAACCACTGCCGAATTCCCATCGAACCGTCGGGATCGATCGCCCACGAGAGGTTGATCCAGAATTCATCCTCTTCCCAAACTTCTCCCGGATTCACCTGATATGTGTAATCGAATTTCTTGCCTTCTCTTTCCTGAAGAACGCGCAGCACCGGTTGGCGAAAGCCGATCCATTTCCCCGCGTAAGATTCCTGGCTCATCAGGTCGTGACGCTCGGAACTGAAGCCCATGGGCAACACATAATCCGCAAACCATGCAGTCTCGCTCCAGGTCGGCGTCAACGCGGCGTGCAAGCCGACTTTCTCTTCGTCGCGCAACATCTCGATCCACGAAAATCCGTCGGGATAAGTCCACACCGGATTGAAGACGCGCGTGAAGTAAGCCTCGAGCCGACCGCGGCCTTCTTTGAGAAAATGCGGGAGCAGAAACGACATCTCATGGGTGCACAGCGGCCACTCCGGCGGGTAGAGCAGTTCGTTCCAGCGTTTCTGCGGCGGTGGATTTTTGAACGGACGCGGCACAAACTTGTTCCACGCATTCAAATTGTGTCCGCCCGGCGTTCCCACCGAACCCGTAAGTACGTGGAGCAGCATCAAGGCGCGCGCCGGTTGCCATCCGCCCAGATTGCCGGACGCGCTACCGCGCCACAAGTGCGATGCGAAGCGGCTTCCGGCGGTCGCGATCTCGCGCGCCGTCTTGACGATGATTTCCGCTTTCACTCCACTTTCTTTTTCCGCAAACTCCGGCGTGTATTTCGCGTAGTGCCGCTTCAGTGCGTCGATCAGGGCTTCGAAACTCTGGCCTCTCGCGGAAAATCCATCCACTTCAAGTTCTTCCCAGTTAGTCCAATTCTTCACGAACGCCGCGTCAAAGCGATTTTCTTTAAGAATGACCATTGCCATCGCCAGCAGAACCGCTCCTTCGGTCCCCGGATAACTCGGCATCCAGTAATCCGCCATGCTCGCCGTATTCGAAAGGCGCGGATCCATGACGGCGAGTTTGGCTCCCGCCATTTTCCCGTCGATAATGCGCTGCGCATGTGGATTGAAATAGTGGCCGGACTCAAGATGCGCGGAGAGCAGCAGAATGAAGCGCGCGTTGGCGTGGTCGGGCGACGGCCGGTCGGCATAGTGCCAGAGCACATAACCAAAGCGCGCCGCACTCGAGCAGATATTCGTGTGGGAGTTGTGACCGTCGATGCCCCACGCCTGCAAGGTGCGCTCCATGATGAAGTCGTATCCCGGACGGCCTACGTGGTACATGACTTCTTCGCCGCGATTTTCCTGAAAAGCCTTGCGGATGCGCGCGCCGAAAGTCTCCAGCACTTCGTCCCACGAGGTTCGAGTCCATTTTCCGCCGCCGCGTGGCCCGGAGCGCTTCATCGGATAAAGGATGCGATCGGGATCGTGAATCTGATTGATCGTCGCCGGGCCTTTCGCACAAAGGCGTCCGCGGCTGGCGGGATGCTTCGGGTTGCCTTCAAACTTCGCCACTTGTCCGGTTTCTTTATCGACATAGGCGAGAAGTCCGCAAGCCGATTCGCAGTTGAAGCAGATGGTGGGAACGAGTTGATAATGCTTCTGGACACGGCGAGGCCAGGCTTCGGCATCGTACTCGACCCAATCGTCCCACTTCTCGACCGGCGGGCAATAAGAGAGATGGCTGCCGTCGCGCTTGAATTCGGTCATTGCGAAATCTCCATATAGTTTCCAAGCCTAGCTGTTCGGCACGCTCTGGCCGGCCATCACGAAGCACCATTCGAAAATCAGAACTCCCGCCAACGCCAGCACGCTGGCCAACCCGACTGCAATGCGATTGGGCACGGTGAACAACCAAGGGCCCATCAACAGAAGCAGCAGCGGAACAATTCCGCCCACCACCACCGCGCCGCCCCAGAATGCCCGTGCAAACGGCCCGTGAGTCATCAATCGAGCCCCGTAGCGCGCGTTGTCGGTGACGTGCGGCATCGCAACTTCCCCGAGCAGCATGAGCAAGTGCAATCCCAAACTGATGACGAGTATGGGAACCGCGACGGACAGAGCCTGCGTCGAGCCACCGAGTGCGTCCGGAAGCAGCGCCAGCACCGCTGCTCCACAGAGCAATGCTTGAATGATCAAATGGGCTGGCAGGAGCGGCGTTTGCCATAGGTCGCGCCCTTCGCACTGTCCGAAGAGAAACGCGGTATAGGCGGCGGCGCAAAATCCGGCCAGCACCGTGGGCCACAACAAGACCGAGGTAACGACGGGAAATCCCGCAACCGCCGCCAACCAGAACACGCCGCACAAAGCGCTGTATGCGATCAGAATGAACGCGCCCCGCGCCAGCCACGATTTACTTTGCGGCGTGAACACCACCCGGAGGAATCGTTCTTTGTGATCGAGATCCCAAACCAGCAGCACTGTGGTGAGAGCTGTGAACAGGAGCGCGACAGTCGCCAGCGCGATATCGCGAATGCGGTCACCCGACAATCTCCCGAGCGCCATCGCGATGGCCGGCACGGCGAGCACACCGGAAGCGATGGACTTGGTCCAGCAGTAAGCCGGAACTTGCCATCCCCACGGACGCGCATGGGAAACGTCATACGCTGCCAGCGCGTTCTCTTGCAGCAAGGGGCTGTCGGGCGGATAGAGAGCGCCGCCGCCATGCACCAACGCATTCCGCTGCGACCACATGTAAATCGACTCATGGCGCGCCGCCGTGGGAACGATCGCGCTTTCATCGGCATCGATGTAGTAGAGCTTGGGCTGAGTTCCCTGTTCGGGCTTGCGCACGCGCACCGTTTCCCGCGCCGCCAGTTGCGCCGCTTCACTCTCTGGATCGCTCAGATCTCCGGCAATGATGGCGTGTTCCGGGCATACGATCACGCAGGCGGGTTCCAATCCGACTTCGGTGCGATGCGCGCAGAAATGGCACTTGCTGGCAGTACCATCGTCGGGATCCATGTAAATCGCATCGTACGGACAGGCTTGCATGCAGGCTTTGCAGCCAATGCAGCGCTCGGAATTGAAATCGACAATCCCGTCTTTGCGCTGGTACATCGCCGTCACGGGACAGATGGTGACGCAGGGAGGCTTCTCGCAATGGTTGCAGCGCGTGACCTGAAATACGCGGCGCGTGTTGGGGAAGACGCCCTTCTCGACGTACTTGACCCAGGTCCGGTTCACACCCACGGGTACATGGTTCTCGGTTTTGCACGCCACCGTGCAGGCGTGACATCCGATGCACTTGCGGTTATCGATTACGAATCCGTATTTCATCCGCGAGAATTCTCGACACGGAAAAATCAATCATACTTGGACGCGCTCGAAAGAGCAGTGCCGTTGTTGAGCCTGCTTGCGGAGCGGCGTGAGAACGACGGGACATTTTCTTCTGGCTGACTCCGGGACACGTCCATCTGCAGAACGCCCCCGCCCAAGCCCAGCTTGGACGGGAGCACACTTGCGAGTAAACATGGGGGATTTGCCTGGGTCACCCGTCCGCCGATATGGCACGGAGCGGATGGCAACCGGGCCATTCTAGTCGTTGGCAGCCTGCTCGATCAGGTGTTCGACGATGCGGTGCGCTTCGTCGATATGTTCCAGGGCGCGATGACGCAATCCATGGGCAAAGCCGTCATCTTCCTTTTCTGCAATGTCGTGATGCGCCTTGTCAAGCAGTTCGAGCGCTCTGTGGTAGCGGCCTCTGTGTCCGAGATGCGCATCGACCGGAGGATGGTCATTCAAATTCTTGCCATCGTCAATCGCAGCGTGCTTGATCTCTGCGATGGCTTTGTCGATCTCCGCGATGGCGTGATCTTCTTCTCTATCCATCCGGCCGGACCTTGTCTGGCGCTCCAGATGAGCGCGCGCGTGGCGCAGGTCGGTGAGGGCGTGCAGATACGCGGGATGCCTTCCCGGTTCGTCGGCGAAGGTCAGTGTGGCGCAGACAGCAAGAAACAACGAGATTACAGCGCAATGTCGTACGGTTTTCATAGTCTCCTTTAAAGTTAGCCTTCCGGCGGAATGAAACTCGCTTGTAGTAAACCCGGAATTGCGGCCTTTGACTCGCCAAATTTTAGGCCGCGGCCCGAGATGCCGAAAAGTTACTCCCGTGCACTGGCCTTTGTCCCGCCGGTGCTGGAAAAGTCGTCTTCTGCTAGATCTGGTAATCGATATCTTCCATGATCCTTTGCATGGATTCTGAAAGCGGCTCACTTCCGCCCGTGCCCTCCAGTTGATGCACTCGTTCCGCCAACCTGTTCACCTCAGATGCAACCGCGGCCAAGGCCTCGGAAAGCGGGTCGTTGATCAGCTTGGGGTCGGTGATAACCACGCGCTTGCCTTCTCGGAAAATGATGTGTCCCGGCACACCCACCACGGTCGAATCGTCGGGCACATTTCGCAGCACGACCGATCCCGCGCCAATCCGGCAGTTACGCCCCACCGTGATGTTGCCCAGAATTTTCGCGCCTCCGCCGACCACCACGTTGTCGAGCAGCGTCGGGTGGCGCTTCCCGTGTTCCTTGCCGGTTCCGCCGAGCGTCACACCCTGGTAGAGCGTGACGTCCTCACCGACAATGGCAGTCTCGCCGATCACCACACCCATACCATGATCGATGAACAATCGTCTGCCGATCCGCGCCCCGGGATGGATTTCGATGCCGGTGAGCAGGCGCGCGACCTGCGACAACCAGCGCGCCAGCAGAAAAACCTTGTGGTTCCACAACCAGTGGTTCATGCGATAAAACCAAACCGCATGCAGGCCGGAGTAGCAGAGATAAACCTCCAGGCGTGACTTCGCCGCCGGATCGCGTTCCAGCACGGTGGCAACGTCCTCGCGGATTAGCGACAACAGATGCGGCATGAGTCCAAGATCATGGGTCCAAGATTAAAGATCAGGCCGGAAGTGGCGTCGTCGGAATCTGCAACGCCTGGTTCCGGAGTCCTTCGAAGAGGATACTACTCAAGTAGCGCTCACCGAACGACGGCAGAATCACAACGATCAATTTCCCGGCATTTTCAGGACGGCGCGCCACCTGCAAAGCCGCGACCACCGCCGCTCCCGAAGAGATGCCCACCAGCAGACCTTCTTCGAGCGGAAGCCGCCGCGCCATGTTAATGGAGTCGTCGTTGCTGACCGTGACGACCTCGTCAACGTAATCCCGCCGTAGGATGCTCGGAACGAACCCCGCGCCGATTCCCTGAATCTTGTGCGGCCCGGGTTTCCCGCCGGAAAGGATCGGGCTATCTGTCGGTTCCACGGCGATCGCTTTGAATGACGGCTTCCTGGGCTTGATGTATTCGGAGACGCCGGTGATGGTTCCACCTGTGCCCACGCCGGAGATCAGAAAATCGACGCGCCCGTCGGTGTCTTCCCAAATCTCGGGACCGGTGGTTTCGAAATGAATCTTCGGATTTGCCAGGTTGTCAAATTGCTGGAGCATGAATCCGTTTGGCGTGCTGGCGAGCAATTCTTCCGCTTTCAGAACCGCTCCCTTCATTCCTCGCGGGCCCGGCGTAAGAACGATCTCGGCGCCAAAAGCAAGCAGCAGCACGCGCCGCTCCAGGCTCATGGTCTCGGGCATGGTGAGGATGAGCTTGTAGCCTCTCACGGCCGCGACAAAAGCCAAAGCGATGCCGGTGTTGCCGCTGGTCGGCTCGATCAGAACGGTTTTGCCGGGGTGAATCCGGCCGGCGCGCTCGGCATCGGTAATCATGCTCACCCCGATGCGGTCCTTTACGCTGGCCAGGGGATTCTGGCTTTCCAGCTTCGCCACGACTTCGGCAACCGCGCCCTCGGTAACCCGGTTCAGCCGCACCAGCGGAGTGTGGCCAATCAGTTCCGTTACATCCTTTGCGATTTTCATAATTCGGCTCGACTCTTTCGACTCCTGGGATCAACGGCTCGGAGACCAGTGTTCCCTAAGCCGTTTAACACAACTAACTCTACTACTTTACTAGTCTATATTACAATGATACAAATCACACGCCCATGTGAGCTTTTCTCGGCCCACGCGAAATGCCGGTTTACCTAACGTTGACGCGGCTTTCGCCGTCCCACCCGCGCCAGGATGCGCCGCACTTTCTTGGGAGAAATCGAGAGCCGGGCCGCCACTCGAGACACTTTGCGGCCTTCGCGCTCCCAGACCCGCGCGATCACAATCTCCGCAAATTCCTCGCTGATTTGCCGGAACGTCTTCTCGCCCACCGCACCCTGTGACCACGCTTTCAGCGCCGGATCGACACTTCCCTTGCGAAGAATTTTCGCTCCCAACGTCTGCAGATCCTGCCACATGTTGTTGTCGGGTTGATTCGCCCCGCAGGACGCCCGCGCCAGGTCATACGATTCGCGCGCCGCTTCCGGATTGTCGAAAAAAGAATTGCACTGTGTCAATCCCTGCCACAAATGCGCGTTCGCGAGCAGCAGATGATGCTGGGTATGCTTCGCCAGTTCAATCGCCTCCTGACTGAACTCGAAGGCGCGGCGCGCATGGCTTCCCGGGTCAGCGCCCTCACCGATCTCTTCCTCCACCTTCGCATTTCCAATCATGCACTGCAGAATGCGCGCCCGGCCCATCAGAATGTAGTCCTGCTTCTGTTCCGCCACTTCGTACGCCGAGGCCGCTTCTTCCTCGGCGCGCTGAAAATCTCCACTATCGAGGTGGATGTACGCGGCATTCAGGTAAACCGTGCCGACTCCGTGGTGGCTCGGACGCTGCTGGTAGATGGCCCGGGCCGCCTCCAGATGCTCCAGCGCCTCGCGGCGAAGCTGGGCCAAGCGGCCGCGATAGTCGTGCTGGCGCGAATCCTGTTCCCGAGAATTATGGCCGCTTGCGCTTGGCCGATCTGGACGGCTGGCAGAGGTCTTCCGTCGCCGCTGGACTTCGCGGTCGATTCTCTTCTGCAACTGCAGAGCGATCCCGCGCTTTGCGAGTGCCATGTTTGCCAGTGATCGCGCCAGGTTCGGATGTCGCGGGTCTCGCTTTCCATAATGGCGAATGGCGCTCTCGAAGAACTCAATCGCTTTATCGAAACGGCCTTCCCGGCGCGCCATTCGTCCGTAGAAGGATTGAATGTTGCCGAGCGTCACATAGTCATCAGTCTCTCGCAATGCGCTTTCCGCCGCCTGCGAGATGCGCACCGCTTCCTTCCATTTGCCCTGCTGAAACAAAAGCCAGCCCTCGAGCACTTGCATCACCGCCGCCATGCGCAGATGGCCTAACCCAAGCGCCAGGTCTCGGCCTTTGCCGGTGTAGATCAGGGCTTCGTCGTAGTCGCCTTTTCTCCGCAGGCAGCGGCCCTTCCAGAAATAAACGATGGCCAGCAGAAACCGGTCGTCCAGCTCTTCCCCTAAACTCAGGACGAAATCAAAATGACTAATCGCCGGTTCCATCGCCTCTTCCACCATCGCCGCCATGCCTTCGGCCATGCGCAGGCAGATGTAGTCGGAAATCGAGAGCTTCGACCGCAAACCTGGTGCCAAGTGTTCGAAGCGTTGCAGAAGTTCCCGGAGTGGAGGCCCGCTGAATCCGATATCCGTCCATATCGCAAGCTGCGCCAGCAGGTGAGCGGCATTTTGTTGGGAGGGATCGAGCTTGGCGATCAGGTCCTGGTGCGATCGAAGACAGGCAATCCCGCGCTCGATCTCACGTGCAGCAACATGTTCCCGTAACTGCGAGAGGAAGCCTGCGTCAATCGGAACAAGGTCAATCGGCAGGTTGGCGGGAATACTCCTGCGTGCGCCCATGCATAGACGTTCTAGTCCAATAAATCATAACTGGCAAGCGTTAGAAACTCCGCAAATTCCTTACTCGTCGTCAAATCTTCGAGGAGCTTGGCCGCCTGCCGCAACTTTTCGTCATTGCCCAACTCCGCTGCCCGCTTGCGGATGATCTCCTTCACCATTGCTTCCGTCACCGGCCTGCCATCTCGAAGGCGCGCGCGGTACTTGATCCATTGCCACACCTGGGCGCGGCAGATCTCCGCGGTTGCCGCATCTTCCATCAGGTTGTAAATCGGAACACAGCCCGATCCCTGCAGCCACGAATGCAGGTACTGTAGACCGACGTCGATGTTCCAACGCAAACCTACCTCGGTGATTTCGCCCTTGGGAACCGCGAGCACGTCTTGCGCTTGCACCGTCCGCTCGACAGATTTCTTATGCGAAGAAATCTGATTCGGCTCAGGCATGTACTTATCGAAAATTTCCTTTGCCACCGGAACCAGCCCGGGGTGCGCAACCCAGGTGCCGTCATGGCCCGCCTGCACTTCGCGAATTTTGTCGCGCCGCACTTTCTCCAGCGCCTGCTCGTTGGCCACGGCATCATTTCGGATGGGAATCTGCGCCGCCATTCCACCCATCGCATGAATGCCGCGCCGGTGGCAGATTTGAATCAGCAATTCCACGTAGGAGCTGAGAAAATGCACCTCCATCGTGACCTGCGACCGATCCGGCAGCACGAATTCAGGATGCGCCTGAAACTTCTTGATGAAACTGAAAATGTAGTCCCAGCGCCCGCAGTTCAGCCCCGAGGAATGGTCGCGCAATTCGTAAAGGATCTCGTCCATTTCGAATGCCGCCAGAATGGTTTCGATCAGTACGGTGGCGCGAATCGATCCCCGCGGAATGCCCAGTTCGTCCTGCGCAAAACAAAATACGTCGTTCCACAGCCGCGCCTCCTGGTGATTCTCCAGCTTCGGCAGGTAGAAGTAAGGGCCAGTGCCTTTGCTCAGCAAGGCCGCAGCGTTGTGAAAAAAGAACAGACCAAAATCAAACAGCGCCCCCGAGATCGGCTTCCCATCCACCAAAAAATGCCTTTCGTCCAAGTGCCATCCTCGCGGCCGCACTAACAGCGTGGCCAGATTGGACCCAAGTCGATACTGTTTTCCCTCCGGACTCTCGTAGTGAATCGTTCCTCGAATCGCGTCCCGCAGATTCTGCTGGCCTTCAATATTGTTGCTCCAGGTCGGCGAATTCGAGTCCTCGAAGTCGGCCATAAACACATTGGCTCCCGAGTTCAACGCGTTGATGATCATCTTGCGATCGACCGGCCCGGTAATTTCCACGCGGCGATCAAGCAGATCCTCCGGGATCGGCGCCACTTTCCAATCGCTTTGGCGGATGCCAGCCGTCTCCGGCAGAAAGTCCGGAAACTTTCCGTTGTCGATCTCCCGCTGCACGGTTTGCCGCCGCGCCAGCAGTTCCTGCCGCCGGGGCTCGAACCGACCCGCCAATTTCAACAGGAACGCTCGAGCTTCCGGAGTAAGCACGCTGGTCTCGGTCTGGGTGAGGGTCTGGTTCTTAACAACATCGTGGCGAATAGAAGTCATGGCATTCATAAGTGAACATCATATCCATCCACCGGCGCAAGTCCTGCGCACTAGGTCATTTTGACCCAGTGGGTCCGGGCGGACAGCGCGAGTTGTCTGAAAGTGTAATCCGGGGTCTACTGCATCAGGACGCAAATTCTTGAGTGGGGATAAATAGATGACGACTTCGACTTCCAACCACCGCACCAGCAACATCGACGAGACCATCGTGGAGGCGGGACACAGCCACGGTATGACCGCCTCGGCGGCTCTGTACAATCCGTATCCGTCGTTGATCGGCAATTGCTGGGACGACGAACTGCTGCCGTCGGGAGATTAGCTCCGGATCGCGCCGATCCTGTTGGAATCGGCGCCCGCGATCGGCGCAACTTTCCAAACGACAAACCAGCAACTGGCACACCAGCCCTCGGTGGCGCGGCATCCTGCGTCCGTGAACCCAAAACGAAGTCAATGGCAGAAGTAATTCCCCCATTAGGGCATTGAAGCCGCGGTTGCGATTGGCAGGACGGCTGGCTGCGGAGAGATCCGGCCCGGTCGTGCTGGAGGAAAAGGAACGCAATAGCATTACTGATGGATCGAAGGACACGATTGTCCACGGAGGCGAAAAGTGTTGATCAGCGCTGAGAACCAGGAAACCACTATGACGATGTTCGACCAACAGGTCGCGGCCGCGCAGGAATGGTTCGCGAGCCCCCGCTTCGACGGGATCGTCCGTCTCTACTCCCCGCGCCAGGTGGCCGAGCAGCAGGGTACGCTTTCCGGCGACTACGCGGTTGCGCGACGAGCAGCCGAGGAGTTCTATGCACGGCTGCGCGAGCTCTTCGAACAGCGCAAGCAGATCACTACCTTTGGTCCCTATTCGCCAGGCCAGGCGGTGATGATGAAGCGGATGGGGATGGAAGGCATTTATCTCGGCGGCTGGGCGACCTCCGCCAGGGGATCGATTTCAGAGGATCCCGGTCCCGACCTCGCCAGCTATCCGCTCAACCAGGTACCGGACGAGGCCGCCGGACTGGTGCGGGCACTTCTCACCGCCGACAAGAACCAGCACTTCGCGCGCATGCGGATGACCGAAGAACAGCGCAAGGCGACACCGGTCATCGACTTTCGGCCTTTCATCATCGCCGATGCCGACACCGGTCACGGCGGGGACGCCCATGTGCGCAATCTGATCCGACGCATGGTCGAGGCCGGGGTGCCCGGCTACCATATCGAAGACCAGAAGCCGGGAGCCAAGAAGTGCGGCCACCAGGGCGGCAAGGTGCTTGTGGCCCTGGACGAGCAGATCAAGCGCCTCAACGCTGCCCGCCTGCAGCTCGACATCATGCGGGTTCAAGGCATCATTGTGGCCCGAACCGACGCCGAGTCCGCGACCTTTATCGAGAGCCGGAGCGACGAGCGCGACCAACCTTTCATCCTCGGAGCCACCAACATCGATCTACCCAGCTACAAGGCTGGCTATCTGGCCATCTTGAGGAAGCTCTACGAACTGGGCGTCGAAGAGGTCCGCGGCCACCTGCTTTTTGCCGTGTCGGAAGCCGAGTACTCGGGGGCCTACAACTGGCTCCAGCGAGTCGGGCTCTGGTCTCTGATCGCCAAGCGCGCCAAGATTCTCAAAGATATGCCTGCGACCGAGCTCGAGGCGGAGCTCGACAAGATCGACACCCGCTATGTGGAGGCCTGGCAGGCGGAAGCGGGCATGATGACCTACGGGATGGCAGTCGCCGAGACGATGAAGGCCCGCATGGCCGACGGCGATCGCTTCGACATAACCGTCGACCAATGGTTGGCATTCTCCAAGCAGGCTTCCTTCTACGAGGCCCGCGAACGAGCCAAGTCGATGGGCATCCAAGTGATTTGGGATTGCGAGCTGCCCAAGACTCCCGAGGGCTTCTATCACATCCAATCCGGGCTCGATTACGCCACCGCCAAGTCGCTGGCTGTAGCGCCCTTCGCCGACATACTGTGGATGGAGACCAAGACGGCGGATCTCGAGGATGCCGAGAAGTTCGCGCAGGCCATTCATGCACACTTCCCCGACAAGATGCTGGCGTACAACCTTTCGCCCTCGTTCAGCTGGGACACCACCGGGATGAACGACGAGCAGATGAAACGGTTCCCCGAGGAACTCGGCAAACTCGGCTTCGTCTTCAACTTCATCACCTACGGTGGCCACCAGATCGACGGCTTGGCTGCCGAGGAGTTCGCGACCGCTTTGAAGCAGGATGGGATGCTGGCGCTGGCGCGCTTACAGCGTAAGTTCAGACTGCTGGAGTCGCCGTATCGGACGCCGCAGACCCTGGTCGGAGGGCCCCGCCTGGACGCCGCCTTGATGGCTTCGTCGGGACGCACCGCGGCGACCAAGGCAATGGGCAAAGGGTCGACGCAGTTTCAGCACCTGGTTCAGACTGAGGTCCCGACCAAGCTGCTGGAAGAGTGGCTGGCGGACTGGAGCAAGCAAAACGACTATGCGGCAAAGATTCGCGTCCGGCTGCGTCCGCACACGGCCGGTTCGGAGCTGTTGGAGCTCAGTGTGCTGAACGAGCTCAACGGGGAGAATCTTGCCAACGTGGTCTTCGCCTACATTCAGGATCGTCGCGGGCGCAGCATACTCTCGATTCGCGACCAGAACACGCTCGCGCCGGTACGCAAGAAGCGACTGATGACGATCGCCCAGCTGTTTCTGATCCACCGCTACAATGCCAGCTCGGTGCACTACGTCACCCCGACCGAGGACAACGAATTTCAGACACAAAGGATGAAGAGCGTGGGCATCTTCTCGGATGTGCATACCGAGATCGGCCAGATCATCGTCGCGCAAGTCAGCAAGGAACGCGTCGCCGAACTGCTCCAGCCTGACCGAGCGCTTCTCTTGGAGATAATTCGTAAGACGTCGCCGGTATTGCAAATCCCGGCGTAGATACCACACTTATAGAAGATGGGCTCTTAGATAAGCAAGGTCCTTTGTCGGGAATTTCTCCGCGAGCTCAGGTCAGTTACGAAGCGGTAAAGCATCAGCGCTTCACGCAGGTTTTGGGAAGGGCACGACTTTCAGTCGTACCGCAAGCCGTTGAAAAAATGTTCGCGCCTGAGGTGAGCTTTTCGCGGCCTTGTCAAGTTTTCCCGCAGCCGCTGAGGTCGCGGTTCTTGCTCGGTGTCAACTTTTTCCGCAGCCTGTTATTAGAGTAACGTGCTGCTAAGCACTCACGCGTGCTTTTGACCGTGCGCGCTTGTCCTCGCGAAGTTGCGCTGCCGTATAGGCGCATCCGCAAGTGCCGCATCTCCAACTTGTAAATGCGCTGGTCACGAGGCTTGATCTATCATTAGTCGTCGGGGGTTGGTTCGCACGCACCGCCAGAACCAACTCACCACCACACTTCGAACATTCACGTTTCTGCATAGCCCTCGTCAAAGAATGGGTCGCCGACCCGCAGCGTCCCTGCTTTCCTCACTATGCCACAGATGTCCGAAAACAACCGGTCAATATTGACCGCCTTATATTTCTCCCCGCTCCCTGCGGTCGAGCGTCGCCGATAGATCCGATGCCCCGCTGAGGAGTTATAGATAGGCGCAGCACCGGTGATTTGATCCGCTCTCGCCCCCGCATCGCAATCTTAATCTCCGTATGTGAGCTATCTTGCTCAGACGCAAAAGTCCACACCTGTCATTCTTTATTCTCCTGAGTGTGTAGTCGGAGCCGCGACCGCTGATTCGTAGCTCTCAATTCTCAGGTTGCTCCGCGTCGGGTCCTGATCAACTCCCGGCCAAGCGACCACATCCAGCCAATCGGCATTCTTCATCCGTGTGTACGCCGCGAAACCCTCGCGGCGGTACACGATTCGACCCTAAAAGTCTCGAACATCGAAATCAGGGCAACGCAACAACTCCAGGCGGATGGGAGGAGTTAGCCCGCAAAAGAAGGAAGGTCAAACATGCCTCTAATTCAACTGCTCGAAGTTCTCATCGTGGTGGGTATTCTCCTGTGGCTGGTGAATCGCTTCATTCCCATGCAGGGAACCATCAAGTCAATTTTGAACGGTGTCGTGATCATTGCCGTGGTTCTGTGGCTGCTGAATGTCTTTGGACTCTTTCACTCCCTTTCCGGAATCCGCATTGGAACGTAAAGGAAACCGTCAAGAAGGCTCAACGCACTTACACCAGATCGATACACACAACCTGGCAGACATCTGCCGGAAGGAACAAGGAGATACTTGTGAAGACCAAGCTTTTGTTAACCGTCGGAATCGCCCTTAGTGTGAGCGCGTTTGCTCAGACGAATCGTCAAACAACCCTAGTCGTCGAGCCTATGAGTCCGACACCCGTTTTTCGAGTGCTCGTAGTCAGCCGCAACGTACAGGCCGTCAACTACGAGCACCGCAGCGGCGCCACCCGTGTGGATTTCGCGGGCACGGACTTGATGCCCTCGGCGAACGGAGAAGCCAAGGTGAATAGCAAACGGGGATCCATTGAGATCGACGCGGAATTTGGCGACCTGCGGGAACCGACAACTTTCGGCACTGAGTATCTGACCTATGTTTTGTGGGCGATTTCTCCCGAAGGCCGCTCCGTGAACCTGGGCGAAGTGTTAGTCGGCGACAACCATCGCAGCAAGCTGCGCGCAACCACCGACCTTCAGGCCTTCGCTCTGATCGTTACCGCGGAACCTTATTATGCCGTGCGGCAGCCCAGCAACGCGGTCGTGCTGGAGAATGTTGTTCGCGAAAACACCAAGGGAACCACCGAAGCGGTCAATGCAAAGTACGAACTAATGGAGCGCGGAGGCTACATCCCCACCGGCTACAAGTTCGATCCGGTGGTTCTGAATGCCAGGTTGCCGCTGGAATTCTTCGAGGCGCGGAATGCGTTGCGCATCGCGCAATCCGAGGGAGCCGAGCAGTATGCCAGTGACAGCTACGGGCATGCTGTCCAGTTGATGAACAATGCCGATGAATACGCCACCAGTAGGCATATCGACACCAAGCCGCTGATCGCAGTTTCTCGCGATGCCGTGCAAACTGCCGAAGATGCACGCGAAATCGCAGTCAAGAAACTGTACGAAATACGCTTGGCAGACGAGCGTCAAGCTTCGAGCGACGCACAGACACAATCGCAGGCGCAAGCCGATGACGCGATGCGGCAGAAAGACCAAGCCCAGTCCGACACGGCGAACGCTCTAGCGGCCAAGACTCAGGCCGAATCTGATGCAACCCAGGCACGCGCCGACGCCGCGCAGGCTCAGTCCGACATGGCGAATAGCGCGGCCACGTCAGCCAGCGCAGTCTCCGCCGCCCAGGCGGATGCCGAGCAGTCTCGTTTAGATGCACAGCAGGCACAGCAGAGCGCGCAACAAGCGGATACCGACAAAGCCGTCATGCGCGCGCGATTGTCCGAGCAGTTGAATTCCATTCTCCAGACCCGCGATAGCGCGCGCGGGCTCATCGCCAGCATGTCCGATGTTTTGTTTGACACCGGGAAATACTCGTTGAAGCCGGGTGCGCGGGAGAAGCTGGCGAAAGTCGCCGGTATTCTGCTCGCCTATCCTGGACTCGACATCGCAGTCGGCGGTTACACCGACAATGTGGGCAGCGATCAAATGAATCAAACATTGTCTGAGAACCGTGCTGGATCCGTACGCGACTACCTGGTGCAACAAGGGGTGCTGACGAATTCGGTTTCGGCCAGAGGTTTCGGCAACACTTCGCCAGTAGCCTCAAACGACAACTCCTCCGGACGCCAGCAGAACCGGAGAGTTGAACTTCTCGTGTCCGGCGAAGCCATCGGCAGCCCGGTCAACGCGACAACAGGAAGCTTGCAGTAAGAACCAGGTACGCAAACGAATCAATAATGGAGGCAACACCCTATGAAACTAGTTGGAGTTATCAGCACAGCAGTTTTGTCTTTGGCGCTTGGAGTCGCAGTTCCGGCGTTCGCACAGGAGCAGCACGAGCAGGAGGGACAGAAAGCACCTGCCGCCCAGGACGAGAAGAAAGCACAACCAGAGAAGTCTACAAAGCAAGCGGAAAAACCCGCGACTCAACCGGAGAAGAACGCGAAGCCGGAAGAGAAGAACGCACAGCAAGAAAATAGGAACACTAAGCCGGCAGAAAAGAACGCACAGCAACAGCAGAAGAACACCAAGCCGGCAGAGAAGAACGCGCAGCCGCAACAGCGCGCCGGTAATAATGGTGGTGGCCGTATTCCCGATGCCAAATTCAAGGCCAATTTTGGACAGCAGCACTCGTTTCGTGTCACCCAAGCCGACTACAGCAATCACCGCTTCCAATACGGTGGCTATTCGTTCGGATTCGTTGACCCGTGGCCCAGCAACTGGCTC
>Ga0224555_1001281_pt1 | contig 35660 bp, 34 predicted proteins | sample 714S23034metaG_FD_180687 | JGI IMG/M metagenome (GOLD analysis project Ga0224555, IMG submission 180687) | Peat soil microbial communities from Stordalen Mire, Sweden - 717 S2 30-34 | ecosystem: Environmental > Terrestrial > Soil > Wetlands > Peat | place: Sweden: Norrbotten County, Stordalen... | reverse complement strand
CCAGGCCCCTCGAACCCCACCCCTTGTTCCGCGAGTTCATCATCGCTAGCTACAAAAACCGGCAAGTGCGGCTTGCAACGGAGATTGTGACTTCGGAAACCCTAGCCTAAGAGCAGGTCCGCGTATGAAAGAACAGTACGTTGGCGACATCGGCGATTTTGGCAAGGTGCTTCTGCTTAAGCACCTTGCTCAGCTTGGCTTCAAAATCGGCATCAATTGGGTGCTGACGGAAGCCGACGACGGCACGGATGGAAGACACCGTGACTACCCTTGGTATGGGATCAGACACGCAGTCAACAATCCGCTATATCCGAGAATGAGAGAGCGAGATGACAGGCGAAATTGTCTGGCATGCTGTACCGATGAGCAAGTGTTAAAGGAAATCGCTCCGTGCGCAGCCAAGCCGGTAGGAGACCGTAAGATTCAACACCTCGAGCGAACGATAGTCGAGACTCTTCCCCGTAAAACGGATTTTTTCAGGGAAGTATATCGAGATGGCGACGACCGCAACGCCAAGAATAATTCCGCATTACGCGAACTAGCTGATGCCGATCTTGTGTTCTTCGATCCAGACAATGGAATCAAGCTTCAGAAATCCCTGCACACGAAATCTCCAAAACACGTTTATACAGACGAATTGCTTGCATTTTGGGAGAATCGGAAATCTTTGCTTGTATACCATCATTGGGGCCGTCCGGCAGGAGGAAACCTCCCTGTGATCGAGGAAATTCGTTCTGAGCTGAAGAGCCAATTTCCGGGTTCAACAGCTCTCAAATGCACTTTTCGTCGGGGTTCGACAAGAACCTATTTTCTGATGCTGCAGCGCGAACATCGTGTCCAGATGCCTGTGGGTGATTTGGAGAGCGTCGAGGGCATTAGGCCACTCACCTTCGCAATGAAAGAATGGAGACTGATGGCTCATCCTTGCCATAGCGAACATCCTTGGCAGTTCACCCCAGCAGCACCGCCCCCTCCGCCTTCCCCGCCAGCGCCCGGTCGAAGGTGACCAGCGTAAGATTTGCGGCTTCGGCAAAGGCTGCCAAGTAGGCGTCTGCCCAGGTTTTGGGCGAAGTCGAGTCGCCGGATGTGCGCAGGCGCAAGGCAGCTTCCAGTTCGGCGGGTTCCTCGGCGAATGCCGCATCTCCCGAAACGATCCACTCATCGAAAACGGTCCAGCAGCGGCGCTGGGAGAGCACATCCTGCCCGAGGATCGCTTCTGTGCCAAGCAGCCGAAAGAGGCTCAACTGCGTATGCCGGCAGAATATCAGTATTGGAGGGGAATCGGACGACTCGTACCAACGCTCCGCGGCTTCGTGATGGATATGCGCAGGGTAGTTGAGCGCCAGCCAGACGTTCACATCAGGGAAAGCCGATGAGGTCATAGATTTGCTCATTGCTGATTACGAGTTTGTCCGTGCGCGTGGAAGGTATAACCGGATGCTTGAGTCGCCTAGGTGACTTAGAAACCTGGGGCTCCCTCTCTAACTCCTTGTCGATGCCGCGTAGAACGATTTCGAGGACAGACGTGCCCTCATGCTCCGCCTTGGCCGCCAACCTGCTGAACTTGTTGTCCGGGATTTCCAATACGGTCTGCATGGAAAAATCGTAGCACATTTCGCGCTCGCGATTCACCTCAGAGTCCGCTCAGCGCACACCTGTTTCACGCAACCCAGTCAAGGAAAATCAATATATTCATAGACGCCTTCTTCACCCAGCTTCAGGGTTCCTGGCCTCTTCGAACGAATCTGCGAAAGCTCAAACTTTCCCTTCCTTTCGGGGAGCGCGGGCGGGCTTTCCCGGCGCAACTCAGCATTGATCGCCCGCAGAATGATCGCCCGCATGGTCGTCCCCTCGTTCTTGGCGCGGGCTTTCAGGATGGCATGAATCTCGTCCGGAATGTCGAGAGTCACCCGCATGGAACCCCCAGGAATTCATCGATCCATCAAAGCCAAAGCTTACGGCGTGAGAATCCGGTCCGCCAAATCCGGCGCGACCATCGGGAAATGGCTCAGATTCCAGGTATAAATTCGTTCCGCGCCAACCTTGCGGGCGCAGGCCAGCAACAGTGCATCGAAGACGATGCCGCCGGCCAGACCCATGCGGGCCGTTGTGCGAAGAGTGGCCGCATACTCTTCGGCGTCAAGGGTGACAACGGTCAATCTTGTCCAGATCTGCTCGACGAGAAGGCCGGCAAGCTCGGGGCGCACCTTCTTTCCCCCGGGGAGACTTGAGAGAACCGCGTAGACCTCGGCCAGCGTGTGCGCGCCGCAGGCAGCCGTGGCCGGCGTGACGGCGGCCAGCAGCGAGTGGCTCCTTGCATAACGCGGATCAGCGGCGTCGCTTGCGGCGATGAGCACCGACGTATCGAGGAAGACAGCGATGGGCGCGCTCATGGCTCGTCGGAGAGTCCGGCGACGTAGCGCATGCGCCGCTCGCGCTGCTCGTCGATCATGGCATTCACATCGTCGGCGGCAAGCCGTGGGCCGCCGCTCATTACCCATAGCCCGTCTATCATCTCCAGTTTGGGCTCGGGAAAATCCTGCTCCAGCACCAGCCCGTCGCCGGAGCGCTCGACTTTGAGCCGCGTCCCTGGGGTCAGGTGCAGCGCGTCGCGCAACCTCTTGGGGACCACGATCCGGCCAGCTTTATCGATCTCCACAATGGCATTCACAATACCATTTTACCATCGACAATGGTATAAAAAAGGCCCTTGCCGCCCAAATTCATCGGCAGAGACGGATAACGCAGCGCACCAGGCGCTCAATCGTGCCTTTGAGCGAGCCTCCAGGCAGCACGGAGGTAAGGCCCGCGATAACGCCCAAAGTCGCCCCGGAGCTACTTTTTCACCAGTGGCGCGCACGTCCAACTCAGTCTCATCCGCCCCGTCTCCGCCCCAAGATGGGCCGTTCCAACCCCTCCGTCCTCCCCCGCAAACCCCTTCCCGTAAAGTGGTATTTCCCCTGTGACCCAAGCTATTGACAACCCCATCTACCGGGTCTACTGTCTATTTCGTTTTGTTAACGAGGAACAATCACCATGGCGTACTTTCAGTTACAACCTGCGGAATTAGACTTACAGCAATTGGCAGATGAGTATTGGCAGGAAGCTGGCGAACGGGAGCGGCAGCTTGAGGCAGCCGCCTATGAAGCCGGAGAAGCAATTCGCACCGGCGAACACACGCTGCCCAACCTCGAAACGATCGTTCGCTGGAAGTCCGAGCGGATGGTTCATTACCTGATCGGCAACGGCAGCGAAAATATCCGTGCCGCGCTGGCAGTGGCAGCATCACCTACCGCTTCACCGGAGGAAGCCGTCAACGCCCTGGTCGCGCTGCGTGGCGTGGATATCTCCATTGCCTCCGCGATCCTGGCTGTTATCTATCCCGAGCGCTATGCCGTTCTCGACTTTCGTGCCCTCGAGGCTCTGGGCCACGCGCGCCATGACGTCCGGTTCTATACCGAATACAACGCCACGCTCAGGCATCTTGCCGAATGCGGGGTCGTCCAGCCGCAGGCCGGTCTACCTGCCCCCACCGCGCTCCACGCCCTTGAGCGTGCCCTTTGGGAGTGGTCGCGGACCCATGCCGAGGAGCTGGCGCCGCATTGAGGCCGGCACAGCATTGGCCGCGTCCGGCAAGGTAAAATCGCCTTCGTGAACAATTCGTTTGAAATCGGCCCCGTGCAAGTAGGCGCGGGCCGGCTTTTCCTGATTGCCGGCCCGTGCGTCATCGAGGGCGAGGCCCATGTCCGCACCATGGCCGACGCCCTTCAGCGCATCGCCGGCGACCTGGGCATCCCGCTCATCTTCAAGGCCAGCTACGACAAGGCCAACCGCACCAGCGTCAAGAGTTTCCGCGGCCCCGGCCTTCTCGAGGGCACGCGCATCCTTGGCCGCCTGGCCCGCGAAACCGGCCTTCCCGTGCTCACCGACGTGCACGAGCCTGCCCATTGCGAAATCGCTGCCGAAGCCGTCGACGTCCTCCAGATCCCCGCCTTCCTCTGCCGCCAGACCGACCTGCTCGTGGCCGCCGGAAAGACCGGACGCGCCATCAACATCAAGAAGGGCCAATTCGTCGCCCCCTGGGACATGAGTCACAACGTCGAAAAAGTCCGCTCCACCGGTAACGAGCGAGTCTTTCTCACCGAGCGCGGCTCCAGCTTTGGCTACAACAATCTGGTCGTGGATTTCCGTTCCTTGCCCGTAATGCGCGCGCTCGCGCCGGTCGTTTTTGACGGCACCCATTCCGTGCAGCAGCCTTCGGCGGCCAACGGCGTCAGCGGCGGCCAGCCGGAGTTCATTCCGTTACTGGCGCGCGCCGCCGTCGCCGCGGGCATCGACGGGCTCTTTCTCGAAGTCCACGACGACCCGCCCAATGCGAAGTCCGACGGCGCCAACGCCCTCGACCTCAAGCTCCTCAAGCCGCTGCTTGAATCCCTGCTGGCAATCCACAAAGCAGCAGCGGAACCGTAGACCATCGATTCGAACGAAGGCTTTTCAGGTTTCGTTACCGGCCGCACTCAAAGTCCGGCGCCGTTGCCTTTCCATCTAGCAGGAAGCACTCAGCCCCACCGATGTCGGTACGAAACGTGCGCACATCCGCCGCCTGCAACTCCTCCAGAATCTCCTGCCGTGGATGCCCGTACCGGTTCCGCAAACCGCACGAAATCACCGCCCACTGCGGCGCCACCCGCGCCAAAAACGCAGGTCCGGTCGACGTCAAACTCCCGTGATGCCCCACCTTCAGCAGGGTGCTTTGCAAGCCCGCCTCGCCCAGCATCGCCTCTTCCACAGCCGCTTCCGCATCGCCCTCCAGCATCGCTGAAGTCGCGCCATAAGCCACATGCAGCACCAGTGAATCGTTGTTCGCCGGTTCCGCGCCCGGCTCATAACCGCTGAACGGCGCAAACACGCTTACTTTGGTGCTTCCAAAAGTGAACGCATCACCCGCGCGAAAGCTCCTCACCCGCACGTGCAGCGCCGCGGCGTCGTCAAGCAATGCGTTGTAAGCCCCAAACCGCGGATTGTTTCCCACCCACAACTCATCCGGATGGAAGTTGCGCAACACGGCCGGTAATCCGCCCATGTGGTCGGAGTGCGCATGGCTCAGCGCCACCGCGTCCAGGTGGCGAATGCCCCGCGCCCACAGCGCCGGCGAAACAACCTCCTCGCCAATGTCAAAATCCTGCGCAGCCTGCCGCGGGCCGCCGCCAAAGCCTCCTCCATCCACCAGCAGAGTCTTCCCATCGGGAGTAATCAGCAGCAGCGAGTCGCCCTGTCCCACATCGATTGCTTCTACCAGCAGCGCATTGCGAGGACGCTCGATTGGCCGCGGCGCGACGGCCGCCACCGCGGCCAGCACCAATGCCACCCACGCAAGGCGGCGCTGCCAATGCCGCCCACCGGCAACACTCCAGTGGGCCAGCACAATGGCCGCGGCAAGCAGCGCGCAGAACGCCACGGACTGCCACAACAGCGGGCCGGAAATGCGCAGATCTCCATAGGCCAATGACCCGAACATATGCACCAGCCCCACCCCGAAATGCAGCACCAGCGCCACAATCGTCGCTGGAACCACCGCCAACAGGGGCCAAATAAAAAGCAACACCAGCGTGAGCAGCGCCGCCGGCATCAACACCGCCAGCAGCGGCAGAATGAACAGATTTACCGGCAGCGCAAATAGGGTAATGCGATGGAAATAGATCGCCATCGGCAACGCCATCGCCAGCTCAACCACAAGAGAGACGGTCAGCAACTCGATAAGGCGAAGCAAGAAGCGCACCGTCCACGGAAAAATATCCCATGCGCGCCGGTAATGCACAATCTCCTGGAATTGCGTTGCGATCATCCGCAGAAAGTCGCGAAACTGCGCCAGGCGCGGTTCCAACTTGGCGTCTACCGCCGTTAGGCGAAGGTCCCGCGTCGCATTCAGATAGGGGTGCACCGTGCCCCGCAGAAGAGGAACCGCGACACCGGCGATTGCAACCACCGCGAGCAAGGTCATTTGCAGGCTGGAGTCGAACAGGCTGCGCGGACTCGCGGCGAGCAGGCACAACGAAGCAAAACCGATCACGTTCATTGCACTGCGTTCGCGGTAAACGAGCCTGCCCAGCAGATAGAGCGTGACCATCCAAAGCGAACGCTGCACCGGAGTCGCGAACCCCGTAAAAAGCGCGTACGCGAAGGAAATGAAAATAGTAAGAAGCGTCGCCGGGACGCGCGGCAGCCGCATCCGCCGCGCAACCCAAAAAACGCACCCAGCCAAAATGGCGAGATGGAATCCCGAGACCACCAGCATGTGAAAAGAGCCGGTGCGCTCAAAGCCCACGCGCAGAGAATGGGTGAGGTAGGTGCGGTCGCCGGCGACCATGGCGCTCAGCATGATGGCGTCGTTTTCAGTAAGTCGCAAGGGCGCGGGTAGCCGGTGCATAGCGGCGGGCAGCGCCAGCAGACGGCTCGTGGTGGCATGTTGCAAACCGCTGAGGCGGCAGGCCAGAAGTGTTCCGGCGCTCCCAGTCAGGCCGAGGCTTTCAATGCTGTCGATGGCAACGCCGCCAGTAGAGGTAACACCTTGGCCGACGAGAAAATCCTCCCTGCTCCAAGCGCCCGGGTCGTGATAGGTCTCAGGCGGCAACAGGCGCACAACTGCTCGGACCCGCTCTCCGCATTGAAAGGCCGCTGCTTCGTTTTGAGTCGCCGTCCCTTCCGGCCAGCGCACAATGAGCCTCACGCCGCCTGAGACGGGCGTCTGCGCATCCTCTGTATCCGTCACTGTCTCGAGGCTCGACACACGCAGATCGATTCGCTGCGTCAACTCCGGCGCGGGATCTTGGGCAGCGGGCGCATCGTCATTCAGGCTTTGCTCCGTCTCCGTGCGCACGGTCCCCGCATCCACGACTGTTCCCTCTACAGTGCGAAGCAGCCCGTCGGAAAGCGAAGCAAGCGCCGGCGCGGGGGCCGGATGCGGCTCCATGAGTGCGCACCAGGCGCCCAGCATGCACCACATGATTGCTAACGGCACCCAGGTGATCCGTGGTGCGCGCAGAGCTGCCACGCCGCACAAGATAGCGACGAGAGTCAGCGCGATCAGCACCAGGCTGGGCCGCATCCACACCCAATGGGCAATGGCAATCCCAACTGCAAAAAGCCATGCGGCATGGAATAGAGGCAAGGCGCTCAGGCCGGCAGCAGGCTCTCCGGTGGTGGGGGGATCAATTTGCATCGGGCCCTGAATTTTGAAAAATCTATGCGGTCAAGCCTATCAGGAGCGGCGCAGGTGGACCACCGTCTCCAGATGGAAGGTCTGGGGAAACAGGTCGGCGAGAGTCAGGGATCGGATCTCGTATCCCGTGGCCAGCAGCGCGCGCAGGTCGCGAGCCAGTGTTGCCGGATCGCAAGAGACGTAAGTCAACTCGGTTGCTCCAACTTCCGCCAGCAGCCTCGTGATCTCCGCGCCAACTCCGGTGCGTGGAGGGTCTACAACGATAAGGTCGGGGCGTTCGCCCTTCTTGCTGCGATGTAGAAAGTCGAAGGCCGCGGCACTCACAGCGGTCCCTGTTGTGCCGCGCAGGTTCTGCTTGAGAGCAGCCTCCGCTGAAGGCGCGGACTCCACTGCGATCACACGCGCAAAGCCGTCCGTCAGCTTTCGCGCAAACAGCCCAACCCCCGCAAACACGTCCCAGGCGAGCGCGCCTTTCTTTTCCGCAGTGACTTCATCCACCAGCTCATCCACCAGCCACCGATTCACCTGAAAGAAAGCGCCGTGGTCCACGCGATAGTCGAACCCTGCGGCACGATACGCGAGGAACGGCTCGCCCCATTTTGCAACCGTGCGAGGAGGCTGAACTGGGCCCCGCGCGCCCGCGCGCCCTTCCTCAACAAGCTCCACGCCTTTCGCTGCGCTAACCCGCTCGGCGAACGCGCTCACGAATTCGCCAAAGCTCTCCTGTGCGCCGCGGTCCTTTACCGGGCCCGCCGTGAAGATGCTCGCGAGAAGCGAACTTTCGCCGCCATCGCAGAAGAGTGAGATCTCCGTGGGACGCAACCAGCGAGAAAACGGCCGCACAACTTCAGCGAAACTTAGTGCGGCCTCTACCAGCAAGGGCGCGGCAATCGGGCACTCCGCAATCGGAATCACCGCATGAGACCGCCGCCCTCGGTAGCCGGGATTTCCCGCAGCGTCCAACGCCAGCCGTATGCGATTTCGGTAACCCCAAGAATGCGATTCACTCGCGGCGCAAAGCACAGAGATTTCCCGCGGCGCCCGAACTCCGCCGCGCTCCAGCGTCTCCCGCAGGATGGCCTGTTTGAAGGCAAGCTGCGCCTCGTATCCCGCGTATTGATAATGGCAGCCCCCGCAAACGCCGAAATGCCGGCAAGCGGGCGTCACGCGTCCTGGAGCGGCCGCGACAATCTCCTCCACTTCAGCGGTTGCGTAGCCGCGCTTGTGCTCTGAGATACGCACGCGCACCTCTTCGCCCGGCAAGGTGAGCGGCACAAAAACCGCCTTGCCTTCCATATGGGCCAGAAAGGCGCCGCCGTAAATAGGCTTCTCAATCTGAACAAGCTTTTCTTGTTCGCCCGGCTCAACCGGCGCAGGCCGGCTCCGTTCCAACTTTCGCTCGGAACGATTGCGCGGCGCGGATTGGGTTTGGCGCTTCTTCATTGTTGGCTCATGTAGAACAGGCTCAGGCGCGGCAAACTATAGTGCACCAGCAACTGCTTCTGCACAAACTGCCGTTCCACCTGGCGCAGTTGCACTACTCCCATGCGGCTGCGGTAAGGCGCAAGTTCGCGGGACGCATGCTCTTTCAGCCCGACCAGCAACTCCTCGGGAGCCGCCGCGGTGAGAGCCGCAAACAGCTTTTCTTCCAGCACGGTGAGAGATCGCTCAAGCGCTTCCAGATCCACGTGTTTCGAGCCCTCTGCCGTGGCCACGCGCACCTCGCCAGCCAGTTCGCGCAGCCGCACAGCAGTTGCGGTGCAAGCTTCAGGCGCAACGGTGCCGGCATCCAAAGCCGCGGCCGCCGCCTCAAGATGCGCCGCGATCCGCTCATGTTCAAAGCCCGACTCGTTCTCGGCAGTTGTAGTCGAACCCGTTCCAGCTGCGGCTTCATTCAGCTCCATCGCGGCTTTCATCACCGCCTGCGCGCACCACGCAAGGCCGTTGATGCGCCTCATGCGTCCGCGCTTCTGGCGCGCCTCGTACTTGTCGAAGGCCGCGTCAATGCCGCGCAGCGCCGCTTCCAGAGGAATCCCAGCCTCGCGCCAGGTCTCAATCAGCGCCCAGTCGAGTGTCGAGAGCAACAGCAGCGATCCGCGCCGCTTCTGAAAATGCTCTTCGATCTCGGTAAAATAGTTGAAGTAGTTCAGCACAGGCATCTCAGTGGGGCTGGCTGCGCGGGCGGGCCGCGCGGTTGCGCTCAAACAGAATCCGCAGACCTTCAATGGTGAGCCATTCGTCGATTTCCTGGATGAAACGGGAGTCTTCCGCGATCATGCGCGCCAGGCCGCCAGTCGCAATGATGCGAGGTGCAACCTCAGGGTCGGCCTGCTTCAGCTCCGCAAGAATGCGCTCCAGAATTCCATCCACAAGGCCAATGTAGCCAAAGTAGAGTCCGCTTTGCAGGTGCCCCACTGTGTTGGTGCCGATCACCTTGGCGGGACGCCTGATGTCTACACGGCTCAGACGCGCCGCGCGGCTGAACAGCGCATCGGCGCTCAATCCCAGGCCGGGCGCAATGGCGCCACCCATATACTCGCCGCGCGCGGAAATCACTTCAAACTTTGTGGCCGTCCCAAAGTCGACTACGATGCAAGGACCGCCAAACCGTTCAAACGCCGCGATCGAATCAGCGAGCCGGTCAGCACCCAGCTCCGTTGGGTTGTCGATCAACAGCGTCATTCCGGTCTTGATCCCCGGCTCAACAAACAACGGCTCAATGTGAAAATAGGCTTCGCAAACCTGGCGCAAAGTAGAATCCACCGGCGGCACCACGGACGCGATGATGATGTGAGTCACCTGGTTCGGCGCCATCCCGTGCATCTCAAAGAGATTCACAAAGAACACGCCGTACTCGTCCACGGTCTGCGCGCGATGGGTGGTGATGCGCCAGTGCGCGGCCAGTTCGGGCTTCTCGCCATCCAGCCGGTAGAGGCCCAGCACCGTATTCGTATTGCCGACATCGAGAGCAAGCAGCATCGTCTTCTCAGTCCGTATTCATCGATTCAATTCGGCGGCCCGAATGCCGCCCGTCCGCACCGTCACGATTCCAGCATCCGTCTCGACCAGCAGGAATCCGTTTCCATCCAATCCTGCCGTCACGCCGCGGCATGCCTGCGGCCCATGCACTTCAACGCATCGGCCGTGAACCCATGTTGAGGCAGCAGCGACGCGCGCGGGAATTGTCTCCGTTGCCCGCGCATCCGAGAGCACAAGCGCCTCTCGCTCCAGCGATTCTAGCAGGGTAACGAGCAGAGCCTGGCGAGGAATCCTTCGCCCTGCTTCGAGGTCAAGCGATGTTCCCGGCGTGTTGAGTGCTGGATCGAAGCTGCGTTGATGCACGTTGATGCCGATGCCCACAACGGCAAACCCGACCGCGCTACGCTCTGTGTGAGCTTCCACCAGGATGCCCCCTGTTTTCCTCTGACCTATTAGCAGATCGTTCGGCCAGCGCAAGTCGACCACGAGCCCCGTGGCCGCGTGGATTGCATTGGCTGCCGCAAGCCCGGCCGCAAGCGGCAAAAGCGGCAGACGCGCGGCGGGAACCCGCGGCCGCAGCAAAACGCTTACATAGAGCCCCTCGCCCGCGGCAGAGTGCCATGCATGATCGCCCCGTCCACGCCCAGCCCGCTGCTCATCGGCAAAGTAGACGGAGCCATGCAACGCGCCGTTGCGGGCAGCCTCAAGCGCATCGTTGTTGGTTGAGTCCGTGAGTGCAAAGAAGTGCAGTTTGCCGGCAAAGACCGTTCTCGCAACTGCAAATTCAAGAGCCGCCAGATCGAACATTACCCCGTTCACTCCGCCGCAATGGTCATGGAGATGTCGGCGGCCTTGGCCGAGTGGGTCAGCGCGCCCACGCTGATAAAGTCCACGCCCGTCTCGGCGTAGGCGCGGATGTTTTCAAGCGCGATTCCGCCGCTGGCCTCGGTGGGAATCCATCGTTCCGTCTGGCCTTCGGTTTCCTTCCGGATGCGTTCTATGGCGTTCTGCACTTCCTTCACCGTCATGTTGTCCAGCAGAATAGCCTCGGCTCCATAGGCCAGCGCGTCTTCCAGTTCTTGTGCGGTGCGCACTTCCACCTGCACCCGCTGACCTTTTCTTCGCCTCTCCAGGGCGCGCGTAAGCACAGCGGGCAAACCGCCGCCCAGCGAAATGTGGTTGTTCTTGATCAGAATCCCGGAAGCAAGATCGATGCGATGATTGGTTCCTCCGCCGCACTGCACCGCGTATTTTTCCAGCGCCCTCAAGCCAGGGACGGTCTTGCGCGTGTCAAGCACATGCGCGTGTGTCCCCTCAAGAGCATCGGCGTACCTGCGCGTCAGCGTGGCAATGCCGCTCAGGTGCTGCAAGAGGTTGAGGATTACGCGCTCGCAGCTCAGCAACGCGCGGGCGTTATGCCGGATGACCGCCAGCACCTGGCCGGAGCGAGCCCAAACGCCGTCAAAAATCTCCGGATGGCTGATAACCTCAAATCGGGTATGAGCCGGCGGACGCGGGTCAAGCCGCGCAAAGATCTCAAAGAAGTGCGGCACGGAGCCCAGCCCAGCCACCACCAATTCCTGCCGAGCAACGATCGCCGCCGAGGCGCGCAGCTCCGGATCGATCGTCAGATTGGTCGTGGAGTCGGACACGGCCCGATCTTCCACCAGGGCCTGCTCCAGCAATGCGTCGATGCGGGTGCTTTTCCAGTCCATGGTTTTCCTTCGGAAAACAGCTTCTAGCTTTCAGCTTTCAGCTCTCAGCTAAAGACTGTTGGCTGAAGGCCTGCGCAGATCTTTCTGCTGCGCCGGGTGCTTTAGTTCTGCGGCAAGGCCCCGAGCGCAGCGCGGGCTTTCTCCAGCAGCATTCGCGTTTCGGATTCCTGCTTCTTCAATCCCTCAACAACCTGCGCCGGCGCTTTAGCCAAAAAGCTCTCATTCCCCAATTGCCTCTCCGCAGCGGCCAACCCTTTTTCATACTTGGCAATATCTCTTGTCAAGCGTTCCCGTTCGGCGGGCACGTCGATGATGGCTTCATAAACCACTACCACGTCAGCAGGTCCGGCAACATACCAAGCAAGATCATCACACTTATCTGACACAAACTCGATATCAGAAATCTGTGCAAGCTTTTTGACAAAGCCCAAATTCTCACTGACGATTTCAGATCCACCGGTCGATGAATTCCATTCCAGAACCTTGACGGGCACAGCAATTTTCTCGGGAACATTAAGTTCCTTACGACGAGTACGAACTCCCGAGATAAAACTCTGCAACTTGTGCATTTTGACCAATGCGTTCTCATTAACCGCATCCGCATGCGCCTGCGGATAGCGCGTCAGCGCAATCGACTTAGTCGGTGGATTGCCATCGTAAAGTGCATGCCAGATTTCCTCCGTGAGGAACGGCATGAACGGCGACAACAGTCGAAGAGCCGCCTCAAACACCGAAACCAGCGTTGTCAGCGCCGCCTTCGTTGTCGCCTTGTCCGCCGTCTCCGTAAAATCCAGCCGCAGCTTGACGATCTCCAGATACCAGTCACAGAAGCTGCCCCAGAAGAACTGGTAAATGATATTGGCTGCATCGTCGTACCGGTAATTCTCAAGCGACTGATTCACCTTCGCCGCCGTCGAGTGCAACTCGGCGACAATCCAGCGCTCCTCGAGCGGCGCATCGGGACTTGCAGTCGGCAGCCCACCCAACGATGTGTGATCAACAACAATGCCGATCTCCGCCGCCCGGTCCACATTCATAAACAGGAACCGCGCCGCATTCCAAATCTTGTTGGCAAAGGCGCGGTAGCCTTCGGTGCGAGCCACGTTGAAAGCAATGTCGGTACCCGGCGAAGCCATCGAAGCCAGCGTGAACCTCACCGCATCGGTCCCAAACTGCTTCACAATCTCGATCGGATCGACGACGTTCCCCTTGGTTTTCGACATCTTCTCGCGGTTGGCGTCGCGCACCAGCGCGTGAATATAGACATCTTTGAAAGGAACCGAATCCGCAAGCGATCGCGGACTGCCGTCAGGCATTGGGACATCGCCCGCAAACCAGCAGCCGAGCATGATCATGCGCGCGACCCAGAAAAAGAGAATGTCGAACCCGGTGACCAGCAGGCTCGTTGGGTAGAACGCATCGAAATCTGCGCGGTTTTCCGCGGTAATATTCGGCCATCCGAAAACCGATACCGGCAGCAGCCCCGACGAGAACCACGTGTCGAGCACGTCGGTCTCCTGCGTAATCTGCGCGGAACCGCAGTGTGCGCATCTGGTCGGATCTTCACGCGCCACGGTAATCTTGTGGCAAACCCCGCAATGCCAAGCAGGGATACGGTGTCCCCACCAAAGTTGCCGCGAGATGCACCAGTCGTGGATGTTCTCCATCCAGTTGAGATAGGTCTTCTCGTATTGCTCGGGCGCAAAGCGAATCGCCTTTTTGCCGTCAGGTCCCGGCTTGACCGCGGCAATCGCCTTCTCGGCCAGCGGTTGAATCTTGACGAACCACTGCGTCGAAAGCCGCGGCTCCACAACCGTCTTGCAGCGGTCGCAGTGGCCCACATTGTTGGTGTAGTCCTTCACCGCCCCGAGCAGTCCCTGTTCTTCGAGGTCGGCAACAATCCGCTTGCGCGCAACATAGCGATCGAGCCCCGCGTAGGGTCCGCCTTCGGCGTTGATGTGCGCCGTATCGTCCATCACGTTGATGGAGGGCAGATGGTGCCGCTCGCCGATAGCAAAGTCATTAGGGTCGTGCGCCGGCGTCACTTTTACAGCCCCAGTGCCGAAGTCGCGGCTCACCCACTCGTCCAGAATCACCGGAATCTCGCGATTCATCAGCGGCAGCCGCAGCTTCTTCCGGTGCAGATGCAAATAGCGCTCGTCCTCAGGATGAATAGCCACGGCCACATCGCCAAGCATCGTCTCCGGCCGAGTCGTCGCGACTGTCAGAAATTCTCCGGTATCTTTACCATTTGCATCGACAACCGGATACCGAATCTCCCACAGGTGTCCCTTGTGCTCGTCGTAAACCACTTCGAGGTCGCTGATAGCCGTCTGGCACCGAGGGCACCAGTTCACGATGTAAGCGCCTCGATAGATAAGCCCCTGCTCATAAAGCCGGACAAATGCCTCACGCACCGCAACCGAGAGCCGTTCGTCCATCGTGAAGTATTCGCGCTGCCAGTCGACCGATGCGCCCAGCCGCTTCATCTGGTCCAGAATCGCTCCGCCGTAGTGGCGTTTCCACTCCCACACGCGCTCCACGAAAGCCTCGCGGCCAAGCTTCTGGCGGCTCGTGCCCTCGGCGGTCAATTGCCGCTCCACCATCATCTGCGTCGCAATGCCTGCGTGGTCTGTGCCGGGCAGCCAAAGCGCGCGCCGGCCCGTCATGCGCCGCCAGCGGGTAAGAATATCCATCTCCGTCTGGTTGAGCATGTGCCCCATATGCAGGCGGCCCGTCACGTTGGGCGGAGGCAGAAGAATGGTAAAAGGGGACTGGCCGTCCTGGCGGGATTTTTCTTCGCCAGAAACAGGCGAGGTCGGCGTGGGCTGCGCAAAGAGCTTCTCGCGCACCCAGTATTCGGCCCAGCGGTCTTCAATGGCGGCGGGGTCGTAGGCTTTGGGCAGGTCGTGAGGCATGGGGGTTTTCAGGCGTGCCCCCCATCAGTTTGACCCTTCTGCAAAAAGTGGGTTTCGAACAAGGGGACCACCCTTGACTTTAGCAGATTGGGGGCCGATGGAGATTTGAGCGAGGAAACGTCAAAGTCCCCCGCCAAAGAGAAAGGGCCGCACCGGCTACCGATGCGGCCCTTTCCCAATCTAGTCAACTCCTCAGAACGGGTTAATCTTCGCCAAACCCTTCTTTTTCTTCTTCTTGCTCGAAGAATCTTCGCTCAGGTCCGTCTTCGGCTTCTTGTGCTTGGCGCCGGCTGCCTCGGTGGGCTGCGTAGGCGCCGTGCCCGGCTTGATCTCGTTTACCTGCAGCGGAGCTTCGGCCGGCTTTTCAGCGGCGGGCAGAGCGGTGCTGGTTGGCCCAACCCCCTTGACAAGTGCGTTCGGGTCAGCCGCGGCTGTCCCTGAAGGTGCGCTCACAATCTCGGCGCCCACGCCGGTGCCGCCCGCCGGGGCCTCCATCTGCAGCGGCGCGCTCGATGGCTGGTCGGTGCGCGGTGGCTCGTTCACGCCGGTAGGGGTAGCTGGGGCAACTGGGGCAACAGGCTTCCCGTCATTGACGGCATTGCTGAACATCGCCAAACTTTCCTTGGTCACATCCGGAGCGTAGGTGCGTTTGGGGTCGTTCAGGCTGGGTTCGCCCACGTGCACTGCCTCAACCACCGTCGGTCCGCGCTTGATCAAGCCGAGAGTCTTGTCCGTAAAATGCAGGGCCTGTCGGCTGCGCTCCTCGGCGTCGCTCTCGGCAATCGCCGCCTGGGTAGGCTCAGGAACCGGACGGTTCATCACCACCAGCCGGTCGCGGGCGTCTTCAACGTGGGGAGCCATGGGATAACGCGTGATCACTCGCTCGTATGCAGCCGCAGCCCGGTCCTGGTAGACCGTGACCAGCCGTTCACGGACTGCGCCCGGGAGCTTCGGCGCGAGCCGAACTTTCTGGGCTTCGCCCTCATAGGCGTCGCCAATGGCCAGCAGGGCCAGATCGCTCTTGGAATAAAGCGGGTAGGTGTCCACTACTGTCTTGAGCCGTGCAACCGAGGCGTTATAGTCTTCGCGGCTCTCATAGTAGAGTCCGATCTGGGTCTCGCGCTCGGCCAGAACCTCCTGCACATCGCGCAGCTTCTGCTTGGCGCGGGGAATCAGCGCTGAGTCCGGAAACATGTTGATCATGTCCCGGTACGCTTTCTCCGCTTCCTGCACGTTGGTGTAGTCGCGGTCGGGCTTTTCCATCTGCTGGTAGTAGATATCGCCCACTTTCATCTTTGCCTCGGCAGCTTCCGGAGCATCGGGAAAGAAGGTAATGAAGTCGTTGTACTCGGCCTCGGCCTGGGTCAGAGCCGCCGTGCCGCCTTCCTTGAACCAGGTGTCGCCCACTGAAAGCTTGGCGCGCATCCGGTATTCCGAGTCGGGATAGGTATTCAGCAAAGTCTGCAGATCGAGCCTGGCCACATCGAAGCGGCCCTTCTTCAAAGCCACCATCGCCTTGTCGTAGAGTTCCTTGTCAGGCTGCTTCGACGCGACATTGCCTAGCGGGTTGGCGCTCAGGTCCACTTTTTTCTTGTGCTTGGGGGCCTTTTCCTTGGCTTGCGCCGAAACTCCGGCGAAGACCAGAACCACGAGGGCCAGAACTGCAAACTTCCTGGAGAACCGCTTCATACCACCTCATTGTGGTGGCAACCCGTCCACGGGCCATCCACCAATTGAAAGCTCATTTTTTAAAAATCTTACTCTTCCCGTTTTAACGCTCGCCAACGGCCGCGCGGGCCGCTGCCAGCAACGCGCGCGCATCCTGCTCCGGGTGTCCTGCGCCAAAGACGGCATTGCCTGCCACCAGCAGCTCCGCTCCTGCTTGGACGACCTGGGCCACCGTCTCGTGAGCCACGCCGCCGTCCACTTCGATTCTAAATGCCAGGCCCAGCTCCCGGCGCAACTCTGCCAGACGCCGGATCTTATCCAGCGAAAAGGGGATAAACTCCTGCCCGCCAAACCCCGGATTCACGCTCATGATCAGTACGTGGTGGACCATCGGCAATATATCGATAAGCAGATCGACCCGCGTCGCAGGATTCAGCACCACGCCCGGTTTCATGCCGTGGTGGGCAATCAGTTCCAGCGACCGGTGCAGGTGAGTGCAAGCCTCGTAGTGGACGCTCAGCCAGTTGGCGCCCGCCGCCCCAAAATCGGCTATATATTCATTGGGGTTCTCGATCATCAGGTGGCAATCCAGAGGCAAGCTGGTCACCTTGCGCAGGCTCTTCACAACCGGAGGCCCCAACGTGATGTTCGGTACAAAATGCCCATCCATCACATCCACGTGGATCACCGTGCCGCCGCCGCGCTCGGCAGCGGCAATTTCATCCGCCAGGTGGGCAAAATCGGCCGACAAAATCGATGGAAGCAGCTCAACCATAGGACTCTTGGAGTGCAGGATTTTGGCCTAATTCCTTGCACCGTCAGTGTATCAGCGGGGACAGGCGCCGGTCTGCGATTTGCGGGAGAAAGCCGGGTCTTTGACCGCTTGTTGTTGGGCCAACTGCGGGTTCCCCAGGTCCGGGGTCCCCACGGATGGGTCTTTGTCCGTGGGGCGGAGGTCCTGATGCTGGGACCTGGGATCGCATGAACTCAACCTGCGAAATCACGTGGTCCGAGGCACTAGGAAACCGAGGCGGGCTGTTTGAATTGGCTAACAAAAACCCGCCCCACCCCACGCAGGATAGCTTTGATCGGCCATCGCCCCTCCGCATCCGGAAAGAAAATCTCCCCCGTCCGCCGCGCCTCTGGCCTGTAATACCACCGCTTCAACAGCGCCAAATGAGCCTGCCTAACAGTCGCCGAAGCCGGCCCGGAAGGCGCGGCCAGCGAAGCCAGCGCCGCCTCCATTCGAGCCTCCAGCATCCCCCGCGCCATCTTTGCGGGACCGGCAATTCCAGTCCCGGCTACTGTCACTGGTCCCAGCTCAGATTTCTCCGCGTCGTCCGTCCTGACCCCTGATCCCTGCACTGCCGCCTCTTCCACCACCGCCTCAATCGCCATCGGCTGGGCAAACAGCGAAGTCGATCCCGATTGCTCGTTCTGAATTCTCATCCCAAGAGTCGAGAAAGCAGCCGGCCCCCGCAACCGCCCATTCTCAAACAGAAAAACGGCCACCTCATCCGGATTCGCCGAGACTTGCAGCACCACCGCCCGCAACTGGCTAAGCGGCCGCACCAGCTCGCTCGCCAGCGCCCGCACCGTTTCAACTCGTTGCACCTGTGCGTGCATCGCCGCCGCCGATTCAAACTCAAGATTCGCCGACGCCTGATCCCGCTCCGTGCGCAGAACCACCAGCCGGCTCTCGCCGCGCGTGGCCAGAAAGCTTTCCACCGCCGCGGCCTCCTCGCCATACCGCTCGCCTGTGCAGCCCTGGTAGCAGGGCGCCAAACACATCTTCATCTCCGAATACACGCATCCAGGGTGGCTGGGATTCGGATCGAGATCGTCCGTGCACCGCCGCAGCAGGAAGAGCTTCAACGCCTCGTCGACATAGCGTTCGGCTGCAGCCCGCGACGCAAACGGCCCATAGGCCCACTCGGCCTCGCGCTGGCTGGGCCGGTTGGTCACCACGATGCGGGGATAGGGATTGCTCCCCAGATACCGGACAAAAGCCGGCGCCCTCAGATGCATCCGCTCCAAGGACTTCGCCCCGTATTGGTTTTGGAGAAGTTCAAACTGAAGTAAAAGCGATTCGAACTCCGACCCCGTAAGCCACCAGACAATCCGCCGCACTCGCCCGGCGAGTTGCAGCCGCCGCGGATGTTTCGCGGAGGGTTGCAGCAGCCGTTCCAGCCGTGCTTTCAGATTGGGCGTTCGGCCAATGTAGGGCTCCGCGTGCGCCTCTGCGCCATAAAGCGAAAACACCGCCTGCTTGTGCGGCAATTGCCGCAGCGCCGTCTTGGCGTCCGCCGGGTCGAAGGCGATCTCATTCATCCCACCCGCGGGTAGATGCATCAGTCCGCCCTGGTCCATTCCGTCCATACCGCCCAAGCTCCGTTAATATAGGCAGGTCGCCGCTAACTCCGGCACCCCGTCGACTCTACCAACCTGACCGGATCCGCTAATCCACGCAGTCCGCCGCCAACTTGCTACCACGGGCACAGCCCGGCTAACTTGCTAAAACACGCGTAGCGTGGCTGCTGTGCTAACCCCGCGCTAACTCCGCTAACCCTGCTTTCCCCGCAAACTTACCGAGAACGACCCCCTCTACCTCCCCATATTCGCTTCAATTTTCCATTTATAGGGATATTCGTTCCCAAACGAACTGATACATCCATTCATTCTTCTCGAAACGTACTGATGTATGGGTTGATTTTCGAGGAAAAACTTTCATTTCCCCAAAACTCCCTCTTGAAGCCGAGAGAATTCATGCAATATCTCCGCCCCCATCCGACGTTTGATCCCCGACGTTTGACCCTGGATACACAATAGAAACGCAAACAGCGAACTGCGAGCGGCAACCAGCTAGAAGCTAGAGGCTAGAAGCTGCTCTTCTCACGCCCCTGCCACCGTCATCCCGTCGATGCGCAGCGTAGGCGAGGCAACCGAGCCGCGAAACTCGAGATCGTTGCCAATGGATGTCACGTTCATCAGCATCTCCGCCAGGTTGCCGGCAATCGTCACCTCTTCCACGGCGTGCGTCAACTTGCCGTTCTCGATCCACAGACCGGTAGCGCCACGCGAGTAGTCGCCGGTCACGATGTTGGTGCCGAAACCCATCAGGCTGGTCACGTAAAGCCCGGCCGCTATGTCTCGGATAATCGCGTCCGCCGACAGTGTTCCCGGCTCAAGGTAGAGATTGCCGCAGCCGATCCCCGGTGTGCCTGCGAGGCCCCGCGAGGCGTTGTGAGTGGACCTCATCCCCAGCTTCCGCGCAGTGTAGCTATTCAGCAGGTAACTTCGCAGCACGCCTTCTTCCACAACCACGGTCCGCTGCGAAGGCAGGCCTTCGCCATCGAAGGGAGAGGTTCCGTACCCGCCTGCGCCCGTCGGCAGCATCATCGTGTTGTCGTCCACAATGGTCAGGTTGGCCGCGGCAATCTTGCTGCCCAGGCGTCCGGCCAGAAACGATGCCCCACGCCAGATCGCGTCGCCCGAGGCGGCTTCAAATACGCTCCCGATCAGGGAACGCGCCACCTCCGGCGCAAAAACGATGGGCACCCGCTGCGTAGGTACGCGCCGCGCTCCCAATCTGCGCAGTGTCCTCCGTGCCGCTTCCTGCCCAACCGATTCAGGAGATTCGAGATGCGCGAAACATCGCGCGCTGCTCCACCAACCGTCGCGCTGCATCTGGCCGTTCACGTCTTTCGCTAGCGGCGCCGCTGAAACGCCCACGTAACTGGTTCGGTAGCCGCCGACAAACCCGCGCGAGTTGGCCAGCACCATGCGCCCGGTCGCCGCGTCAAAGCTTCCACCGTCCGAGTTGGTAATCCGCTTGTCGGCACCCAACGCAGCGGCCTCGGCCCGCCGCGCCCACTCGATGCGCTCCGGCCCTTCGAGTGAGTAAACGTCGTCGTAATAGAGATGCAGATCGCCGCTCAGTGAGCCGAATTCGGCTGTCTCCGGCAGTCCGGTAAATGGGTCTTCCTCTGTGACTTTAGCCAGCGCCATCGCCCCGTCCACAAGCTGGCGAATCCCGTCCGCCGTCAAATCGCTCGTAGACGCCGAAGCCGACCGCTTGCCGCGAAACACGCGCAGTCCCAACCCCCGCGAACCGGATTCCTTGAGGGTTTCCACCTCTCCCATGCGCACATTTACGCTGAACTCATCGCCTTCGCGCACCACAGCCTCGGCATCGCTGGCTCCAGCCTTCATGGCCAGCGCCACCACGTCCGCGGTCAAGGATTCAAGGTCGAGAGCAGTTTCAACCGATGGAACAAAAGCTTGGGGCATGGGTCAACAGTAACAAAACTGCTTGCTGTTCAGCATGGAGGCAGGGCTTGCAATGTATATCCAATCGGATATACTGGAACTATGAAAGTTCTGCGCTTCCTCGGCGACTCGCACAGGGCCTTGTGCGACTTTCCGAAAGATGCGCGTCAGAACGCCGGTCGCCAGCTTTTGAAAGTACAAAGGGGCGATTCGCCAGATGATTTTAAGACCATGTTCGATGTAGGCAAAGGCGTGGAGGAGATTCGCATCTGGGATGAGTCCGGAACTTTCCGGGTGATGTATGTGGCAAGGTTCTCCGATGCGGTTTATGTCCTGCACGCATTTCAGAAAAAGACGCGGGTAACTTCCAAACGGGATAAAGAAATCGCCAAACTGCGATTCAAGCTTTTGATGCGAGGTGGGTTATGAGCAAACTGGAAATGCGGGAATTCGCCAATGTCTGGGATGCGGTTGCCGACACGCCTGAAGAGGCGGCGAACCTGACTGTGCGCTCGGATCTGATGGACGAGATCGAGGCAATCATCAAGAAGAAGGGCTGGACGCAGAAGGAAGCGGCAAAGCGCTGCGGCGTCACTCAACCACGCATCAACGACCTGCTGCGCGGGCGGATTGCACGATTCTCTCTTGATGCGCTCGTCAATATCGCCTCGGCGCTCGGGCGCAAAGTTAGGGTCAGTCTTGACGATGCGGCGTGAAGAGGGCTGCTTTTTCCCTAGAGCCTGCCTGGCGGTGAGTGATTCCGCCAAGGCTTCGAACTCGGGAGCGAGAGCATCGTATTCGCGTTGAACTTCATGGTCGGCCAGCAACCTGGCCTTGATCTCTTCAAACGGAATTGTCATATAGTTCTCTTCGGCCAGCATGCGCAACAAATCTTGTTTCTCGACTAACCCGGAGGCATCCCAGGTCCGAGAATCCGGACCTGGGGCACCAAGCATAGTCGTTTCTCAGAAGTGCAGATAGATCGGCGATCTATACTCTCTTCCCTTTGTATCTTGTATAACAAACCTAGCCTCAATCCGACGCTGATTGCTGTCTCTTTTGAGATCATCTGGAATTGGATTGTCTCCCTTTGCGAGAAAGTAACCACGGAACGTATCTCCAGGCATTAACTTCCCATTCTGAAAGCGCCTATGATTGAGCACTTCCTCGCGGGAGACCTGCATATTAATGCTGTGGATCGTGTAGAACTCCATTGGGGGGTCCGTGCTTCTAGGATCCATTAGCGGGTCAAGATTTGGTTCGTTCCACGGCAACTCGATATCGTAATACGCGACCACAATCGCCGCCTGTGCTGAGTCATTCGTGATTGCGACTTCCACAGAGTAAGAGGTTCGAGCGCCTGGAGCCGACTCGATTCTATCTGAGTATTGATGCCCGACTTGGCGAATGGATAGCTTTCTGTTTGTTTGTCGATGGTATGTGTAAACCGCCCAAATGATTGCCAGCAGAGGAAGGGAGAAATCTTTAAGAAGGTTGTACGCAAGACTGTCAGTAAGAGTCGGCTTGTTTTGCTGGAGCGCAAAGGCGACAAAGTCGATCACAACGGTTATGCCTCCTTCTAGTGTCCCGTCCCGCCGACCGTCATCTTGTCCAGTTTGATCGTAGGCATGCCTACGCCAACGGGAACGGACTGTCCATCTTTGCCGCAAGTCCCAATCCCCTCATCCAGCTTTAGATCGTGCCCCACCATCGACACGTATTTGAGCGCCTCCGGGCCGTTGCCGATCAGAGTGGCATCGCGAACCGGGGAGGTGACCTTGCCGTCTTCAATCAAATAAGCTTCCGACGCCGAGAAAACGAATTTCCCGTTGGTGATATCCACCTGCCCACCGCCGAAGTTGACCGCGTAAAGCCCCCGCTTGACCGAACGCAGTATGTCCTCGGGCGCGTCGTCGCCGGCCAGCATGTAGGTGTTGGTCATGCGCGGCATGGGGATCGACTGGTAGCTCTCTCGCCGGCCCGATCCGGTATTGGCGCAGCCCATCAGCCGAGCGGAAAGCTTGTCGGAGAGATAACCCTTCAGGATGCCGCCTTCGATCAAAACCGTCTCCTGGGTGGGCGATCCCTCGTCGTCGACGTTGAGCGAGCCGCGCCGTCCAACCATGGTTCCGTTATCCACCACGGTGACTTTGGAGCTGGCCACCGATTGGCCAATAAGCCCAGTAAACGCAGAGGTCTTCTTGCGATTGAAGTCGGCTTCGAGGCCGTGGCCCACTGCCTCATGAAGCAGAATCCCCGGCCAGCCAGGACCGAGAACCACTTCCATCTCGCCGGCCGGAGCAGGCACGGCGCCGAGCTGCAAGATCGCTCCCCGCGCCGCCTCGCGCGCCAAGCCTTCAGGGCTTTTTGATCCGACAAACTGGTCCAGCCCCGCCCGGCCGCCGCCGCCCGCAGAGCCCTTGGTGGTGATGGCCTCCTCTTTGGCGATCACGAATACGTTGAGCCGGCAAAGCGGCTGAGTGTCGCTGGCGAATGCGCCGTCGGAAGCGGCAATGAGTATCCGCCGCAGTTCCTCCGAGTAGCTCGCCCTCACCTGCACGATGCGGTTGTCAAAGGCGCGTGCAGCCCGGTCGGCGCGAAGAATCAGCTCCAGCCGTGCAGCCAAATCCACGTCGTACCCACCCAGCGGAACCGGATAAAGATCGGCGCCAGGTGTCTCGGTAAACCCCACCATCTGCTGCTTGGCCGGTCCGGAAGCGATCAGAGCCGCCGTTTTGGCGGCGTGCAGCAGGCGTTCCGGGCTCAAATTGTCGGTGTAGGCGTAGCCTGTGCGCTCGCCGGAAAGTACACGGATGCCGCAACCGGCGCTGGTTCCCTGGCTGGCCGATTTCACAATCTGTTCGTCTACGCCCAGCGCCGTCGCTATGACTGACTCAAAGTAAAGGTCGGCATAGTCGCCGCCGGCCGAGAGAGCTTCACCCAGGCAGCGTTCAAGCAACCGCTCGGTGATGCCGAACTTCTCAAAAAAGTAGCGCTTTTGGCTGGGGTTAGGGGAAGCAGCCGGTATCGTCATGGTGTCTTCAGTTTACGCTCCCGCGGGCATCCGTGAAAGCTGGCGCGCTGCTTGCCTCCGTCTTGATGCGAGCTTCTTGCCACCTTCCCCGCACGAGTGGATTTGTTGTCCTGACGGGCGCGAGCAAGAATGCGCGCTCCGTTCGCAATGCTTGAGTGCTCTTGCCGAAATTCTGCCTATCTTTTCCGCACTGATATCCAAGACCTGCAAGGTAAAAAGCGCGATTAGGTGTAAGAACTACATAGAAGATTGCGCGGCTTGGAAACTACCTGCCTCCTCTTTCAACGATAGCTTCGCTATAAACCGATCATTCTAATCGGTCGCACTTATCTTTGCTGCTAACTAAGTGTTTGGCTCGTAAATTGCTGACTAAAACCGATAGCAGATCACTTTAATTCGCAGGCAATGCCGCTCTCTTGGCGACTAGCGCTGCTTCGGCGGGAGTCTTTAACTCCTATGTATTTGACCCGCTTTAGCAGCTAACTAGTGACATATCTACCTCGCCTCGGTCGCCCCTCCAAAGTAGCTCGGGAAACCTGTGCCCAAGTGCCAATTGAACCCAATCTGTCGCGTTATCTGAAGGTAACTGGAGACAACATGAAGCGTGTAACTCTGTTCGCAATATTCTTGTTTGCAATTATCGCCGCAGCGCCTAAATCCTACGGCCAACGGCACAACAACCGGCAACTTGCAATCACGACAACTTCACTTCCTGGTGGGACGGTCGGCAAAGCATATAGCAGCCAGATAGCAGCAACCGGCGGCGCCACACCCTACACTTATCTCGCAAGCGGCTTGCCCAGCGCGCTATCGATCAACAGCGCGACGGGCGCAATCTCTGGCACACCGGCGCAGAGCACTGTCGGGACAGCGTCGGTGACGATCACCGTGAAAGACTCCACCAAACCGACACCGAAATCGGCAATATCTAATCTGCAAATCACAATCAAAGCCGCTGTCGCGGCAAAGCCACTTTCCATAACGACAACGTCTCTGCCGAGCGGTAAGGTCGGCGTCGCCTATACCAGTGCGGTAACGGCAGCTGGTGGAATCACGCCTTATAAATACAGCGCAAGCGGCTTACCCAGCGGCTTATCGATCAACAGTTCGACGGGCGCAATCACGGGCACTCCGGCGCAAAGCTCCGTGGGGACAGCATCGGTGGCGATAACAGTGACAGACTCCACCACACCTACAGCCCAGAAGGCGACATCCAGTCTGCCGATCACGATTGCAGCCTCTGTCGTGCCAACCACACTATCCATCACGACAACGTCTCTTCCGGGTGGTACCGTCGGCGTGGCCTATACCGGCTCGGTAACGGCATCCGGAGGAACCGCGCCTTACCTATATAGCGCAAGCGGCTTGCCCAGCGGGTTATCGATCAACAGCTCGACGGGCGCGATTTCAGGTACGACGACTGCGGTTGGCGCCGCCTCTGTATCGGTAACTGTGACAGATTCGACCCAGCCTACAATGCAGACGGCGAAGGCCAGCTTGAGTATTACTATTAGTGCGGTGTCAGCCGGAGTTGCGTGCGGGAACCTCAGTACGGGCAACTTAGCCAGTCTGAACGGCTATGTCCCATTCTCATCTTCAAGTGCGTGGAATACTAACATTGCCTCGGCCGCGGTCGATCCGACCTCGGCAACCATTATCAGCGCGCTTACGGGAAGTAACCTGCATCCGGATTTCGATACACCTGCCGATGGTGGCGATGGAATTCCCTATGTAGTCGTGGACTCCAATGCCACGCCGGGAGTAACTGTAACCATGAACGGCTATCCCGATGAGAGCGACATCACCCTTTATCCAATCCCGCTCACTGCGCCAATTGAGGGCGCCCCGGCAAACTGCTCCACCAATGGCGACAATCACGTTCTCGTTCTCGACAAAACGAAGTGCTGGCTTTATGAAACCTGGTCGACTGAACTCTGCAACGGCACCTGGTCTGCCTCGAACGGCGCTATCTGGGACCTGACAACGAACGAGCGCCGGCCTTATGGATGGACTTCGTCGGACGCGGCGGGCCTGGCCGTCTTTCCAGGGCTGGTGCGATACGACGAAGTGGCAGCGGGAGCCATCAATCATGCTATTCGAGTGACCGTGAATAACACCAAGAACGACTTGAATAGCGGTTACTTTGTGGCTCCTGCAACCCACGCAGCGGGAAACAGTTCCAGCACCAGCAACATCATGGGAATGCGGCTCAGGCTCAAGGCAAGCTTCAACATATCCAGTTACAGCGCATCGAATCAGGTGATCCTCAAGGCCATGCAGCAGTACGGCCTGATTGTGGCCGATAACGGCAGCAACATGTATTTCCAGGGAACTCCCGATGCGCGCTGGAACGATAGCGACCTGCACAACCTTGGGAACGTCGATGCATCGGCCTTCGATGTAGTTCAGATGGGGACCGAGTACGACTCAGTCACTGCTCCCACCGGGGCCGTGCCCGCAATCAGCAGTTTCACCGCCTCGCAAACCAGCGTCGCGGCCGGCACAGCAGTCACTCTAACCTGGACCGTCAGCGGCGACTCTTACGACTTTATCGACCTCGTCGGTCCGGTGCGTGGAGGCACCCAGACGGTCACCCCGGCCAAAACGACCACCTACACCCTTAACTCAACCAACCAATTTGGGCGTTCGACACAATCGGTTACTGTGACCGTTAAATAGTCGAAAGCAATCACGCTTGGCTCCCTCTCGGGTCGCTCTCGGGAGGGGGCTCTTCATCGTTACAGGCTGCCCAGGCTACCCTCGCTTTAACGAATCCATCGGGCGTGTGGTTCGCCCTAACGCTCAGGTCTCGAACCTCGCCTTTTTGACCATTTCATCTTTGTTGGGCATCTTGTGTTTTCAGTAACTTAAACTCTCATGTGGCGGCCCTGGGGTGTTTTCTTTTTCGATGCGCAGAGGATTGGTTCCAGTCAACGACGCCGTTTTTCATGTTAAATTTGTCGAATGATGAAGATCATCGCTGCTTCCCTGTTTCTGATGGTGTTAGCCAGTCCGGTGTTCGCTGCCGCGACGCACCATCATCATCGTCACCACCATCATCACCATCAGCCCGCCTGAAGCCGACCTCCGCATCGATCCTGCAACCGTGCAAGGTTGCGGCGGCGGTTTTCTGTCTTGGTACGGGGTAATTTGGCCTATGCCGTCAGCGCATTCTGCGTGCTAGATTTGTCGCATGAAGAAGTTGCTCGGCGTTGCGCTGTTGTTGATGGTGTTTGCCGGTCCGGCGTTCGCCGGCGCCAAGCACCATCGTCCGCCCAAACCATTACACAAGAATGCGCCGCACCCATATACAAAGCACGAGCCAGCGAACCATCCCACTACAATTCATCCCCAACGCAAGTCCTAGAGTGTTCAACGGACGGGCCACAAAGTGCCGGGGGTTCCAGGGTGCGGCCTTTGCTTCCCGGCGTTTCATGCATCGGACCGGCAGCCGTGCTAATGTTTTTTCCATGACAGAACTAGACGATCTTCGCTATCCAATTGGCCGCTTCCAAGCGCCGACCGGCGACCCGGGCGTCCTGCGCCCCGCGCAAATTCAGGCTCTGCGACTACTTCCGGAACAATTGCGCGCATCCGTGAGCGGGCTGAGCGAAGCCCATCTCGATAACCCCTACCGCGAGGGCGGCTGGACCGTGCGGCAGGTAGTGCATCACCTGGCCGACAGCCATGCCAACGCCTTCATCCGCTTCAAGCTGGCGCTAACTGAGGACTGGCCCACGATCAAGCCCTATGACGAGAAGGCCTGGGCTGAACTGGCGGACAGCAAATTGCCCATCGATAGCTCTCTCAAGTTTATTGACGCGCTTCACCAGCGCTGGGTGGCGCTGCTGGAATCCATGACTGAAGAGGACTTCCTGAAAGGTTACGATCATCCTGAAAATGGCCGCCAGAGCCTTGAACGGGCGCTGGCAATCTACGCGTGGCATTGCGCCCACCACACCGCGCACATCACCGGTTTGCGCGCGCGCAAGGGCTGGTAGGCAGCACGTGGCCCAGGAAGACGCTGCCACATCGGCCGGCCGGTTAGCGCTATCCATCGAGAACTATCTGGCGGACCATCCGGCAGCGGCGCTGCTGGAGGATGGCCGCGTTGTCTTCGATATGCGCATTGCCCATTTTGCGGTGAGCGAGCAGCATGGGCGGTGCCTGCTGCAACTCTGGAGCGAAGAGCGCAACCTGGTGCGTACGGTTGTTGAGGTTCAGGAACGCGCGCAGTGCCTGCGCCTGATAACTCGCCGCATGGGCGCCGATAAGCCGAAGTCGCTGGAGCTTGTGCCCACCAGCGACCGCCGCACGCCCACGGCGCGCGACGCCAGCCGCCGCAATTATCAAAAGTTAATGCAGCGAGTGCTGACGCGGAGATTCCTCGACGCAAAGGTAGATGGTTTGCGCACGGCAATGGATCTCGAACACAGCTTCGGCCCCGCCTATGTGCGCGGGCGGCTGCTGCGCGGCACAGCCGCGGATGCGGTCATCGGCGTAAGCGAAGCTGAGTCCGCCGCTACGATCGACGGAATTCTGACGCTGGGGATTCTGTGGCTCGATCATTGCCGTCAGCATGGCGACGCGCGAAGACACTTCGGCGGGCTCAAGGTGATTGTGCCTGGCGGCGCATGGCGGACAACCGCGGAACGCATGGCCTGGCTGAATCACGCCGCCGCCGATTTTCAATTGTTCACTCTCGACGAACGCAGCGAAGAGCTGACGCCGGTGGATTTTCGCGATACCGGTAATCTCGAGTCGCGGCTGGTTCATGCGTTTTCATCGGTGGCCGCGACTGAACGTTGCCAGGCCGGAATCGACCGCTTGCTGGCACTGGTCCCCCCTGCGGCCCGGGAGCGGGTCGAGGTGCGGGCCAGCTCAGCCACCGAAGTGGGCTTGCTGCTGCACGGGCTGGAATTTGCGCGCGTGCGCCACGGTGTGGCGCCCCACTCCTTTGCCCGCGAGAATGAGGTGACGTTTGGCGCGGGCATCAATGAGACTCCGCTGACCCAAGAGAATGAAGACCTGTGCCGGGAGCTGTGCGCGCGGCTCTTTCACAGCCGTCATCCAGATGGCGCGCACACCGACCCGCTTTTTCGCATGCAGCCGGAGCATTGGCTTGAGTCTCGTTTGAAGAGCGGAATCGCCGAACTGCTGCCTGAAATGCGCGGCGACCTGATGTATACGCAGGTGCCCGCGCTTTCAAGCGGCGATCGCGGAATGCTCGACCTGCTGACCCTGGATCGCAATGGGCGGCTCGCGGTCATCGAGCTCAAGGCAAACGAAGATCTGCATCTCCCGCTGCAGGCGCTCGACTACTGGATTCGAGTTCGCGCGTTGAACGACGATCGGCAGCCGGCAGCGGGCGGACGGCCGCTCACGGCCTTCGAGCGGCAAGGGTACTTTGGCGGCGCGGAAGTGTCGCCTGCGGCTCCGAAACTGCTGCTGATTGCTCCGGCCTTGCGGATTCATCCCGCCAATGAGCCTTTGCTTCGCTACTTCTCGCCACAGGTTGAGTGGGAGCTGATCGCGGTCAGCGAACACTGGCGGCGTGAGTTGAGCGTAGTCTTTCGCAAGAGGAGCAGCGACGCGCGCGCATAAGCGTCCGTTACTCCGGCCCCTCGCGCACAGATTGAGTCAATTCTTTTCTGCGTTATTCCGCCGGCTTCCAGCGGAGGATGGGCTTCCTTGCCGCCTGCACCTCGTCCAGCCGCGAAACCCGCGTCGAGTGCGGCGCGGTTTTCACCAACTCCGGAGTCTCTTCAACTTCCTTCGCAATCGACCGCATGGCCGCGATGAACAGATCCAATTCTTCGAGCGACTCGCTTTCCGTGGGCTCGATCATCAGCGCGCCGTGCACGATCATCGGGAAGCTGACCGTGTATGGATGAAAGCCGTAGTCGATCAACCGCTTGGCAATGTCGCCGGTCTTGACGCCCAGCGCGACCTGCCGTTTGTCGCTGAAGACCACCTCGTGCATCGAGCCGGTTTTGTAGGGCAGCTCGTAGAGGTCTTCGAGCTTGTGCCGGATGTAGTTGGCGTTGAGCACTGCATCCTCGGTGGTTTGGCGCAGCCCGTCGGGCCCATTGGCCAGGATGTAAGCCAGCGCGCGGATGAACATGCCGGTGTTGCCGTAGAAAGCGCGCACGCGGCCCACAGACTGCGGACGGTCGTACTCCCAGTGCTTCGCACCGTCCTGGCTTTGGATGAGCACAGGGGTAGGGAGAAAGGGCTCAAGAAACGCCTTGCAGGCCACTGGCCCCGAGCCGGGACCGCCGCCGCCGTGAGGCGTCGAAAACGTCTTGTGCAGGTTGAGGTGCATCACGTCCACGCCGAAGTCGCCGGGCCGCGCCTTGCCCACCAGCGCGTTCATGTTGGCGCCGTCCATGTAGAGCAGCGCACCCTTGGCATGGAGAATCTCGGCGATCTTCGCAATCTGGCTCTCGAAAACGCCAATCGTGGAAGGGTTAGTCAGCATCAGAGCGGCGGTTTCTTCGTCCACTTGCCGCGTCAGCGCTTCAAGATCGATGCCACCTTCGGCATTCGACTTCAGATTTTCGACTTGATATCCGCAGATGGCCGCCGTTGCCGGATTGGTTCCATGCGCCGAGTCGGGGATCAGAACCTTGCGCCGCGGATTGCCCTGCGACTCGTGCCACGCGCGGACTAGCAGGATGCCCGTAAATTCTCCGTGCGCTCCGGCAGCGGGTTGTAATGTGATCGCGTCCATGCCGGTGATCTCGATCAGGCAGCGCTGCAGCAGGTCGATGATTTCAAGAATTCCCTGCGCAAGCGAGTCAGGCCGGTAGGGATGCGCCTCGGCGAGGCCCTCGATGCGGGAGACGAACTCGTTCACGCGCGGGTTGTACTTCATCGTGCAGGAGCCGAGCGGATACATTCCCAGATCGATCGCGTAGTTCCAAGTCGACAGCCGCGTGAAGTGGCGAATGATTTCGATCTCACTTAGCTCAGGCAACAGCGGTGCGGTCTTCCGATGCGCATCTCCAAGAAGAGAAGAAAAATCGACCGCAGGCACATCCAGCGGAGGCAGCTTGTAGGCGCGCTTGCCCGGCGAGGACTTCTCGAAGACCAGCGCCTCATTCTGCGTCTGGTGGGGGCGGACTTTGCCAAGTGTCTTGGGACCGGCGGGTTCATTCGTTTGCGTCACAATTCCCTCTCCTTTGAAACGGATACTCTTGGCGATTCAGATGCACAATCCGACTGGCTTTGTAACAGGGCACGGCTTTAGCCGGGCCGAAAGAAAGTCAAAAAATCACACGGGCTTTAGCCCCTGCATATCCTCTGCCTTGCCTGCAAGACTGGCCTTTCGAGACGCCAGGAAACCAAAACAGAATGGATACTCACCAGCCCTAGGAGCAAGCCCTGCTTTCACCGGATTCTGCGCTATGTACTCGTGGCTTTTGTCCATGCCTTCGGCATCCATCACCTGCTTTCCCGAATACCCTCGCTGCCAAACTTCGCCCTTGTGGCCGAACTCCTGCGTTAAACGGTGCGAGAAGCGGCCTTTGATGAATTGCATGGCTTTCTCGATGGTCATGTCGCCGTCAAGTTCGACCAGCAGGTGAACGTGATCGGGCATGATGACGAAGTCGTGCAATTGGAATTTGTGCTCGGCGACCAAAGAACGCAACACATCGATCAACAGGCCCGCATTGCGTTCAGTTTGAAAGAGACGCCGGCTCATGCTGGTGCTGGTGGTTGCAAAGAAGTACCGCCTCGGGTTGAGGATGTCTTCTGACGACGCATTGCGGCCAGGATGGGCCATGCAGGGGCTAAAGCCCGTCTCCTTTCTGGTTGCTGTTACGACCCGGCTAAAGCCGTGCCCTGTTACAAAGCCAATCCGTTTGGCTCGTGCAAAGCTGGTATTGAGGATTGCACCTGTTCCAGCGATTCTGGCATCTACGCCTCCACCAATCCGGTTGCCAGCACCTTGGCTGCTCTATCTATCTGTTCACGCGTGATGATTTCGGTTACACACCAGAGAGTCGCGTTCTTCAGTTCCGGGTACCAGCGGCACAGGTCGAGGCCACCGACGATTCTTTCATCCATCAGCCGCTGATTCCACAACGCTGGTGCTTCCAATGTATTGAGTACGAATTCATGAAAGCGTGGCGCGCCGCTGAAGACCAGTTCTGCCCCCGGAGCAGCGCTCAAAGTTTCCGCCGCGTAAGCGGCCTTGGCAAGGTTGTGCTCGGCGAGTTCGCGGATGCCTTCTTTGCCGTAGACGGTGAGGAAAATGGTAGCCATCAGCGCGACCAAAGCCTGATTGGTGCAGATGTTGGAAGTCGCCTTTTCGCGGCGGATATGCTGCTCACGTGTCGCAAGAGTCAAAACGAAGCCGCGGTAACCGCTGCCATCGACCGTTTGCCCCACCAGGCGCCCCGGCATCTGCCGCACATATTGCTCTTTCGTTGCGATCACGCCGCAGTAGGGTCCGCCGTAGCTCAACGCGACGCCGAACGACTGCGCTTCCATGCTCACGATGTCAGCCTCAAGCGGAGGCCGGACGACCCCAAGCGAAACGGCCTCAGCAATCGACACGATCAGCAGTGCGCCCTTGGCATGAGCAATCGCCGCGATGGCCGGGATGTCTTCAATCACGCCGAAGAAGTTGGGGCTCTGCACCAGCACCGCGGCGGTTTCGTTGGTTACGGCGGCTTCAAGCGCGGCCAGATCGATGCGGCCGGTCTCATGATCGTAGGGGACGAGAGTCGATGGCAGGCCCTGGTGCTTGGCGTAGGTCGCCATCACTTCGCGGTACTCGGGATGAACGGTCGCTGCAACCACAGCCTTGTGCCGCCCGGTCACGCGGACCGCCATCATCACAGCCTCGGCCGCGCCGGTCGATCCGTCGTACATGCTGGCATTGGCCACGTCCATGCCAGTCAGCTCGGCGATCATGGTCTGGAATTCGAAGATGGCCTGCAGCGTACCTTGCGTGATCTCGGCCTGGTAGGGCGTGTAGCTGGTGAGGAACTCCCCACGTTGCACCAGCGAGTCAATGATCACGGGCCGGTAGTGGCGATAAGCGCCCGCACCCAGAAAACTTGCGTAGCCGGTGGCGTTTTTATCCGCCGCAGCGCGAAAGTAGTCCACAATCTCGCTCTCGGCCTGTTGCCGCGGAACGTCGAGATCGCGGTTTAACCGGTACTCGGCCGGGATGACTTCGAAAAGCGAATCAATAGAAGACGCGCCGATCTCGGCGAGCATCTGGCGGCGTTCATCGGGCGATTTAGGTAGATAGCGCATTTCAGCTTCTAGCTCCTAGCTTCTAGCTTCTAGCTAAAAGCCCGTTGAGCGATCTTGGTTGCGGACCGCCAAGAGTGAATCCTGGGTGAATCGACGCTGATTTCAGCAACGAAGAGCGAGCTAGAAGCTAGAGGCTAAAAACTAGCGGCTAGCTGTTCGTTTCTTCCGAGATGAATGCCTCGTAAGCGGCGGCATCGAGCAGGGCGTTGAACTCCGCGGGATTCGAAAGCTCGACCTTGATGATCCACGCCGTGTGCGGGGCCTCGTTGATCTTGTCGGGCGCATTTTTCAGCTCTTCGTTGATGGCCGTGACCGTGCCGCTGACCGGCGAATAAAGGTCGCTGACGGCCTTCACGCTCTCGACGGAGCCGAAGGTTGCGTTGGCCGTGACCGCATCGCCGACCTTGGGCACGTCCACATAGACGATATCGCCAAGGGAGTTCTGCGCGTAGTCGGTGATGCCGATGGCGCCGATAGCGCCATTAAGCTCAATCCATTCATGTTCGCGGGTATAGCGGTAGTTCGCGGGGTAGGGCATGGTGGGTCAGCTCCTTCGACTGAAAACAGCGAAGCTCTAGTGTAAATCGCGCCGGTCCAAGGGGGTGGTTGAGGAAAAGGGAGAGGCAGGGAACCGGGGACCCTGGCTTATCCCTACTTGTCGAAGAATTCGCCGTGCCCGCCGATGGCCCATGGATCGTAGTGCAGGGCAAAGTTTGCGCGGGTTTTGATGGAGGGGTGGTCGTACTCCCAGAACTCGATGAAAGGGCTGGGATTGGGGTCCTCGAGCCAGGATTCGCCGAGATGGTTGAATTCGGAGACGGCGGTTTTCCGGGGGTCGGGAACGATGCCGTGAATGGCTTCCTGTCCGTAGATGTCGGCCTGGTGTTCGAAGTAGCGACTGACCGTGTTGCTGGCCGGCTCAAGCACAAAACCGGCGACGGAGATGGCGAACAGGAGCGCGAGGAAGCCCGAGCGGCTGGCCAGCGAATTTCCGTCGACCTGCCCGAGTCCCCAGCGCGAGCCGAAGCGGCGGGCGAGCCAGGCGGCAAATCCGGCGCAGGCCCAGTAGACGAAAAATAGGCCAATCGCCGAGCCAGCAATCAATTTGGGTATGTGGTGAAGGACATAATGGCCGCTTTCGTGGCCAAAGACGAAGAGAATTTCATCGTCGGGAAGACGATCGGTCGCGGTGTCCCACATGACGTATCTCTTGGTAGCGCCAAGACCGGCGACGTAGGCATTGATGCCGGTGTATTTTTCGCTGGCCTTCATGAGATACATGCGGTTTGGCGGAATATCGATGCCGGTGCGGGCGACGACGGTCTCGAGTTTGGCCACCAGGGCGGCGTGGTTCTTTTCGAGCGGCTCGAACTTGTAAAAGACGGGTGCAACCAGCGGCAGCACGAACGTAGAGAGCACAAGCAGCGGAAGCGTGGCCACCCAGATGCCGAACCAGTAGCGGCGCGGCCAGCGGCCCACAATCCAGTTGAAAAACAGCAGGATGGGCGCGCCGAAGAGCAGGGAGAGCCCCAGCGCCTTGCCCTGGTCGGCGATCCAGCCGCCCCAGCCCTGGACGCTGATTTCGTAACTTTTCTCCACATGCTGGCTGAACCAGTCGAGCGGCAAACTGGCGAGTGTGGCGATGACCAGGAAAGCGGCGAAAAAGACAAGTCCCTGAACCCAGCGGCGGGCAGAGATGCCTTGCGCCCAGACCTCCAGATGGGCCAACGCGCGGGTCACCAGCAGCAGCCACAAAACCACGATGCCCCAGAGCCCGCCGACAAAATACATGATGTTGCGGATGCGGCTGATAGCGATGGCTTTGGCAAGCTTGCCGGGCGAAAGCGAGTAGGCATTCCGGGAATTGGCAGCCGCGGGAGCCGGAGCCGCGGTCTGGGCTGCTACGATGCGCGGGGCAACGTGAGATCCCGGCACGATGCGCGGGGCCACGCAAGCAAGCAGGATGGTGAAGCAGATCGCGAAAAAGGAACAGCGCGCAAATGTCATGAGATTGCTCCTTGTCGATCCAGCCCATTTGGGGCGTGGGGAATATCCCCATCTTTGCCGCAAGAACTAAAACGTGGCGCAAGGGGGCAACCTGGCATAACGGGGCGCCCATTTTTTGTCGATTGTCCGTGGCCGGACAAAGAACGGCAGCCGACTTTGAGACAATCTTGAATACAGATGCTTTTACTCGATTTCGCCCGACTTATGCCCGCCAAATCTTCGGCCCTTCCAGGACAGTCTGTACCCAAACCGTGTCTCTATGCAGCGATTGCAGCTTTAGCGCTGGTTATTCCGGCAGCATCCGGCGCGCAGCCCGCGACCCCCATCTTACTGGACACCATGAGCACGGAGCTTCACCGCGCCTTTACCTCGCTTGGCAAACCCGCGCCGGGCAGTCCCGATGCCGACAAGCAGTTGCCGCCTTACTTCCTCAGCTACTCGGTGAGCGATGCAAGCGCTGTCTCGATCCGGGCGCAGTTTGGGGCGCTGGTCGATAGCTCTACCAACCATGTACGCATTGCCGACGTGCAGGTGCGGCTGGGCAGCCCCAAGCTGGACAACACGCACGGGGACCATCG